>Ga0182024_10007706_pt1 | contig 23135 bp, 24 predicted proteins | sample P32metaG_FD_120480 | JGI IMG/M metagenome (GOLD analysis project Ga0182024, IMG submission 120480) | Permafrost microbial communities from Stordalen Mire, Sweden - P3-2 metaG (Illumina Assembly) | ecosystem: Environmental > Terrestrial > Soil > Wetlands > Permafrost | place: Sweden: Stordalen... | reverse complement strand
AGACCCTCATGGTGAGGAGCCGCGCCTTGCGCGGCGTCTCGAACCACGAGGGCTCGGGAGAAGCGAAAATCATTCGAGTGAACCGGAAAACGTTTTAATGCAGGCCGACCTGGCCGGCTTCCCAGCCCAGCATCGCCTGCTTGCGGGTGATGCCCCAGTGGTAGCCAGTCAGCGCGCCGCCCTTGCCCAATGCGCGGTGGCACGGCACCACGAACGACACCGGATTTTTCCCGACCGCGGCGCCGACGGCGCGCGAGGCCTTGGGCCGGCGGATCTTGCTGGCAATGTCCGAATAGCACACCGCCCGGCCCATCGGGATTTTCAGCAGCGTCTCCCATACCCGGACTTCGAAATCGGTGCCGATCAGCACCACGCGCAGCGGCTGGTCCGGACGCCATAGCCGGGTGTCGAAAATACGCCGGGCCAGCGCCGCGGTACCGTCGCGATCCTCGACATAGCTCGCGCTGGGCCAGCGCCGCTGCATGTCGGCGAGCGCGGCCGGCTCGTCGCCGGGATCGGCAAAGGCGAGGCCGGCCAGGCCGCGATCGGTGGCGATCACCACGGCGGTACCGAACGGCGACGGATGGAATCCATAGCGCAGCGTCATGCCGGCGCCGCCGGCCTTCCACTCGCCTGGCGACATCGCCTCATGGGTCACGAACAGATCATGCAACCGCCCCGGGCCGGAAAGACCGGAATCGAGCGCGGCGTCGAGCACGCTGGCGGAATCGCGTAGCAATCCCTTGGCGTGATCGAGGGTCAGCGCCTGCATGAAGGCCTTGGGCGTAAGCCCGGCCCAGCGGCGGAACAGGTGGTGCAGCTCATCGGGGGTGACGCCCGCCGCATCCGCCATCGATTCGATGGTCGGCTGCGCGCGCCAGCGCTCCGAGATGAAGGCGATGGCGCGGCGCACCGAATCATAGTCGCGGAGCGCGGCGTGCTGGGGACCGGGTTTGGTCAAATGGTGGTCATGGATTGCAAGGTTCATCATGGTCCTGATGTAGGCCGGCTGCCGCGTCCAAACCACCCGATTCCCGACAGCCTGTCATGATACCGGATTATAGCTCGGGCCGCGCTTGGCGGCCTGCAGCGCCTCCCTTAAAACTTTGGCAAAGCTTGCCTTTTCGTCCGGCCCCAAAAAGCTCGCGACAGATACGCGGCGGCCTTTCGAAAGCAGATAGAGTTTCTCGATGCCGAATTCGGCATGGGTTTTCTGGTCGAGTTGCACCCAGAGCGGGTTGAGCACCCACTCGACGACATGGCCGCGGTGGCTCACCCGGCGCACCCGCAGTTCGGACGGCGTCACCGAGATCTCCTCGGTCGCCCTGGCGTGGCGAAAATTGACCCGGAACGCCCAGTAGATCGCAAGCACGTCGAGGCCGAAAAAGCCGAGCACCGGCCAGGCGCCCATCATCAGAAACACCAGCCCGGCGGCAAAACTGATCACGCTGAGCAGCGCCATCAGCACCACAAAGCCGGTACGGCTCAGCGAGCGGTGCGGCGTCAGCCGCGCCGAGAATAATTGTGGATCGGCTTCCGCCGGATCAAATTCATTGCCTGCTGTCATGGCGTGTCAGTATATCCCGGTAATGGCGAAAATCATCCGCAAACCCAAGCCCAAATCCCGATCCGCCGGGGTCAAACGCGCCAGCGAGGCGCCCGTTCAATCCGCAGCGAAGCCCGCGCGGGGTCGGCCGGGGAACAAGGCCGGGCGCAAGTCGGGGCTGAAAAAACCGGCCAAGGCGTCACCGCGGTCATTCAAGCCGTGGACCGCCGCGGAGGTCCATGAAGCATTCAGCCGCTTTCGCAAGGCCAATCCCGAGCCGAAAGGCGAACTCGAACATCTCAACCCCTATACGCTGCTGGTCGCGGTCGTGCTGTCGGCCCAGGCGACCGACGCCGGCGTCAACAAGGCGACCCGTGCGCTGTTCGCGGTTGCGGACACGCCGCAAAAGATGCTCGCGCTCGGCGAGGACAGCGTGCGCGACTATATCAAGACCATCGGGCTCTACCGCAACAAGGCGAAAAACGTCATCGCATTGTCGGAAAAGCTGATCGCCGAATTCGGCGGCGAGGTGCCGCGCACCCGCGCCGAGATCGAATCCCTGCCGGGCGCCGGCCGCAAGACCGCCAATGTCGTGCTCAACATGGCGTTCGGCGAGCCCACTTTGGCGGTGGATACGCATGTGTTTCGCGTCGGCAACCGCACCGGCCTGGCGCCCGGCAACACGCCGCTCGAAGTCGAACTCGGGCTCGAACGCGTGATCCCGCCCGAGTTCATGCTGCACGCGCATCACTGGCTGATCCTGCACGGCCGCTACACCTGTCTGGCGCGCAAGCCGCGCTGCGAGGTCTGCCTGATCAATGATCTCTGCCGCTGGCCGGAGAAGACGGTGTAGGCGCAGCCGCCGCAATCGCCCTCACTCGAAATTGACCGCGGCGTTAACCGAACCTCTTAAGAAAACATGAACGAATGACTGCAATTTTGTGGGAACTCCAGGAGGGAGATATGAACACCATCGTTCCCGCATACCCTGCGCAGATCGTGGTCAGCCAGGCAGAAGTCAAGCTCGTCGCGGATGAAACGGCCAACGCGGATACAGCGACGATCAAGTCCGATCAGCAGCGCATCGAAGCTGCTCAGCAAGTCGAGGCGGCAGAGGCCAAGTCCTCCACTGTGGATTTCGTTACCTGATGCGCAGGACCTGGCCGGCGCCGCCGGGTCTATTTCTTAACCAATGGTGTCGATGCTCGGCACCCGAGAGGTCCGGTGCCTGGCGGCTCCGGTCGGTTGCTCTCGGCCAGCTCTAGCCATGGGCGCAGGAATTCGATGTTGACCGCTGCGGTGACGGACAAAGACAGATTCCGAATTGGGGAATGGTTGTTGTTCGCCGATTACGGCGCGCTGGCACGCCGCAACATGGCCGTGGTGTGGAGCTGTGTTGCAGCCTTGGCGCTCGTCGAGTCGATGTGGCTGCCGATGTCGAGACTGACGTTCGATCAGGCTGCCTGGCCGGCGCTGGCCCGCTCACTGATCTACGTCGCTGCCGCGTACGCGTTTTACGTGGCTGTTGCATACCGGCTGCGCGGCAACGAAGACCGTGCGGCTGTATTGTTGCGCGCTGCCCTGGAACGGTTTGCGCTGCTATTTCGCAGCTGCATCGCAATATTTGCGATCGGCAGCGTCGGGCTTGTCTTTACCTATCTTGCAACCGCCGCAGCGTTGCCGCTGCGGGATGCCTTTCTTGCCGGGCTTGACAACGATCTCGGCTTCAACTGGTTGGGCTTTCTCCGCGCGGTCAACGATCATCCATTCTTGGCGAGGCTGCTGGAAAGAGCCTATGCGAGCACCGCTCCGCTCACGGAAGGGGTCATCGTCTGGCTGACAATTCGCGGCAACGGCGAGAGGCTTTCGGAATTTCTGGGGTTGCTGTGCCTGGCCTCACTCGGGCTGGCGGTCGGCATGGTGCTTGTTCCCGCGGCCGGTGCGTTCGTCTACTTTGCGCCGGCGCAACATTTGTTCGACAATTTTGCCGGCCAAGGCGAGATGTGGCCGTTCCTGGATGCGTTTAATGCCCTGCGTGACGGTTCGCTGACCAAGATCGATGTTTCGTCGGTGCAGGGCGTGGTGAGTTTTCCTTCCTTCCATACCATGCTCGGCATTCTCATCACCTATGCGCTCCGCGATACAAGGCCATTGTTCATTGCGGTGGCAGCGATCAATGCCGCGATGATCGTTTCGACGCTGCCGGTCGGCGGGCATTACCTCGCCGATGTGATCGCGGGCGCCGCGATCTGCGCCGCCGCGATCTACGCAATGCGCTGCGAATTTCCCGGCAGTCTTTCGTCGAGGTCGTCGGCGCCGATCGTAGACGCACAATAAGATTGGCCGCGATCCGCTCGCCGTCATTCCGGGACGGTGCGACAGGGAATGAAGAGACGGCCAAAATCACGCCGCTGGCACGCCGGTCTTTCGCGACGGCTCGATCAGTTGCGGCCGCGGGCCGGACAGCCGCTTGTGCATGTGAACCATGAAGGCCATGCCGAACAGCGGCGTCGCCAGGTTGACGACCGGGATCGACACGAAGGCCGCGATCACCAGCCCCGCGGAGAAAATCGCCGCCGCGTTATCCCGGCGCATCGCCTTGGCCTGCGCCGGACTGCGGAACCGCATCGCCGCGAGTTCGAAATATTCGCGTCCCAACAGCCACGCGGTCGCAATGAAGAATGCGATGAACCCCGCACCGGCAAGGAACACGAAGGGCAGCGCAATCAGATAGACCAGCACGGTGAGCAGCGCGGTCTTGACGCCCTCGGTCATGGCGAGGCCGAACGGCAGCGCCGTACCGGGACGCTCCGCCGGATAATGTTCGCGCTCGACATGGTCGGCGACCTCGTCGACGAACACGCTCGCCACCAGCGAGGTGATCGCGGGCATCAGCAGCACCGCGCCGAACACCACACCAAGGCCGGCGGCGATCGAAACGATCCATGCCAGCAGGTTGAGCGGGGTGTGGAAGCCCGGGCCCAGCGCCGCTTCGGCCCAGCCCTCGCCATAGGTCGCAAACCAGCTCAAAAGCCGCTGCAGGCCGATCGCCAGCACCACGATCAGCACCAGCGCGAGCCCGATCGAACGCCACAGAATCGAGCGCATCGGCGGCGACAGGATTTGCGACAGCGCCTTGACCGCGGCATCGAGCATGACGGATCGTCCTCTCTGGCAAGTTCCCGCGACAGGTAGACATGCGCGCCCATTTCGGCAAGAGCCGGCGCGATCCCATGGACCGGCGTTCTGCACCGGCGGACAGGCCCTTCGTCAGAGCATGTTTTCAGATCGCGCGCGGAAGGCTAGTGTGATGCCGGGCCGAGGGCCGAAGCACGGAGACAGCAATGACGGCGACGGAATTGCCCTTGGCGGGCGTCAGGGTGGTCGAAATGACCCACATGGTGATGGGTCCGACCTGCGGCATGATCCTGGCGCAGCTTGGCGCCGAAGTCATCAAGGTCGAACCGCCGGCCGGCGACAAGACCCGCAGTCTTGGTGGCATGGGCACGTCGTTCTTCCCGCTGTTCAACCGCGGCAAGCGCAGCGTGGTGCTCGACTTCGCCAACGCCGATGATCGCGAGACCATGCACCGCCTGCTCGCCAGCGCCGATGTGTTTCTGGAGAATTTCCGCGACGGGCAACTCGACAGACAGGGCCTCGGCGCCGCCGAGTTGCGCCGGAAATATCCGCATCTGATTGTTGCCGGGCACAAGGGCTTCCTGTCCGGTCCCTACGAGCATCGCCCGGCGCTCGACGAAGTGGTGCAGATGATGTCGGGGCTCGCCGCCATGACCGGCACCAGGGACAAGCCGCAGCGGGTCGGATCATCCGCCAACGACATCATGGGCGGCATGTTCGGGGTGATCGCCATTCTCGCCGCGCTCTATCAGAAGCGCGGCGGCGCCAGCGGCGCCGACATCCGCATCGGACTGTTCGAGAACTGCCTGTTCCTGGTTGCGCAGCACATGGTCGAGTATGAGATGACCGGCAACCGGCCGCGCTCGATGCCGGAGCGCGAACATGCGTGGCCGATCTACGATATTTTCGAAACCGCGGGCAGCGAGCGCATCTTCATCGGCGTCGTCACCGAAGGTCACTGGCAGAGCTTTTGCCGCGAGTTCGGGCTCAAGGAATTTGCCGACGATCCGACGCTGCAAAACACCACCGACCGGATCATGGCGCGCGGCAGGATCATTCCGCGCGTCGCCGAAGAGATCAAACGCTGGAACGCGGCGGAGCTTTCCGCCACGCTCGACCGCCTGAACATCTGTTTCTCGCCGATCAACCGCCCCGAGGATCTGCTGAGCGACCCGCATGTGTTGCGGCCCGGCGGCCTCGTGCATAATATCAATGCCGACGGGGCGCCGTTCCGCGTCCCGGCGCTGCCGGTCGAGTGGAACGGGGCGAGCATCGGCGAGGGCCTGAAAGTACCGGCGCTCGGCGCCGACACCGAAGCGATTCGCGCCGGGCTGAAGGGGCGGGAATCCTCGCCAAAGGAAACTGCCGCAACCGCCAACGCCACTGTGAGGCTCGCATGACCCGCGTTGTTGACGTCTATCCCGAAGATCGAGTGATCCTGCGCGAAGTGGGGCTGAGGGACGGCCTGCAGCTGGTAAAGTCGTTTCCGTCGACGGCGGCGAAGCAGCGCTGGGTCCGCGACGAATATGCCGCCGGGGTGCGGCATTTCGAGGTTGGCTCGTTCCTGCCCGCGAAGAGCTTCCCGCAATTCGCCGACGTGCGCGAGATCGCCCGCACCGTCGGATCGCTTCCGGGCGCGCACGGCATCGCGCTGGCGCTCAACGAACGCGGCGTCAACGAAGCGCTGGCATCAGGCGTCGCCGAGATTGCCACGGTGGTCTCGGCGACCGAAGAGCACAGCCGGGCCAATGCCAACCGCTCGCGCGAGGAGGCCATTGCAAATGCCAAACGGCTGTGCGAGTTGCGCGACCGCAGTGCGCACAGGCCGATCGTCCATGCGGCGATCTCGATGGCGCTCGGCTGCTCGATCGCCGGGCCGGTCGATCCGCAGGAGGTGATCCGGCTGGTCGCAAAATGCTTCGAGGCCGGTGTCGATGCGGTGGGCATCGCCGACACCGTCGGCTATGCCGGCCCGAAGCAGGTCGGCGAGCTGACCAAGGCGGCGGTCCGGCTCGCCGGATCAAAGCCGATCTGCGTTCACCTGCACGATACCAGGGGCATGGGCATCGCCAATGCGTCGGCGGCGCTGGATGCGGGCGCGCGCATCCTTGACGGCTCGCTGGGCGGTCTCGGCGGTTGCCCGTTCGCGCCCGGCGCAACCGGCAATGTGGTGTTCGAGGATCTGGTGTTTCTGTGCGAAAGCAAGGGGTTTGCCACCGGCATCGATATCGGGAAGCTGGTCGCGGTGCGCGCGATCCTGCGCTCGGAAATGCCCAATGAGCAGCTCTATGGCGGTCTCGCGCGCGCCGGTTTGCCGTGCCCAACCTCCGCGGCGGCCTGAGCTGCAGGTCATCCGGCTCTAAGCTGCCAATACCGGTCCCGGCTCGTGCGGCTCGGGCGGGCACGCGGATACATATTCCACCATCATGAAATGTTCAGTCACCGTGATGCGCTCGACCAGCGCCGCGCCCGCGGCAGCCGGCGTCACTTTTGGAGCCGGAAACGGCGCCTCTTGGTCAGTCTTTTCAGGAACAAGCGGCGGCGAACGGACTGTCTCTGGAAACGGTCCGAATTCGCCCGCTACCTCCCGGAGCGGCTTTTGCTTGTCGGCCCAGTGCAGGGCGGTGTAGTCGAAACCCAGCACGATGGTGGGTTTGACGACTTCGAAATACGGCGAGATGTCGAAATCGCGCGGCATGTAGAGCGACGAATCGCGGATATGCAGGATTTCGCGCCGCGCCTGTTTGCTGCCGGCGCGGGTGATCTTGGGCAGAATCGGGTAGCGCACGGCGTCGAACGCCTGCGCGATCAGCGCCGAGCAGATGATCTTGGTGGGATCGCCGGAGCCGAACGCGATCATCCGTCGTCGCCAGCGTTGCGGTATCGGCAGCGGGATCAGATAGCGCATCAGGTCGAGGATGTTCTTGGTGTCGTAGCCGAAGCCGATCCGGTTGATGGCGTAGCGGCACACCGTGTAGCGGTCCTCATACGACAGCCCGACCGGCCGGCACAGCCGGGTGTGATAGGGAAAGTATTTCGACAGCGGCGCCGAGGTCACGCCCTCACCGATATTGGCCTCGATCAGGACGTGCGGCTCGCCGTCGGGCTCCGCCGCGCCGTCGATCGGGCCGACAAACAACGCGGCATGCGACCAGGTGGATTGGGTGAGATATTTGATAATCCCGGAGACGCGGTTGTTGCCCTCGACCAGCATGACATCGCCGGGCTCGATAACACCGCGCAGGTGCTCGGGATCGCTGGGCGTGAACGGCTCATAGCCCGGCACTTCCTTCTGAAGGTAGGCCGCGATCCACTTGCCGACAGTATCGAGCACGACGCCCATGAGTTTCCCCCAACGGCCTTTCTAGCCGTTTTTTCTGCTCTTTATCATGGTCGAAAGCCGTTGCAATTTGGTTCATCGGTTGGCCGGATCAATCATGATTGATTTACCATGACAGTTGCTGCCACGGCTTGGATGCGGCAAGTTCACTGGACGTTCCTGCATTTTTCAAAGTTCCGGAAACCATGACATGACAATGACGCGCCGCGATTTCCTGTCGGCGGCCGCGGCCCTTGCGGTGACGCCGGCGCTCGGGGTGCGCGCGTGGGCGGCGCTGCCACGCGAGGCTGACATTGTCGTGATCGGCGCCGGCGCTGCCGGCATTGCCGCGGCGCGGCGCATCCAGGCCGCCAACCGCAGCGTGATCGTGGTCGAGGCGGCCGGCCGGATCGGCGGCCGCTGCCTCACTGACAGCGCGACCTACGGAGTGCCGTTCGATCGCGGGGCGCGCTGGCTGCACAGCCCCGATACCAATCCAATGGTCCGGTTCGCGCGCAGTGCCGGGCTCGAAGTATCCCCGGCGCCGCTGGGCCAGAAAATCCGTATCGGCCGCCGCTATGCGCGGGCCGGCGAAACCGAGGAATTTCTCGCCGCCCTGGTGCGCGCCAACCGCGCCGTCGAGGACGCCTCGCACGGCCGGCCCGACATGTCCTGCGCCGCGGTCCTGCCGAACGATCTCGGCGATTGGGCCGGCACAACCGAGTTCGCGCTGGGTGCCAGTTTCACCGGCAAGGATCTCAAGGACGTTTCCGTCATGGACAAGGCCCGCGCGCAGGATCGCACCGCCGCGATCGCCTGCCGCCAGGGTCTTGGCACGCTGATCGCGCGGCTCGGCGAGCAGGTGCCGCTGGCGCTGTCGACGCCGGCCAGCCATGTCACCTGGAACGGGCGCGACGTCACGGTGGAAACCCCCGCCGGCAGGGTTGCCGCGCGCGCCGCCATCATCACGGTGTCGAGCAACGTGTTGGCCGCGGGCAATATCAGGTTCACGCCCGACCTGCCGAAGCGCCAGCTCGACGCTGCGGCAAAGCTGAGCCTCGGCAGTTACGACCGCATCGCGCTGCAACTGCCTGGCAACCCGCTCGGGCTCGGGCGCGATGATGTCCTGATCGAACAGAGCAACTCGACCAAAACCGCGCTGATGTTGGCCAACCATGCCGGCTCTCCGTTGTGCACGATCGATGTCGCCGGCTCGTTCGGCCGCGATCTCGCCGCGCAGGGCGAGCCGGCCATGACGGCGTTTGCGCTGGAATGGCTGACCAAACTGTTCGGCAGCGAGGTCGTCTCCGGAGTCAAGAAAGCCAGCGCCACCAACTGGAATGCCGCGCCCTATGTGCTCGGCGCGATGTCGTCGGCCGCGCCGGGTTGGCAGCCGTCGCGCAAGATTCTGACCGAGCCGGTCGGCTGCATGTTCCTGGCCGGCGAGGCCACCCATGAAACATTGTGGGGGACGGTCGACGGCGCCTGGGAAAGCGGCGAGCGCGCGGCGGACGCCGCGCTGCGCAAAATCGGTGCGCTCAGGGATAGCGGACCGGCGGCGGCGCCGACGCCGGTGGCCAAACGCCGGCGTCGGACGCCGGTCAGGTCGGCGATGCCAAGGGATTCATTCCGGTGACGCCGCGACCGAAGGCGCTGATTTCATGGTCGAGCGGCAAGGACAGCGCTTACGCGCTGCACGAGGTGCGGCGCGGGGGTGAGTTCGATGTGGTCGGCGCGCTGACGACGGTAACCGAGACCTTCGGCCGGGTCTCGATCCACGGCGTGCGGCAGGAGATCTTGCTGGCGCAATGCGCGGCGGCGGGATTGCCGCCGCGCATCGTGCCGATCCCCTATCCCTGCCCGAACGAGGTTTATGAGGCACGGCTGGGCGAAGCGGTCGCCACCGCCGTGCGGGACGGCATCACCCACATCATCTTCGGCGATCTGTTTCTTCGCGACATCAGGACCTATCGCGAGCAGAAACTCGCGGGCACCGGCATCACGCCGGTGTTCCCGCTCTGGGAAAGGCCGGCCTTGCCGCTGGCGCAGGCGATGATCGCCGATGGCTTCGAGGCCTACCTCGCCACCGTCGACCTGAACAAGCTGCCGGAAGCGTTCGCCGGCCGCAAATTCGATCGGCAGGTGCTGGCCGATTTTCCCGATGGCGTCGATCCCTGCGGCGAGAACGGCGAATTCCACAGCTGTGTAGTGGCTGCCCCGATCTTCACCCACCGCCTCGCAATCGCCACCGGCGAGCGCGTCACCCGCGACGGCTACGCATATTGCGATCTGGTGATGAAGCGTTGACGCAGATGATTGCGATGTTGCTGCATGACACAGATTGCTTTCACGACCACAAGCAGTCGCGGCGCCGGATCACCGCAGCACGCGGTCCAGCAGCGGCAGGCCAATGATGACGGCCGCCGCGATCAGCGCATAGCAGATGGCACGGAACAGCCGTTCGCTGGCGCGGCCGAACAGCCTTGTGCCGAACCAGATGCCGACGGCATAGACCGGACCGACCAGCAGCGCGAACCGGATCGCATCCGAGGTGATGAGCCCGGTGAACGCATAGCTGACCAGGGAGAAGAAATCCGACGCGCCGAAAAACAGCAGGATGTTGGCGCGCGCGGTGGTCGGCGCGATCGGCCGGCCGAGCCAATAGCCCACAATCGGCGGCCCGCCGGTCTGCGCCAGCCCGCTGCAAAAGCCTGCCAGCCCGCCAATGCCGACGGAAAGCGCCGGATGATCTCGGCCGCGGTAGCGCCAGCCCGACAGCAGCAGCACCAGCAGCGCCAACACGAACCCGGAAATGATCCAGCGCGTCGTCACCGGATCGAGCCGGCTCAGGAAATAGGTGCCAAGCGGCACGCCGACCAGCGCGCCCAGCACGATGACCGCCGTTGCGCGGCGGTCGGCATGTTTCCAGGCGTTCGGAAGCAGCGGGGCGGCGGCGATGAAATCGATGATCAGCAGCAGCGCCGCGACCAGCCGCGGCGCGGCGATGCTGCTGGCGAGCGGCATGAAGATCAGCGCCGAGCCGAAGCCGGAAAATCCGCGTGCCGTTCCCGACAGAAACGCGATGGCGCAGATCGCGACCGCGACGTTGGCGCTGATATCAGCCGGGACCAGCCCAAACGCGGTGGTCATGGGGAGGTCATGCGCGCAACGTGCCGCCGGTCTTTTTGCTCACCTCGGCCACGATCCCGGCAGCGATCGCGTCGATCTCCTGATCGGTCAGGGTCTTTTCGTGCGGCTGGATCGTCACGGCGATGGCGACGGATTTTTTGCCGTCATCGATGCCCTTGCCTTCATAGACGTCGAACACCGTGACGTCCGTAATCAGCTTGCGGTCGGCGGCCTGCGCCGAGCGCACGATATCGCCGGCCCTGACGCTGCGATCGACAATGAACGCGAAATCGCGCGACACCGGCTGGAACGCCGACAATTCGAGCACCGGCCTGGCGCGGGTCGGCTTCCGCTTCGCGTCGGGAATTCGCTCCAGGATCACCTCGAACGCGACCAGCGGACCGTCGGCGCCGAGCGCCTGCAGCGTGCGCGGATGCAGTTCGCCGAAATAGCCGAGGATGTTCTGCGGGCCGATCTGGATGGTGCCGGACCGTCCCGGATGCAGCCAGTTGGCGCCGCCGGGCACGACCTGCAGCGCCTGCATCGGCGCGCCGGTGGCGGCCAGCACGGCGAACGCATCGGCCTTGGCGTCGAGCGCATCGGCCGTGGCCGAACCGGACCAGTGCCGTCCGATGCCCTGGCCCGAGGCAAAGCCGTGGCGGACGCCGGCGGCTGCGGTCAGCTGATCCTGCGGCTGGTCGCCCTTGAAGATCTGTCCGACCTCGAACAGCGCCAGATCGGAAAAGCCGCGGTCGCCGTTGGCCTGAGCGGCGGCGACCAGGCCCGGCAGCAGGCTCGGCCGCATCTCGGACAGGTCCGAGGCGATCGGATTGGCAAGCGTGAGGTCGCTGCCGCCGCCGCCGAACCACTCGGCCGCTGGCCGTGCGATGAACGACCACGTCACCGCCTCGACCATGCCGCGGGCGGCCAGCGCACGCTTGGCGCGGCGGGTGCGCAGTTGAATCGGGGTCAGGATCGGCTTGCGCGGCGCCGCGCCGCGATCGAACGGTGTCATCGGCACCTTGTCGACGCCGACCATCCGCACGATCTCCTCGACAATGTCGGCCTTGCCGTGCACGTCGGTGCGCCAGGACGGCACCGCGATCTTCACCACCGGACCGCTGCCGGCCATCATGAAGCCGAGGTGACCGAGGATGCGCTTGATCTCGGGCAGCGCCACGTCGATCCCGGCCAGCCGCTTGACCTCGGCGAGCGGAAAATCGATCACGCGATCGTCGCCGAGGGCGTTGCCGACGATGATGTTTTCCGAGGCCGCGCCGCCGCACAGCTCCAGCACCAGCCGGGTGGCCATCTCCAGCCCCGGCACCATGAAGGCCGGATCGACGCCGCGCTCGAAGCGATAGCGCGCGTCGGAATTGATGCCAAGCTTGCGGCCGGTCTGGGCGATGTTGATCTCGTTCCACAGCGCCGATTCGATCAGCACGTCCGTGGTTTGCTCCGAACAGCCGGAGGCTTCGCCACCCATGATGCCGGCCAGCGATTCGACGCCATGGTCATCGGCAATCACGCAGACCCCGGGGTCGAGCGTATAAAGGCGACCGTCGAGCGCCAGCAGCGTCTCGCCGTCGCGGGCACGGCGCACCACAAGATGCCCGGTGACTTTCGCGGCGTCGAACACATGCAGCGGGCGGCCGCGGTCGTAGGTCATGAAGTTGGTGATATCGACCAGCGCATTGATCGGCCGCAGGCCGATCGAGGTGAGGCGCTTCTGCAGCCATGGCGGCGATGGGCCATTCTTGACCCCGCGCACCAGGCGCAGCGCAAACCCTGGACACAGCGTTGAGTCCTCGACACGGACGTGCACCGGGCAGGGGAATTCGCCCTTGACGGGCTTGATGGCGGGATCCCTGAACTTGCCCATGTCGGCTGCGGAAAGGTCGCGCGCGATGCCGTGTACGCCGGCGCAATCCTGCCGGTTCGGCGTCAGATTGATCTCGAACACGGGATCGCCAAGCTGCGCCCATTCCACATAGCCGGCGCCAATCGGCGCATCGGCCGGCAATTCCATGATGCCGTCATGATCCTCCGAGAGCTCGAGCTCCGCCGCCGAACACAGCATGCCGCGGCTCTCGACGCCCCGGATGGTGCCGATGCCGAGCGTGATGTTCTTGCCGGGAATGAAGGTACCGGGCGGGGAAAATACGCTGACCAGGCCGGCGCGGGCATTCGGCGCGCCGCAAACCACCTGCACCGGCGCGGCGCCGTGGCCGGTATCGACCATGCAGACCCGCAGCCGGTCCGCGTTGGGATGCGGCTCGGCCGAGATCACCCGCGCAATGCTGAACGGCGCCAGCGCCTTCGCCTTGTCCTCGATATGCTCGACCTCAAGCCCGATCATGGTGAGCTTGTCGGCCAGCTTCTCCACCGGCTCGTCGGTGTCGAGATGCTGCTTCAGCCAGGAGAGCGTGAATTTCATGGCTGGCCTCGGGTACTGCTCGTGTTTTGTAGGATGTCTGCAAGGCGGGAGGGAACAGAGCGCGGACGGGGGAAAACCGTGGCCAGCTCGCTTGATCTGTGCAGACTCACGTGCTCAGCCCTCCTGCCAAAGTGGGGACGTCGAGCGGCTTGAAGCCGTAATGGCTGAGCCAGCGCAGGTCGCTGTCGAACAATTGCCGCAGGTCGGACATGCCGTATTTCAGCATGGCGATGCGGTCGATGCCCATGCCCCAGGCAAAGCCCTGATAGACGTCGGGATCGATGCCGCAGGCGCGCAGCACGTTGGGATGCACCATGCCGCAGCCGAGAATCTCCAGCCAGTCCTCGCCTTCGCCGAAGCGGATTTCGCCCTTGTCGCGGCGGCACTGGATATCGACCTCCAGCGACGGCTCGGTGAACGGAAAGAACGACGGCCGGAATCGCATGTTGATGTGATCGACCTCGAAGAAGGCCTTGCAGAACTCGTGCAGAATCCATTTGAGGTGGCCGAGATGCGAGCCCTTGTCGATGACAAGGCCCTCCACCTGGTGAAATTGCGGGGTGTGGGTGGCGTCGGAATCGATGCGGTAGGTACGGCCCGGGCAGACGATGCGGATCGGCGGCTTCTGGCTCAGCATGGTGCGCACCTGCACCGGCGAGGTGTGGGTGCGCAACAGCATGCGTGAGCCGTCCGGCTTCGGGTTGAAGAAGAAGGTGTCGTGCATCTCCCGCGCCGGATGGCCTTCGGGAAAATTCAGCTTGGTGAAATTGTAGTCGTCGGTTTCGATATCCGGGCCCTCGGCGATGGCAAATCCCATGTCGGCGAAGATCGTGGTCAGTTCATCCATCACCTGGCTGAGCGGATGGATGCGGCCGGCCTCGGCCGGGCTCTCCCGCAGCGGCAGCGTGACGTCGATGGTCTCGGAGCCGAGGCGCAAGTCGAGCGCTGCGGATTTCAGGATGTCGCGACGCTCCGCCAGCGCCTGCGTGACCTTGTCCTTGGCGATGTTGATCGCCGCGCCCTGGGTCTTGCGTTGGTCCGGCGACATCTTGCCGAGCGTCGCCAGCAGGGCGGAGATCGAACCCTTCTTGCCGAGCGCCGCGACCCGCACCGCTTCCAGCGCGGCTTCGTTGTCAGCCGCGGCGATGTCGGCGAGGATTTGGGATTCGAGTTGCGCGAGGTCGGTCATGGCAATCCCTTTTGACTAGGATGCTAAGCCGCTGCTCCTAGCTCGTCATGCCCGGCCTTGTGCCGGGCATCCACGTCTTTGCTGGCGTTGGCGAGAAGGAAGCCGTGGATGGCCGGGACAAGCCCGGCCATGACGACCCCGAGCGTTTCGCAGAGCAAGAACCAATGCAGCGGCGGCTTACGCGGCCAGTGCGGACTTGGCTTTTTCAGCGATCGCCTGGAACGCCACCGGTTCGTGGATCGCGAGATCCGACAGTACCTTGCGGTCGACCGTGATGCCCGATTTGGAGAGGCCATCGATAAACCGGCTGTAGGTCATGCCGAACGGGCGCACCGCGGCGTTGAGGCGCTGGATCCAAAGCGCGCGGAAGGTGCGCTTCTTGCGCTTGCGATCGCGGAAGGCGTACTGGCCGGCCTTGTCGACTGCGGCCTTGGCGGCCCGGATGGTGTTCTTGCGGCGGCCGGAGAAACCCTTGGCGGCCTTGTAGACTTTCATGTGCTTGGCGTGAGAGGTCACACCGCGTTTAACGCGAGACATGACGGATCTCCTTGATCAGAAGTGACGGATCGCCGCGCGGACGCGGCTCGGCTGGATCGACCGCGACCGCGATCAGGCGTTCGGCAGGAAAAATTTCTTGACGTTGTCGCCGTCGGTCTTGAACAGCACGCGGGTGCCGCGGAGCTGACGGATCTGCTTCTTGGTCCGCTTGATCATGCCGTGGCGCTTGCCGCGCTGGGCGTGCATCACTTTGCCGGTGGCCGTCACCTTGAAGCGCTTTTTGGCGCCCGACTTGGTCTTCAACTTGGGCATTTGGCTCTCCTGTTGCCGCAACGCGAAACCGCCCGTGAAGGCGGCCGGTCGGCTAAAATGCTCGTTAGAGCGTTGAAAATGCTCGATTATTACGGTATCGCAACAATCGGCATGGCATCGCCACGGCAGCCCTTGATCAGCCGGGCGGTGAAGGCTGCGCTTATGACAGAGGCAGGCCGGATTGGCAACGCCGAAACGCGCGCCGAACGCAGGATCGGGCCGGCCGGAGGCCGCTCCCGTCGGCGCGCGGATCGGGACGACGGGGATTGAGAACGACGCGGCCTAGCGGGGCGCCAGAACCATCACCACCTGGCGGCCTTCGAAGCGGGCATCCTGTTCGACCTTGGCGTATTCGGCGACGTCCGCCTTGACCTTGTCGAGCAGCTTGGTGCCGATTTCCTGGTGCGCCATTTCGCGGCCGCGATAGCGCAAGGTGATCTTGACCTTGTCGCCTTCCTCGAAGAAGCGCTGCATGGCGCGCATCTTCACGTCATAATCATGATCGTCGATCATCGGCCGCAGCTTGATCTCCTTGATCTCGACGACCTTCTGTTTCTTGCGAGCTTCCGCGGCCTTCTTCTGCGCCGAATATTTGAACTTCCCGTAGTCCATGATCTTGCAGACGGGAGGATTGGTATTCGGCGAAATCTCCACCAGATCCATGCCCGCTTCGGCGGCCATCTTGACGGCGACTACCGTCTCGACCGTGCCGTGGTTGGTGCCGTTCTGATCGATCAGCTGGATCTGTGCGTTGCGGATATCATCGTTGGTGCGCGGCCCGTCTTTGGCGGCGGCGGGCGGGGCTCTGTTGGGACGGCGAATGGGTAGTTCTCCAAGGTTGTGAAGGAAGCCGATAGTTTGAAGGAATAAGGCGCAGCGAGCAAGCGAACTCGCACGCCGGCGCAAGAAAACCATCAAATGCGAGGCATTTTAGCCACGCCGGCTAACCCCGGCAGGGTCATTTCGTTCAGATCGGTGCACATAGAGGCCGCTTTCCGTTCCACAAGTGCGGCGGGCTAGCGGACAGCAGGTAACGGTGTCGGTTGACGGAAAGCGCGGCCTCGCTCAAACAGCCGGCAACCCGAGTAACCTGTCATGGCCCATTCGACCGCAACCGCCCCGGAACCGGCCTTCATCGAGGTTGGCCAGCATGACGGCCGCCGCCGGATCGCGGTACGCAGCCGCGCCGGCGGCGCGCCCGGATTGTTCTGGCTGGGCGGTTTCAATTCGGACATGCAGGGCACCAAGGCGATCGCGCTCGATGCCTGGGCTGCCGAGCATGGCCGCGGCTGTGTCCGGTTCGACTATTCAGGCCATGGCGAGTCCGGCGGCGCCTTTGTCGACGGCACCATCGGGCGCTGGCTGGAGGAATCGGTTGCGGTGTTCGAGCAGTTCTGCACCGGCCCGCAGGTCGTGATCGGCTCGTCCATGGGGGGATGGATGGCGCTGCTGCTGGCGCGTGAAATGGCGCGGCGCCCCCCAAGCGGCGCATCGCTGGCCGGGCTGGTGCTGATCGCGCCGGCGCCGGATTTCACCGAAGAGCTGATGTGGAAAGGCTTTGCGCCGGAAGTCCGGCGGCAAATCGAAACCAGCGGCGTCTGGCTGCGGCCCTCGCAATATGGCGAGCCCTATCCGATCACGCGCGCCCTGATCGAGGACGGCCGCCGCCATCTCGTGCTTGGCGGCGCCATCGAACTCGGGTGCCCGGTCCGCATCCTGCAGGGCGCGCAGGATCCGGATGTACCCTGGCAGCATGCCTTCGCCTTGACACAGCGACTGCCGAGCGAAGATGTGGTGTTGACCATGATCCAGGACGGCGATCACCGGCTGTCGCGTCCGCAGGACATCGCGCGAATCATTGCGGCAGTGGCCGAGATGGGGTGAGCTGTCGCCAAGGCATCACGACCATGATCGGGAGAAGCGCCATGAATATCCATGCCATGCTCCGCACCTTCTGCGATGCGGTCGAACAACGCAACGGAGCGGCGCTCGCGGCGCTGTTCACCGAGGACGGGATCTACCACGATGCGTTTTACGGCGCGTTCGCCGGCCGTGCGAAAATCGCCGAACTGATCGATGACTGGTTCTATCGCACGGCAACCGAGTTTCGATGGGACATGCACGCGCCGGTCAGCGACGGCAGGACGCTCTACGCCCGCTACACGTTCAGCTATCGCTCGATCTTGCCGGAAGCGAAAGGCGCCCGTGCGATGTTCGAGGGCGTCGCGATCATGGCGCTCCACGACGGCATGATCGCCAGCTGTCACGAGGTCGCCAATACGGCGACCGGTTTTGTCGACATGAATTTCGCGCCCGAACGCATCGCCAAGATTGTCGGCAGGCAAGCCGCCGCGCTGAAGGCGCGCCCGGAGATGCAGCGGCATCTGGCGGATTGAGTTCGACTGTCATTCCGGGAGCGAAGCACCAGACCTCAGATGCGCAATTGCGCATCGGGGAATCTCGAGATTCCGGGTTCGATGCTTTCGCGTCGCCCCGGAATGACGAAGGTTCACGGCGGCGGCGGCTTCGCCATCGGCTTGCGCTGCGCCAGCGCCGCCACGGTCGAGGTCCCGATCGGACCGTGCTCGTCATAGAGACAGCATTCGCCGATCGCGATGCCGTCGGTAGCGTGGTGGTTCACCACGTCGAATCCGATCCACGGCGTGGCCGGCAGGCGATGCAGGTACAGCGTGACGTCGCTGTTGATATAGCCGAGGCCGCGTTCGCCGGCATTGGCGAACGGGCTGGCGAAATCCGCCGCTACCGCCACCCGCACGAAGGGCGTCAGCGGCGTGCCCTCGACCAGGTCGCGCACCTCGCTCATCCAGAGTCGGCGCGGGCCGACGGTGCCCATCGCGCCTGTGATCGGGCGGGTGGTCCATTTGCCGTTCATGCCAAGACGCGGATCGGTCGGTACCGGAATCTCCGACGGCGCCGGCACCTCCCAGTTCGGCGGCGTCCAGACCCGGCCCTCCGGATTTTGCGTCTTGCGCAGCAGCTGGCAGGAGGCCCGCGCCATGCTGACGCCACCGCTGAAGAAATCGGCCTCGATCACCCGGATGCGCATGCCGTTGCGCACGAGCCTGGTCTTGACCTCGATCGGCGCGAAGCCGGGCAGCCGGAACATGTCGACCGTCAGCCGGGCCGGCACGAAGTCGTCACCGCCGTGGCGTTGCTCGATCGCGAACGCCAGCAGCCCGATGATGACGCGGCCGTGCAATGATTTCGGGTCCCACGGGCCGTTCGCGGCCGCGGTCGGGATGAAGGCGTCGCCGTCTGGGGCGAAGAAGGGCTGATTGGTCATGGCGCGGGACCATGGCGGATTTTGCGCGCTGAAATCAAGGGGCCGCCGCCGCCTTATCCTTCGAGACGCGGCGAAGCCGCCGCTCCTCATGGTGAAGCGCTGGCATGTTGCCATTCCTCCCGCACGCTTTCATCCGCCTCGGTGCCGATCGCATCCGATGCCAATATCGCAAAGACCCCGCGCGCCATCAATTGCGACAATGCCCACACCGCGGCGCCGCGAATCAACGGGGCATCATCGTCGAGCAGGAATGTGGCCTCGTCGGCGAGCGCGCGATCACCGGAATTGCCGATCGCGATCAGCACATTGCGGATGAATCGCACACGGCCGATGCGCTTGACCGGCGATTTGGCAAACAGCACCCGAAATGCCGCATCGTCGAGCCGTGCCAGCGCGGCGAGATCGGGGGCGCGCAGCGGCTCGCGCGCCGCGAGCCTCGTTTCGCGCCCCTGTTGCGCGAACTTGTTCCAGGGGCAGACCGCGAGGCAATCATCGCAGCCATAGATGCGGTTGCCGATGGCGGCGCGGAATTGGTGCGGAATCGGGCCGTTGTGTTCGATGGTGAGGTAGGAAATGCAGCGCCGCGCGTCGAGCTGGTAAGGCGCTGGAAAGGCCGCGGTCGGGCAGATGTCGAGGCAGGCCCGGCATGAACCGCAATGGTCGGCGTCGGCAGCATCGCGCGGCAGTTCGGCCGCCGTGAAGATCGCGCCGAGAAACAGCCATGAACCGAATTCGCGCGAGACCAGGTTGGTGTGCTTGCCCTGCCAGCCCAGTCCCGCCGCCTGCGCTAATGGCTTTTCCATCACGGCCGCGGTATCGACGAATACCTTGACCTCGGCGCCGGACCTGGCGACCAGCCAGCGCGCCAGCGTCTTGAGCCGCTGCTTGATCAGGTCGTGATAATCGTCGCCCTGCGCGTAAACCGACATGGCGCCGCGGCTGCGTTGCTGCAGGATGGCCAGCGGATCCCGGTCTGGTCCGTAATTGACGCCGAGCATGATCACCGAGCGGACCTCCGGCCAAAGCCCGCGTGGATCGCTACGGCGTTCCGGCCGATCGGCGAGCCAGCCCATGTCGCCATGAGCGCCGGCATCCAGAAAAGCGCGAAAATGTTTGGCGGCATCCGCAATCGCGTCCGGCGCGGTGACGCCGATGCAATCGAAGCCGAGCCGGCGGCCTTCGTTGGTCAACGCGGCCTTGAACTCGGCAGGCGAGCGGGTGGCGGCTGGGTTCAGAAGTCGAGGTCCACGTAGGTGCGTGACGCCGGCACGCCCGCCAGCCACTCGCTCAGCAGCGGACGGAACGACGGGCGGGATTTCACCCGCGCGTACCACGCCTTTGCCGCGTCGTCTTCGACCCATGGCACGTCGCCCAGATAATCGATCGCCGAGAGGTGGGCTGCGGCGGCGAGATCCGCATAGGTCAGCCGGTCGCCGGCAAGGTAATTCCGTGTCCGCGCCAGCCAGCCGATATAGGCCAGATGATAGCGCACATTGGCCTTGGCCGCGCGGATCACCTCGGCCGCCGGCGCACCGCCGCCGTCATCCTCGCTCATGAAACGCTTGTAGACGCGCTCGGTGACCAGCGGATTGGAGGCCTCTTCGAAGAATTTCTCGTTGAACCACGCCATCAGGCGACGCACTTCGATGCGCTCGGCCATTGTCGTCGGCAGCAGCCGGCGTTCGTCCATCGCAGCGCCACAGCTCTCGTCGAGATATTCGACGATGGTGCCGGCGCCGGGAACCGGCGGCACGCCTTCCGATACCAGTACCGGCGTGGCCCCGGCGGGATTGAGTGCGAGAAACGCCTCGCGGCGCTCCCAGACGCGCTCCTCCACCAGCCGCAGATCGAGGCCGTGCTCACCGAGCGCCAGGCGGATGAAACGAGAATGGGGACAGAACGGGTGATGAAACAGGGTGAGCATGCAGTCCTGATAATTTCGTGGTGCTTAAGAAATCCTAACCAGCCAGGCGCGGCGCCAAACTACCTAAGCGCGCGGATCAGGCAACCTGTGTTTTGGCGTTTTTTGCGATTGCGGCAGGGGGACGAATAAGCGAGAAGAACCCGGCCTTTTTCCCTGGTTTCGACCATAACGGACCGGATCATGATGTCTGATGCAATAAGGGCGGTGATTCTCGGCATTATCGAGGGCGTCACGGAATTCCTGCCGGTGTCTTCGACCGGCCATCTGTTGCTGGCGGAACGATTCTTCAATCTCGGCGAGGGCAGTTTCTGGAACAGTTTCACGGTGCTGATTCAGCTCGGTGCGATTCTGGCGATTGTCGTGATCTATTTTGCCAGATTGTGGCGAATCGCGCTCGGCATGTTTTCCAATGCCGACGACCGGCGCTTCGTCATCGGCGTGCTGGTGGCGTTTCTGCCGGCGGTGGTGATTGGCCTGATCGCCGGGAAGTACATCAAGGAGGTGCTTTTCAATCCATGGGTGGTGTGCTTTTCGCTGATCGTCGGCGGCGCGATCCTGCTGTGGGTCGACCAGCTCGATCATGATCCGCATGAGCACGACGCCACCAAGTTCCCGCTGCCGATGTATCTCGCGATCGGGGTTGCGCAGTGCTTTGCGATGATTCCCGGCGTGTCGCGCTCCGGCGCCAGCATCGTCGCGGCGATGCTGCTCGGGGCCGACAAGCGCGCGGCGGCCGAGTTTTCCTTCTTCCTGGCGATCCCCACCATGGTCGGCGCGTTCGCCTATGATTTTTACAAGAACCGCGCCGACATGAACGCCGATCATATCGGCATCGTCGCGATCGGATTCGTGGTCTCGTTCGTGACCGCGATCGTGGTGGTGAAGTCGTTCCTGAACTATGTCACCCGCAACGGCTTCACCCTGTTCGCCTGGTGGCGCGTCATCGTCGGCACGCTCGGCCTGATCGCGCTGGCGATGGGCAGGTAGGCAATCTCGCAGCAAGGACGAGAACTCGTCATTCCGGGATGGTCCGAAGGACCAGACCTCAGATGCGCAATGGCGCATCGGGGAATTTCGGGATTCCGGATCGCCGCTTCGCGTCGTCCGGAATGACGGTGGTCCCTCGCTGCGATGAGCGCAGCTATGCGCTCTTTTTCGGCTGGAATTGGCCGGCGGCGCGGAAGCGCCAGAGATATTGCGGCACCACCGCTTCCAGCGAATCCGGCGAGATACCCAGCCCCTCCAGGGTCAGGCCGCCTGCTTTGGCGGCGTCCGACACCACATTGTCCGATCGCAGCAGCTCGACCTGATCCGGCGTCAGTTTCAGCGCGCCGGGCGCAAATTGCAGCAGCATCGCCTGCAGCTTCGCCAGCCCGAACGGCAGCGACAGCAGCATGCGGTGGCGCTCGGTGGTGGCGAGGATGATCTCCATGATCTCGCGCATGGTCAGCACCTCGGGGCCGCCGAGTTCGTAGGTGGCGCCGGCTTTGGTCTTGCCGTCGACGGCGTCGGCGACCGCGGTTGCGACGTCGCCGACATAGACCGGCTGCATCCGGGTCACGCCGCCGCCGATCAGCGGCAGCGCCGGCGACATCCGTGCCAGCGCCGCGAAGCGGTTGGTGAACTGATCCTCGGGCCCGAACACCACCGACGGTCGCATGATGGTGGCCGCGGGAATCGCCGACAGCACCGCCGTTTCGCCGGCGGCCTTGGCGCGGGCGTAGCGCGAGGCGGAATGCTGGTCGGCACCGATCGCGGAGACATGCACCATCCGGGCGCCGACCGCCGCCGCGGCCGTCGCCACCGCGCCGGCACCTGCGCCCTGCACCGCGTCAAACGTCTGCCCGCCGCCCTCGGTCAGGATGCCGACCAGATTGATGGCGACATGGCAATCGCGCATCGCCGCCTCGACCGAGGCCGGATAGCGCACATTGGCCTGCACGGCGTGGATCTGGCCGACCTTGCCGAGCGGCTGCAAATGCCCGGCCAGTTCCGGCCGCCGCACCGCGACCCGGATCCGGTAATCGCGCTTGCACAGCGCGCGGACCACGCTTCGCCCCAAAAAGCCCGATCCGCCGAAAACCGTGACCAGTGTGTCCAGATTCGATGCCATTGGAGGGTCCATTCCTGCCAGTCAAATTCGAGAAATCGCGGCACTGTCAGCGGTTTCGCGATACGCCAAGCGGCCCATGCTGTACAGCGTATTTGGCCGGCGTTTCGCCAATTTGACAAGCGCGCGACCGATCCGTACTAACCGGCCCGGGCCCAGGTGGCGGAATTGGTAGACGCGCTGGCTTCAGGTGCCAGTGGCTTCACGGCCGTGAAGGTTCGAGTCCTTT
>Ga0182024_10007705_pt1 | contig 23135 bp, 24 predicted proteins | sample P32metaG_FD_120480 | JGI IMG/M metagenome (GOLD analysis project Ga0182024, IMG submission 120480) | Permafrost microbial communities from Stordalen Mire, Sweden - P3-2 metaG (Illumina Assembly) | ecosystem: Environmental > Terrestrial > Soil > Wetlands > Permafrost | place: Sweden: Stordalen... | reverse complement strand
GCCTACACCGCGGGCATCCTCAACAACCAATATGGCTGGTCGGTGTATCTGTGCATCTTCCTCGGCGCGATGGCATCGGTGGTCGCCGGCTTTGTGCTGGCGCTGCCCGCCTTGCGCGTGCGCGGCCCCTATTTCGGACTGACCACCCTGGTCGCCGTGCTGATGCTGCAGAACTTCATCGTGGTGTTCGCCGATCTCACCGGCGGCGAAATCGGCCTGACCATTCCCGACGTGATCACGATCAACGCCGGCGCCAACTACTGGATCGCGCTCGGCTTCATGACCGTCAGCGCGGCGATCCTGTATGGGCTGTCGCAGTCGCCGATCGGTCTCGTGCTGCAGGCGAGCGGCCAGGACCCGGTTCAGGCCGGCGCACTCGGTTTCAATATCGTCAAGCACAAGCTTGCCGCGTTCATTGTCAGCGCCTTCTTCTCGGGCCTGTCCGGCGCGCTGCTGGTATTTTACTTCGGCACCGCGTCGGTCGGCACGGTGGTTGACGTCGCCGTCGGCGTCAACGTCATCGTCGCCGCCGTGCTTGGCGGCCGCCGCACGGTGCTCGGCGCCGCGCTGGGCGCGATCTTCCTGATTGTCGCCGGCGAATTCCTGCGGCCAACCGGCGAGCTGGCGACGTTCATCGTCTCGGCGGTTGCCCTGCTCGTGGTCTTGTTCTTCCCGGGCGGGTTCCTCGGAACAGCCTTGTCGCGCGAGGCCCGCTCGTGATGGACGCGACCGCCAATAACGCACCGGTTCTCGAAGTCCGGGGTCTGACCAAGCGCTTCGGCGGCCTCACCGCCGTCAAGAACCTCAATCTCGATCTGCGGGCCGGCGAAATCTTCGGCCTGATCGGCCCGAACGGGTCCGGCAAGTCGACGGCGATGAAGGCGATCATGGGCATCGAACGGCCGACCGCCGGCGATGTGATTTTTCAGGGCGAAAACATTGCCGGCCTTCCCGCGCACAAGATTGCGCGGAAGGGGTTCGGCATGGTGTTCCAGCACTCGCGGCCGCTCAACCGGCAGACCGTGCTTGAAAACATCATGGTGGCGCTGCTGCCGGACAGCCTGTTCATGCTGTTTCCGGACAAGGCCCTGAACGAGCGGGCCAAATGGATCGCCGAGCGCGTCGGCCTCGGCGCCGTGATGGACCGGCGGCCGCCGACCCTGCCGTTCGCCGACCTGCGCCGGCTCGAGCTCGCCAAGGCCATCGCTCGCGATCCCAAGGTCGTGCTGGTCGACGAGCCGTTCGCGGGCCTGACGCTCGCCGAAGTTGGCACGTTTTCCGAGCTGATACGCAGCTTCCGCGATGAAGGGCGCGCCGTGCTGCTGGTCGACCACAACGTCAAGAGCGTCGCCGCGCTGGTGGATCGGGTGCTCGCGATGTATCTCGGCGAAGAGATCATCACCGGACGCGCCGACGAGGTGATGCGCAACGAGACCGTGCGGCGGGTCTATCTCGGCGGCGCGATCGAAACGTCGGCCCGCCCGGAAACCAGCTTCAAGGACAAGGTTCCGCTGCTGCAGGTCGAGAATGTCAGCGTCCATTATGGCAAGGCGCAGGCGCTCGAGAACGTCTCGATCCATGTGCATGAGGGGGAGTTCGTCTCCGTCGTCGGCCTCAACGGCGCCGGCAAGACCACGCTGTTCAATACCATTTCCGGTTTCCTGCCGTACTCCGGCGAGATCATTCGCGGTGGCGAAAAGTTGCGTGGCACGAGCCCGGCACGCATCGCGCGCAGCGGCATCGTGCAGTGCCCGGAGTCACGGGAATTGTTCGGCGAGATGTCGGTGCGCGAAAATCTCGACCTCGGCGGCCAGCATCTGACCGACGAGTTGAGGGACCAGCAACTTGCCTGGCTGTTCGACCTGTTCCCGATCCTGAAGGAACGTCAGGGGCAACTGGCGCAGACGCTGAGCGGCGGCGAACAGCAGATGCTGGCGATCGGCCGCGCGCTGATGATGCAGCCGAAGATCCTGATCCTGGACGAGCCGACGCTCGGACTGGCGCCGGTCATTCTCGAATTATTGTCGAAGACCCTGGAGAAGCTGCGCCAGACCACGCCGATCACGGTGTTGCTCGGCGAGCAGAACGTGACCTTTGCGCTTCCCCATGCCGACCGGGTCTATGTGCTGGAGCACGCTCGGATCGTCTGGGAAGGCGATCCCGGCCGTTTCGCCGCGGAAGCCGGCGAGGGCTATCTCTGAATAAGGGTTGCTCGGCAACGCCGTGTTGCGCATCCGGGCCTTCGATCCCGGCTTGGTGCCTTGCGTGATCTAGATCACATAACCATAGTTCAGCCGGCCTAGTCTCCGCGTCGAACAACGGGAGACTGACATGCGCAAATTCATTCTGATTACGGCGATGGTTCTGGTGTCCGCGACGGCGCAAGCTGGAGCGGTCCGAGGTCTCACTTTGGCGTCGAACGACGAGCCGGCAGCGACCGAGCCGTCCAATGCTGTCGAAGCTCCGAAAGATGTCGAGCGGCCTTCAGGCGTCGACACCACATCTCAGCAGCCGCCGGCAGAGCAGCCCAAGGCGGAGCCGTGCAAGCCTGCGAAGAGCGCCACCGCGTCAAAAACCGACAAGTGGAAACACCGGCACGAATCCACCGAAGCCCGCGTGATCTACGAACTGCATCGGCACGGCATCTATTGGTAGACGGCTTGACGGCCGAGGTCGGTGCTCAATCGGTCAGCGTCGGCCTTCGTGCTGCCAGTGCGACGTCACGTCAGCGCCCGACTTGGTCAGGTGAACGTGCTGGTCGACATGATCGACCCACGCCACCGGAATGAAATGATGGTGCTGGCCGTCGGGTGAACTCTGTTTGGTGAGCTTGATCCTGTCGGATCCCTCCAAATGGTCAACCTTGCCAACGGTTTTCCGATCGGACGAAATGACGTCCATATGCGGTTTGATCTGCGACGAATCCGACATTACGCATCTCCCTGAAAGGCGCTTGAAATAGCCAAACGCCTGTCAGGCCGGAAAGTTGCTCAGGGCTGCCAGGCAGACCGTTCACTAAAGCCTTTTCCGGTTCACTCGAATCATTGTTGCTTCCTCCCGAGGCCTCATGGTTCGAGACGCGCGAAGGCGCGCTCCTCACCATGAGGGTCTGAGACCTGATCCTGAGGAGCATCGCGAAGCGATGCGTCTCGAAGGATGAAGCCATTGAGGTGGAAACTGCTCTAGTCTCGGCCAGGATCCCATATTGGCGCGCGGCAGACTTCCTCACCGTCTTCATTTGTCACCAGGATCGAGCAATGCTGACGGCGGAGCTCCGGCCGGGCGGAATACAATTCGTTGGCCAGACTATCCGCCGCGTCAGACGCCAGGATGTCGTCGGGCAGATCGAGACCATTTTGGTCTACGATCGTCTGCTTTCCAATCAGGTCGAAATGATATCGCGGCATGCCGAGAGAACGCGATACCAGACCGGCTGTTCCAGACCGCGAACCGGACGATCCCGATTCTTTAGTACCAGGACGTGTCAGCGATCTTCGGTCACGATAAAGATGATACCGGTCAAGGTCGCGCCAATGGCAAATGTCAGTACCACAGTGCCCACGAACATGCTCCAGGTAGGCCCCGGCGAGGCGCTGTGCCTGATCAGGGTCATGATGCCGGCAGGGTCGGCGATGGACAAAACCAGCGTGAAAACAAGGCCCATGGCAACGCCCATGGTTGCGTGACTGGCCAGCTTCAAAACCGAGGTGAGCCAAAGGGCGGACGTCTTGATGCGCATGTGCGTCGCCTCCGCGCGTGAAACCAGCAACGCACGACAGCGGCACTCGGTTCCTCACCTCGTGCAGGGCGAACGGGCTGGCGGCCCGACCTGCTTGCTGAACGCGAGTTGACGGCGGGGCTTAATTGAGATCGTTTTGGAATGAAGCCTGATGTGGGGTAAGTCGAGAGGCGCGTGATGGGCATACGAGTCTATGGATTTTGGCGGTCGATCGCTTCTTTTCGTGTCCGGGTGGCGCTCAGGCTCAAGGATCTGCCGTTCGAGGAAATCCCGATCGACATTCTGTCCGGAGAACAATTCAAGCCGGACTATGCAGCGGTCAATGTCGAGCGTGTAGTCCCGACGTTTATCCATGACGGACATTCCCTATTCCAGTCGCTGGCGATCATGGAATATCTCGACGATATCCAGCCCAGGCCGCGGCTGCTGCCGGAGGATGCAAAGGAGCGGGCCTATGCGCGGGCGCTGGCGCTGATGACCATCGCCGACGCCCATCCCCTGGTGGTGCCGCGCGTCCGCAATCATCTCGCCAAGGCCTTTGACGCCGATGCCAAGGCGATCGAGAACTGGGGCAAGCATTGGACGACCGAGGGGCTTGCGACCTATGAGCGACTGCTCGCACGCCGCCCACCGGCGCCTTTTGCGCTGGGCGCCGAACCCGGCCTGGCCGATATCAGCATCGCCGGCCAGGTCGTCGGCGCGCATTTTCTCAAGCTTGAGCTGGGTGGTTTTCCGACGGTGGCGGCGTTAGCCGACCGCTGTTTCAAGCTGCCGGCTTTCGCGACCTCTCATCCGTTCGAACAGCCGGGCTTCAAGACCGCGGGCGCGCACCCCTGAGCCTGGCTGCCTCAGAGATCGAGGCCGAGAACCCTGGCGGCATTGCCGCCCGCGATCTGGGCCAGCGTCGCCTCGTCCATGCCAGGCACGCCCGCGATATGGCCGACCGGATTATATTCGGCCATGTCGAACGGGTAATCGGTGCCCATCAGGATGCGGTCGGGGCCGAAGACGTCGATCATGTAAGCGAGCTGGTGATAGGTAAAAACCACGGTGTCGAGGTAGACTTGGCGCAGATAGGTCGTCGGCGGCAACGGCAACTCGCCGTGCGAATCGCGACGCGCACCCCAGGCGTGGTCGATCCGGCCGGAATAGCCGGGAAGATAGCCGCCGCCATGCACCGCCATCAGCTTGAGGTCGGGAAACCGCGCCAGCGTGCCCGAAAAGATCAGGTTGTGCAGCGCCAGCGTGGTCTCGAGCGGATTTCCGAGCACATTGTTGAAGTAGAAATGCGTCAGCCGTTCGCCATGCGTGAAGCCGTTCGGGTGCATCATGATGAACGCCCCGAGCTGCTCGGCCCTTGCGAAGAACGGCCGAAACTTGGGATCCGACAATTCCTGGCCGTCGACATTGGTCAGGATCTCGACGCCCTTCAGTTTCAGGTCGTTCATGATGTAGTCGAGTTCGCGGACGGCGATCTCGGGCTCCTGCAGCGTGACGACGCCGAGCCCGACGAAGCGGTCCGGCCGGCGTGAGCAATATTCCACCACGCCGTCATTGGCGTGGCGATGCGCGGCTTCCGCAATCCTGGCGTCGATCGAATAATAGCACTGGCCCGGCGCCGGGGCCACGACCTGAACGTCGATGCCCATGCTGTCGAGGTGGCGCAGCCGGCGGTCGATGGTGGTCATGACCTCGCCGACATCCCTTTCCTGCTGCGCGTTGATTTCCTTGCTGGCGGCATCGGCAAAATGCGCGAGCGGGATCCGGCTGATATCGACATGCGGCTGGGCGAGCCTGGCGGCCTCGGGAATCACGATATGGGCGTGAATGTCGATTGTGGGTGAGGAGGGACGCCGGGCGAGGCCATCGGCATCGTGGATGCGGGCGGCGGTGCGGCCATAGCGGTTCTTGCGATCGATCATTGAATGAGCCCTGCGGTTGTGGATCGTTCGGGGTGCGACAAGATCATGGTGATGTCAGGATTTGGCGGCCGGCCGCTGCGTCCAGCGCACCGCAACCGTGGTGGCGTCGGCATCGCCAAGGCCGGCCGCTTCCGCTTCCTCGAAGCAGGCAAGGGCGCTTGCCGCAACAGGAAGCTCGGTGTGGATCGACGCGGCGAATTGCACCGCAGTGGCGAGGTCCTTTTTTGCCGCACTGAGGCCGAAGGCGGTTGGGCCGAGCGGCGCGCCGCCCAGCAGCTGGGCGATGACGGCGCCACGGCCCTTCATGGCGGTCGGCGTGCCGGCGGTGTCGGACAGGATATCAATCAGCCGGTCGGGGGCAAGCTTAAGCGGCTTGCAGATCGCCAGAGCCTCGCCGAGCGCCTGCCAGTAAACCAGCAGCGGCAGATTGACCGCGAGCTTCATGGTTGCGCCCGCGCCAAGCGCTCCGACATGTTCGACGCGGCGGCACAATTGTTCAAGAACCGGCATCGCCCGCCCGACGTCCGGCTGCGCGCCTCCGACCAGCCCGAACAGCTTGCCCTCCTTCGCCGGCCCGGTGCTGCCGCCAACCGGACATTCGACAAACGCGGCCCGCTGCCGCAACACCGCAGCGCCGATCGCCGTCATGGTGTCCGGACGGATCGTGCTCATGTCGATCACGAGCTTGCCGGCGAGTTTGGCTTTCAGAATGCCGTTCGGGCCGTGGTAGACCGCCTCGGTCGCGGCGTCATTGAGCAGCATCACGACGACGGTATCGCAGCCTTCCACGAGTTCGGCAGGTGAGCCGAACAGTTCTGCGCCGGCGTCGGTCAGCGGCTTGGTCTTCGCCGCATTGCGGTTCCAGACCCCGACTTGGTGTCCGACCGCCATCAGCCGCTGCGCGATCGATGATCCCATTCGTCCAGTTCCGCATACGCCGATCTTCATTGCCTGTTCCTCGACTGAGTTTGTGGGTGGATGACATTATTGAGCATGAAAGACACCAAGATTCTGCGCGATCAGCTCGGCATTATCCATGACGTCGCCGGCGTTGCCTGCGAACACGCAGCGTCCGGTGTTGAGGATGACCGCCTGATCGGCAACCTCGAGCGCCAGCTGGATGTTCTGTTCGACAAGCACGATGGATTGGCCTTCCTGCTTCAGCCGCTTGACGGTGCGGCCTACCTCCGCGACGATCAGCGGTGCAAGACCTTCCGATGGTTCGTCGAGCAGCAGGATCCGCGGATTGCCCATCAGCGCCCTTCCGATCGCAAGCATCTGCTGCTCGCCGCCCGAGAGCGTACCGGCAAACTGGCCGTGGCGCTCGCGCAGCCTTGGAAACATGTCGTAAATCCGCTCCAGGTTCCACGATTTGCCGGTCGCGCGGGCGCGCTGTTGCGCCACCACGAGATTTTCCCGAACCGTGAGCGATGGAAAGATGCGGCGCCCTTGCGGCACCAGGCCGATCCCGAGATGCGAGATGCGTTCAGGGCTGAGACCTTCGATCGGCTCGCCGAACAGCCTGATTTCGCCGTCCTGCGGCTTCAGAAATCCTATGATGGTGGAGATGCAGGTGGTTTTTCCGGCGCCGTTGCGTCCAAGCAGCGCCAGCACGGCGCCCGGTCGCAGCGCGAAGCTGACGCCGTGCAGGATATGGCTGTCGCCATAGAAGGTGTGCACGTTACTCAAACGCAGTGCGTCAGGCTCCAAGATACACCTCACGGGTTCGCTGGTCCGCGATCACGGCGTCGCGTTCGCCATCGACGATGACACGGCCATAGTTGAGCAGCGTCACGGTCTCGGCAAGGTCGAGCGCGGTGTCCATATCGTGTTCGATCATGATGACGGTGGTCTCGCGCGGGATCGCGGCGATCAGCGACTTCACGGTGGATCGCTCCGAGTTCGAAAGTCCGGCGAGCGGTTCGTCGAGCAGCAGGATCCGCGGCTTTTGCGCCAGCGCCATCGCGAGTTCGACACGGCGCTTTTCGCCATAGGCGATATCCGACACCGGGTGGCCGGCGAGGTGCAACAGCCCCACCGCATCAAGGGTACGCCTCGCCTCGGTGGCGAGATCGCCATAGGCCGCCAGCGGTCGCCACATCTGCCAGCGCGCGGGCCTCAGGCCGAGCAACCCAAGCGTAACATTGTGTTCAAGCGTGTCGCCCGCGAACAGCGTGATGATCTGGTAGGTTCGCGACAGGCCAAAATGCGCGCGCCGGTAGGGGGCCAATGCGGTGACGTCGGTGCCGAACAGCCTGATCTGTCCCGAACTCGGCCGCATGTCGCCGCTGATCTGGTTGAACAGGGTGGTCTTGCCGGCGCCGTTCGGGCCGATGATCAGGCGGCGCTCGCCCGGCCGGATCGAAAGCGAGACGTTCTGTGTCACGATCAGGCCGCCGAACGCCTTCTTCAGATCGATGATCTCGAGAGCAGGGGCTGAATTCAGCGGGGTCATCGTGATCCCCTGCGCAGTCCCGCCGCAAGCCGGCTCAAGCCGGGGACGATCCCGGTCGGCATCACCAGGACGATGAAGACGAAGACCAGTCCCAGCAGCATATTCCAGCGTTCGACATAGGCCGAGACGTAATTCTTCAGCAGCAGCACCAATGCTGCACCGACGACCGGACCGCCTAGCGTTCCGGAGCCTCCGGCAATGACGCCGAGCAAGGCTTCCGCCGAGCTCGTGGTGGAAAGCGACGTCGGATGAATGTATTTGTTGTAATAGACATACAACAATCCGGACACGCCACCCCAGAAGCCGGCGTAGATGAAGGTGATCCATCGGATCAGCCAGGGATTGAACCCGAGCGCCGCCATCCGGCGCGGCTGATCGCGCACCCCCTTCAGCGACGATCCGAACGCCGAGGACACGAAGATCGTCATCATTGCGAAGGCGAACGCCGCCACGATCAGCGCAAACCAGTAAAACGATGCCGGACTTTCCAGCGAGATGCCGAACGGCGTCGGCCGGGTCAGGCCGGCAATTCCGTTATCGCCGTTGGTCACATTGGACATGCGATAGGCGAGTCCCCACAACACCTGCGACAACGCCAGCGTGATCATCAGGAATCCGAGCCCGGTGGCGCGCAGCGCGATGACGCCGAAGCAGGCCGCCATCGCGGTCGTTCCGGCGATCGAGAGCAGGGCGGCGGTGCCATGCCCGAATCCGTATTTGCTGGTCAGCAGCGCGGACATATAGGCGGCGACACCGAGATAGGAGGCGTGCCCGAGCGACGTCATGCCGCCAAAGCCGACCAGCAAATTGAGGCTGAGGGCGAAGATCGCAGCGATCAGGATCTGGCTTGCGAGATTGATGTAGAACTCTCCCGCCAGCAAAGGCGGCAGCAGCAGCGCGCCGGCAAGCAGGGCAAAGCCGATCCTCTTCATGCGCCGACGCGCCCAAACAGGCCTTGCGGCTGAAACGCAATGACCACGATCATCGGCAGGAACAGGATGATGTAGGCGAGTTCGGGAAACAGCGTCGTCCCGAACGTATAGATGATCCCGATGATGAAGCTGCCGACGAACGCGCCGAGCAGGCTGCCAATGCCGCCCAGGATGACGACGATCAGCGCCAGCGGCAGCATGTCGGCATCCAGTCCGGGATAGGCCGATAGGATGGGTCCCCCCAGCACGCCGCCGGCACCGGCGATTCCTGCGCCGAGGCAGAACACCAGGGTAAACAGGTTCGAGACGGGTATCCCGACCGCGCGTGCCATCTGCCGGTCATCGACGCCGGCACGGATCATGGCGCCGAGGCGCGTCCGCTCGATCAGGAGATACAGTGCGATCGCGGTGCCGACAGCGCATCCCACCAGCACCAGGCGGTAGGTCGGAAACACCAGGCCGAACATCCGGGTCGGCGCTTGCAGGTTGCGTGGCGTGGGGACGGGGATGGAGTCGCCTCCCCACAGCACCAGGCACGCGTCGGAAATGATGAACGACATGCCGAGCGTCACCAGCACCTGTCCGAGCGGGTTGGTCTTGAGCCTCGTCAGCACCAGCCGCTCGAACAGACCGCCGATGACTGCGACCGCGATTCCGGCGCCGAGCGCGGCGACCCAGATATTCAACCCGCTATAGGAACGCAGTGCGGTTGCCCCGAAATAAGTGCCGAGCATGAAGAGGGCGCCGTGGGTCAGGTTTGCCAGTCGCATCAGGCCGAAGATCAGCGAGAAGCCGGACGAGAGCAGGAACAACAGGCCGCCGAGCGACAGGCTGTTGAGACCCTGGATGATCCAAAACTGCATCGTCTGCCGATCGTGTCAGGACAGTTGCGCGAGCCTCGGCCCGCGGCCGGAGCCGGACTATTGCTCCAGGTTTTTCGCCGGCGGGTAATCGCGCGAATAGACCGGGTTTTTCAGGAATGCCGTCTTGTCGTAGGTCCAGAACTGGCTGACATCGGGGTAGGTCTTGATCACGGAATTGACCAGCCGGCCGTCGCTTCGCGTGACCTTGCGGATGTAGACGTTGCCTGTCGCATTGCCGAACTCGTCGAATTTGATCACGCCGCGCACGGTCTCGACATTGGTGCCGCGGATTGCCGCCATCAGCGCTTTCTTGTCCTCGACATTCGCCTTGATGGCTATCAGCGCGGCCTCCAGGACTTCGCCCGAAAGGTAGGTGCTGCCGGCATAGTAGCCCGGATCGTATTTGAACTGCTTGCGGAACGCCGGCGCGAAGATCCTGTTCGGGGCATTGTCGAGTTCCGCGGAGTACCAGCTGGTGGTCAGAATCCCCAGCGCTTCGTCGCCCATGTTGCGCAGCACGGATTCGTCGAGCGCGGTCATGCCGCCGATCACGGCCATCTTGTCCTTCAGGCCATATTCGATGAATTGCCGCAGAAAGCGGAAGCCGTTCGAGCCGGCGGTACCGAGGAAAATGGCATCCGCGTTCTTCACCTGCGCAACATAGCTGCCATAGTCCGGCGTTGCCAGCGGCGTGAACAGCTTCTGGATGATCTTGCCGCCATTGTCCTCGAACACGCGCTGGAAGCCGGCGCACATTTCGTGTCCGTAGGCAAAGTCGTCGGCGATGGTGACGATCTTCTTGTATTTGAGTTCCTTCGCCGAATAATCGGCCAGCGGATAGGCACACTGCGCCGAGGTCGACGTCAGGCGAACGAACCAGGGGCTCGGATGCCGCTGCGTCATGTCCTCGGCCGCCGCGACGCCGAGCGTCGGCACCTGCTTTTCCGTCAGATAGTCGGCGATCGCGAGCGCCTCGAAGGCGGCCAGCGGGCCGATCATGCAATGGACGTTATTCTTCTCGACCAGCTCCTGAGCCTTGGTGCGGGCGGTCGCGGGAACGCCGGCGGTGTCGGCGACGATCAACTCGATCTTGCGGCCGGCGAGGGTGTTGTCGCGCTCCTTCAGGAACATCGTGAGCGCGAGCTCCATGTCGATGCCGCCGGAGGCCAGTGGGCCGGTCTTGGCCGCCAGCAAGCCGATGCGGATCGGGCCGCTGTTCTGCGCCAGCACGACTCCGGGCGCCACGCTGGCGATCCCCGCGCCGGCGATGCTGCCGACAAACTGCCGTCGCGATATCGTCATGGCATCCTCCCGGAACTCGACAAAGCCGATTGGCGCTTTTTTTATTGAGCGATTTATCCGATGGAAGCTCTAAATGATCAAGCGATAACCATGTCATCGGCCAAAGCCGCGGCAAATCGGTCGGCCTCGCCGTTCAAACGGCGTTCGGGGGAGCAGCCTTGCTTTGATGCAGTGCGGCATGGCGACCGGTTGCGGCCGGATTCGATCGTCCCGGTCCGGCGCCGACGCGACTACTCCGGCGCACCGGCCGGCTCAGTGATGATGGTCTTTTTCAGGACCTCGAATACGGCTGCGGTGTCCTGATCGACTAATCCCATCGCCATTGCCTTGGCATAAACCGGCTGGGTCAGCGTGAACATCGGGGTCGCGCAGCCGATATCGGCGGCAAACTCGGCGATGATCGCCATGTCCTTCTTCCAGATCGAGACTTTCATGGTCGCGGGCTCATACACGCGCTCCACCATCATCGGGGCGCGCAACTGAAACATCCGCGACGTGCCGGCGCCCGGAGCGATCATGTCGACCACCGTCTTCGGGTCGAGGCCGGCGCGCTCCGCCAGTACCATGGCCTCGGCGGTCGCCACATTGTGGATCGCAACCAGATGGTTGGCGATGAACTTCATCCGGCTGCCATTGCCGAACGCGCCGAGATCGGCGCTTTGCTTGGCAAAGTCGGCGAACAAATCCGTGCAACGGGCGATGGCGTCGCTGTCGCCGCTCGCATAGACCACGAGATCACGGACCTTGGCCTGCGCGCCGGTCCCGCTGAGGGGACAGTCGAGTGCGATGTGGCCGGCCTGCTTCAGAATGGTTGCGAAGCGCAGCTTGTCGGCGATGCTGAGTGTGCTGAGTTCGTCCACGATCCGCGGCGGCGGCCCGGCGCCGGCGATCGCATGTGCCACCTCGATGACAGCCTCGGGACTGGGAAGGCTGGTCATGATGATCGGCGCGTCGCGCGCGAGCTGGCCGACATCGGCGGCGATGGTGACGTTGGCCTGCGCCAGCTCGGCTCGCGTTGCGGCGTCAATATCAAAACCGACGACCCGCCAGCCGCGCTCGACCAAATTGCGGGCGATCGCGCTTCCCATGATGCCAAGGCCGACGATTGCAACGGTCCTGTTCATGAAAGTCTCCTGTCAGGTAGGCTGGCGGTGGCGAGCTCACGTCGGCCGCCTTGAATAACTAGTGATCAAGCGATAAACAAGAGCAGGGTCGGTTCGACCGTTTTCGTTGCAGTGCGGCACTTCTTTAGGAGACGCGTGATGAAAGTAACTGGCTTCAATCACCTCTCGATCGGCACCCGAAATGTGGCCGAGACCGTCAAATTCTACCAAACGGTGTTGGGCATGGAGACGATCCCCAGCTATAATTTCGGTTTCAAGACCAAATATCTCCGCTGCGGCGATCTGCAATTGCACATCTTTGAACTGGAAGACCAGGTTCCGCTCTACCAGCACTTTGCCGTCGATGTGGACGACTTTCATGCCGCCTACGACGCCGCCAAGGCCCTCGGCGCGCTGGACTCCACGGCCTTCCGCAATCCGGTCAACGAGCTTCCGGACGGCTGCGTCCAGATGTATTTGCGCGACCCTGCCGGCAATTTGATCGAGATCGACTGGCCTGACGTGGGTACGCTTGACCGCGCGCGAATTCCCGAGATGAAGCTGTTGACCGAATTCGCCGAGCAGGATCAGGAAGGGCTCGCCGCCTCGCTGTATCTCGATCGGCCCCATCTCAAGACCGCGCGACGCGCGCGATAGCGAGGAGCCACAAATGGCAAATGCCGGTCGGAAGCCTGACGCGAGCGTGCCACCCGGACCGGACATGGACCAGCGCGCCTACGCCGCCATGATCGGGCGGGCCGAAGCGCTGATCCCGCAACTGCGCGAGCGCGCCTCGCGGACCGAGGAGCTGCGCCGTCTGCCGCCGGAGACCGAGCGCGATCTGCATGACGCCGGCCTGTTCAGGATCGTGCAGCCGAAACGGGTCGGCGGCTCCGAATTCGACTATGTGGCGCTGGTCGACTGCGCGGAAGCGATCGGGCGGGCCGACGCGTCGGTGGCATGGAATCTTGCCAATCTCGCCAGCCACCACTGGATGCTCGGGATGTTCGACAGCCGCGCCCAGGACCTGATCTGGGGCAGGGATGTCAATGCGCTGATTGCATCCTCCTTCATCTTTCCAGCCGGCCGTGCCCGCAAGGTCGATGGCGGATATACGCTGCGCGGCAGCTGGCCATTTTCCTCCGGTGTCGATTCCTGCGAATGGAATATGCTCGCCAGCGTGGTTTCCTCCGACGATGAAGCCGACGGAATCGAATACCGCATCTTTCTGCTCAACAAGAGCGACTACCAGATCATCGACACCTGGAATGCGACGGGATTGCGGGGCACCGGCTCGAACGACGTCGAGGTCCACGATGCCTTTGTGGCCGAGCCGATGACGGTTGCGGTGAACGATCTCGGCGGCGGCCCGACGCCCGGAAGCGCGGTCAATCCGAACCCGCTTTATGCGCTGCCGGTGTTCTCGCTGTTTCCCTATGTGCTTTCCGGCGTGGCGCTCGGCAATGCGCAAGCCTGCCTCGACGATTATATCAAGGTCGCCCGGCATCGCGCCTCGACCTACAATCGCGCCAAGCTCGGCGACCTCCAGAGCACGCAGATCAAGATCGCCGAAGCGTCGGCAAAGATCGACGCCGCCCGCCGCATCATGCGCTCGACCTGCATCGAGGCGATGGCCGATGCCAGGCGGGGGCTGGTTCAGGATGTTGCCCTCAAGACCCGACTGCGGCGCGATGGGGCCTATTCGGTCAATCTGTGCACGGAAGCGGTATCGCTGCTGTTTGCGGCCAGCGGCGCCCGGGGTTTGTCCACGGCAGCCGCGCTGCAGCGCCAGTTCCGCGATGCCCACGCCATCAATTCGCACCTCGCGTTCAATTTCGATGCAGCCGGCACCAATTACGGGCGTGTTGCGCTTGGCCTGCCCTCCGAAAACCTGACGCTTTGAGGCGAGCGCCATGACCGACGCGCCAAAGCATCCCGCCGATCCGGATCCAGCCAGGGAACTCGAGAGCGACAGCTCGGCGATCGATCCCAGGGATTTTCGTAGCGCGCTCGGCACCTACGCCACTGGCGTCACCATCATCACGGCGGTTGCGGCCGACGGGAAGCCCTACGGGTTGACCTGCAACTCGTTCGCTTCGGTGTCGCTGAATCCGCCGCTGGTGCTGTGGAGTCTCGGGATGTTCTCGCAAGGCTTGAGCGTGTTCCAGAACGCCAGCCATTTCGCGGTCAACGTGCTGGGCGCGTCGCAGCAGGCGCTGGCGAGCAGATTCGCAAAATCCGCGGAGGACAAGTTCGCCGGGGTCGAGTGGATACCGGGCCTTGGCAACGCCCCCATTCTTGCCGACAGCGTCGCCAATTTTCAATGTCGCGCGGCCAACCGGTATTATGGCGGCGACCACATCATTTTTTTGGGCGCCGTCGAAGCCTACACCTACAACCGGCAGGAGCCGTTATTGTTCGCCCGCGGCGGTTATGGCCGGTTTCTTGGCGCCAACGATAGTTGAAGGACGAGCCGCTCTTGATGAGAAAGCAAGCCTCGCCCAAGCGCGTGCGCGCAAAGCAGAAGCGGCTCTCTCCAGAGGACCGCCGCCAGGAATTCGTCGCAAAAGCAACCGAATTCTTCTCCGAACAGGGCTTTGGCGGCGGCACGCGCGACCTGGCGCGCCGGCTCGGCGTGACCCAGCCGCTGCTCTATCGCTACTTTCCGAGCAAGGACGATTTGATCAAGGAAGTCTATCGCACCGTCTATCTCGAACCGCTCGATACCGGCTGGGAGAAGCTGCTGGCCGACCGGTCGCGGCCGATCCGCGATCGGCTGCAGGAATTCTATGGCGCCTATACCAAGGTGATCTTCACCCGCAAATGGCTCCGCATCTATCTTTATTCAGGCCTCAAGGGACTCGACATCAACCGCTGGTATGTCGGCGTGGTGCGGGACAAGATCCTGACCCGCATCATCCGGGAATGTCGTCACGAAGCGGGTCTACCACCAGAAACCAAGCCGACCGCGTCCGAGCTTGAGATGGCCTGGGTGTTTCACAGCGGAATTTTCTACTACGGGGTTCGCAAATATATCTACGAGTCGCCGGTGCTCGAAGACAAGGAGCAGATGATCAGCAATGCGCTGGATGCTTTTCTGGCCGGGTTCGAGCGGGTATTCGGCATGACAACGCCGGATATGGTGCGCGAGCCGGTCGAGGTAGCCGGTTAAGTCGAGGACCTTGAAACCGTCGTTGAGAGCCTGGTGGCCATTGGGACCCAACTTGTGTGTCATTCCGGGGCGCGCTTCAGCGCGAGCCCGGAATCCATACTCCCGATGGTGGTTATGGATTCCGGGCCTGCGCCAAGAGGCGCATCCCGGAATGACAAAGGCTGGATTCGTCGCTGCGGCTCCTCGCAATGACGGACAGAGCGGCATTTTCGGGGACCTACAACTTCGCCATTGCCCCTCTGTACCAGTCGCCGATCTCGCTCGCGGTCATCAGCGCGACGCCGTCATGGCCGATGACATAGTCGAGCAATGCTTCCAGATATTTGATGCGGTGCGGCACGCCGGTGATGTAGGGATGAATCGAGATCGCCATGATCCGCGCATTGCCGGCGCCCTCGAGATACAGCCGGTCGAACTGGTCGGTGCAGCGCTTCAGGAACTGCTCGGAAGACAGGTGCTGCAGCGCATGGATGACGATATCGTTGGTCTCCACCGAATAGGGGATCGTCGTCATGGTGCCGTGAGGCGTGGCGATGTCCTGCGGAAGATCGTCGATCACCCAGTCGGCGAGATATTCGATGCCGTTGAGGCGCAACAGATCGATGGTCTGCTCGGTTTCGGTCAGGCCGGGACTTTCCCATGATCGTGGCGCCTGGCCGCTGAATTTCGCGATGGTCTCGACGGCGCGCCGGATCGCATCGGCCTGGTTGTCCAGTTTGTGCATCGGGCCCTGGACGAATCCATGTCCCATGAATTCAAAGCCGGCCTCGAGTGCGGCCGATGCGACGCGGGGATAGGCGTTGCAGACGTTGGCGTTCAACGCCAATGTCACCGGCATGTTGCGATCGGTCAGCGCCTTGAATTGCCGCCAGAAGCCGGCGCGCATGCCGTATTCGTGCCAGGACCAGTTGGGCACGTCGGGCAACAGCGGCTGCCCCATCGGCGGGCTCAGCACGGTTCGCGGCATCGCGTTCTCGATCCGCCACTCCTCGACATTCAGGATCACCCATACGGCAAGCTTCTTGCCGTTCGGCAGCTCGAGTTTCGGCCGGTCGATTTGCGCCTGAAAGGGGATGCGGTCGGTAAAGGCCAAGGCGAACCTCTCGGATTGGTGGCGGATTATTCCGCGGCGCGCGACCGCTTCGAGGTCGCGGCGTGGACGCGCGGCATGACCTTTTCGGCCATCAGGATCATGGATTGACGGCCAAGTTCACGGTCTTTCCAGTCCTTGCCGGCATAGAGCAGGGTGCCGAACTCGCCGACCTCGTCCTGGAAAGCCAGCAGTTGATCGGCAACGCTGTCCGGCGTGCCGTAGATGATCAGCCGGTCGCAAATCGTCTCGAGCGTGACCTCGTCGTCCGGCTGATCGCGGCGGGTCTTGAACAGTTCGATGCGGCCGTTCTTTTTCAGCTTGGTGAACAGCGATCGATAGTAATAGACGTAGGGTCCGTTCGGGTCGGTGGCGTAGGCTTTCGCGGTCGAAGCGTCGTTGGCGACAAAAACACTTTTGGCGACACGCCAGTTTGCGGGGTCGGCGGCGCGGCCGATGCGCTCGCAGCCCTCGACATATCTCGGCCAGTGGCTCTTGACCCAGGCCGGCATCAGGAAGTTCGCCGAGATCGGATCCCAGCCGCGTGCGGCCGCCTCGGTGACGCCCTTTGAAAACGGTGCAACGGCGGTCACGACGATCGGAGGATGCGGCCTTTGCAGCGGCCGCGCCAGGTATCCCTGGCCGACCTCTTCCATCAGGGTTTTTTGTGTCGACAGGTTCCAGTATTCACCCTTGAGATTGTAAGGGGCCTCGCCGGCCCAGAGTTCCAGCACCTGGTTGATCGATTCCAGAAACATCGCGTTGCGATCGGCGTCGAGATTGCCGAACAATTCGGCATCCGACAGCAGTCCGCCGGGACTGATCCCGAAAATCAGGCGGCCGTCGAGCATGTGATCGAGCATCGCGATCGAGGCCGCCACGGTGGCGGGATGGGTGTTCGGCATGTTGATCGTGCCGGTGCCGAGCCTGATCCGGCTGGTCGCGGCGGCGATCCACGCGATGAACGCGACAGAGGAGGTGATGTTCTCGGCCCGGTCGGTGACGTGTTCGCCGACATAGGCTTCGCTGAAGCCCAACTCGTCGGCGAGCAGGAAAGCTTCACGGTCTTCCTTCAGCGATTGCCGCCAATCCTTGCCGAGAGGATGGATCGGCATCGTAAAGAAACCCAGATTCATCGCCTGCTCCTCTCCCGGGTCGATCCGCGCGCATCGAACGCGTCGTTTTCGATATTATGACACGTCCGAAAGTCGAATGTCTCGAAATAATCGCTCGATAAACAAACTTGACGTTTCGGAGGCTGCGCCCTCTAATCGCGAAAAATACGCAAAAATCCGGCCGGGGAGGTCCCCTCTATGAAAGCCTCGGCTTTCAGCTACGCACGCGCCACCAGCGTCGGAAACGCGTTGGAGCTGCTCATCGCGCACGGGGACAAGGCCAAGGTGCTTTCGGGCGGGCAGAGCCTGATGCCGGCGATGAACCTGCGCTTGATATCTCCGGAGCTGATTGTCGACATCGGCGAGCTTGCCGAATTGCAGGGCATCTCGGTCAGCCGGGATGTCGTTCGCATCGGCGCACTGACGCGCCATGTCGATCTCGCAAGATCACCCGAAATTGCCACGCATGCGCCGTTGCTGGCGCAGGCGATCGGCCATGTGGCGCATCCCGCAATCCGCAACAGGGGCACCATCGGCGGCAGCCTCGCCCATGCCGACCCCGCTTCCGAACTGCCGGCCTGCATGGTCGCGCTACGGGCCGTGATTGTGGTGAGCGGTCAGCACGGTGAACGCCGCATCGCGGCTGCAGATTTTTTTACCGGGATTTACCAGACGGCGCTGACCGCGCAGGAATTGCTGGTCGCCGTCGAACTGCCGGCGTTGCCGGAAAACTCGGCGCATTTTTTCGATGAATTCGCGCGGCGGCATGGCGACTACGCCATCGTCGGGCTGGCGGCACAGGCAATCGTTCGCGGCGAGGTCTTTTTGGATTTTCGCCCGGTGCTTTTTGCTGTCGGTGATCGGCCGGTGTTGGCCAAGGCCGCTTCGAGACTGGTGCATCGTCCGGTCACGCCGGCACTGCTGGCGGAGGCAGCGGCGGCGCTGGCCGCAGAGCTCGAACCCGACGGCGACCAGCAGGCGTCGGTGTCGATGCGCCGGCATCTTGCGAAGCTGCTGCTGGTCCGCTGTGCGGCGGCGTTGCTCGACCGTCCCGATCTTGCTGCGGGAGGGGCCGGGTGACCATCCCGGTGGCAATTTCGCTCCATGTCAACGGAGAGGCGGTCGAGGCGCGGGTCCTGCCGCGGCTCAATCTTGCGGACTTCCTCCGCGAGCAGCTGCAATTGACCGGGACGCATGTCGGTTGCGAGCACGGGGTCTGCGGGGCGTGCACGGTGCGTGTGAATGGGGATATCGTTCGGTCCTGCCTGACCTTGGCGGTACAGGCCGATCGCGCGTCGGTCGAAACCATCGAAGGATTGTCCGACAGCGGCGAGATCGCCGACCTGCAGGCGGCGTTTCGCGACCGCAATGCCTTGCAGTGCGGCTTTTGCACGCCGGGAATGTTGATGGCGGCGCAGGATCTGCTGAAGTCGGAGTCGTCGCCGAGCCGGCAACGGATCCGCGAGCATCTCGCCGGCAATTACTGCCGCTGTACCGGTTACCAGGCAATCATCGACGCGATCGAGACGACGGCGCGGGCGCGCATCGGGCGTGCGCCATGAGCCCGGCTCCCGATGGTCTCTCGCTACTGGATCGGCCGAATTCCTATATCGGCAAGGTGGTCCCGCGGCCCAATCTCGAGCGGCTGATGCAGGGGCGCGGGCTTTATGTCAGCGACATGGAACTGCCGCGGATGGCGCATGTGGTGTTCCTGCGCTCGCCCCATGCGCATGCCAACATCGTTGCCATCGATGCGGCCGCGGCACGGGGCATCCCGGGTGTCATCGCGGTGGTGACCGGCAGGGAACTGGCGATGGTGATCACGCCATGGGTCGGTGTACTGTCGCACCTGAAGGGTCTCAAATCCGCCCCCCAGCATGCGATCGCGATCGACCATGTATGCTGGCAGGGAGAGGCCGTTGCCGCGGTGGTGGCGACCAGCCGTGCGGTGGCGGAAGACGCCGCGGAAATCGTCTCGGTTGAATACCGCGAACTGGAACCGGTGACGGACATGCGCACCGCGCTCGATCCGGAAACTCCGGTCATCCACCCGTCGCTGGGCGACAATTTGGCGTTCGAACGGCAGCTCGATGTCGGCGCCGTCGATCAGGCGTTTGCCGATTCGGACGCGGTTGTGGAAGCGGAATTTGTGTTCGGACGGCATACCGGCGTCACGCTGGAGCCGCGTGCCGTGGTCGCCGACTGGAACGTCGCGGAGACGCGACTCACGATCTACCAGGGCACCCAGGCGCCGCACATGGTGCAGAACATCGCGGCGCTTCACCTTGGTTTGCAGGACTCCCAGGTTCGCGTGGTCTGCAAGGATGTCGGCGGCTCGTTCGGCATCAAGGTCCACGTTTATGCCGACGAAATGGCGACTTACGCGCTGTCGAAGCTGCTGCGCCGGCCGATCAAGTTCGTTGCCGACCGGGTCGAAAGCTTCAACACCGACATCCACGCCCGCGACCATCGCTGCAAGGGCCGGATCGGGGTCAAGCGGGACGGGACCATCACGGCGTTCGAAATCGACGATCTCACCGGCATCGGTCCCTATTCGATGTACCCGCGTACCAGCGCCATCGAGGCCAACCAGATCGTCAACCTGGTCGGCGGCGCCTACCTCACCAAAAACTATCGCGCCCGCGCCCGGGTCGTGTTCCAGAACAAGAACGTGATGTGCCAGTATCGCGGCGTGGGCCATCCCATCGCGTGCTCGGTGACGGAAGGGCTGGTCGATCTGGCGGCATCGAGGATCGGCATGGACCCGGTCGAAATTCGCCGCCGCAATCTCGTTCCCGACGACGGCTATCCCTGTGCCTCGCCGGCGGGGCTGAAATTCGAGCTATTGTCGCATCACGCCGCCATCAACAAGCTGATGAGCATGATGGACTATGACGCGCTGCGCGCCGAGCAGGCGGCATTGCGCCGGAGCAACATTCACCGTGGCATCGGTATTGCGAGCTTCATCGAGATCACCAACCCGAGCGCGGCGTTTTACGGCGTCGGCGGTGCCCGGATCTCGTCGCAGGACGGCGTTGCCGTGCGCTCGATGCGACCGGCTCGGTGATCTGCCAGACCAGCATCAGCGAGCAGGGCCAGGGCTCGGAATCCCTGACCGCCCAGATCGTCGGCAGCGTGCTCGGGGTTTCGATGCAGCGCGTCCGGGTCATTCTGGGCGATACCGACAACACGCCCTATGGCGGCGGCACCTGGGCATCGCGCGGCGCCGGAATCGGCGGCGAGGCGGCGCTGCAGGCCGCCAAGATTCTTCGCCGCAATATCCTCGATGTCGCGGCAGCGATCCTGCAATCCTCGGTCGCGGAGCTCGACATCGTCAACGATGCGATCGTGAACGCCGACGACGGCGCGCCGCGGATCGATCTGAAGGAGCTGGCGCGGATCGTTTATTTCCGGCCGGACACGCTGCCCCCGGGCGTTCAGCCCGAGCTGATGGCGACCCGCCATTTCGTCCCCCGTGAATATCCCTTTGCCTTTACCAACGGGGTCCAGGCCTGCTGGCTCGAGATCGATACCGACAGCGGTTTTATCAAGCTGCTGAAGCATTGGGTGGTCGAAGATTGCGGCCGGATCATCAATCCGCAGCTGGTCGACGAGCAAATCCGCGGGGGCGTGGTGCAGGGCCTCGGCGCGGCCCTGTTCGAGCATTGCATCTACGATGAGCGCGGCCAGCTGACCAACGCCAATATGGCCGATTATCTGGTTCCGATGTCCGGCGAAATGCCCGATATCGACGTCGGGCATGTGGTATCGCCGACCTTCGAAACGGAGCTCGGCGCGAAAGGCGCCGGCGAGGCGGGAACAGCGGGAGCTGCGGCGGCGGTGGCCAATGCGGTAAATGATGCGTTGAAACCGTTCGGCGCTATGATCACCGAGATTCCGCTGACGCCCCAGGTCATCCTGGCGGTGCTGGGACGAATTTAACCGAGGACGGCGCAAGCAAAGCCAAATATAGCTATCACTGGGAGGACAACATGACAAAAAGCATCACCAAATCCGGATCGATTTCCCGCCGCCGTCTGCTGGCGACGGTGAGCGCGGGGGCAGCCCTTGCCGCCTCGCCGTTTCGCATCAACCTGCTGCAGGCCCAGGAAGCCAATATCAAGATCGGGTTTCCGGTGCCGCTGACCGGACCCTATGGCACCGAGGCGCAGGACCAGGTGCGCGCGGCGCAACTTGCCATCGCCCAGTTCAACGATGCCGGCGGCCTCAACGGGCGCAAGGCGGAACTGCTGGTACGAGACGACAAGCTCAATCCCGGCGAGGCGGCGACGCGGACCCTGGAACTGGTCGAGAAGGAGAAGGTGAACTTCGTCGTCGGCAGTCTTTCCGCCGCGGTTCAGCTTGCGATCAACAACGTCACCAAGGAACGCGGCATCATCTTCAATTCGATCAGCCAGTCCGACGCCATCAACGAGGCCGCCGATTTCAGCCGCTTTACCTTCCATGAAGCCTTGAATCCGCATCTGACCTCGGGAGCCGTCGGCCGCTACGCGTTTTCAAAGTTCGGCAAGAAGGTTGCCTTCCTCACCGCCGACTATGCGTACGGTAACGAAATGGTCCGCGGCTTCCTCGAAGTCGGCAAAAGCTTCGGCATCGAGAACCTCGGCGATTTCCGTCATCCGCTCGGCACCAGCGACTTCTCCACGTTGCTGCCGCGCATTCAGGCGCTGAAGCCGGACATCCTGTGCATCAGCAATTTCGGGCGCGATCAGCAGATCGCGCTGAAGCAGGCGACCGATTTCGGCGTCAAGAAGACCACCCAGATCATCGCGCCGCTGCTGTCTCATGCGAGCCGGGTTGCGGCGGGCCCGCAAGCCTTCGACGGCGTGATCGGCGGATGTTCGTTTTATTGGGGGCTCGAGGACAAATTCGCCTCGACCAAGGCGTTCAACAGCGCCTTCAGCAAGATGTATGACGGCAGGCTGCCGACCGACTATGGCGCGCTCGGCTATGGCGGCACCCGCACCGTGCTTGCTGCCGTCAAGAATGCCGGCAGCGTCGACACCGACAAGGTCATCGCGGCGCTGGAAGCGCTGAAATACGACTTCTACAAGGGACCGCAATATTATCGCAAATGCGACCATCAATCGGTCCAGTCGGTCCTGGTGATCAAGTCGAAGTCGAAGGATATGCGCAATGATTCCGATGTCTTCGAAATCATCAGCACCGACGAGCCCAACGAGAAAAATCTGCGCAGCTGCGAGGAACTGGGCCACAAGGCCTGACGCCGCAAACGAGGCGTGCCCCTCGCGGGCGCGCCTCGCTCTCGGGGGGAGCGCATGGCCGGTTTGAGTCTCGACCTGATCGCACTGCAGTTGTTTGCCGGTCTCGCGCTCGGCGCCATCTACGTGCTGTTCGCGATCGGCCTTTCCCTGATCTTCGGCATGCTGACCGTGGTCAATTTCGCCCACGGCGCCTTCT
>Ga0182024_10007704_pt1 | contig 23135 bp, 24 predicted proteins | sample P32metaG_FD_120480 | JGI IMG/M metagenome (GOLD analysis project Ga0182024, IMG submission 120480) | Permafrost microbial communities from Stordalen Mire, Sweden - P3-2 metaG (Illumina Assembly) | ecosystem: Environmental > Terrestrial > Soil > Wetlands > Permafrost | place: Sweden: Stordalen... | reverse complement strand
TTCGCCCTCCTGTAAGCCGCGCTTTGCGGGGTCTTCGCGCCGTTTGCGGCGCTTGTCACATCCCCTCGCCTCCCGAACTCATGCAGCCGCCGCGCCGGTTGCTGGAGCTACCCGAAAACCGGCGCGCTCATGTGGATCGTCAAACCCTAAGCAAACATCCGCGCGCTGGCTATTCGATTTAGGTCTTAACACTAACAGGCATCGACCGTCCGCCGTAGGCCTTCACGGCACGACGCCTGCACCACCGAGAACGTCGCGGCGAAACGCCGGCGCGGATGTCCCAGCCGGGGACAAGAAGCGCCGACGCCGTCTCGCGACGGAACAGGTGGCGTCCATGAAACATCAATCCACGCGCGCGGTGTTCGATTATTGGAACAAGAAGCGAGGCAGGCGCCTCGTCCCGCAACGCGCCGATATCGATCCGACCGAGATCCGCCACGCGCTCGGCGATACTTTCATGCTGGCAGCCGATTTCCTCGATCATCTCCGCTTCCGGCTCGCCGGCACGCGCGTCTGCGCGCTGTTTGGCCGCGAGATCAAAGGCGAGGCGTTTGGCAAACTCTGGCGCGAGACCAGCCGCAAGGCGATCGATGAGTTGCTCGCCGTCGTCAATAACGAAGCGACCGGGGCTGTCGCCGGGCTTACCGCGCACACCGCGGACGGCGACGAAACCGATCTGGAGCTTCTGATGCTGCCGCTTGCCCATGCCGGATATGGCCGAATCCGCGCCATCGGCGTGCTGGCGCCATTGGATCCGCCCTATTGGCTTGGCGCCAAGCCGGTGGCCGAACTCACGCTCGGCACCCTGCGCCATACCGGAGCGGACGCCGACATCAGCCTTGCACCACGCTTGGTGCCGGCAGCGGCCGGCAGCCGGGTCCAGCACGGCTTCGTGGTCTATAGCGGCGGCCGCGAGACCCTGTCCGGCGACCGGACCGGCTAAACGCCCCGTTAACGATAGACCAATAGGGTCATCGGCTGGGGGAATCTGCCCCCGCGACCCTAGACCGATCATGAACGCGCCGCTGCCTAAGGTGAGGTCCCTGCCGCTGGCCGAGGAACGCCGGCGCCATCAGCGCGTCAAGGTCAACCTGCTCGGGCGCTATATGCTGGCCGACCGGCGCGAGTTTCCGTGCCAGGTCGTCAACATGTCGCCGGGCGGTATCGCGATCGTCGCCCCGGTGTCGGGTAATCCCGGCGAGCGGGTCATCGCCTATGTCGACCACCTCGGCCGGCTCGAGGGCAAGATCGCGCGCGCGCTCGATAACGGCTTCGCCATGACGATCGAGGCGACCTTGCGCAAGCGCGACAAGCTCGCCGCCCAGCTTACCTGGCTCGCCAACCGGCACATTCTCAAGCTGCCGGAAGACCGCCGCCATGGCCGCTTCATCCCGCGCAAGGCGATGGCGCGGCTGATCCTGCCCAGCGGCAATAACGTCACCTGCCGCGTCATCGACCTGTCGGAGTCGGGCGCCGCGATCGCAATTTCACCGGAATTGCGTCCGGTGGTCGGCGCCATGGTTACCGTCGGTAAGGCCATGGGCCGGGTGGTCCGTCATATCGAGGACGGGTTCGCCATCGAATTCACCCGCCTGCAGCATTCCGATTTCATCGAAGAAAACGTCACCGGCGAGTAGCGTCAGCTTCCGGTAAACGCGGCGGCTAAAATTGCGCGCATCGGCGGCGGCGCAATCGCGCCCGCGGCGCGATTGCGCCGGTATCCCCAAACCGAAATTCAACAATCGCTTAAAGTAAACGCCAGGCCCGCGGCACGCAGGCGGGCGCGCCTTTGCTGCGTTTTGTCTATTAATGTATAAAATTTTATACAAATTGTACTGTGTAAGATTTTAATCGAATTCTATTTCAAATTATACTGTATTCGTCTTTGTCTTTATTCTGGTTGTCTTCAAAGTGGATCGCTTGACTTAGCGGCGATGCAAAAACTTTGTGGGAATTGTGGTCCCAACTTGACGGGAAGGGGCCACAACGATGGGCAGGGGATTCAAACGATGGACGGCCGGCGGCTTGCTGGTCATGGCCTGCACGGCGGTTTTTGCCGTCGCGGCGGGCAGCGCCGCGGCCGGCGAACGGCTCGCTTATGGCGGGCCGGCCACGTCGCACGAACGGGGTTCCTATATCGCGGTCGGCGATGCTACCCGCCCGCCGATCGGCTGGGTGGAGTTCTGCATCCGCTACAAGCCGGAATGCGAGACCAAGCCGTCGATGGCGCGCGACGTCGTGCTCACGCCCAAGGCCTGGTCCGACATGGTCAAGGTCAACGCCTGGGCCAACAACAATATCAAGCCGGTCACCGACCTCGAGCATTGGGGCGTGGTCGAGCAGTGGGATTATCCCAGCGACGGCCGCGGCGACTGCGAGGACTATGTGCTGCTGAAGCGGCGCATGTTGATGCGGGCCGGCTGGCCGCGCGAGGCGCTGCTGATCACCGTCGTGCGCGACAAAAAGGGCGACGGCCACGCCGTGCTCACGGTCAAGACCAATCGCGGCGAATTCATTCTCGACAACCAGGAATCCGAAATCCTGTCCTGGGACAAAACCGGCTACCGCTTCGTCAAGCGGCAGGCCCAATCCGATCCGAACGAATGGGTCGGACTCGGCGAACCGCAAGCCCCTGCCACGGTATCCGCACGCTAACGCTGTCACGGCTGAACTGAGCAATACGCAAAGAAGGAATTCGCGCTCCCGGTCACGTCCCCACCCCTCCCCGTCCCAGGCCGGGTTCGCGAGCGGCCGGTCCTCCCCCAAGGACCGGCCGCACCTGTTTTAGGGGGACCTCAGCCGATCCGCTTCAAGCCCTTGGCGTATTGCTGCGAGCGCCGCACATAGACGCCGGCGCCGTGGCGGATCATGTCGATCACTTTCTGGTCGACCGTGCGGATGGCGCGCGCCGGCGCGCCGACGATCAATGAATTGTCGGGGAAGGTCTTGCCTTCGGTGACCACGCTGCCGGCGCCGACCAGCGAATTTTTGCCGATCTTGACGCCGTTGAGCATGATCGCGCCCATCCCGATCAGGCTGTCGTCGCCGACCGTGCAGCCGTGCAGAATGACGTTGTGGCCGATCACGCAATTGCTGCCGATCACCATCGGAAATCCCGGGTCGGTATGCAGCGTGGCGTTGTCCTGGATCTGCGAGCGCTCGCCCAGCTCGATCCACTCATTGTCGCCACGCAGCACCGCGCCGAACCAAACGCTGGTCTGCGTCTTCAGGCGCACGCGGCCGATCAGCGTCGCGTTTTCCGCGACCCAATAGTCTCCCTCGCCGGGAAATTCCGGCGCCTGTCCGTCGAGTTCGTAAATCGGCATCCCTGCCCCCTTGATGAAGGCTGACCATCGCAACGAATTCGGAAAATTGGAAGTCGTTAGGCGTGCAAGACGCCGCAGGCCTGCAATGTCATGACCAGCGCCAGGCCCGACATCAGGCTCCAGAAGCCGGCGATCAGGGTCGCCAGGAACACGAATTCGAAGCGGCGGCCTTCCCGTTGGCGGCCGAGCAGCGTGTTGCGCATGATCAAAAACGGCGCCGCCAGCATCAAAACGGGCACCGCCGCGAACGTCGACGGGCTGGGGCCGGCGCTGAGCAGGCCGAAGCTCGGCAGGTGGCTGGTGGCGAGCTGGTAGGCCGAACTGCACAGGCCCGCCACGGCAAAGCCGAGCACAAGGGCCAGTACATTTTGCACGGATTCCGGCGTCATCGCGGTCTCAACGCATTACTGAAGGCCATGTTTCGCAAAGCCGGCCCGCCCGCGCCAGTCAATCCTTAACAAATGGTAAACGCGGGCGGTCCCCAGATCCGCCACGCCGCCGTGGCATACTTGCCCGCGATTCGAATTCGAGAATGATCCCGAACAAGGCAACCCGATTTCGGAAAAGACCCCGCTCAAGAAAGAGCTTCTCAATGGCCACACTCGTGCATCCGCCCGCCAAGTCCGCAAGGCCCCGCCGCCGCCCTGCCCGCCACAGCCCGCTCACCGGCCCGGTCTTGCTGTTTGCGGCGGCGACGCTGATCGCCGCCGTTTATGTGGCCTATGTGCTGTGGCCGCGCTGGCCGGATTCAGCCGTCACGCTCCACGCCCCGGCCCTGCCGATCACCGTGGCGGGCGTGACCTTCAACGTCGAGCCGGCGGCCATCCGCATGGCGGTCCAGCGCCATGCCGGCACGCAGGAACGCCTCGACCTCGCCTATCTGTGGCCCTCGCTGACGCCGCCCGATCCTGAGATCCAGCCGACGGTGGGCGCGCCGGTCGATCCCAATGCGCGTTTGTTCGTGACCGTCGCGTCGGGCGACGGCACGCTGCCGCTGATCGAACGCGTGCAGACGATCTATCCGCGCTATCTGGTGCCGGAACCGACCGCAGGGCCGGACGGGATCACGCTGCGCGGCTTCCGCGACGGCACGCCCTATCAGGGCGAGGAACTGGCGTTCGAGTCGGACGCGCCGGAACATTTCCTGGCGCGCTGCTCGCGCAAGGGCGTCGTCAATTCTGGCACGTGTTTGCTGGAGCGGCGCATCGGCACCGCCGATATCACCGTCCGCTTCCCGCGCGACTGGTTGACCGACTGGAAAGATGTCGCCGCCGGCATCGACAAATTGATGTTGCGGCTACATCCGAATTGACGGTTAAGCGCCCGCGCCGGCAACAACGCCGCCAATAAAAGGAAACGGGACGCAAGCATCGCATTGCCAAGGCGGGCGGACTGGCGCATTTATGCGGCCCGCCCCTTTTGAGTCCAACGGTCATCTACTCGTGAGCGTTCCCGCCCCTCGGCCGTCCATCTTTGCTATATTCTCGGTCTTTTTCCGCATCGGGCTTTTCAGCTTCGGCGGCGGCCTGACCGGCTGGGTGTATCGCGAAGTTGTCGTCGTGCGCGAGTGGCTCAGCGAGGACGAGTTCATGTCGGGTTTGGCGATGAGCCAAATTCTGCCTGGCACCAACATCAGCAACCTGTCGATCTATATCGGGCAAAAACTCCGGGGCGTACTTGGCGCCGGCGCCGCCATCGTCGGTCTGCTTAGCGGCCCGTTCTTTGCCGTGATCGCCGTCGCTTCCGCCTATGGCGCGCTCAAGACGCTGACGTTCACCGAGGCGGCGATGGACGGGGTCGCCGCCGCCGCCATTGGGATGCTGCTCGTCATCATCCACCGGGGCGCCCGCCGTACGACCCGCAACCCGGCGGCCTTCGCCGCCTTGGTCGCCACGTTCGTATGCGTGGGCCTGTTGCACTGGTCGCTGCCGTTGGTGACCGCGGGGGTCGGAAGCCTTTCGGTGCTCGCCGCATGGTTCAGGAGGCCCTCCAATGCGGGATGATCTGCCCGTGGCCTTGCTCGCGGTGTTCGTACCCTTTTCGCTTGTGTCGATCGGAGGAGGCACCAGCATCCTCGCCGGCGTCCAACACCAGGCCGTCGGCGTGCATCATTGGATAACCACGCGGGAATTCGTCGAGCTTTTCGCAATCTCCCGCGCGGCTCCCGGCCCCGGATCGATGCTCGCAACCCTGATCGGCTGGCACATTTTCGGCTGGACCGGCGCGCTCATCGCGACACTTGCGCTGTTTGTTCCCTCGTCGCTGCTGTGCTACGGCGTCGCGCTGGTCTGGAACCGGCATCGCGGCAAACGCTGGCATACCGCGCTGGAAAACGGGCTTGCGCCGGTCGGTATCGGGCTGGTTATGGCCGGCGTCATCACGGTGTTGCGCGTCGGCGGCGGCGGATTGTTCTCGTGGATTGTCGCTTTGGGCTCCGCGGGCGTGCTGACGTGGCGGCCGAAGATCCACCCCTTGCTCATTTTTCTGATCGGCGGCGCGGTATTTGTCGGCGTGCGCGCGTTGTCCGGCGTCCACGCCGTCATTTAAGCCGACCCAAAAAGCCCGCTCCTCAGTCGACCAGATCGACGTCCAGGATCGGCAATTCGAAAATATAGGACTTGCGGCCTTTTTCGTTCTCGACGAACAGCACGCCGAGAAAATCCTCGCCGAGATAGACTTCCAGCGAATCCGTTTTCTTCGGCCGCGTCACGACGCGGATATTCTCGTTGTCGAACTTGCGCCGCAGATAGGCGTTGAGCGTCGGCACCGGCTGGATGCTGGGGTCGCTGCCGACCTGGATGACCATGCGGAAATTGAACGAGCGGTCGCCGTCTTCGTCGTCGAGCGTCAACTCGCCGAGATCGTCCTCGCCGACAAAAACCTCGGCGGTATCGCCCGCTTTCGGCACCACGCGAACCATCGCGTTGCCGAACAGCTTTTTCAGATAGGCGTCGAGCTTTCTAACTTCCGTTACGTCCACCGGGCCGCTCCTTGTTGTGGGCGGGGTCTAGTTGCCCCATCGCACCGCCCGGCGCAAGCGTCTCAAACGCCCGATCCCGGCACTCAGCCGTCGAGCATGATGCCGTAGAGCATCTGGTCCATGGCGCGCGAGGGTTCCGGGCAGCCGGCCTCGCCGACCACCTTGGCCGGCACGCCGGCGACGGTGACATTGTTCGGCACCGCCTTGATGACGACCGAGCCGGCGGCGATGCGCGCGCAATGGCCGATCTCGATATTGCCGAGGATCTTGGCGCCGGCGCCAATCATCACGCCGTGGCGGATTTTCGGATGGCGGTCCTCGTGCTCCTTGCCGGTGCCGCCAAGCGTAACGTCATGCAGGATCGAGACGTCGTCCTCGATCACCGCGGTCTCGCCAACCACCAGGCCGGTGGCATGGTCGAGGAAGATGCCGCGGCCGATCTTGGCGGCCGGATTGATGTCGCACTGGAACACGGCCGACGAACGGCTTTGCAGATAGAGCGCGAAGTCCTTGCGGCCCTTGCGCAGCAGCCAATGCGCCAGCCGGTGCGTCTGGATGGCATGAAAGCCCTTGTAATAGAGCACCGGCTCGACGAAGCGGACGGTGGCCGGATCACGGTCGAAAGTCGCGACGATGTCGGCGCGGAAAGCTTCGCCGATCGTCGGTTCGTCGTCGACCGCGTCGCCATAGGCCTGGCGGATCAGATCGCCGGAAATGTCGGCATTGCCGAGCCGCTCGCTGACGCGGTGGATGACCGCGGCTTCGAGCGAGTCGTGGTGCAGGACGTTCTCATAGATGAAGGTGGCGAGCTCCGGCTCGCGGCGCGCGATATCCTCCGCCTCGCTGCGGATGCGCGTCCAGACCGGATCGACCTTGTCGAGGCCCTTGGCAGGCCGCGTCTGAAACTGAGCCATGGATCAAGTTCTCCAGCGCCTCGCGAACCCCTCAGATAGTCTTTTATCACAAATTTGCAGGGGCGAAGAGGGGCGCGAAAAGCCCCGGACGCATGGCTCATGCGCGTTGGTTAAGGAAGTCGAGCACACCCGTTTTGAACACCTTGTCGCCGACCGCCAGCATGTGGTCGCGATTCGGGATATCGAACGCGCGCGCCCCCGGAATCAGGGCGGCCAATTCCTGCGCGCTGCCGGCCACGTCGTCATTGGTCCCGACCGCAACCAGAACAGGGACGCGGATACCGGCGAGTTGCCCGCACGGCAGCGTCTGGCGCGAGCCGCGGATGCAGGCGGCGAGCGCCTTCAAGTCCGATTTAGTCTGCTCGGCGAAGGAACGGAACGCGCGGCCGGTCGGATCGCTGATATCGGAAAGCGAGCGCGCCTCCAGCGCGTCGGCGATGTTCTCCAATAGGCCGACGCCCTCCACCAGCTTGTAGCCAAGCCCGCCGAGCGCGACGGAACGCACCCGTTTCGGATGATTCACCGTAAGAAACGCCGCGATGCGCGCGCCCATGGAATAGCCCATGACGTCGGCGCGTTCGATCTTGAGATGATCGAGCAGCGCCCGCACATCCTCGGCCATGGTGGCGCTGTGATAGGCGGCGGGATCGTACAGCTTGCTCGACGCGCCGTGGCCGCGATTATCGAGGGCGATGGCGCGCCGTCCGGCGCCGGCGAGCGTGCGCACCCATCCGGGATTGACCCAGTTCACTTCTTTGGTGGAGGCAAAGCCGTGCACCAGCACGATCGGCTCGCCCATACCCTCGTCGAGATAGGCGATCTCGACTTCGCCGTGATGGAAGCTCGGCATTGATCGAAAAACTCATGGACCCAGGATCCGGCTAGCGGTGGTACCACGGCGCCAGCCAGTGCCGGAAGCGGATCATCAGCGTGCGAATGCCGACGGCGAAGATCGCCAAGCATAGCACGTAGACCAGCGACGCGTTCTCGTTGAGCTCGTTCGATTTTGTGAACACCGACATGCCCATGCCGTTGACGCTGGCCAGAATCTCGACGGCGATGGCGTTGGTGATGCCGCGCGCGAAGCCGAGCTCGATGCCGGCGACGATAAAGGGCGTGGCCGACGGCAACGCGATGCCGAACCAGATATTGCGGGTGCGCGCACCGAACATCTTGCCGACGTCGAGATACTCCTTGGAGATCGCCCGCGTACCGTCCGCGGTGGTCACGGCGACCGGCAGGAACACCGAAATCACCACGATCACCAGGCGCGCCGCCGGCTGGTAGCCGACCCAGAGAATGATGATCGGCACCAGCGCGATCAGCGGCAACGCATAAAGCGCGCGGATATAAGTGGACATGAACCAGTCGAACTCGCGCACCCGGCCCATGGAAACGCCGATCAGGATACCCGCCACGCTGCCGATCGCCACGCCTTCCAGGATCGCGCCGAGCGTGGCCGCGACGTCGGACCAGAACTCCGCGGTCGCGATGGTGGACGGGATCGCCATGACGATCCCGCTCGGCCGCGCGACGAAATCGGGAAGCTGGGCGCGCACCCACACCTCCCAGATCACCAGCAGCACCGCGCCGGCCACCACCGGCGCGAGGCGCTCGCGCGTGATCAACCCTCGGCCCCAGGTCCAGCGCGCGGCCGGTACCGCCTCTATCCGACTGCTGTATGTCGCCATCGCACCAAATACCGTTCGATCAGTTCGCCGACGCCGACCAGCACCACCGCGATCGCGCAGATGAAGATGGTGACAGCGAGCACCCAGCCGGAGTCGACCACCGTGGTCCCCTGCAGCAGAACCGCGGCCAGGCCGTCAGGATTGAGAAAGAACTCGGCCACCAGCGTGCCGACCATCGACAGCGCGATCGATTGTTTGATGCCCGACATCGCATAAGGCGTCACATAGGGCACGATCACGTCGCGCCAGAGCTGCCTCTCGTTCGAGCCGAAAATCGCCGCCACGTCGAGATGCTGGCGCGGAATGCTGCGCGCGCCCTCCGTCACCCCGATCAGGATCGGGAAAATCGAGATCAGCACCGACACCAATACGCGCGAGCCGAACTCGAAGCCGAACATCACCGACACGAACGGCACCAGAGAAATCGTCGGCGTCGCGTAGAGGATGTAGATGTACGGCTCGAACGCGGCCGCGATCAGCTTGCTGCGCGCCAGCAACAGGCCGAGCGTCACCCCCACGAGGATATTGATGGCGAGCGTGACGCCGTAAAGTTTCGCCGACACCGCCAGCCCCGGCAGCAAGGGGCCGCTTTGCAGCATGTCCCACAGCCGGCTCATGGTGGTCGTGAACGGCACGAACAGGACGCCGAAGCTGTGGCCGAGCGCCTGCCACACGCCGAGCAAAAGTAAAATGCTCAGCGCATAGCAGGCCAGCCGGATCCACCACGCATTGACGGCGCGGAAGCGCGCGAGCCGGCCTTCGAAGGATTGCGTCCTTCCGGCCGTTGTCATTTTCGCCCCCGCGCTGCCGCCGTCATCGCGCGGCTACTTCGACATGCCGCCCATCTTTCCGACGCGCTTCATCGCTTCGGCATAGAGCGACTTGTCGACGAGCTTGTCGTAGCTCGGCTTGGCGTCGGCCTTGAGCAAGCCGTCCTTCACCATTTCATTGGCCTGGCCCATCATCTGCTTCTCGTCGAGGCCGTCATTATTGACCCAGTAATTGATCTTGTGGAACGACTCGATGGCGCCCTTGGCCACGCCGACGTCGAACGAGCCGGCCTTGGCCGCGATCTTGGCGAACTCATCCATATCGGCCGGCTTGGTGCTGCTCATCAGCTTCTGCGTCATGATCCAGCCCTCGAGGAAGCGAACGACGCCTTCGCGGTTGTCGGCGATTGCTTTCTTAGAGGCCAGCACGGCGCCGTAATGCAGCCCTTCCTTGATCGACGGCGGGACCGGGATCAATTGCCAATTCTTTTTGGTGTTGAACTCGATCTGCGCCAGTTCGTCGACATGGAACACGGCGGTGTGGACCTGGCCGGCGATACCCGCCTTCACGAGCGGCGCGTTGGCGAGGTCGATCGGGGTCATGTCGGTCAGCTTGAGCCCGCAGGATTCGGCGACCGATTTCAGGAACAGCCAGCGCGCGTTGTTAATGCCGTCGGCGGCCACCGTCTGGCCCTTGAGGTCCTTGCAGCCTTTCACGCTCGGCGTATCCGAGGCGATGATCCAGTCCTGGTTGGGCATGCCGGCGACGATGACGATTGGCGCGCCCGCCGCGATCAGGTTCACCGCCACCGGCGTCGCGGTGTAGCCGACCTGCACGTCGCCGGTGATGACCGCCTTGGCGGTGTCGGTGCCGCGCTGGAACCAGCGGAAGCTCATGTCGAGACCAATCTTCTTCCAATAGCCGAGCGCCTCGCCGACATCGGCGAAGGTATTCGAGAAGATCGGGGGACGCCCGATCGCCGAAGACGCGAGCTTGATGTCTTCGGCTTTTGCACCATTGGGCAGGCAGAACGTCATCGCCGAAAGCGCAAGCATTGCGCTCAACAGCGACGTCTTCGGCACGAAGCCGGATCGGCTTACTTTCCTCATGGTCTCCTCCCACTTTCTGTTGTTGGACGGTAACGTCGTCTTCGAACGTTTCTTGTCGAACGCCTATTGAATGCGGGCGCCGTTTGCTCCTGGCTGGTCGAACAGGTCATGCCAGACCTGTTCGCGCAAATTGATGAAAGCCGGGCTCGACACCACGCTGCGGTCGCGCGGCCGCGGCAGGTCCACTTTGCGCACCGCCCGCACGTGCGCCGGCCGGCCTGCCAGCACGATGACGCGGTCGCCCATCAGCACCGCCTCGTCGATGGCGTGGGTGACGAACATCATCGCGGTCGGCCGCCTATCCCAGATTCGCAACAGCTCGAACTGGAGCTGCTCGCGCGTCTGCGCGTCGATTGCGCTGAACGGCTCATCCATCAGCAGCAGCTTCGGCTCCATCACCAGCGCGCGCGCAAGGCCGGCGCGTTGCTGCATGCCGCCGGAGAGCTGGTGCGGATAGGATTTTTCAAACCCCTTCAAGCCCACCAGATCGATGGCGTCGGCGACGCGCCGGTCGATTTCTTCCTTGGGCGCGCGACGAAGTTTGAGGCCGTAGGCGATGTTGCTCCACAGGTTCTTCCAGGGAAACAACCCGAAGTGCTGGAACACCATCGACACGATCGGCAGCGGCTTCTCGACCCGCTGCCCGTCGATGCGGATCTCGCCGTAATTGAGCTGGTTCAAGCCGCCGACGCAGCGCAGCAAGGTGGTCTTGCCGCATCCGGACGGACCGACGATGCTGACGATCTCCGAAATGCCGACGCTGAGGCTGATGTCGGCCAGCACGTCGAGCTGCCCATACCGCAGGCCCGCGTTCTCGACCACCAGCCGTTCTGCTCCGGAATCGTTCATCGATTTGACGCCACGCCTGGCCGCTGACGACCCGAACCGGTCGCTGCGGCTGGCCTGCTCCTCCCAATCGACCGGCACGCGAAGCCGGTCAGCAAAGCCCCACGGTCTTGCTATTTTTTCTTCTTGTCGTTTCGTGCAGCCTATCGGCTCGATCCGGCAAGGGCAATGCAGACCCGCGCGTGCATTGGGTATCGAGCGCCGCGCCGTTTTGCGATTTTCGTCAGCCGAAATGGCTCTAGGCACGCGGCGGCCGCCTCGCTATGGTGCCGCAGAAATCGTCACGATTCCGGTAATAGAGGGTTCCCAATGGCGGAGCACGTCGTCCCCCATTTCCATAACGATCCCGGCGTGCCGGTGATCGAGATCGGCGCCAAGGAGTTCATGTGCGTCGGCGCCACGCCGCCCTACGATCATCCGCACGTGTTCCTCGACATGGGCGAAGACAGCGAAATCATCTGTCCCTATTGCTCGACGCTTTACCGTTTCGACCCCGCGCTCGATCCGCACGCGGCCCGGCCGGCGGAATGCGCCTTGCAGGTCACCGCCGCCGCCTAAAGTCCCAAGATCGGAGCGTTGAGCCTTGGCGTCCGCGCGTCACGTCATCGTCGCCGGCGCCGGCATCGCGGGTCTAACGGCGGCGCTGGCGCTGGCGCGCGCCGGCTTGCGCACGACCGTCCTCGAAAAGGCCGCGCAAATCGAAGAGACCGGCGCCGGCATCCAACTCTCGCCCAACGCCACCCGCGTGCTGATCGCGCTCGGCCTGCGCGAACGATTGCAGCCGTTGGCAATGACGCCGCAAGCGATCCGCGTGATGGCGGGCGGCTCGGGCCGCGAGATCGTGCGCATGCCGCTCGGCGGCGACGCCGAGCGCCGCTATGGCGCGCCCTATTGGACGATTCATCGCGGCGACCTGCAATCGGCGCTCGCCGACGCCGCGCAGACCACGCAGGACATCGAAGTCAAACTCGCCACCCGCGTCGAGGACTTCGCCGTCCACGCCAACGGCATCACGGTGCAGGCGCGCAACGCCGGGCGCGTCGTCGACGAACGCGGCGTCGCGCTGATCGGCGCCGACGGCGTGTGGTCGACGCTGGGCGCGCAAATGCGGGCGCGCCTCCCGCCGCGCTTTCGCCACCGCACCGCCTGGCGCACGCTGGTGCCGGCCGCCGCGGTGCCGGAGGAATTCCGCCAGCCTTTGGTGCATCTGTGGCTCGGGCCCGACGCTCATCTCGTGCACTACCCGGTCAAAGGCGGCCGTCTCATCAACATCGTCGCCATCGTGCACGACGAATGGCAAGAGACCGGCTGGACGGCCGCCGGCAACCGCGCCGAGATCCTGCGCCATTTCGCGCGCTGGTCGTGGGCGGAACAGGCGCGCGCGCTGATCGCGATCCCGGACCAGTGGCTGAAGTGGGCGCTCTACGACCGCAAGGCGCCGTTTTACGGCGGCCGCGGCCCGGTGACGTTGATCGGGGACGCCGCCCACCCGATGGTGCCGTTTCTCGCGCAAGGCGCCGGCATGGCGATCGAGGACGCCGCGGTACTCGCAGATATGATGGGGAAATATCTGGACGATCCGTTCGACGCGCTACGCGCTTACGAGGGCGCCCGCTGGCATCGCACCGCGCGCGCTCAACAGGCGGCCCGCAACCAAGGCCGCATCTACGGGCTGAGCGGCCCCGAGGCGCTGGTCCGCAATCTCGCCATGCGCGCGATGGGCAGAGAAAAGCTGCTCAGCCGTTACGACTGGCTCTATACTTGGAAACCGCCCGAACGTTTCGCGAGCCAACCGACATGATGTTTCCTTCAACCATCGCCGGCAGCCTGCCGAAACCGTCCTGGCTCGCGGAGCCGAATAAACTTTGGCCGCAGTGGCGGCTTTCCGGCGGCGATCTCGCGCAGGGCAAGCTCGACGCCACTGTGCTTGCGATCAAATTGCAGGAGGACGCCGGCATCGACATCGTCGGCGACGGCGAAATGTCGCGCCAGCATTTCGTGCACGGCTTCCTGGAATTCGTCGACGGCATCGATACCGCCCACAAGGTCGAGATGGGCATCCGCGCCGACCGTTACAAAGCCATGGTGCCGGTGGTGCGCGGCACGCTCTCGCTCAAGGGTCGCGTGCATCAACCCGAAGCGCGCCACGCCCGCGCCCATACCAAGCGCCCATTGAAGATCACGCTGCCGGGGCCGATGACGATTTCCGACACCATCGCCGACGCGCACTACGGCGACAAGGTGAAGATGGCTTTTGCCTTCGCCGACCTGCTCAACCAGGAAGCGGGCGCCTTGCAGGCTGACGGCGTCGACGTCATCCAGTTCGACGAGCCGGCTTTCAACGTGTTCGTGGACGAGGTGCCCGGCTGGGGCATTGAGGCGCTGCATCGCGCCATCGACGGACTCACCTGCACCACCGCCGTGCACATCTGCTACGGCTACGGCATCCAGGCCAACATCGACTGGAAGAATTCGCTCGGCGGCGAGTGGCGGCAATACGAAAAGATTTTTCCCGCGCTCGCCAAGAGCCGCGTCAAGCAGGTCTCGCTTGAGGCGATCAATTCGCGCGTGCCGCTGAAGCTCCTGTCGCTGCTCGACGGCAAAGACGTGCTGATCGGCGTCATCGACGTCGCCACCGACACGGTCGAGACGCCCGAGCAAATCGCCGGCGTGATCGGTGATGTTTTGAAATTTGTGCCGAAGGAACGCATCGTCGCCTGCACCAATTGCGGCATGGCGCCGATGCGGCGGGATATTGCCGAGGCTAAATTGATCGCGCTCGGCGCCGGAGCGGCGCTGGCGCGGAAGAAATTCGGCTGAGAATATTTTGCTGTCGTCCCGGCCAAGCGAGCATTAGCGAGCGCGCGCCGGGACCCATACACCGTATCCTATCGATAGGCTGCGGAGTATGGGTCCCGGCTTTCGCGGGGACGACAGGAAGATATTACCGTCCGGCGCGGCCCATGACGTCCATCAGTTCGGCGACCTTGCGCCGCTGGTCGGCCTTGTCGCCGCTCGCAATCGCGTGCGCCACGCAATGCGTGACGTGGTCGCGCAGGATTTCCTCCTCGACCCGGCGCAGCGCGGCGCGCACCGCGCCGATCTGCGTTACGATGTCGATGCAGTAGCGCTCGTCCTCGACCATGCGCGCCAGGCCCCGCACCTGGCCCTCGATCCGTTTGAGCCGTCCGAGCGTTGCTGTCTTGCTGTTCTTGGCCATGCGGCCTATATACCCCCTGGGGGTATCAAAGACAAGAGCCCCGGATACCGCCCAGCCGAAAGTTGTCCGCCATGAGCATGACCGCCGAGCCCAACCACCACCATCACGACGCGCCCGCGAGCGGCGGCGTCATCGATCCGGTCTGCGGCATGACGGTCGACCCGCATACCGCCAAGCATCGCGCCGATTATCACGGCCACACCTATTATTTTTGCAATCCAAGCTGCCGCACCAAATTCATCGCCGATCCGCAGAAATATCTCGGCCCGCGCGCGCCCGAGCCGGTGGTCGAAGGCGCGACCTACACCTGCCCGATGCATCCGCAGATCCGGCAAATCGGCCCGGGCGCCTGCCCGATCTGCGGCATGGCGCTGGAGCCGGAAACCGCCACCGCCGACAGCGGCCCCAATCCCGAACTCGCCGACATGACGCGCCGGTTCTGGATCGGCCTGGTCCTGGCGTTGCCGGTGATGGTGCTGGAAATGGGCGGCCATTTTGTCGGGCCGCACGATTGGGTCGATCCGACGCTGGCGAACTACATTCAGTTTGCGTTCGCCACCCCGGTGGTGCTGTGGGCCGGCTGGCCGTTCTTCGTGCGCGGCGCACAGTCGCTGGTCACGCGCAACCTCAACATGTTCACGCTGATCGGCATGGGCACCGGCGTGGCCTACGTCTACAGCGTGATCGCGACCTTCGCGCCCGGCATTTTTCCGGAAGCTTTCCGCGGTCACGGCGGCGCGCCTGCGGTTTATTTCGAAGCCGCCAGCATGATCACCGTGCTGGTGCTGATCGGCCAGGTGCTCGAACTACGCGCGCGCGCCGCCACTTCCGGCGCGATCCGCGCTCTGCTCGATCTCGCGCCCAAGACCGCGCGCCGCGTCAAGGACGACGGCAGCGACGAGGAAGTCGCGCTCGACGCCGTCGTGGTCGGCGACAAGTTGCGCTTGCGCCCCGGCGACAAGGTGCCGGTCGACGGCGTCGTACTCGAAGGCCGCTCCTCGCTCGATGAATCCATGGTGACCGGCGAATCCATGCCGGTAAGCAAGGAAAAAGATTCGTGCGTGATCGGCGGCGCCATCAATCGCAGCGGCAGCTTCGTCATGCGCGCGGACAAAGTCGGCCGCGACACGCTGCTGTCGCAAATCGTGCAGATGGTGGCGAAGGCGCAACGTAGCCGCGCGCCGATCCAGCGCCTGGCCGACCGCGTCGCCGGCTGGTTCGTGCCGACGGTGATCGCGGTGGCGCTTGTCGCCTTCGCGTCCTGGGCGACGTTCGGGCCGGAGCCGCGCTTCGCTTTCGGGCTGGTGGCGGCGGTCAGCGTGCTGATCATCGCCTGCCCATGCGCCCTTGGCCTCGCCACGCCGATGTCGATCATGGTCGGCGTCGGCCGCGGCGCGCAGGTAGGCGTGCTGATCAAGAACGCCGGGGCGCTTGAGCGCATGGAGAAGGTCGACACGCTGGTGGTGGACAAGACCGGCACGCTCACCGAAGGCAAGCCGAAGGTTGTGGCGGTCGTGGCGCACACCGGCTTCGACGAGGCGCAGGTGCTGCGTTTAGCCGCCAGCGCCGAGCGCGGCAGCGAACATCCGCTGGCGGCGGCCATTGTCGCCGCTGCCGCCGAGCGCAAGCTCGATCTGGCGCCGGTGCGCGGCTTCGACGCACCGGCCGGCAAAGGCGTTATAGGCATGGTCGAGGGCAAGCTGCTCGCGCTCGGCAGCGCGAAATTCCTCGCCGAACTCAATATCGACACGGCGGCGCTCGCCGCCGAAGCCGAACGCCTGCGCCAGGACGGCGCGATCGCGATATTTCTTGCCGTCAACGGCAAGCTCGCCGGCGTCATCGCCATTGCCGACCCGATCAAATCCACCACACAGGGGGCCCTCAAGACGCTGGTGGCCTCCGGCGTGCGCGTGGTGATGCTCACCGGCGACAACCGCACCACCGCGCTCGCGGTCGCCAAACGCCTGGGCATTGAAAACGTCGAAGCCGAAATCCTGCCCGATCAGAAGAGCGCCGTGATCGAGAAGCTCGCCCGCGAAGGTCGGATCGTCGCCATGGCCGGCGACGGCGTCAATGACGCGCCGGCGCTCGCCGCCGCCCAAGTCGGCATCGCCATGGGCACCGGCACCGACGTGGCGATCGAAAGTGCCGGCATCACGCTGCTCAAGGGCGACCTCACCGGCATCGTCAAGGCGCGCGCGCTGTCCAAGGCGGTCATGAGCAACATCCGGCAGAACCTGTTCTTCGCCTTCATCTACAATTCCGCCGGCGTGCCGATTGCCGCAGGCATCCTCTATCCCACCTTCGGCATTTTGCTGTCCCCGATCATCGCCGCGGCGGCGATGGCGCTGTCGTCCGTCAGCGTCGTCGGCAACGCGTTGCGGTTGCGCCGCACCGCGTTGTAGAGAGGGAGCGCATGAAGCGTCTCCTCCTTGCAGTGGGCGTCGCGGCTTGGGCCGGCGCCGCCCAAAATGCGCAAGCCGCCGAATGGCGCGTCAGCCACGTCGACGCGCCGGCCCGCGTCAGCGGGATCGAAACCGTCGCGGGCGAGACGCAGGTCAACGCCGGCGGGCTGTGGTAAAATCGTGCTGACGGGCGAGCGCATCTCGCTCACCTTCGTCGACGTAGCGGCGCAGCCGAGGCCGCCTGACGGCGCCCTGCCCGACGCCAAGGTCACCACCGGCAAAGACGACATCGCCCGCGCCTGGCTGGCCGAACCGACCACGCGTTACGATCACGGCATCCTCGGCAACAAGATCGAGGCCGGCAGCCTGGTGATCGAAACCCGCGACGGCAAACGCCAGACCGTGCGGCTCAAGGACGATGCCGTGTTCGAGGATCTTGAGCCGCGGCTCGCCTGTCTCGACCGCGACGGCCATGACGAGATCGTCGTGGTGAAATCCTATCTCAAGCGCGGCTCCAGCCTGGCGGTGATCGCCGAGCGCCGCGGCAAGTATGAAATCGTCGCCGAGACGCCGCCGCTTGGGCAGCCCCATCCCTGGCTCGATCCCGCCGGCATCGCCGATTTCACCGGCGGCGGCACAATTGGCATCGCGCTGGTGCGCCAGCCGCACGTCATCGGATCGCTCGAATTGTGGAGCTGGCGCGACGGCGCCTTGGGAAAGACCGCCGAGCTTCCCGACATCGCCAATCATATCGCCGGCACGCGCGCGATCGACATGGCGGCGCTGGCCGACTTCGACGGCGACGGCATCGCCGATATCGTTGCGCCTTCGCTCGACCGCAGCCGCCTGCGCGTCGTCAGCTTTGCGCCGAAGCCACGCGAGATCGCCAGCGTGCCGCTGCCGGCCAAGGCCGTCACCAATCTCGGACTGGTTGCCGAAAGTTCAGGGCCCCCGGCGATCGCGGTCGGCCTCGCCGACGGATCGCTCGCGGTGATCCGCCGCGCGCTATAAATCGCGGCGCTGCCGAGCCTTCAGTGGATTTTTGGGTCAGCCGCCGGCGCGGCGTCGGCGCCCGGCACGAAATCGCATTTCCTTTCGGCGGCGGCGGCCCTCAAATCCCTCATCTGGCCGCGCGTCGTGGCGAGGTCCGTCCCATATGTGGCTTCGCCGATCAGCCGCCCGGTGGTGTCGGTGCCGGCTTTCGCCATCAATTGTTGCAGTTCTTTTTGACGCGCCATTGTCGTTTTCGTCTCGCGCGCGATGTCTTCGCAGCCGTAGAGCACGTATTTGCCTGGCGCGACCAGAAACGACGCCATCTTGTCGTCCGACGTACCGCATCCGGATACCGCGCCGGCCGCCAGCGCGGCGGCAAAGAATGCGGTCAAAGGCAAGCGCAAAGGCATGAACGTCATAGCAAGCCCGACAATAACGGCAAAATGCTGATGCGGACGCCGGGACTCGAACCCGGACGGACAACATTCCTAGGGATTTTAAGTGTTTTTCGTCTGAAACCATCTATTTGATATCATGGTATAATTTCGTAGACTTTATTCTTATGTGTAGGAAACTGTGTAAGTTTCGACTACTTTTCAGCTACGCCGACATGATCGCCTGATTATGCTTACCCCGCGAAGATTGGGACCCGGATTTTTGTCCGCGTAGCAAGTAAGCCGAACTTCGCTTTCGCGGTAAATGGAGACATTTACGGATAATTATGCCGCACTCGCCGGGCCCGCTGCCCTCTGAGCGCGCGTTGGAAAGAATTGAAATAGGTCCTGTACAGGCACCGGGCGGCTAAACAGGTAGCCTTGCATCTCGGAGCAGCCCAACATCCGGAGCAATTCCCTTTGCTGTTCGGTCTCGACGCCCTCCGCAACGGTGATGACATTGCGTGCTTTGGCAACTGTAATGACTGCTTGCACAATGGCGAGAGAAACCTCGTTGTCCGCGACATTCTCGATGAAGGATTGATCTATCTTGATCTTGTCGAATGGAATACGTTGCAGATAACTCAGCGAAGAGTACCCGGTGCCGAAATCATCCAACGAAATGTGCACGCCAATCTCCCGCAGCTGAGCTATCTTACCGAGCGTTGCCTCCTCGTCATGAATGATAGCCGTCTCGGTAATCTCCAGTTCCAGCCTGCGTGCTGGCAGGCCCGACGCCGCAAGAGCGCCGATGACCGTCAATCCTAGAGCCTGATTTCTGAATTGAACCGGCGAGACATTGACCGCAATTTTGATGTGGTCCGGCCAGCTCACGGCTTCGGCGCAGGCTGTTCTCAGCGCCCAGTCGCCAAGCTGATCGATGAGGCCAGTCTCCTCAGCGATCGGGATGAACTCCGCAGGCGAGATCATGCCACGTTCGGGATGGTACCAGCGCAGAAGTGCTTCGCAGCCGGTGATGGTGCCATCGCGGAGATTGACGACCGGCTGATAGTGAAGCTCGAATTGTCCGCACATGATTGCCTGGCGTAATTCGAATTCCAGCGCGCTCCGCGCCTTTACACGCGTATCCATCTCCGGCTCAAAGAAGCAAAACGTGCCCCGCCCATTGGCTTTAGCTTGATACATGGCCAAATCTGCGCTCTTCAACAGCTGCTCTGATTCAACACCGTTGTCTGGAGACATGGCAATGCCGATACTGGCGTCCACTATGATGCGGTGATCGGCAATGTCATATGGTTCTCTGAGGGCTTCTTGGATTCGCACTGCCAGATAAGCGACATCCGACGGCTGCTCGACGGCGGTCTGAATAATACCGAATTCGTCGCCTCCCAAGCGCGCAAGAGTATCCAGCTTTCTGACACAGTTTTGCAGCCGGCCAGCAACTGCCTTCAGCAGTTCGTCGCCGCTTAAATGTCCGAACGTATCGTTGATGAACTTGAAATTATCGAGGTCGAGGTAGAGCACCGCAAAATGCTCGCCACGGCCAAGGCGCTTAAGTGCCCGGTCAAGCTGCACACCGAACTGCGTGCGATTTGCCAGGTCGGTCAGCGCGTCATGGTGCGCCGCATAGGAGATGCGCTCCTCCGCTCGCCTTAATTCGGTGACGTCTTCGTGGGTGGTTACCCATCCACCGTCTGCGGTCGGATGGTCGACAATCGAAATAATGCGCCCATCGCGCAAGTTCGAAAACTTTTTTACGGTCATTCCACGGTCCAGTTTAGCCCGTAGATCACTGATGAATGTCTCGATGTCATCAGTAAAAAAATTGTCGTTTTTGATGCGGCAAGCAATAACACCTCGAAATAGGCAGCCTGGCTTTACGATTTCTGGTGGCAAACCGTACATTTTGAGAAAGCGCTGATTGCAGACGACTAGCCGGGCCGACGCATCAAACATCGCAAGGCCCTGCGACATGTTGCTTAGGGCAGCATCGCGCTGACGCTGTTGCTCCTTTTTTGCTTCATCGGCTTTGACTTTGTCGGTTACATCCTCGTGGGTGGCAACCCAGCCGCCGCCTGCGACCGGCTGGTTGATAACTGAAATAATGCGCCCATCGTGCAGGGTTGTGATCTTGCTTATGCTCGTTCCTTGCTGTGCGGCCGTCACCAACTCGCTCATGTATCGCTCGGGATCATCGGCAAAAAAAGCGCCAGCCGCGACACGGTAATTGAGAAGTTCACTGAGGGTGCAGCCAGGCTTTACGATATCTGGCGATAGACCATACATCTCGAGGTATCGTCGATTGCAGACGACAAGTCGGGCCGACGAATCGAACATCACAAGGCCTTGCAACATGTTGCTCAGGGCGGCGTCGACCTTCGCTTGTTCATCGGCGAGCGCCGCTTCGGAACCAACAAGACGCTTGGTATGATTGGTCAATGCCCTAAGAAGAAATACGGAGCAAATAATCATCAATAGCGCGCCAATCCCGATCGTTAGTGCATGGTTGCGCCAGCCTGCGAGCGCCGCGGTTTCCGAAACACTGACGTCGACGACGAGGGGGTAATCCGATAGTGGGCGGACGGCGACCAGACGTGCCCTACCATCAAAATACCCGGGCGATCGATAGGCTCCGCCTCCCTGCGAAACCAATAGGTGCCAAGGCGATCCTTCCGGCATCATCTCGCCGCCCCGGTCTTTAGGGTCAGGGTAGCGCAGAATCACCGTCCCATCATTGCGCAATAGCAGAAAACTCTGATCGGGCAGCGACGTAATAGAATTGTAGATACGTTGAAAATAGGTGACCCTGACACCAACCACGATCAAACCGAGGAATTCGTTGTTGGAATCGTTGATTCGTTTCGCGAAGAAAATCGTTTCCAGCCCACTGGTGTGATCGGCGACGGGATTGCCGACGTAGATGCCTTTGTCGTCACTATTCTTAAAATGCTGAAAATAATCCCGGTTAGTAAGGTCAATCGACGGCGTTGGCCATCTTTGGGTGGTAATCACCACCCGTCCATTCTTGTCAATCAGCGCGATGAGTGCAGCCTGCGATAATTGCGACAAGCTGTCTGTTAGTGATTGATGCGTGGTCCTGTCATGCTCGAGATGACCAAAATTATCTTGGGTGCTCGCACCGAGGTTTTCTAATCGTTCTTGAATCTCATTAAACACAACATCGATCGATTGAACCGCGAGATTAGTTTGCTCAGCGAGCACGGTGGCTAGATTGCCGGTATCCCTCGTCGCGTCACCTATCTCATCCGAGCGAAGCCACCAAACCGTCAGGCCGATCGCAAGCACTGCGGCTGCAAGAAGACCAGCGGCAATGGCAACCAAAAACCGAAACTTCGATCGGTCGGCAAGAACTGACATTCGCCCGAACCAGTTTGTTAATGTTGGAGCTAGGTTTTAAGTGATATTTGTTTGAGCTTTCTATTGGATGCTGCTCAATCAATCGTTTGCGTAAATGATTCTCTAAAATATTGGATCGGTTTGGCTTTGAAACGGTTGAGTAGATCACTCTCTCCAGGCGCGCCGTGATTGCAGCCCCAAATTGAATCGTCGCGCATGTGTGCAAATATAGGTTTACCAAATCTGCTACGTAGTTTCCCGTAGCCGATCGCACGGGATCGAAACGCGGTTGGCAAGTAACCATTAACCAAATGAACGCGTCATAATTATTCTTCGCAATGCGATCTTGATCATTGGTCGCGGCAATTCGCCTGACCGTCTTGTGGGCGACGATACCAAAGCCCTGACAGCACGCTCAGCAGCTTATAACAAAACTCGGAAATCGTGACTCATATTGCCGACGTTGTACGGCGATGCCCGCAACGGAAGGCGAGTCGAATCAAACACGTGGACGGCGTTACAATCCCGCGTCGACGCCGCAGATAGGTCGCGAGCAACACGAATTGGTATTAATAGCACCAATCTCGGGCGTGTTTCGTTGGAACATCTGCCTTTGGCACAAATGCGTATGTGTAACAAACTGTGTAAGTTTTACCCGCATTTTTTCAAATTGACTTACACACTCATCATAAGCGGGCATCATTTAAACCTAGGTGGCCAGTGACACGCGATTTCACGCGATGAGCTGAGAAGCCCGGCTATGAAGTTTGAATTCCGCGAAACCATTCGACTCCCAGCACCATCAGTTTTCCACCATCATGCAGAGGAATCGGTAGCAAATTAAAAAATCCAACGCAGAGAGAGTATAAACCACAGCCCAACGTCATTATAGAAGCGGGATCGATTGCGCTCGGCCATGCTAGAGTGCCCACAAAATAGAGCTGGGCCAATTCATACATTGCCGGTGCGAACAGAATATTAGCCGCCGATCCCGCACCATAAATCGGAGTTATGCGCGGAAGTTGGTGACGGCGTGAAGGGGTAAGGCGGCGTATCGTGGGGGTGTTCGACGCCTCCACTTCTCCACCGAAGGAGTGATACGCCATGACCCAGGATAATCTCATCAAG
>Ga0182024_10007703_pt1 | contig 23137 bp, 23 predicted proteins | sample P32metaG_FD_120480 | JGI IMG/M metagenome (GOLD analysis project Ga0182024, IMG submission 120480) | Permafrost microbial communities from Stordalen Mire, Sweden - P3-2 metaG (Illumina Assembly) | ecosystem: Environmental > Terrestrial > Soil > Wetlands > Permafrost | place: Sweden: Stordalen... | reverse complement strand
CCCGGAGAGGGGCCTGCGTTCAACACCGCCTGCGACATTCGCGCATTTGACATGCGCACCGGGAAACTGGTGTGGACCTTCCATACGCTTCCCAGGCCCGGAGAGGCAAATCACGAAGTCTGGAAGGATGGTCAATGGGAAAATCGGGCGGGCCTGAATAATTGGGGATTTATGTCTGTAGACGTCAAGCGCGGCACGATCTTCGTCCCGGTCGGCACACCCAATACTGACTTCTACGGAGGCGATCGGCAGGGCTCGAACCTTTATGGATCGAGTCTTCTCGCCCTCGACGGCGACACCGGGAAACTGAAGTGGTATTTTCAGACCACGCATCACGACAACTGGGACTATGACGACACCTCCGCGCCCATGCTGGTCGACGTGAAGCACAATGGCAGGACCATTCCCGCCGTGGTTCAGATCACGAAGCAGGCGCTCATGTTCATCCTCAACCGCGAGACGGGCAAGCCCATCTATGGCGTGAAGGAGGTTCCTGTTGCCAACGACAATCCTACTCCCGGCGATTCAAACTGGCCCACTCAGCCCATGCCGGTGAAGCCGCCGCCGCTGGCGCGCAATACCTTTTCACCCGATGAAATTGCGACCGTGACACCGGAGCACACACAGGACTGCAAAGATCTTCTCGCCCTCGAAGGCGGCGCGATGACCGGCGGCCCATTCGCGCAATACGGGCCCAAGTTACGCGTCATCTTTCCGAGCTGGGTGGGAGGGACCAACTGGGGCGGCGGCTCTTACGACCCCAAGTTGGGATACATCATTCTCGACACCAAGGATCTGGGGAACTTCAATAAACTCACTCCAAACGCGCGCGGAGGTTATACCCGTGCCAACCCGGACAATGCGCCGCGCGGCATGGACGGATACTTTCAGGATGGAGTCAAGCACTGGCCTTGCCAGCAGCCGCCGTGGGCCCGGGAGATCGCGGTCAACATCAACACCGGCGAAATCGCCTGGCAGGTGCCCTTCGGTTCCTTCGAAGAACTGGACAAGCTGGGAGTGCCGAAGACCGGAATGAACACGGAGAATGGCGGAGGAATTTCCACCGGGGGCGGTCTTACCTTCACCGGCGCCGCCACGGATGGAAAATTCCGCGCCTTCGACTCCCGCACCGGGAAGGAGCTTTGGGTTGAGAACCTCAACGCGGACGTGAACTCTATCCCCATCACCTGGCAGGGCAAGAATGGCAAGCAATACGTTGCCGCCTACGCCGGGGCAGGCGCCCGCAACGGGGCAAAGCCCACTATGCTGTATGTTTTTTCGCTGCCTTGAAGGGCGGCGGTCTTCGCCCTGCGCCATGGCGTTGAGCCGCTCTTCCGCGAACTTTGAAGTCACTACACTGCTGTGTCTGACGAATTTCGCGCCGTGAAGGTTCAACTCTCGCGGCGCGAAGGCGTCTGCAAAGTTGGGCCTTGCTGCCCTCGCCTCGCCAAGCCGTGCGATTCCGCGTCGCACGGTCTGGCCGGCGAAGTGCCTAGCTTCTGAAAACCACCCCATTCTTTACCAGATAGGCCTTGCTGGTCTTAACCAGGTCAAGAGGAACCAAATCTTCTCTCTGGTCGTAGTCCAACTCCACCATCACCATACCCTTGAGGTTTTTCTTCTTCGAGATGACATCTAAAATCCCGAGCACATCCACCTTGCCTTCCCCAAGAGGGCAGTAGCCGGCAAGATGGGGATCTTTGCCGTTCCAGTCTTTCATGTGCATGTGCTCGATGAGGGGGTAGAAATCCTTCACCACCTGCAGCGCATCCGAGCCCCCCTTCTGGAGCTGGCCGATATCCGGCGCGAACCGCACGTATTTGGTATTCACCGCTTCCATTACGGCGTAGGTTTCATCGTGGTTTTCCACGCACATGCCGGTGTGTTGGTGCAGTCCAGCGGTCAGTCCCGCGTCGCTCACCGCCTGGCAAATCGAATTCAAAGCATTGACGATATTTGCTTTGTTCGCGGCAAAATCGTAAGTTCGGCGGTTCACCGGATTGGGCCCGATCACGATGAACCGCCCGCCGTATTTCTTCACGATGCCCGTCCAACGCACAGTTTTGTCGATCTGGCTCTTCAGCTGCGCGGGGTCGGTCAGGTTCACGCCGCAATACGCTGAAATCAACGGCAGGTTATTAGCCTGCAACACGGCGCCCAGACCGCCCGGCTTGCTCTCCCAGGCGTCGAAAACCTCTCCGAAGGTTTCAAACCCCCAGAAGCCCTGGCCGCTGATATCGGTAATCGCCGTTTCGATATTCTTGTTTGACCAGGTGATGCCGGTGTGGCCGATCTTGATGTGCCGCTTCTTGATGGCGGCAAAAAGCGCGATGGGCAGCGCTGTTGCTACAACGCTCACGGCAACCGTTTTCGTAAAGTCACGGCGACTGATGATCTGTTTCAAGGGTCGTTCCTCCGGGGTTCTGTCACCCAGTCAGGCCGGTTACTGCACCACAGCGAGAACCGGTGTGTTCTGGCGAAATCGATTGTACGCTCGGCGCGGCCGAATCAGAAGACCAGGCGCTTCTCGTTGTCCTTGATCTTGTCGGCGGCCACGCCGGGAACTGACGAGACTTCCTGCCAGGTCTTGAAATCCCCATGCTGCTGCCGGTATTGGATGATCGCATTCGCCTCGGCCGCAGAGAGCCCGAGCGAAGATTCCAGCTCCTGTGCGCCTGCCTTGTTCACGTTCACTGGGATGGAGGAATCCGGCGCAGCCGCGGTCGCGCCGGAGGGCGACGCCTTGTCTGGGGAGGGCTGGGCAGCCGTTGCGGGGGCTGCTGTTGCCGGTGAGGCCGCCTGTCCGCCCGCCGGACCATAGTGTGCCGCAAGGTACTGTACGAGGGTCGCTGCATCGTCATCCGACAGGTCAGCGCCTTTTGACAGCATATCGTTGACAGTTGCCGTCCAGTCATCCGCGGTTCCGGTCTTGCTGGTGGCCTGGTCGACGCCATGGCAGGAAGTGCATGACTTTAGGATAATTGCCTTGCCAGGCCCATCCGGAAGCGTGCCTGACCCAGCCGGTGCGCTTTGTGCAGCCGATCCCGCCGGTGCGCTTTGCGCTGCCGATCCTGCCGGTGCGCTTTGCGTTGCCGATCCTGCCGGTGCGCTTTGCGCTGCCGCGTTCTGCATCAATGTGGTAGTGGCGATCGCTATGGTGAATGAAGCAATAAAGGCTGATAGAGCGGTTAACCTGGTCATAACTCCTCGGTTTAAATGCCTGCCTCTAGGTTTGCGAACCAGCGAGTATTCACTGCCATGCCCGAGCGACACTGTACCGCAAGCGTCTCGGCGAAAGATACAAATTTCCCTAGCTTCAGCATATCACGCCGAAAATCGGTCGCGGTCGCCTGTGCTCGGCAAACATATATCCCTCCGTTAATAGGATTGACCGCCTTGCGGGGGGATGATGCATAATTCTGTTCGCAATTCGAATTGCGTCTTGCGCAACGCCCGGGAGCATCCTGACGATGTACACGCGCGCGCCCGGAACCCAGTGATCCTTCTGACCGCGCGCGAGCTTTTCGGGCAATTCAAGCTCGGTGGCTATGACGATCAATACCGGCCGAAGGCAAATTACGCACACATGGTTGCTATCCGTGGCGATCTGCAAGAACTTGCCGACTTCACCGCAACAGGTTTATCTCGACATGCAGCCCTATCACGAGTGGTATCAGGAAAAGCACAAGGGCGAAGTTGCGGAGGATTCAGGCGGAGCAGGCGGCCGCTGCCACGTCGTCTCCCGCTTCTCCAAGTCTCGTTGAGCCATAGAGGCTGTATGTTTCTTGCGCGAGCTTAGGTACCGTGAAGTCGGCATATGTCGCATGATCCGGCAGCCAATCGCCATCGTCTGCCGCCAGAGGAGCGGAAGCGATCTGAGTCGGCAGTGAGTCGCCGAGGGCAGGTTGTTCTCTGAAGGGTGAATAAATATTGGGCTGTTTGCGATATTTCCACCTTCTGCATCGGCAAATAGCAGTTGGATCAGCGGGGACGGAACGGGTGCCACTTCGCGGACGCGGAAGACGCCGACCAGTTTGTTGAGGTCGCCGGCCCGAAAACGACTATGTGCAATATTGCACCATAGGTATCGCGTCTTACCAGGTGCGTCTTCATAGGAAGTCATATGCTGCCCGAAACTACTACGTACAATATTGACCATAGGTGTCCGCCCTGGCACCCGGCCTGTCACAAGAAACTTATGCGGTTTCTCGAAAATGCCAAGTGCAATATTGACCATAGTTATGCGCCCTTACTTGTGGGGCTCATAAGATGGGTTCTGTATTGACTCGCAACTGCCATGTTCACTATTGACCATATCTTTCTTCCCGCAAAATTCTGCGGATTCAATTGCGCTATTCTTCCGAGTAAGCATTGACACACCATGTCCAAGCAACGCCCCGCCTTTAGCCCGAAGATCTTTCTCTCGACTGTTGGCACGAGCAGGACAATGGTCTCTTTCGGGGAAGGACAGACAATCTACGCTCAGGGAAGTCGGGCGGACGCGTTGTTTGTTATCCAAAAAGGGATGGTAAGACTCAGTGTTAAATCCCAAGCAGGGAAGGTAGCGACTCTCGACATTTTGAGTGATGGGGATTTGGTCGGAGAAGATTCCATAGCCGATCAATCTTCCCGCACGGCATCTGCCATCACGATCACAAACTGTAGCCTCCTGCGAATTGAGAAGAGGGCGATGATGCTCGCGCTGAAAAGCCAGGCGAGGTTGGCAAATGCTCTTTTGGCATATATGGTGGCGAGCAACATCCGGTATCAGCAGCATTTGGTTGACCAGCGTTGCAATCCCGCCGAGAAGCGACTGGCGCGGATTCTATCCTTGCTGGCCCATTTTGACAGACACGGATCTACCGAGGTCAGTATTCCGAAGGTTAGTCAAGAAACTCTGGCGCAGATGGTGGGAACTACACGCGCGCGCGCTTCCTTTTTCATGAATAGGTTCAAGCAATTGGGCCTCATTGACTACAGCCTGAAAGGCAACTTGATACAAGTTCGTAGGAAAATTCTTGCTTTCTATTCCCAATAGCTGAATTAGCTTCTGAAAGTTACGCTCGCAACCTCAGCCGAAGCGCCGGTCATTTCGCGGCGAAGGCGGGTTGGGCGAGCGGCACAACTTCGCGGACGCGGAAGACGCCGACCAGTTTGTTGAGGTCGCCGGCGAGGGTGGAGAGCCGGTCGCAGGCCTCGACGGCGTGCGCGGAGCTGACAGTGGTGCATTCGATGATGCGGCTGATCTCCTGAATGTTGCCGTTGACCGACTGGGTGGCGTGCGACTGCTGGGTGGATGCGGCGGCGATCTCAGTGACCATCTGCTGCATGGCTTCGGAGCCCTCGAGGATGCTGGCGAGCGCGTTGCCGGCGGAGCGCGCGGAGGCGACGCCGCTCTCGACCTGGGTCATGCTGGAGCGGACGGCGTCGACGACCTCGGCGGTGCCGGTCTGGATGGCGCGCACGGTCTGATCGATCTCCTGGGTGGCGCGGCTGGTGCGTTCGGCGAGCCTGCGCACCTCGCTGGCGACGACGGCGAAGCCGCGCCCATGCTCTCCGGCGCGGGCGGCCTCGATGCTGGCGTTGAGGGCGAGCAGGCTGGTCTGGCCGGCGATGTCGTCGATGACGCCGGTTACGGCGCCGATGGCGTCGCTGGCGCGGCCCAGCTCTTCGATCTTGTTGGCGGTCTGCTGGCTGGCGGCGAGCAGCTGCTGGATGGCGTCCACGGTGGAGCGGATGGTGACTCCGCCGGCGTTGGCGTTCTGCTCCGCGGTGTGGGCATCGCGTGCTGCGCTCTGCGCGGTCTCGCTGATCTGGCGGACGGAGACGGAGATCTCGCCCATGCTGTCGGCAATGTTCATGGCCTGGTCATGCTGAGTGACGGAGTGGGAGGCGGTCTCATGTGCGATGGAAGCAAGGCCGGCGGCGGCGGCGCTGACGGCGCGCGCGCTGGCGGCGACCTCGAGTACGATCTGCTCGACGCGCTCGATGAAGACGTTGAACCAGCGCCCGACCTCGTCGAGTTCGTTGTGTCCGCGCACGTCGACGCGGCCGGTGAGATCGCCGGCGCCCTGGGCGATGTCGCGCATGCGGCGGCCGAGGCGGTCGAGGGGCAGGATGACCTTGTACTGCAGAATCCACCAGGTGCCGGCAAAGCCGACCAGTCCGAGCGCCAGCCCGGCCCACCCGGCGGCGCGCGAGCGGCTGGACCAGAACGCGGTGGCGCGGAACTCTTCGCGACCCTGCGCGGCGAGCGAGTCGTCGAGCTGCTGCATGGCGGCGGTAAGGCGATTGTTGTCCGCGGCGAGAGCGGCGACGCTGGCCTGCAAGCCGTCGGGGACGTTGTCCCTGCTGGCGACCAGCGCGCCGTAGGTCTCGCGCGAGCGCGAGCTGATGCTGGAGAACTGGGCGGCGATGTCGGAGGCGCGGACGGCGAGATCGGGCGCATCGGCGGCCAGCGTGATGCTGAGGCCGCTGAGCGCGGAGGCAGTGGCATCGGCGTCCTTGTTGGCGTCGGCCAGCGCGGCGGGATCTTCGAGCAGGACCGCCTCCTTGTAGCGCTTCTTGAGCTGCTCGTAGGAGGCCTCTGCCTGATTGAGCTGGAGAGAGGCAGGAAAGAGCGTTGCGGAGAGGCGATCGGTGTGGCGGTGCGTAGCGCCGGCGCTGAACTCGATCATGGCCAGCAGCGCCAGATAGCTGATGCCCATGATGCCAAGTGTGGCGAGGATGCGGGTGCGGATACTGTGTTTGACGACGATGGTGGAAGCCATGGTTTCTACCTCACCGCCAGGATCTTGACGCCTGGATGGGGGCTGGTTTGAGCGATGTATCCGATGGCGCCGGGAGTGTGTGCCACGTACTCGACCATCTCCGTGTCGGAGTCCATGGTTCGGGGCAGCACGGCCTGGCCGGAGAAGAGGAGGCTGCGCCATGCGGCGCGGAATGCGGTGTCGGACTTGCCGATGTAGGCGCCGAGAAAATCGTCCTGCGTGGGGCCATCTTTGAGCAGCACGGGCGTGACCTGGGCTGCGCCCTTGATGCCGGAGGCTGCGCCGGTGAAGACGTCGCGCAACTGGGCGCGGGAGACAGCGGATGCGGCGACGCCGGGGTTGGCGACGACCAGCACCTGCGCATGCGCGTGGGCCGGGAGCAGCAGGAGTAGAGAGCCGAAGAGGAGGGTCGAGAGCCGGGTTATGATTCGACGATGAGTAGGTGCGGTCATCAGAAGCTCACCCCCAGCTTGAGGATGGTCATGCGCGTGGTGGGCTGAAGATTCGGGTTGTCGGAGGCGTTGAATCCGATCGCGGTGCCGTCGAGGAAGTGCTGCTCGGCCTTGGCGTACAGGAAGGAATTGAAGTCGTAGCGCGCGGAGACAGTCCAGTCCTTCTGGAAGCGCGAGCTGCTGACCGGAGCGCTGCGGTTCATGAAGCTGCTGTAGTAGGCGCCGGCGGTGAGCTTGGGTGCGATCTTGTAGCTGCCCATGACATAAAAGGCGCGATAGTCGCTGGGGCTTGGAATCGCGGGGAGGCCGGGGAACTGAATGGTCGAGCTGACGGGAATCCGGTTGTATTCGGCGGCCAGCATCAGCTTGCTGTTCTCGTACTTCCCGAAGAAGTAAGGGGAGACAATGCGGGCGCTCTGGATCGTTCCTTGCAGTGGACCCATATCGATCTCGCCCGCGGGCCTCTCGACATCCGCGGTCGCGCCGAGCATCAGCCCCGGAAGAGGCATCTGCCAGCGCAGGGTCGCTCCATACATCGGACCGCGGAGGCCGTTGGGCACGGTCATGCCTTCATCGCGGAGCGGCTGGAAGACCGAATCGCTGCCGGCGATGACGCGCGCTCCGCCGTAGCCGCGATACTCCAGCTTGCCGAAGCGCTCGCCGAGCGGCACGGAGCCGTAGATCACGCCGCCGAAGTGGTGGAGCAGTGAATCGCGGCTGGCGATGGGATAGACCGACTGCGGCAGCAGGGACCAGAGATGCGCGGGATCGATGTCCTGGCTCTCGTTGAAGAGGCCGGCGGGGGTCTTAACGTCGCCCGCGCGGATGCCGAAGTGCTCATTGACTTTGTAGTCCAGCTGCGCCCAGTCGAGGGCGATCTTGTCGCCGTAGTCGCCGAGGAGGAAGTAGCGCGCCTGGACGCCGACGCGCAGCTTCGGGGTGGGCTGCACGGAGAGGTTGACGACTGCCTCAGTCCACTGCGCGCTGCCGTCCTCCGAGTCGGTGCTGTTCCAACTGTTGTGGTTGGTGTAGACAAAGCCCTGCGTGGCGTAGCCATGCACCTGGAGGTTGAGGTCGTCCGCGCTTTGCGCGGAGAGGTGAGCCGCTGCCAGCACGGGAAGGATAAGGATCAGGGTGCGCGCAATCGAAGATCGGTTCACGAGAGTTCCTCTGGATGGTGCGGCTTTCGCTGGCGAATACGACCGCTCGCGCGAACACGAGATGAAGGCCCGCGGGATGCGAGCGACAGTTCCTCTATCGGCGGACTGGCCGGATCCATTACCTTTGGGCAGCCGAGAGGAGGCCACCAGGGAGGCGACTCAGCGGTTTTGGGATGGGGCGAGGAGACTGCGGAGGTGAGTTCGAGCGAGGGAGCGAGGGCTGAAGGGTCGGATGAGTCCCGCTGGTCGACGGGGATGGGCGCGCCGACGCGGACCTGAAGGTGGCCGGAGTGGAACCAGCGAGGACGCGGCGGGTTGCTCGCGGCGGGTTGCCGGTTGGAGTCCGCAGGGGGGCGGAACTCATAGAGGCCGAGGATTGCGATGGGCACGATAGGGCCTGCGATTGCTGGGCGAGCAGGCCGATGCCGGGGCGGAACGAGTTGATGTGGCCGGTATGGCTGCGTGTGCCCTCGGGGAAGATGAGCACAGAGTAGCCGCGATCCATGGCTTCGCCGGCGTGGGCGAAGCTGCGGCGGAAGCCGCGCGCGTGGGGCAGCGGGAAGACGTTGAAGAGCGCGGTGAGCAGCCAGTAGACGGGAGGCGCGAGCAGGTTGAGGAGGAAATTGCCCTGATTGCGCGCGCGTCGGAGGTCGAGCAGCATCTCGCCGGACATGGCGGCGGCGACGCGGCGGCGCAGCGGGCCGGGCGCGAATCCACCGGGAGCGATTCGTACAGATGAGGGTCGGCGACCAGCAGCCTGGCACCGGTATCGGCGATGACGCGGGCGGCGAATTCGGGCGAGCCGGCGGCGTCGAGCGGGACGGCGAGAACTCCGCGCAGCAGGCAGCCGAAGAATACGGCGATCCACTCGGCGGAGTTGGCACCCCAGAGGACGACGCGGTCGCCGGCAGCGATGTTGCGGCGGTCGAGCTCGGCGGAGAAGCGGCCGGCGAGCGAGGCGAGCTCGCCGTAGGTGGTGCGGTAGGTGCGGTTGCCGCGATGGGCGACGACAGCCGTCTCGCGGGCGTGCGCGCGAAAGTCATCGACGAGGCTGGCGAGGTGCGGCCGCATGGCACTCGTATAGATGCGCAGGAGGGGGAGCGGTTGTGGCCTTGTGTCAGTTTCCCGACTGTCCTATGAACCAGGCGCTCGCGCTGCTAGCCTTGCGGCGATGGGGCAGGTTATGCGTCGGGGCCTGTTGGTTGCGCGGAGGTTTTGGGTCTGCGGAACTGCGACCAGATGAGGTAGAGCAGCCCCGGGGTGCCGAGCGCGGGTCCGATCCAGCTCTGGTGCGGATGCTGCGCACGATGCACCGTCACGCGGATCCACCACGCAGCGTAGAGGAGCACTAGAAACGCGCAGGTGATGAGCTTGCTGCGCAGCGGCTTTTCGCTCTCACGCACACGCCAGGCGGTGCGCCGCGCCTGCGTCTCGGCTAGCTCGTCGCGCGTTGCACACAACCGCCCCGCGCCCATGCGACGAACGAAGTTGCGTACAGCCATTCCGGGGATCAAGAATAAGAGCAGCCCGAGACCGATGAAGAGCAGCCGCGCGCGGAGAGTGTTGTGTTCCGCGAAGGACGCGCCGATACAGACGGCGCCGATTGCCGTCAGGGCCAAGAGGTAGAGGGCGTAGCCGGAGAGGACGGTCCATCCCGCGGTCCGCTGCCAGAGCGGATAGGACGATTCGAAGGCCGCGTAGCTTGCCCAGAGAACGATGTAACGGCCCCACGGCAAAGGCCGCGCGCGGTTGATCGCAAGTGACTGTGCGGAGCGGCGCTGCGCGATCTGGCGCAGGCGCTCGTCTTTCTCCTGCTTGTCCCCGGCCCAGCGCCCGGTGCGCAGTTTGATACGGATGAAGTGCCAGACTATGAAGAGGAGCGGCGCAAGCAACCCCAGTGCGAGGATCAGATTGTAGAACGAATCGTCCCAGGTGCGGCCGGGATGGAAGGCTGAGCGGATGAGAACGAAGCCGCCGGCAGCCATCCCCAGGATGATCGCGCAAACGCCGAGGAGGATGGTCCAGGCCCGCATGCGCCTACCCAGCGGGGGCTTCGGCTTCGCGGGCGCGTTGGCGCTTCCGGCGATGGCTGGGTCGTGATCGGAGCGGAACGGGGCGTCCGGACCGAACTTGGGCCAATCTGGCATCTCGGGAAGAAGTATACCGCTGGCGTGTGTGCGCTCTGCCAGCAAATTCTGCTTCCAGGTAAGGACTCTGCCTGTGGCATGGCGATACGTCACAATCCGGTGAGAAATCCACTGCTCGCGCAGAGATATAGTTGCGGGAGAGATGGCGACGCAATTTACTCCGGAGGCGTTGAAGTTTCTGCGCGGGCTGGCGCGGCATAACGATCGCGCATGGTTTGATCCCCGAAAGTCAATCTATGAGCGCGAGATCAAGCAGCCAATGCTGGCGCTGATCGACGAGGTCAATCATGCGTTTCTGGAGTTCGCACCAGAGCACGCGCGGCCACCGCACAAGGCGATGATGCGCATCTATCGCGACACGCGCTTTGACGTCTCGCGCGGCACGGCGCCGCGGCCCTACAAGACCAACGCGGCGGCGTGGTGGGTGCGCATGGGCCTGGAGAAGACGTCGGGCGCGGGCTTCTACTTCCACTTCAGCCCGAAGGAGACGGTCATCGCGGCGGGCGCGTATATGCCGAGTCCGGAGCAGCTGCTTGCGATCCGGCGGCATATCGAGCGCCATCCCGCGGAGATGCGCGCGATCCTGGGAGATCGCAAACTGAAGGCCGCGATGAAAGAGTTCGAGGGCAACCGGCTGAAGCGCGCGCCGCGCGGCTTCCCTGCCGATTCGCCCGCGCTGGACTTGCTGCTGTGCCGGCAGTGGGGCCTCTCGGCCACGCTGCCCGCGGAGCGCGCCGTTGAGCCGGGCCTGGCGAAGGAGATTGTGCGGCGATTCAAGCTGGCCGCGCCGCTGGTGCATTTTCTGAACGCGGGGATTCTCAGCGAGGGCCGCGCGACGAAGGCCGCCCGCAACCACGGTGAGGACCTGCTGGACTGAAGCCTTTGCGCGTGAAAAGCAGCCAGAATTGCGAGTTTTTGCTCCGAAAGCGGACAAAACCCGAGAAAACCCGCAAAAAACCTGTGGAAACCAAAGAAAACCCATTGACAACGGGCTGCGAAAAGCTGATTGTGAATTGCGGTACGTATTTCCGCACCCGCATAAACACCGGCGATTTCGCATTCCTGGACATCTTCGAGTAAGCGGGCAGGCGCGAACCGGAACCACAGAGCACGCAGTACGAAACACCCAAAGGAGCAACAGACATGGCAAAAGGAATGACCAAGACCGCGCTGGTACGCACAATGGCGGAAAAGCTGGAGATCACTAACAAGCAGGCGGCCGCGGGCCTGGAGCTGCTGGCTGATCTTGCCGTCAAGGAGACGAAGAAGAACGGCGAGTTCACGATTCCCGGCATCGGGAAGCTGGTGAAGGCGGAGCGCAAGGCGCGCATGGGCCGCAACCCGCAGACTGGCGAGCCGATCAAGATCAAGGCAAAGACGGTGGTGAAGTTCCGCGTGGCGAAGGCCGCCAAGGACACGATCGCGCCGCCCAAGAAGTAGCACGTCTATCCAAGCGGCGGCGACGGGCTGGGGTGCGCTGCGGTTCCGATTTGGGAACTTGCGGATCTTGCGGATCTACCAGACTTGACTGGGTTTCCGGGCCTCGCCGCCCGCGATGGAAGATGCGAATGGCCCTCCCCGGGACTCGAAATAAGGGGAAGCAAACCGAGGGGCCGACGGGTTGCATCCAAACCAACAGGAGCGGTCTCGCTGCAGCTGGCGGCCGGCAGAAGATTGGGAGCGCTGCCCTCTTGCGAGAGAGGACCAGCTAGTCCCGATGAATGCCGAACCATACAGCGATAGTGAGACTGCTCTTCGTTTTTGCGGCAGGCTTTTGCTCCACGCCGCAAGAGCGACTGGGAGTGGAAGCGCATGCGGGCGAAGCGGGCTGCTCAGGCGGCGGCTTCGGGCGGCACGGTGAGTCCGCGAGTCACCAGCGCGACTCCCAATGAGACCAGCACACACTGAACGAGCAGATGTGCATCGTAACGCCAGCCAAGCACAGCGAAGGACAAGGCGACGCCCCAGAGGAAGATCTCAGCCAGCGCAGCCTGGGGCCAGCGCGGACGCGCGGCCTGCGTTGCGGCGGGCGCTGAGACTAAAGCCTGCGGGCGCAGCGCGGGCAGCAGGCGCGGCACGCGGGCGCAGTAGGCGGTGTAGGCGTCGCCCAGCTTCAGGGTGAGGAAGGCCTCTTCGGCGAGGATGAGTCGGAGCTGGAAGACAACGACCAGGGTGAGAGTAAAGATCGCGCCGCTGGGTGGCATCAGCAAGGCCAGCGCCAGCGTGTTGAGCCACGATCCGAGGTAGAGCGGGTTGCGCACGTGACGATACGGGCCGGCGGCAACTACGCCATCACCAAGCAGGCTCTGATTGCGCATTACCTCGGGGCCGAGGTATGCCGAGCCCCAGGTGCGCAGCATCGCGCCGGCCAGCGCGCAGGCGATCCCCGCGGCGAGAACCAGATTGAAGGCGGCGGAGATATTCATGCCGGCGCGTGAAAGATCGATCGCCAGCCGCCCCCAGACGTGAGTGTACGGCCCGGCGCCGTCGAGGTGCAGGGCGTAGTCCCATGGCGCGACGAAGCCGAGGACGTAGATGGCGAGCAGAATCCAGAAGCGGACGCGGAATTCGAAGGCGGTGGCTTTCATGGCAGTGATCAGTTCCCGGTTGGCTGTGGAGCTGCGCGCCCTATGTGCTTCATGTCGATCGAGCGCGGCCTTAAAATATGTAACACTAATAGTTACACAATAGACGAAGCAGAGAACGCAGTCTCACTGTTCGCCCAGCGCGGCGAGGATGGCGTCGAAGTCGTCGACGCCGGCGTACTCGATGATGACGCGGCCCTTACCCTTCTTGTCCTCGATATGAACCTTGAGGCCGAGGAGGCGCTGCAGGCGGTCCTGAGCCTCATGCACGTTGGGGTCCTGTGCAGCCGGCGCGGGTGCGGTCCGCTTCGGTTTCGACTCCGGGTTCAAAATCCCCTGGACAAACGCCTCGGTCTGCCGCACCGACATCGACCTGGCCAGAATCGTGGCTGTCACGCCGGCGATCATTGCAGGCGAATCGAGCGCTAGCAGCGCGCGGGCGTGGCCATAGGTGAGCTGCCCGGCCTCGACGAGCCTCTGTATGTCTTCCGGCAATTTCAACAAACGAAGGAAGTTGGAGATGCTAGCGCGGTCCTTTCCGGTGCGTTGAGCCATCTGTTCATGGGTGAGTTTGAACTCGCGGCTGAGGCGCTCGTAGGCGCGCGCCTGCTCCATGGGGTTGAGGTCGGCGCGCTGCAGATTCTCGACGATGGTCATCTCCATTGCCTGCTCGTCGTTCACCTGGCGGACGATGGCCGGGAGGGTGAGCTTGCCGGCGATCTGCGAGGCGCGCCAGCGGCGCTCGCCCATGATGAGCTGGTAGCGGCCGCCAGGGAGTTCGCGTACCACGACAGGCTGGACCACGCCGGTGGCGGCGATGGACTGGGCGAGCTCGGCCAGCTTGGCCTCGTCGAAGGCGGTGCGGGTCTGGTTGGGATTGCGGTCGATGCGATCGAGTGGGATTTCGAGCGGCTTGCCTGTGGCTTCGGCCGGGGGCGCGGCCTGCGGACGCGGGCCAAGCAGGGATTCGATGCCTTTGCCCAGCGCGGCGCGGCGCTTGGGGTCAGTGGTCGGGGTGGTATTTGCGTCCATGGCGTGCCCTCTCATGTTCGGAGATAAATTACTGTAAATAAAGGCTATTTCCCGTAAGGCCAGAAGCGTGGCGCGGGCTTCTCGGTCTCGCCGGTTGAAGTCTGTGGCTTCTTGTGAACCTTGCGGCTTGCGACGCCGTTGCGGCGCATCAGCTCTGTGGCGAGGGCGGTGTAGGCCTCGGCCCCTTTGGATCTGGAGTCATAGAGCTGCACGGGCTTGCCGTGACTGGGCGCCTCGGCGAGGCGGATGTTGCGCGGAATGGTGGTGGTGAGCAGCTTGTCGGCGAAGAAGGCGCGCAGGTTCTCGGTGACTTGCTGGGAGAGGTTGGTGCGGTCGTCGTACATGGTCAACAGCACGCCTTCGAGCGCGAGTCCCGGGTTGAAGGCCTGAGCGACGCGGTCGAGCGTCTGCATCAACTCGGAGATGCCTTCGAGGGCAAAGTACTCGGCCTGCATGGGGACGAGGAGGCCATTGGCGGCGACCAGCGCGTTGAGGGTAAGCAGATCGAGTGCGGGCGGGCAGTCAAGCAGGATGAAGCGGTAGGCCGCGAGCGCGGGCGCAATGGCGTCGCGCAGGCGGAACTCGCGGCGGTCGGCTGCGACCAGCTCCAGGTTGGCACCAATCATGTTCTTGCTGCCTGGCAGCAGAGTAAGCGACTCAATTTCAGTGGGTTGGACAACATCGGCAAGCAAGGCCGCGCCGGTCAGTACATCATAGGTGGTCAGGCGGGATTCGTCGCGAGCGAGGCCGAGGCCACCGGTGGCGTTGGCCTGCGGATCGCAGTCGATGAGCAGAGTCGGCAGGTCCTCGAGTGCGAAGGCTGCGGCCAGGTTGATGGCTGTGGTGGTTTTGCCGACGCCGCCCTTCTGGTTGACGACGGCGATGACCTTGGCGGCTGGGGCGTCGGGCGGGTCGGCGGGTGCGCTGGCTGGACTGGGAGAGATGGACACGGCGGTAAGAGGACAGCCTATCGGGGAATGGGCGGAGATGGCAATGCCGCGAAGCTGTGCAGAAGAGCACAGCGCTGTGGAGAAGTTGTGGATGGCGGGGATTTACGCCGCAGGCTATAGGGTTGTCGAGGAGGCGGTGTGGAAATCTTCTGTGCGATGGGCCAACATAGCCGCTAGTCGGGAGGGTCCTCGGAACTGCGAATGTTTCACGTGGAACAAGAGACGCTGGGAGAGAAGGGGGCGAGGTCGGGCCGATCGGAGATGTTTCACGTGGAACATTTGCGCGGGACGGCTGTGGGCCTGGCTAGTCCCGCTGGATCAAGTTCGTTTGCTGCCGCCGGCTTGCGATCAGCAGGACACCGCCGATTGACTCCGGTATAGGAATTGGCGGGTCGAACTCGAAGCCGGCTGGGGCATCAGTCGCATTGGCCAGGGCTCCCAAGACGACGATACGCCGGTCAGCACGGCGGCCGGCCTCGGCGATGGCTGCGTCCATCCCATCGACCGCGCGCAAGGCGATGGTATCGAAGCGGCGGGCTGGCGGCATTGTCTCGACGCGACCGGCCCAGACCTCCGTCGACAGGCCAAGCGTGCGAACGACCTCACGCAGGAAGGCCGCCTTGCGGCTGCGGGATTCCGCGAGGGTGATGGGGAGTTCGGGCAGGAGCAGCTGGATGGGAATGCCGGGGAAGCCGGCACCGGAGCCGAAGTCGAGCAGCGAGGCACACCGGCCGAGGTGCAGGCCGGCGAAGAGGCTCTCACCAAAGTGGCGGCGGACGATCTGCTCCGGATCACGGATCGCGGTGAGGTTGATGCGTGCGTTCCATTTCACTATAAGTTCAATGTAATTAGCGAGTTGCGAGTAGATTCGGGGCCAGTCCACCCGATCCGCGAGCGCTGCATTCGGGTCCGGGAGTGAGGGCCGGACGTAGGGTTCAAGCAGTGCGGCGATGGCGTCGGGGGTCAGCAAGATCAGGCAGCGGAGTTGGAGGCCGGCTTTGGCGCCCAGGCTGCGGCCTCGGCAATGAACCGGGTGAAGAGGGCTCGGGAGGCGGCGCTCTCGTCGTAGGTGCGCTCCGGGTGCCATTGCACGCCAAGAACGAACGGGCCGGCGGCCGCGTTCTCGACCGCCTCGACGACGCCGTCCTCCGGGCTACGCGCGGAGATGCGGAGGCCGTCGCCGGGCGTTGCGATGGCCTGGTGATGGCTGGAGTTGATGGGAATGATGACAGGTTCGAGGTTCGAGGTTCGTGGTTCGTGGGCAGCAGCTTCGACCGCGATGGCTTGCGCGAGCAGCGAATCCGGCTCGATCGAGGCCTGGTGTGCGACGACTGCGCCCTTCTGGCGGTGGTCAACGGCGTCCGGCGTGAGGTGCTGGATGAGCGAGCCGCCGCGCCAAACGTTCAGCATCTGGGTGCCGAAGCAGACGGTGAAGATAGGCTTGCCCATGTTGTGCGCGTCCTGCAGCAGCAGTTCGTCGACATTCTCGCGGCCGGGGTCGGCCGGGGCGGAATTGGGATCGGCAGGCTGGCCGTACTTCTGCGGATTGACGTCCGCGCCCGAGCCGGGGAGCAGCACGCCCTGGCAGTCCGCGATGAGCTTTGCTGTGACGGCGGGCGGCTGGTCGAGCGGGATCGCTACCGGCTCGCCGCCGGATCGCTCGATGGCCCTGGCGTATTGCGGCCAGGAGCGCTGATTGTACTCAGGGTCGAAACTGGTGGGGACCGGGATGGCGATACGCGGCTTCATGGCGAAGACTGAACTAACTTCACACCGATGATACCGAATGCGCATAGTACATGCGTTCGATGTCGGAGTAGAGGCGGGCGGTGAGGGCGTCGGCGTCTTTGGTGGTGAGGCCTTCAGTGGGAATGGGATCGCCGACAATGATCTTGAGCGGGCGGGGCCGCAGCGCGTAGACGCGCATTGGCAGCAGCTCGTAGGTGCCGACGAGCGCAAGCGGCACCAGCGGAACACCGGCGCGGATGGCCATGAAGGCACATCCGGAGGCGAGCGTCTGCAGCCGGCCGTGGAGCGAGCGGGCGCCCTCGGGAAAGAGGACCAGCGGCATGCCGGCCTTGAGTGCGGCGACTCCGCGGAGCAGGCCGGCGACGGCAGAGCGGGGGCTGGAGGAGTCGATGGGCACCTGACCGGAGCGGTTGAGGTACCAGCCGACGAAGGGAATCTTCCAAAGGCCCTGCTTGGCGAGGATGCGGAACTGGAAGGGCAGCCGGGAGAAGAGGACTGGCGTATCCATATAGCTGAGGTGGTTGGAGGCGTAGACGGCGACAGGGGCATCGCGGAGTTTGCCGGCGCCGACGACCTCGACCGGCGAGAGCGCCAGACGGAGCATGGTGGCGGCCCACGCGCGGGCGACGAGATGCTGTTGGCGGCCCGAGTTATCCCAGAGGCCGCAGATGAGCGAGATAGAGCCGAAGAAGGCGGTAGCCAGCGCCATCAGGGGCATCTGAACCAGCTTGGTGAGCCAGTAGAGGTGGGCGGGAATGTGATGCGCGGGCGGTGGGGCGACGGCATTGGCTGGTGGGCTGGGGTGCGGAGGAGTGGCTTGCGGATCTGGATCCAGCAGATCCGGGCGCACGCCGGCATCCGCGTCAGCTGCGCTGCTCGGGTTGCCGGTTACGCTCATGGCTCGAGGGCCGCCTCGCGCGCCGCGCCGATCAGGCCTGCGCCGACCTGGCCGCGGACCGCTCCTACAAGGTAGATGGAGCCGGTGGCGACGATGAGGCCGCCGCCGGGAGTCAGATCGCGGGCCAGCGCGAGGGCGTGGGCGGGGTCCTGCGCCGCGCGGGCGGGTACATCCAACGTGTGGGCGGCGGCGAGCAATTCCTCAAGGCCTGCGGCGCGCGGCGAGTCGATGGGCGTGAGCACGACGTGGTCGCGCGGCCGGCCGCCGGTTGAATCGAAGAGGGGGAAGAGGATCTGCGCCATCTCGCGGAGGTCTTTGTCGCGCAGGCAACTGAAGAGGAGCGTGCGCGGCTGCGATTCGGGCAGAGCGGCGATGGCGGCACGCAGGGCCCACGCGCCGGCGGGGTTGTGGGCTACGTCGAGGAGCAGACCGGAGGGCAGAAATTCAAGGCGGCCGGGCCAGGACGTGGCGGCAATTCCCGCTTCAATCGCTATGTTTGTAATGTTGTAACAAAAATTGTTACGATCTAGTTCGTTATGCACCAATTTGTAACTGTTTATGTTTCTTAACTCAAATGCAGTGGCGATGGCGAGCGCGATGTTGCGTTGTTGATGCGAGCCGGGGAGCGGCGATCGGACCTTGAGCAACTCGCCGTTGAGCGAGAGGTCGTAGTGGTTGGGGCGCAGGGGCGAAGCTGAAATGCGGCTGGCGATGTCGAAGTCCCGGCCGGGCAGGAACTGCGCTGCGTTGATGCCGCGTACGCCGAGCGCGTGGGCGGCCTCGCCGATGGCCTGGTTGGCCTCGGGATGCTGGGGGAGGGTGATGAGCGTGCCGCCGGAGCGCAGGATTCCGGCCTTCTCGCGGGCGATGGCGGCGATGGTGGAGCCGAGATAGTCCTGGTGGTCGAGCGCGATGTCGGTGATGACGGAGAGCAGTGGGTCGACGATGTTGGTGGCGTCCAGGCGGCCGCCCAGGCCGACCTCGAGGACGGCGATCTCCACTTTGCGCTCGGCGAAGTAGAGGAAGGCCAGCGCGGTGAGGGACTCAAAAAAGCTGGGATGGTGCGGGAGGTGTCCCTCCGCAACCAGACGCAGCGCGGTCTCGTCGACCTGGAAGTAGAGACGGGCAAAGGTCTCTTCGGGGATCTCGGCGAGGACTGCGGGGGAGGAGGGTTCTGAGGTCCGGATGCGCTCGGTGACGCGAGAGAGGTGCGGCGAGGTGTAGAGGCCGGTGCGCAGGCCGGCGGCGGTGAGGATGCTGGCGAGAGTCGCCGCGGTGCTGCCCTTGCCGTTGGTGCCGGCGATGAGGACCGAAGGAAATTGCTGCTGCGGATGGCCGAGGGCCGCGGCCAGCGTCCGCATGTGGACGAGGTCGAATTTGCGGCGCGGGGCGTTGGGCGCGAGTTCCAGACCGAGCGCATTCAGGTGGTCGACCGCGGCAACAAAGGACATGCGGCTATTCTAGCCGGGCGGTTGCCGGCTTGGGATCGTGCGGCTCCAACTGGACCGCGGCGCCTGGAGTCTTCCCAGCCCCATCGAGGGTAATACCAAAGTGGGAGAGGGGTACCGCGAAAGTTCGCCCCGCGCGCGAAGGTGGCATTGGTGAGTCGGGTTCCGCCGCCGATAGTCAAAGATGTACCTGGAGTGAGCGAGGTGCAGGCCCACACGCCTGTCGGTGTCCACGCCGTACCGACTCGGACAAGCCCCAAACTGCCGAGGTCACAACAAAGGAGACAGTGAAGATGCAAATTGCGGTGATCTATGCGTTTGTTGTAGTTGCGGGTGCCCCTCTTATCGGCATCTGGCGTGGACATGTGTGGGCGAAAGCCAATGGACTGGCGCTGCGGAAGACGGCCACGTCAACCGAGAACCAGGCCGCGTAGATCGCTTTCAGCGAATTGAAGGGAGGCGGCAGCGACCGCTTCCCTTCTTCTCCTTTTCATCGCGGAGCGCTCTGCGAGAACGCGGCGCGAATTGAGTCCGGCGCAGCCACGCCTGCTCGGACAAAGTATCCTGTAGAGCGTGAGCACAGAACAGATACGAGTTCAGCTGCCGGATGGATCTGTGCGCGAAGTTGCGCGCGGGACGACTCCCCTTGATATTGCCAACAGCATCTCGCCGCGTCTGGCTGCGGCGGTGGTGGTGGCGCGCGTGCGGCCGCTGCAGGCGGTTACGACGACGACCGGTGCATCTGCGGGCAGCGACGAGGAGATGAACTCCGAGGCGGCGATGTACGGCTCGGCCGCCGCGAGTGAGGATGGCGCGCGCATCGTGGATCTGACGGCGCCGCTGAACGAAGATGTGGAACTGTGGCTGCTGAAGGAGTCCGATGAGGCGGCGCTGAAGGTGTTGCGCCACTCGGCGGCGCATGTGATGGCGACGGCGATTCTGGAGCTCTTTCCTGAGACGAAGCTGGGGCACGGCCCGGCGACCGACGACGGCTTCTTCTATGACGTCTATCGCGAGACGCCGTTCACGGAGGCGGATTTGGCGGCAATCGAGGCGCGCATGGCGGAGGTGGTGGCGCGCGATGAGAAGTTTGAGCGCGTGGAGGAGCCGCGGGAAGAGGGACTGAAGGATTACGCTGCGCGCGGCGACTTTATGAAGGTGCACTTCATCGAGCGCTTTACGAGGCCGGGCGAGGCGATCTCGCTGTATCGGAATGGCAACTTTACGGACTTCTGTCGCGGACCGCACATCCCGTCGACCGGCAGAGTGAAGGCGTTCAAGATCAGGTCGATCGCGGGCGCGTACTGGTTGGGCGATGAGAAGAATCCGCAACTGCAGCGCATCTACGGGACGGCGTTCTTCAATGCGAAGGAGCTGGAGGCGCACTTCAAGCGGCTGGAGGAGATCAAGGCGCGCGACCATCGCGTGCTGGGCAAGCAGCTGGACCTGTTCTCGATTCAGGAGGTGGCGGGTGCGGGGCTGATCTTCTGGCACCCCAAGGGCGGGCTGATCCGCAAGGTGATGGAAGATTGGATGCGCGAAGAATGTATCCGGCGTGGTTACGACATAGTCTTCACGCCGCACATTATGCGTCGTGAGCTGTGGAAGATCAGCGGGCACGAGGGGTACTACGCGTCGAATATGTATCCGCCGATGGAGCTGGACGACGCGGAGTATCGGCTGAAGCCGATGAACTGCCCGGGCCACATCCTTATCTACAAGTCGTCGCCGCGCAGCTATCGCGACCTGCCCATTCGCTATGCGGAGCTGGGGAATGTGTATCGCTATGAGCGCTCGGGAACGATGCACGGCCTGTTGCGCGTGCGCGGCTTTACCCAGGACGACGCGCACATCTTCTGCACGCCAGGGCAGATCAAGGACGAGGTGAGCGCGTGCATCGAGTTTGCAGAGAGCGTGCTGCACACGTTCGGGTTCTCGGACTTCAAGGTGGAGCTCTCGACCTGGGACCCGAATGATCGCAAGAGCTTTGTCGGCTCGGACGAGAACTGGAACACGGCGGTGGAGAGCCTGAAGAGCGTGCTGGGCGCGAAGGGGATCGCCTATCGAACTATTCCGGGCGAGGCGGCGTTCTATGGGCCGAAGATCGACATCAAGCTGGTGGACGTGCTGGGGCGGCTGTGGCAACTATCGACGGTGCAGTTCGACTTTAACCTGCCGGCGCGGTTCGAGCTCGAATACAAAGGCGAGGACGGCGACCTGCATCAACCGGTGATGGTGCATCGCGCGCTGTTCGGATCAGTGGAGCGGTTCTTCGGCGTGCTGATCGAACACTACGCGGGCGCGTTTCCGCTGTGGCTGGCGCCGGTGCAGGTAGGCCTGGTGCCGATCTCGAGCGACAAGCACCTGGCCTACGCGGAGCAGGTAAAGACGAAGCTGGAGGCTGCGGGGCTGCGCGTGGAGCTGGATGCACGCAACGAGAAGATGAACGCGAAGATCCGCGACTTCGGCCTGCAGAAGGTGCCATTCATCCTTGTACTCGGGGACAAGGAGGCCGCATCCGCCAGCGTGAGCGTGCGCACGCGGGGCAAAGGCGATGAGGGCAGCACGGGCCTCGAGGAGTTTGTCGCGCGCGCGAAGAAGCTGGTGGACGAGCACGCAATGGAGCTGTAGCAATAGCGCTACCACTCCTCGTTTCGCATAAATTTTGCCTCTTGCCAGATTTCCTATGGCTGTGGTAGCGTCTCCTACGTCGATAGTAGATGCGAGGACGGAGGTAGTAGCGCGATGGCCGGACCGAAGCTGGCTGTACCCAGATTGACCAGGCTGGAGCACGCGATCATGGAGACGCTGTGGACGCGGGGCGAGTCCTCCATCCGCGAGGTGCAGGAGGCGTTCCCGGCCAAGAGAAGGCCGGCGTATACCACGGTGCAGACGACGGTCTACCGGCTGGAGACGAAGGGCGTGGTGCTGCGCGTGAAAAAGGTGGGCAACTTCCACATCTTTGCGGCGACTATTTCGCGCAATGCCGCTCAGCGACGGCTGGTGGACGACCTGATGGCGCTCTTTGGCGGGCGCACACAACCGGTGATGGCGCACCTGATCGAGTCCGGGAAGCTGACGATGGATGACGTGAAAGAGGCGGAACGGACGCTGCGCCGGCTGGAGAAGGAGGGGGACGCATGACGGCGGGCAATCTCCATTCCTTCAACGACGCCCTGCGCGCGCTCTCACCCGTGATCGCGAACCATCTGTGGCAGTCGACGGCGTTTGCAGCGGTGGCCGGGATGCTGGCATTTGCGCTGCGCAGCAATCAGGCGCGCATGCGGCACTGGATTTGGATGGCAGCGTCGCTGAAGTTCCTGTTGCCCTTCGCGATGCTGGCGGGGATGGCCGCGCACTTTGCGAAGCCGCGGGCGGCTGCGCCCGCGAATGCTGTGGTGTATTCAGCGGTGGAAGACTTCAGCGAGCCGTTTGCGGTGCCGGTCGCACAGATTGCGGCGCCAGTTGCTATTCGTCCTCGTGTGAGCATCGGCGACTGGCTGCCCGCCGCGACAGCGGCTTTGTGGTTCACCGGATTCTTCGCGGTGCTTGCGGTGTGGATGTTGCGCTGGCGGCGGGTGGCGCGCACAGTCGGTGCAGGCGAGCCGATGCCCGAAGGCCGCGAGGTTGCGATCCTGCGCAGGCTGGAGCAGGCGGGTGGCGTGCGCAGGCCGATGCGTTTGCTGCTCTCGCAGTCTGCGATGGAGCCGGGCGTGCTTGGGATTGTGCGACCGGTGCTGGCATGGCCGGCGGGCATCTCCGAGCGGCTGGACGACGCGCACCTGGAGACGGTGCTGGCGCATGAGGTGTGCCACGTGCGGCGCCGGGACAACCTGACCGCCATGCTGCATATGTTTGTGGAGGCGACGTTCTGGTTCCATCCGCTGGTGTGGTGGATGGGCGCGCGGCTGGTGGCGGAGCGCGAGCGCGCCTGCGACGAGGAGGT
>Ga0182024_10007702_pt1 | contig 23139 bp, 20 predicted proteins | sample P32metaG_FD_120480 | JGI IMG/M metagenome (GOLD analysis project Ga0182024, IMG submission 120480) | Permafrost microbial communities from Stordalen Mire, Sweden - P3-2 metaG (Illumina Assembly) | ecosystem: Environmental > Terrestrial > Soil > Wetlands > Permafrost | place: Sweden: Stordalen... | reverse complement strand
GTCAATAACGCCGATTTGAGCGGGGGACAGGAATCGGTCAGCTACACCGCTCTCTCGGGCGACACGCTTTCGTCAATCGCTTCATCGCTGGCATCAGCAATCACCGCCGACTCCGCGCTACAAGGGATAAATGTCGCTGCCACGTCATCATCGGCCGTACTGAGCATCACCGTCGGCAACACGACATATACCGAAAGTACAAGCGGTGGCGCGACAGAAACAATAACCTTCGGCTCAAACAACGCCGGCAACATTGCCGCCACCATTGGGGGCAAGCCGACGACCGGAGACACGCTAACAATTACTGCCCACAACGGGGCAATCGCCGGCGGAACAGAAGCCGTCACTTACACCGTGCTCTCGACAGATTCGTTGGTGGATATAGCGGCCGGCCTTGCCGCCGCCATTAATGCCGACACCACCCTGGAAGCGCTGGGCACGACTGCCAGCAACAGCAATGCTGCCACGCTCGCATTCTCCCAGTCGTTCACTGGAAACGGCACCCTGCCCGCAGCAGCCAGCCAGGCAAATGTATCAGGCACGGACGGCGCTAGTAACGTCAAAACTAATGGGATCAACCTGTCGGTGGCGACGGGCACAAGCTCTTCGCTTACTTATGATTTAAATGGAAATATGACGAGCGATGGGACGAACAGCTATTCTTGGGATGCTGAGAATCGGCTCATAGAAATCGTTTACCCTGGGTCGGGAAACAATTCCCAGTTTGCTTACGATGGAAAAGGAAGAAACGTTCAGATTCTGGAGTACACGGCCAGTAGTTTGACGAGCACGAAACAGTTTGCCTGGTGTGGGAGCATTAGATCGGAAGCTCGAAATTCAGCCGGTTCGGTAACTGCACAGTATTTTTGGCTCGGTCAAACTGTCAGCGGGACAAGCTATTTCTATAGCAAAGATCACCTTGGTTCAATCAGAGAGATGACTAGCAGCAGTGGAACAATCGAGTCCCAGAATATGTTTGACCCGTTTGGTAGAGCGATCACTCTGCAAGGAAGTGTGCACTCGGATTTCCAATATGCTGGGTATTATGTACATTCGCCGAGCAGCTTGAATCTGACCCTCGCAAGAGCTTACAGTCCAATCCTGGCACGATTTATCAATCGCGATCCAATCTCAGAAAATGGCGGAATTAATCTATATGCATATGTTAACAACGGACCAGTGGGCGGATCTGATTCAGACGGGTTGTCTGGAACAATCTGTATAAATGTTCGCAATGGCCACGGGGAAGGGGGATGTGCTTGCAATGGTCATGCGTGGATTTCATTTCAACCAGACAATTCCAGCAGCATCACAACCTTTTCCTCGTGGGGTAGAGTCCCGTCAGGTCCCTTTAATTGGATTCCAATTTCTGCAGTCCTTACGAATGTTGATACGAACACTCCCGATCATAAATTGTGCAGACACATCAATACTTTAGCTCAGGTATTGGTGTTTATTTTTATACAAAACTATGCAAGCCGCCCGTTCCCTTGGACACCTTCTGAACCGTGTACTCGATTTGCCGAGCAAGTATGGCAAGCCGCGACTGGTCAAAACTTAGATGGATACTATCCCTATCAGCTGGATAATCAAATTAAAGCTCTGCAATAGGTTTCCAGTATTCTAGACATTCAGGCCAGTCGCCGATATCTCTAAACTGAATGAACGCCGGATCATTGTGTGGCGCTGGCCGAGCAAATCAACAGATTGCCCATCTAGAGTGCCCGAGTTGTGTTGGCTCTTCCAACTTTGGTACAGCCTCCCGTGCGACCGACATCGCGCAAAATCAGCCATCAACAAAGGCTACCATTACCCACATGATAAAGAACGCAACGACTGACAAAAGCATTCCAATTCCGGCCGGCTTCAAACTGGTTTTAGTCGCAAGAGCCCAACAAAAAGCGCCAAGAGAGCAAGCGAAAGTGCCAACACATAGCCAAGGACTGCAATATATTGCCGCGGTGAAGATTATGCGGGTCAGGTTGCTAAACTGGCAAGCAAACCCGTATAACAAGCCTGCGGCTATAGAGAACCCGACGGATGCCAGTCCAATTTGGGCTAAATTAACATTCTTCCTCATGCTCAACTCACCTAAATACTGCCCTAATTCTGACATCTCAATTGTAGCGGATTCGATCATTCAGGTGGCTTCCTAACTATCAACCATCGGCTTGCTGTATCTTCAACCACAGGTAGAACTGGACGCACACCAGCCGCGCTCTTGAATCCCATGCCCAAAATGCAAGCGAGCAAAGACTTTCCAGCCCAACAACCTTCCTTTTGCAGTTTTCAGTTTTCGGTTTAATTTTCTCTCTGAGCCAGCACATGCTAAGATCATGAAAAGGCCCTATTCATGCGCCTTGACGAAGATCGTAATATCACAAGTCAAAGCTGACTGGTGACCCAGCGGCGACCCAAAATGCCGACCAAAAGAGGTGGAATCGATGGAAAGATTAACTCAAAAGGTTGTCGATATTACGAAACCGACCGGCCAGGGCAAGCTGCTCATCAGGGATTCTGAATTGAAAGGCTTTGGGTTGAGTGTGTCTGGCAGATCAAAGTCTTACTTTCCAGTGCCGGGTCAATGGACTGAAGCGACGAGCAACAGTTGGCAGGGCCGATCTGATCTCGTTAGAAGACGCCAGACAAAAGGCTAGGAAACTGCTGGCAGACATGCTTGACGGGTTTGATCCATCAGCAGAAAAGAAGAATGAAAAGACTGCCAGCATAACCTTGATCGAGTTGCTGGAAGAATACTTGCAGGTGAGAACTTTGAAGGCATCTACCGCCTCTGTCTACAGAAGAGTGATCACCCGTAAGCTTAAAGACTGGCTCCATCTGCCAATTATCGAAATTACAAAAGACATGGTCGCCGAGAGACATCGACTTCTTTCCAGCGGAAGTTCAAAAGGAACATCGGGCAAGGGTTATGCCAACGTCTGCTTCAAAACACTCCAAACCCTGCTCAACTATGCCTCAGAGAAGTATGAGGTAGATGGGAAACCGTTGATAGCTGTCAATCCTGTAAGTCGGCTTACAAAGACCAGAGCATGGAATAGACTTCACCCACGCACAGGGATCATTCCTGAATACAAAATGGCGCAGTGGTATAAAGCAGTCGATGGTCTGGCGAGCAAAGGAGTCAGGGATTACTTCCTTTTGCTGCTTTTCACTGGCCTCAGGCGGTCTGAGGGCTCATGCTTGAAGTGGACTGAGGTTGATTTTGAAGCGCAGACTTTGACAATAAGAAGATCGCAGGCTAAAAACCACAAGGATCATGTTCTGCCTCTTTCGAGGTTCTTGGTGGATCTTTTGAAGGAAAGGTATGCCAACAGAACAAGCAGCCCGTTTGTGTTTCCAGGCAGAGGGAATAAGAGTCATCTAACAGATTTCAGGTTTTGGATGAAGCAGATAAAAGATCAGAGCGGCTGCAATTTTATGATTCACGACACCCGAAGGTCGTTCCTTAGCTGCGCAGAACAGCTAGAGGTCCCGTACTACGTTTTGAAGAGATTGGCAAATCACACTGTCCACTCGGATACTTTGATCCCGTACATCGTAGTGTCGAATGAAAGATTGAGAATGCACATGGAAAGGATCTCGCAGCACTTCCTTGAGTTGATGGGCGTCTCGCAGCAGATCGCGGTATGACAGCCCCCGGCAGTTCCGGTGTTGACTGCGTAAATAAGTCTCGCGGCAGATGGCCAGGAATGCACTTGGGATTTACATGCATACACCGATGTCCCAGGCATTATCGGCTTCTTGCTTGGCTCCCGGGGCGGAAATGAAAATCGCCAAAAAGCACGTTTGGTACGGCCTAAATAAATCGTCCACCCCCCTCTCAGATGGACGGCAAGATCGTGTTTTTTGAGCAAGAAAGTGGCTGTTTTTGTGCTTATTTGCACTTGCCGGAGCATCCAAACAAGACTGCCACGCCTACATTGAGTTGTGCAGCGATGCGGGCAAGATTTCGAGTTGAAGGGTTGAGCACCCCGCGCTCGACTCCGCTTATGTACGTTCGATCCAGACCCACAGCATCGGCAAAGGCTTCTTGGGACGCCCGTCTCTGCCCGAAGTTGCCGTAACTTCTTTCCGAGGTTCTTGATGACTGTTTCCGGTGTCTGCTTCATCCATACAACTTTCTCCCGCCGTGGAACATACGTCCACGGAACATAAATCGACGGAATATAAATCACATTCTCGTGGAACAATCCAATTTGGGAATGCCTGGAGCTAGCCTACGGGCGGGAAAACGGAATGAAAGCTACAGATGTCGAGCAAAGGATTCGTGAGGTAGAAACAAGCCTCCGCCTTGCAGAAGCGGAATATGGGACGGACGACCCCCGGGTGGCCGATTGCCTGGAAGCATGCGCAAAGCTGTTCAAGGAAAACAAAGTACGCCTGCTCGATGCGGCTAACATGCAAGCGAGGGCGGGGGTAATTCGGTCGACTACAAATACGGTCCGCAGGGAGCCTCCTAGAGCCCTGTCGGTCGAAGTGAGCGAGCCGCTTGCCGAGTCTTTTGCAGAAGAGGAAGAAGAAGAGCCCGAAGACGAGCCGGAACCGGAGAGCGAGTTCAAACTCTGCCCTTTCTGCGCAGAAGAGATCAAAACAGCCGCTGTGAAATGCAAGCATTGCGGGAGTGATGTAAGCGAGAAGCCGCGCAAGAAAAAGCGTCCAACTCAACCCGTAGATTGCAGACCGACAAAGGAAAAGACAATCGGCGAACTTATAAAAGAGGATCAAAGCGGTTCACGAAAGCGCTATCGAGACACGGTTCAAGATCTGTCCAGTAAAGACCTTGGCGTGCTGACATTTGAGTTCAGCCGACGGCGGAAAAGTGTAGGAGTAGCCTACTTACTGTGTATCTTGTTAGGCGTTGCCGGAATTCACAAGTTCTATCTTAAGAGCGCCGGGGCTGGTTTGTTTTATCTGCTGATGCTTTTAACAAGCTGGTTCGTGGTCCCGGCGGTCATTTTGGGTCTGCTAATTATCATCGATCTTTGCAGTCTCCCGGGGCAGGTTGAAGCTTACAACAACCATCTCAAGAAAGAGATAATACGAATGCTGCGAGATTGACGTTGATGTAGCCGGTGAATCGCCTTGATAAATAAGTTTCACTTCCAGGCGGCGCATTGAGGGACGGCGGACTGAAGTGCCCATGCGGGGATTGAGGGTCGCGAATAAAAAATGACCCCTTTGATCACGTAGAAGGCGCCTTTCGAACAACCGCAGATTGGCGTCGGCAGTGTCGGCAGTGTCGAAGGCAGTGCCCAGCAGGTCTGTCCTCCGACGCCAGCGACACCGGCGACGCCTTGTAGCCGAATTACAAGAAGCGGATCTCAATTGACCGTTTCTTAGCTTTGCCAAACTCCACAGATATATTTCTGCTGCGCAACGCTGGCGCAAGTCTTCTAAGCTTGCTTCCGAGGTTTGACGAACTCTTGATTTCGCTTGTGAGACGAGGTTCAAATGCGCACAATTCTCGAAAGAGATCCGTTGGGGTCCCGACGAACTGTTTTAAGTCCAGCATTTTTTCTATCGAGGATGCAAGCAGGGAGGCATCAAGAACAGTCTCGGTTGTTTGTTGTGCATTCTCAGCATAAGCACGAATAAAGGAGCCCGGAGTCCAGCCTGCAGCCTCTTCTGCCGATGCCACCCACTTCGCGAAGTCGGCCATCCGAGGTTTCTCAGGAAGGTTGTATGTTTCATAACGCCGCAGCGCAGCGACTGTTAGATCAAACAGATAGCCAAGGCAGCCTGGCAAGAGCGATTCAAATCGTTTCCAGAACTCATCCTCAGTTAGTCGATCACTCTTTGGAATTCGATCCAGATGGATTATTATCGCGCGGTCTGCAAAGTCACCGCGCCAGGCAAGATCGTCGATGGCATTCAGAATGATCGGCACCTTGATCTTGAGAACGAGTTCGTCATCATCTGAATAAAGCGCTCTGGTGGCCCAGCCTGTGCCCGTTGAAAATCGACACAGGGCATCTGATAGCCAAACAGGCATTCCGGAAAGATTGTCAAAAGCGACAATCCTAGAATTGGATGCATGTATAGCAAGATCTCGCTCATCTCGGGGCTGGGCACGAACCATCGGGTCAGCGGGATCAAGAATCTGTCTTAGTGCAGCCGTAAACGTGCTTTTCGCGCTTCCCTGTTCTCCCGACACGCAGAGGATTGGGTAGGGTCCGTTGGGTTTGATCGAACCCAATAGCCATGCCACCACGAGTTGCCTGATGTCTTGATCTTGAAGGTGGAAGAGATCGAGAAACTCATTAATATTTCCCCCGCATTGCGGCTTGGGAAGCGCTCTCGTAGTCGGCTTCCGAATGAACTTTATCGGAGAGGATGACACAACCGACCAACCATCCTTCGTAATTCGAACGACATTGCCATCGCTGTCTCCGAGGCTGTAATAAACAATGTCTTCGTGTAGACCCATCCTTAGACATGGCTTGTGTTCGGCCTTCTCTCGCGCCTGATATTCAACAAGTCGCTGGGTTCGATGGATGGTTTCATCGGCCGGAATAAAACCGAACCGTTTGTAGCATTGCCCGACAAGCCAATCCTGAAAGATGCGAGAAGTAATTGCATGATTCTCCAGAATTCCCTTTGTCTCGATGGTCGCAAAAGCTTTTCCATCAGGTGAATGCCACAACTCACATTGTTTGACAATTTCCGCCAATTGCGCGGTCTGAGATTTCCCAGCCCCTGCTTCAATTGAGTCGTCATCATCCCCCCATCCCGCTTCTGCCAGAGCCGATAAAGCATCCTTTGCATTTCCCTGGTGGCAGAGAAGCGTATATGCCTCAAACTTGGTGTAATGGGTTTCTTGCCTAAAGGCGCACGCGTCGCTGAAGCAATAGAGCTTATCAGAACCCTCGTAATTGACAGATACGTGGTGTCCTGAATTTGAGGACCCCGGTTTCTGCCACAGCGATTGCCCATCCGACTGCGATGAGAGCATACGCCAGCCCTTTTTTCCCAAGATGTTTGCCCAATCCTCACCTTCGTTAAAGGAGTCAATAGTGGAATTTGCTTTCCTTGATTGAGGGTTCGGGATTGTTGTGTCTGCTTTAGCTTCGTCAAAACTTTTGACGCTGCGCATCAGCTCATTACGTTGGTCTTTTGAAATAACAGGCAATGCATCGAATGAGCCCTGAATCAATTTATATGGGATCCTGGTCGGGTGAACCCCCGCAGCTGAGCCCGGCACTATTGCATACCCACCCTCACCGCGTGTTTCAGCAAGTATTTTTCGCTTGCCATCGACGACTCTTGCGGCTAGCAATTGATTACCTTCGATTGCTTGAGAGCAACGGAACCACACATGGAAGCCATCGGGTGTCTGGACGACGCAGAGCTTTTCACTGAGTGTAGTCGAATGTTGCTTGCGCCAAGCGTGATATGTATCCTTGTCGTCAAAGTCAATAATCTCGGCATTGCCGCTTACCTTACCACCGACAACACCAATCCCCAACGCACCGTAGGATCTGCTCCAAGTTTTGATTTGATCAGCCGACGCTTTCGTCTCCATATTCTTCTTCCACATGATCAAAGGTCCTTTTGATCCGTCGGTTCTTATAGGAATAACTGAGAAACCATTTTCTGAATAGAACAGCGCTGCTTCTAATGTAGTGTCCAACATAGTTTTTTCCAATATCTCCTTCTGAGATTGCTGTATTGATGAAGATCCAAATCCGCACAACATCGGCGACGCCGCAGACTGTCGCCAGCAGGGCGCCAAAACCGCTGCCGACTTATCATCGGAGGTGGATTTGCGATTTAGCCGTGTAAACGGCAAGTCTCCGGAAGCAAGCTCCGAAGACTGGTAAATATGTGGATGAATCTATGCGGTCAAACCGTGCTCGGCAATGAAAATCATGAGTGCATTATCCATCCAATCGCCCGCGTTGTCAAGTTATAAAGGCCTAACTTTCTTGCCTAAACTCTCCATTAACTTCCGCCGGATTTTTTCAAACTTCTTTTGAATGCGATTATCTTGAACTCCTTGATCTGAGCATCTCGCTTGGTCTTCGATCCAGATGTAGTGCCTCTTCCGACAACCACTGTTACAGTAAGCCTTGGGTCGAGTTCCAGTGGATGACACCAGTTCCTTGCCGCAAGCAAGGCATCGAGGTGAGTGAAAATCGCTACTCGTCAACAACGATTTAGCCTTTTGCAGACCACCGTCAGATGCGAGTCGCATTGCTCTCTCGTCTATCTGTCGACGCCACATGTTTTTTAGATCTTCCAGCTCCTCGGAAAAGAGAACGGGAAGGTCGGTTCGCGCTTGCGATGTAAAGCCACTACCACTAGCTTTTAGTGAACACCCATCAGGGCGCATATCTATTTGAATTTGAATCTTTGCTCGGGATGAACCGTGGGTGATCATGAAGTAGAGATCGTCGATCATCTTCTGCAATGATTCTAAGTCGAGACACTCGGCCTCCGCAGTAAGTTCCGGCTGCTTCGGTACTGGCGAAATTATCCAATCACGACCAACCTGCTCGGCTCGCCACCCTTCGGGCAATCGGTACGGTGCCTTGTTTCGTTTTTTATCCTGATAGCCACGACACATCTGTCGGACATACTCCTCCGAAAAGCCAAACTTGCGGGCAAACTCGCTGACAGTTAAGGTACGTGCCATTGCTCCTCTTGACTGGTTCCTAGCCTAGTAGTATACTAGGACTAAGTCTAGCACATCTCCGAGAAATCTTACTCCGCACGTGATGCCCCGTGCGGTGCGACAGCTTTAACCGGGCGGAAGGTTCAGTAAACAGCGATGAAAGTCTTAGCAGAGTACGAATCCTATCTATCCCGCGCCCCGTTGTCAGCGCACACACGCCGCAATTACCTCCTCCGCGTCAAGCAGTACTTTGAGTGGCTTGAATCGACACCTGAGGTCGCGGGGGCTCTGTCAAATACTGTAGAGCGAGACTTCGCAGTACGAGACTACAAATGTTTTCTTCTCCGCAGCGGCAGCAGCGCAAACACGGTGAATGCTGTTCTCGTGGCCATAGACAATTTCTACTTGTTTAACGGCCTCGGCCCGGCAAAAGTAAGGCGTCAAGATCTTCCCAAGCTCTCTCCCCGCGCTTTGGACTTCGAAGAGCAGCGGCGATTCCTCAAAGCAGTAGAACAGTCGAAGCTTCTGCGCAACAGAGTGATTGCTATGCTGATGCTTCACTGCGGTCTGCGGATCTCCGAAGTCTGCCAACTAAACGTCTCGGACGTGTTGTTGACCGCACGCAAAAGAGAAGTAATAGTTCGGTGCGGCAAAAACAACAAGCGCCGGATCATTCCGATCAACCGAGATGCTGGAGATGTTTTGCAAGAATATTTAGGCGGCAGGCTTGTAATTGATCCTGAATCTCCGTTGTTCAAATCCAAAAAGGGAAGTCGATTGAGTCCACAAGCTATTGATCACCTCATTCGCCAATTCGGATCCGACTCCGGCGTGCAACTCTCCTCGCACATACTTCGACACAGCTGTTTAACTCGGCTGATTCGCGCGGGGGTCGATATCGTGACCGTGGCAGAGGTTGCCGGACACTCCCGCGTAGAAACGACCAGACGCTACAGCTTGCCATCGCAAGAGGTAATGATCGAGGCGATGGAGAAACTGAATTACTCTCGGTAGTTTGCAAAAACGCCGTCGCAGGTGTCGCAGGTGTCGAAAGCAAAGCCGCATGGGTCCTTTGTGCCGACAGTGGCGACGGCGCCGACACCCTTTTGCCGGATGGGATATCCGACAGATCGGGAGTGCAGATTCTGGGCTTCAGTTCAACAACTCGACAAGGCATACGAAAGATTTCGGCACTGCGGGGAGTGGCGAGGTCTAACGAGTGATACGTGTGAATATCCCTCGTAGGACCGCGAGTTTTGATTGATATTCCGTTAAAACTGGTCTGGTTCAGGGCAAATTTAGTGAGTGATATCAGATCGCCTGCAAGGAAATTCGTCTTCAAAAAGATCTCTCTTCTGTCGACACACCGGCGGTGCGCAATATCGTTCGCGCCTCTCAGGCGCGCCGTGCGGGCGCTTCCAGAAGCGAACGCACAAACTAATGGGATCCAATTGTCGGTGGCGACAGGCACAAGCTCTTCGCTTACCTATGATTTGAACGGCAATATGACGAGCGACGGCACTAACAGCTATTCTTGGGATGCTGAAGATCGACTAATCCAGATCACGTATCCGGGAAGCGGTAATAATAGCCAATTTAGCTATGATCCTTGGGGTCGTAACGTAACGATACAGGAATACTCTGGTGGCTCTCTGGTGAGCACAAAGCAATTTGTGTGGTGTGCTGGAACCAAGCCAAGAGAAGCCAGGGATGCGAGCAGCAATGTTACTGCTCAATACTTCAGCCTGGGCGAGACCATTAGCGGGACAGGCTATGTGTATGATCTGGATATTTTAGGCTCTGTCAGAGAGATGACTAACAGCAGCGGCGCCGTTCAGTCCCAATACACGTATGATCCGTACGGGCAGGTGACTAAGCTGCAAGGCAGCCTAGCAGCCGATATGCAGTATGCAGGCTATTATCAGCATGCCGCTAGCGGATTAAGCTTGACTCGAACGAGGGCATATCGGAGTTCTTTGGCAAGATTTATTAATCGAGATGCAATCGGCGAACACGGTGGACTCAATTTATATGATTATGTAAGTAATAAACCTGTCACTTACCGAGATCCGCTCGGTTTTGTTGGCGAGACCTATACAAATGAAGAGATCATCGGATGGGTTGGAAAAGACAACATGTCGCAACTACTGAGCAATGCATTCATAATCTGTCAAATTTGGCAGGAAAGCTCGTTCAAAAATCTAAGCCCAATATCTCGGAATGGACCGGCGGGACTGATGCAAATCTCGGCGGGTGCAGTGACGGACGTACGTAATGCATCTGGGATTCCATTTACCTATTCGCAGTGGAGTGATCCGGGAATCAATATTCAGATTGGAACCTTCTACGACGATATTGAGATCAAGAAAGCAGGCGGAGATGTTGCACTGGCTATGGATCTGTATGGAACAGGACATTATGCTGGTTTGAAATGCTGTGAGAAATGTGTGCAAGAGAAGTTAAGTGCTAACGGCGACATTACACCCTGCTTGTACAATTTACACAAACCATGAAGAAGCTAACCACGATCTCGAATTTGCCAGTAGTGGCACTGGCGGTACTACAGTCAATGCCTGCCTGCTTCGCCGATGAAACGACTAAAGCCAATCATCAGATTCGCCAGACCAAAACAGATACAGTAACGTTCCGGTTTCCATGGACTCCTGGAGCGTTGTACGACGAAGTCAAGGACGCGTCCACAATCGCTTGCTTGGAAGTAAGAATGCTCCATGAAGGTAATGCTCAGACAATGCAGATAAGGAAAGACAATGATGTTCTTTTTTCACTACAACCGGGGTTGACTCCGATATGCATGTTTCCACTCGACAATTATGATTGCAACCTAGCAACCCTTTGGAAGAGCGGAGCTAGCGAAAGGTGGACTCTCCTGGTCTTTTCTTATGCTAATGGCAAAGTGAAGCAGGTCTTGTCTGCTAATTCATTACTGCTGCCTGAATTTGTTTATCAGTCTAAAGGCGTAATACGTGGTGAACGTCTCAAGCAAACGCAAATAAAGGGCGAGTGGGCGCTGCATCAGGCGATTATCGTTTCGAACGACGCTTGGGCGCATCGAAATTGGCAAAGTGTTGTGGTTCCCATAAGCGCCGATATTTACACCTGGGATGAACACACAGCACAATACATGAAACTCAAAGGCGTTCCTTGGGCGGAAAGACTAAAGCAGTTATAAAAGATGACCGCTTCTCGTTGGGCTGGCGAGGCAAAGCAGATAAGTATTTTGGGCAAGGGGTGCTTTGGAGCAGGTAGGCATCGAAAGAATCAGGGTTTTGACAGGGTTGATTTGGTCTAAAGTTAAATTCGGTTTGCGCTTTCCGCCGGACCTTAAAGTCTTGGTCTATGGAAATAATTGCTTCCATTGCGCGTCGGGAATGATCTGGTGATAGTAGACGAATTCACCTATGTTGATTCGATGCTTAGCTACTCGTCCTACAGCTATCCAAACATCGCCCAATGCATCAGCAGGACACTTACATTCCTCAATCTCGGAAGCTATTACTTCACCATAGAGACTACCCTTGGCTCTGTTCGCGAAATGACTAACAATAGCGGATCTACGGTTTACCAACTTGGCTATGATCCATTTGGTCAGCCGACAACAATTCAAGGCTCGCAAGCACCAGATTTTCAGTATGCCAACTATTATTTCCACTCACCGAGTGGGTTCTATATAACCCGGTCCAGGTTATATTCAAGCAAGTTGGGAAGATTTATCAATCGTGATCCGATAGAAGAGCAGGGCGGCATTAACCTTTACAACTATGCAGACAATAGACCCACATATCTTTCGGATCCTTCTGGACACTACATCAAGGCAAACTGTAGTGACTTCACTATACTGTGCCCATTGCCCAATAACGGCCAGCGAGAAAATCCAATCACACACGTCAAAGCCGGAATTTGGCCTCCAACCCACTGCGCACAAGATTGTCGTGGCAGCGCAAAATACTTTTTATCCAATTTCCAAGGTCCATGGCGCAAATATGTCTTCTCTGGTAACATCCAGCCTGACGGCGGATATTACGATCCCCAACCGATTGGGATCTCTAACGTTCACGACTGCGGAAAACCATATGATCCGCCGGGAGACCAAGCGCCTCTCACGAACCCTCATGAGTAAGCGCAATCAACAGCAATGATCATATTGTGGGTAGGCAGCACACGCATGATCGCCCCAGGTTGCCTACTGCGCCAATCATTGTGAGGGTCTGCGCCGCTATCTGGTGACGCGCAACATCATTTGTCTAACTTGCCTCAACGGATGTTGCTTTCTGAGCCTTCCGAGCCCTTCTGTCCCTACGTAGATCTACTGCAAGAATACACGATACACTAACCAAAACACCCATAGCAGCAACCTGGCTGGCTAATTCTCCTCTGGCTCCCAACCAATGGAGAAATAATGCTTCGTTGATCAGCAGACGTGCCTGCTGTAGATCCTGAGGCAATAAGCATCTGGGTAGTCCACGCTCGCCATCCCAAAAATAGCCCCAGCCAAATTGATACGCGGAAAGAATATCCACACATAGGGTTCCGACAAATCCAAGGAGCCCGCCGATTACTACAGCAATTATGTAACGGCGACGCATACGAGTAGCGATTTCACTCCAAGACTACACTCAACATTCTAGTCCCGGCTGAGAATTTGTCAAAGAGGTCATTCTCGGGTGACCTATCATTTTATTTAGTGAGTGCCCGTTCGTCCTACGAGTGCCCAATTCAGTCAACATCTGGGCGAAGTGTGTTGCGCACCAGGCGTGGTTGGATTGAAATCGTGTTGAGGAGCGCCAAATTCATCCCTCGGAAACCGCATTCCTTCGCTGCCGACCACCTCAAAAGCACCCTTGCCCAAAATGCAAGCGAGCAAAGACTTGCCAGCCCAACAACATTCCTTTTTGAGTTACCGGTTTTGGGTTTAATTTTCTGTCTGAGCAGCGACATGCTAAGATCACGAAAAGACCCTATTCATGCGGCTTACGCCAGATCGTAATATCACAAGTCAAAGCTGACTGGTGACCCAGCGGCGACCCAAAATGCCGACCAAAATGAGGTGGAATCGATGGAAAGATTAACTCAAAAGGTTGTTGATACTACGAAACCGACCGGCCAGGGCAAGCTGCTCATCAGAGATTCTGAATTGAAAGGCTTTGGGTTAGGTGTGTCGGGCAGATCGAAATCCTATTTCGTCGAATGCCGGGTCAATGGAATGAAGAGACGAACAACTGTTGGCAGGGCCGATCTGATCACTCTGGAAGACGCCAGAGCAAAGGCTAGGAAGCTCCTGGTAGAGATGCTTGACGGGTTTGACCCATCAGCCGAGAAAAGGAACGAAAAGGTAGCTTCAATCACGTTGATCGAGTTGCTGGAAGAATATTTGCAGGTAAGAACGTTGAAGGCTTCCACTGCAAAAGTGTACAGGAGAGTGATCACAAAGAAGCTTAAAGATTGGCTCCACCTGCCAATTGTGGAAATAACAAAAGACATGGTCGAACAAAGACATAGACTTCTTTCCAGTGGTTCAAGTAAAGGAACATCGGGCAAGGGATACGCTAACGTTTGCTTCAAAACACTCCAGACCTTGCTCAATTATGCCGGTGAGAAATATGAGGTAGACGGTAAACCCTTGATAGCAGTCAATCCTGTAAGTCGGCTCACAAAGACCAGAGCATGGAATCGACTTCACCCGCGCACAGGGATCATTCCAGACTACAAATTGCAGGCGTGGTATAACGCAGTCAATGGATTGGCCTCCAGAGGAGTCAGGGATTACTTCCTTTTGCTCTTGTTTACTGGGTTGAGGAGGAATGAGGGAAGCTGCTTGAAGTGGACAGAGGTTGATTTTGAAGCACAGACTTTGACGATTCGAAGATCTCAGGCAAAGAATCACCGGGATCATGTCCTGCCTTTGTCGAAGTTCTTGATCGATCTTTTGAAGGAGAGGTATGCCAACAGAACGAGCAGCCCATATGTGTTTCCAGGCAGAGGAAACAAGTCACATTTGACTGATTTTCGATTTTGGATGAAGCAGATCCGAGAGAAGAGCGGATGCAATTTTATTATCCATGACACAAGAAGATCATTCCTCAGCTGTGCAGAGCAGCTTGAGGTGCCGTATTACGTGTTGAAGAGGTTGGCCAATCACACGTTCTCAGGAGACACTCTGGTGCCATATATAGTGGTAAGCTTGGAGCGATTGAGATTGCACATGGAAAGGATCACTGGGCATTTCTTAGAGCTTATGCGGGTTGATCAAGTTATGGTATCAGATGGCGCCGCCGACATTCTTCAAGCTGCTGTTTGATTTGGCAATCATGATCGAGCATTACAGACAGGTGCCAATCTGTTTGCAGCCCTCAGCTTCGTTCCAGATGATCGGAAGACTATTTAGCCAGGAATAGGATTGGCAGTTGTTGACTTATACTTCATCGGCAAAGAGAAGAGAACCCCTTACGGCTCGAACCTGAAACAGCTTGCAGGATAATGCTTCCGGGATTATGACATCCACGAACCTGCTCTGGCCTCAGCTTCCAAAATGTCGTTTTCCTGGGGTATGGATCACACGTCCAGCAGCAAAATCGCCTCTCATATCGCCTCCTAGCGGTGATGCCCGAAAACGGCTGGCTGTCAGCTTCTCGACTAACCCAGTCACTTCAATTGGACGATTGTTTCCGGCACCAACTGTGCGAAGTCAGCCCCGTTCTAAAACTCAAACTAGTAGCGGGTAAACGAGTTATATCGCCAGCTTGTTTTATTCAAACGTCGTGCTTTAGCCACATTGATCCCGTACATTATCGTCTCGATAGAGAGATTGAGATTGCACATGGAAAGGATCTCGCAGCACTTCCTTGAGTTGATGGGCGTCGCTGAGCAACTGGCAGGTTGAAAGAGCGATTTAAGATCGAGGTTTCCGCAGCCGGAATTCCACAACCAACTCTAGTCCCAAAGCATCAGCAATCTTCAAAAGAGTGCCCACAGTAGGATTTACTTCCGCTCGCTCTATCAGCCCAATGTAGGTCTTGTCCAATCCGGCCTCTGACGCGAGTGCCATCTGAGAAATTCCACCGTCAGTTCGCAACTTGCGAATGGCCTGACCGAGCTTTTTTACAAATCTATGTTCTTTAGTCACCACCTTACTTTGCAAGGTGAAAACATTAAATGCGACCGAATATATGCGGTTGCATTTAATCAGTTCTTGGTCTTGGGCTTGGTAAACTTAGTCCACAGCTAAAGGCTCATGAGTGAACAGAAATGGACGAATTGCCGAACAGACCAATGATATGGACAAATCGAATGTCAACCGGCTTGCGTCTTCAATTATGTGCCTTGAGCTTTGCAGCTTTATTCATGTCGTCTTGCGCTGGGCAAGGCAGCATTATGGGGAAAGAGTCTGTGTGCTTCGATCAATACTGCCTCGGCATGAGCTATCGAGATTTTGAAAAGGCTCCGCCAGATCCCTCGGATCAAAACATTCCGCCACAAGCAATGGAACAGGACAGTCCCGAGACTAATTCGCGTACCTGCAATATTGACCTTGCTAGTCTACCGCCATTTGAGAGAAGAGGCGAGCCGACTTTTCTGTTCTTCAAAAATGGTGCCGGCACTGATTACCAACTAATAGCGATTTATGGAAATATCCCTCTGATAAGAGCAAATGAAGTTGCCGGGCTTCTGGAGAAGCGCTATGGATCACCAAAGACATATGAGCCGTTGGATTTGCACAACCATGTCCGTTATCAGTGGGCGATTGGCGACTGCTTAGTCACATTGACTGGTAAGGGTGGTCGTGATACCTTGCTTCAATTTGAAAATAAAATCCAGCTTGCCGCTTATGAGTCAATGAGGTCCGCAGAGGCAGAAAAGAAGCAAAAGGAACAGGCTGAAGCACAGAGACAAATGGAACAGGCTCAGGCACAGAGACAAGAGGCAGAGGCTGAAGCGCAGAGACAAGCTGAAGTGAAGAGACAAGAAGAGGAGGCGAAGAGACAAGCAGAAAAAGAACAGGCGGAGGTACAGATGGGCCAATTAGCCAAGCAACGGCACTCCAATGTGCAACCTGCGCAAACGGCGAGCGAGCCGCCAACCCCATCCGAGACTACAACTACACCTACTCAAAACGATGTGCATGATGGAGCAGCCCATGAACTTGAAGATCTAAGTAGATTGGCTAAGCAGCGTCACCAAGAAGCACAGCAAGGCCAGCCCTGAACCCAACCTTGCCAGACTTAAGAGGTGAAAAATGTCTGAACAGAGAATAAACAATAAGCGCCGACCATCAAAGAAATCACAGATGCTAGTGCTCATGCTTCTTCTTTCGTTGGCATTTTCAAACTGCCCGTCTCTGTGCCAGTCGAGTAGCTCCGAACAAGCCGCTGCGCCAGTTGAGAGAATGATCAAAGCACAGATCGACTATGACTATGTGTCGCTCGATAGGCTGGAGAAGCAGTTGTCTGAGCTGAATAAACCAGCACCGAAATTAGATAGGCAGGCCAAGTCAGACCGGAATCAGGCTTGCATAGACGCTGACAAACTCTTGCAGGAATATACTTTCATGATTTATCCGAATCTCGCCCCCTCGAATCAAATGCACCAAGCAACGAGCAAGGAGGAGCAATTAGCGAAATTCAGACAATATGCAGGCGCCTTGCGGAAAGGGCGTGGTATTTGTGGTCAGTTACTGGAGACCGATTTGAAACTCGGCATGCTCGATACTCTAAAAGACGACTGTTACGCTGGATTATCGTCAACATCGTCCCATAGTAGTTTAAGCGTAGTTTGTTGGTACTGGCTTGGGTTGACGTATGCTGTGGAAGGCGACAACAACAAGTCGGTGGCATGCTTCACTATTGGTCTGAGGAATAGCGGTTCCAAAAACGTAACTCCAGATGACCAAAATTTCGGCCCGCTCGGACGACACATCATACAAAGTGATGGATCCACCACTTTCTACCCAGCCGCATATCACAATGTTCAGCAAGCACAAAAAGAAATCCAAGCTGAGCAAAACGATCGGGATAAGTTGAAATATGGCGGGTAGCGCACGTGCAAGCTCAAACGAATCTTTAAGATCCTCCAGCAACCCTTGCAGCGGCCTCAGCTCGCTTTCTCATAACCTCTTGCTTGACCAGCTCATAGCAAATTTTTTCTGAAGTGCGTTCGATCTCAAAATCGACGACATCATCTGAACCACGACCATCAGCGCGTTTGGAGGTTTCTGTTTCCTGAGCAAGAGATAGTCTCTCAATCAGATCAAGTCGGCGCTCCTGGAGCTTGCCAGTCGCATTGACCAGGTTATTTACAGAACAAGCAATCTGATAGCCACCCATGGTTCCTGCCTCGACTTCCTCCGATATTTTCTTGGAAGCAAGCTCCAGAAGGCATTCCCTCTCCCGGATGGTCGATAGCATTGACTGATATTCTGTCGTCAGATCAACATTGCCATCGATTCCAGCTTCAAATTTCCCTTCCGCTTGAAACTGTCTTCTCCAATTAAAAAGCTGCTGGGGTGTCACTCCATGCTTCCTTGCAATGGCTGAAACGTTTGCTCCGGGAACCTCGGACTCTTTTAGGATGGCGAGCTTTTCATTCATGGAGCGGCGCAGACGTTTCGCGGATTGCCTTTCTGGATTGATTTCGATCAACTGCATAGTTCGCTCATGGGGTTGGGATAAGGCAATGATAAAGCACAAATTCCACAGGCAAGAAAAATGATCGTTTAAACAGAGCAGCCTCTTTCAGGGATTGTTGATCGCCACTCCCCCGCCCTTCTGGAGAAATTCGATAAAGAATGGCGACCAATCTACCCGCCATGGGTATTTTGATCGCCGAAATGTAAAACTTCATTGTCGTAGCAGATGCTTGACGATCATGCAACTGCGTCTTTGGACAGGCGCTTGAGGAATTGCTTTTCGTCTGGACTAACTTTTCTTGCGTCAGACGGAAGTCTCTGAATGTCCCTGTAAGTTTCCCTCATGAATTTTAGCCTCTCTGCGCCATCGGTCGGCAGTTCCTTTCCCAATTTTGCAGCAATGGCTTCCATCATCAAATTCTCTTGGTCTGGGTCATAATCTTTACCTTCAGTCTGGAGCTGATCGGGATCTTGCTCCTTCTGATCCTCCAGAGCGGAGTCAACAGTGTCTGCCGGATCAGGATCGATCCCCCATCCTTCACGCTGATCCGATACGCACAGCTCAATTCTTAAGGGAGGACACAAGCGCTCGACCAGCTTGTAAAACTCTTCCGGTTTACGACCATCATCGTTGCCGGCAGTAATCAGGGCCAGCCCTTGATCGGTGACTTCAACTTCCAGATTACCGCGTAGTGCCAAGATACAGTGCTCAGTTTTCTCATAGACCCCATGACTGTTTAAGTCGCCTTTTATCCAAGTGACCATAGTTCTAGGAGCAAATCCAGCACCAGTTATGATCTCAAACGCCTGCTTCACCTGTGCAGTGTTCGCCCATAACCAAAGGATTGAATCAGGCTTGGAGGCATTTTTGATCGTCAACTTAGCAGCGGCCAGATCGTAATTCAGCAAAGACAAATCGGCGACTATTGTATTGAATTGCGGCGGGCAAGATAGCGCCTCAGTTTCAGGCGCACTGGTTGTGTGCGCAGATTGAGACGCAGAGGCATCTCTTTTGTAGATCAGTCGCTCAACTTCTTCTGCCTGCTTATCGGGTTTCACTCTGGAGAGTTTGAGCAAGTTTGTTTTATTGAAGGGAATGCCAGTCTGGCGGATTGTCTCTTTAACAGCAGGGGCTATGTTGGCAGAGATCTGAACATTCTGCTGGACTGTGCGCTCAGAAGCTTTTGTCTTCGCGGCAGTATCTTGGACAAACGTTGGCGAAATAACTTCGTCAACGTCATTGCCGAGTTTACGATTCATTCCGGCTGCTCTATGTGCTCCGGCATTAGCCCCTGGATGTAATATCTCGTATATCTCTTTTCGTCTGGCCATCTGGTCTGCTTCGTCCAGTGGAGTTAAACAATTGCGGACGATATTTTCGTCTATCTCAGCAAGTTCCGCTTTCAGTCCCGCAAGCTCAGTGACCGTGGCTGGTATTTTCTTCCAACCCAGTTGCTGGCAGGCTCGAAGCCGGTGTAGTCCTGCGATTAGCGTATAGTCTTCGGTGACGGTTATTGGATGAAGCAAACCAAATTCACTGATGCTCTTGCTGATCTCAGATACAGTTATATTGGAAAGAGGTCGGCGGCGCGCTTGTTCCGTTTTGATTTGGGCAATCGGTATTTGTTTTGAATTCATCTCATTTCTCCGGGTGAAGTTGATGCAATTTGACAAACATGGTCACAACAAGGCTTTCGCCTTGCTGATTCGATGGCGAAAAGTCAAATCAAGGACGAGACTTTCGCACCGCGATTGCCAAACTACAAACTGCAAAAATTGAAATTACTTGTCTATCCTATCAATCAAAACTGGCTCAGATTCGCATGGTTAAACACAACCCAAATTAAATTCTATGTGACCTCCAGTATTAAATTCTCACGGATTTCTCCTCGATGCCCAAAATAAAGGCCTAATAAAGAGGGAGGAGCTGTGCATTGCCCGCTGATGGCACAGACAATGTCAGAGACTGAGCAGCCTCCAGCATCCGAGCCCGCCACCATCATGAATGTACAAATGATCATTATTGGTATCGTGGCCCGCGCTGCACCTAATCTACTGCTGGTGATCAACATTGCTCACTTCCACTCCCACAAGTGGCTCCCAGAGTTCTTTATACTTGCGGACAGTTTCTATTGCGCAGCCGGATAGTTTGGATAACTGATGCAGAGATGGCTTCTCTTTCAACTGCTGCGCTGCTGCAAAGATTTTCTTTATCGCTTGCCTGGATCGACGAGTGTTAGCATTTTCCCAGCCGGAACCGGAATATCTTCCAGGTCCGGGTTGCTCCACCAGACCCGCCTCAGCTGGCTCAGAAGGCGCCACATTCCTCAGAGCTGGGGGAACACAATTGACCATCCGGTCAATCTGGTCATAGGCATCAGGATCGCCATCATTAATCTGCTTGCTGAATCCATTGTGTTTTCGGAACAGCCAGTCTTTTAATTCTTCTGCTCTTTCATTTTCATAACCATATCCAAGAGCTGTAAGCTGCCGAGAAGGATCACCATAGAATAAGTGGTGGCTTAGGCTCCAGAGTGCATGTGAGCGTTGCCCAGTATGGGTTAATCCAGAGATCAAGAACTCCCTTCCTTCGATCCAGCGGGCAATCATCAATCCCACTGGAATTCTTCCACCAAATATGTCATTGACCAGATCGGCATCATCAACATTGCTCATGGCTTCGACAGTCTGAGCAGCTAAAGCTTGAGCATTAGCTGGTTCTGCCTTCAGCTCTATCTGTTTTACTGTCTTCTCAGGATTGGGAACTTCAGTCGCCTCCTGTTCTAAAATAGAAACAACAACTCTTCTCTTGTTATATTGGCCTCTTATACCCCTTGTTTGAGTTTCCTTTGTTTCAATCTTCGACAGTTTGAATTCAGTCTTTGGACCGGCTTGGTTTGTCAACCTTGATGGTTCAGAGACTTGCCCGGTAGCCTGCGACCATTCATTGGAAGAATTGCAATCTTTGGTATCTTCAATAAACTGTTTGCATCTTTCCCATGGCAAAAGATCTTGACTGTAGCAAGTTACCTCCATTGTGATTTGATCAAGCCATGCAAATCCAGCCTGCAATGGCAATCGCAGGCCAAACCCAGAACCTTGCCCTGGGTTTGGAAATATTTCCAGTGTGCCACTTTTAATTCTATATCCGTTCATTGCCAGTAGCCCAAACAGAGTGTTGTGCAGCGCACGGCATTCGATTCGGCTGCCAAAGAAGAGATAAAGATGCCAGCCTGTCGAGTCTGATGACTGGTAAGCAATCGACTTCTTCAACCCTGCACAGCCGAGTATGTTCCGAATTTTGTTGATGGATTCAACATTGTGGTATTGAGATTTAGCATCGATATCGAGCACAGCAAAGCGTGAAAGCTCACCAAATTTGCATCCATACAAATACTTGGCCACTCCAGCAAATGCTTTGACGATTTCAGTTTCACTGAGTGGGTATCTGGATGTCAGCCAATTCGGTTTGATCCGATTCCGGGAATTTGCCCCCCTTTCCTCAGCCATGTGGTCAAACCGTCGATAAATACTGTCTGTCCGATGCGGGAAGAAAGTAATAAGCAAATGCTTCAGCGGCTCCTTCGATTCGGGCGGATAGTAATCCTTTCTATTGAATCGTTGTTTCCTGCCGACATTTGCTTTGGCGCCATCGTTAAGCTCCTCCAAGTCGGGCAGCATTAGTCTGGTGGTGGTATTCTCTGCAATGTGTTCCATGAGTGTGCTCCTTTCCGAGTCAATTTCTTTCCGCGCAAATTCGGTCGGGAATTGACGATCCAATTCCTGACTGGTCATTCGAGGCTGCCTGCTTAACCAGGGCTGCACAAGCGTGGCCATCAATTAATGAAGTTGGCACCAGCAGTGAAGGCAGTGTTGCCCTAACTGTTCTGGGTCAGTTCATTGTTTGTGATCAGCGATTGTGCAGCTCGCGCTAATGCAACGGCAGTGCTCTACGCTTTGGAATTAAATCAAACCAGAGGCATGGTGTGGTGATACTCGCCAATTAGATCTCTAGCCAGAAGAGGCATGGATAACCAAAAGATATGGCATATAGTTTTTGCTCATTCGAGATATGAGATATCCGAAGCGCATAATCTGCTAATTAAATCCTGAAAGAATTAGCGCTCCAGGAATTCAGTGAGCAGCTTGTGCAAATCGCTTGCCGTTTTGTTTCTCTTTTTGGTGCTCAGCCACTCGACAAATTCTTCAACCATTTGAGGTCCAGGCTGATCATCAACCTTAAGACCGGCCAATCTGGCAGCAGTTATCACCTTTGCAACTTTGTGGCTGTCAGAGCCACCATGTATTGACTGGATGTAATCATAATCGTCAGCATCAAGGCTGACAGATACTCTCTTTCTTATAACGCCATCACTTCGCCGCTGCATAATTCAATCGCTCCACTGCTTCAAGCATAACCGCTTGAGAAGGAAGCGAATAGCGTCTGGTTGTTTCAAATCGGCTGTGGCCAGCCAGTTCAGCAACAGCAACAACATCACAGCCGCCTCTAATAAGCTGAGTTATGAACGAATGCCTGAGCGTATGCGAGGAGAGTTCCACTCCTGAATCCTTGCCCAGCTGCCTAATCAAATGGTCAATCGATTGAGTGCTCAAGCGAGTGCCCTTGCAACTTACAAACAATGGCTCTTCTCGATCTGCGCTTATCCTTCTTGCCATGAATTGCTGAAGGATGTCGCCAGCTTCTTTGTTGATAGGAACAGTTCTGTGTTTGGCGCCTTTCCCACATCGAACAGTCAATTGCCGCAATCGGGCAGTTAAGACAACATCAGCCACATTCAGCTGCACCACTTCTGAAATCCGTAGACCACAGTTAAGCATCACTGTTGCTATGGTCCTATTCCTC
>Ga0182024_10007701_pt1 | contig 23141 bp, 28 predicted proteins | sample P32metaG_FD_120480 | JGI IMG/M metagenome (GOLD analysis project Ga0182024, IMG submission 120480) | Permafrost microbial communities from Stordalen Mire, Sweden - P3-2 metaG (Illumina Assembly) | ecosystem: Environmental > Terrestrial > Soil > Wetlands > Permafrost | place: Sweden: Stordalen... | reverse complement strand
GTCCTCGCGTTCTTCCGCTCTCAAACTGCCCTTATGCTCCATGTTTTGCTCTCCTGTTCGGAGCCAAGGGACTACCGTCCGCTATTCTAGCCGCGCCTGTGGCTGTAGCGGAAGATAATTCGGAACTGGGTTTCTTCTTGGTCATAGCGGAGGCTAATTCCGAAAGCCTAAACCGCCACTGTTTACGCTTCCCGTCACCCAGGGGATGGGCAGGGATCTGCCCACTCCGCGCTAGTTCCAAAACATGGCGAGGTGTCACGCCGAGGAATGCGCCCGCTTTGATGTTGTCCACAAACCGTTCTGGATCATCCGGCATAAACACTTCCTAAAATAAGGATTCCCAAAAGTTGGGACCCCGGAAATGGACTCTCACGCTGGATGCTGGTTGGGCAGGGAGAATGAGGATTGCCGACGCGACCATACGAGAACCATTAGTTTCGTACTCAGCGTTTAATGGTTTGGCCTGCGAGTTTTAAGGTCGCAGGGGTGACGCCTATTCGCGTCGGCAAGAACATCTTCACCCCAGCGGACCGCAGTGTCAAACACTTTATTTTCTTTCTATCTATTGACAGATAGTTTGTGTTACGCCAGGTTGCAACCATGATTGCCGTGGCAGTCATGAGCCTATTGTTCGCTTGTACGACCGCCACCTAAGTTGTACGTACAACCGGATCATCGATATACCAGCATGTCCATTGGCTGAAACGCAGTTGTACGTACTAAATATACTATAACTCGTTGTAAGTGTCATAGTAAGTTTAGGCTGGTTTCCATCTTATCCAGCTATGTTGACATCCGATTCCGCCGAGAGCAGAATTAGTTGAGTTTCCCTTCCGACACACTCGAAAGAGATTCCCAGAAGAAATCCTTTCCCGTATCTGGACGGGATTCCATTTCCCATGACCGCCATAGCCAAATCCGGGCATAACGTTTGGTATAGGTATCCGAACTTGGACGAGTTTGATTCAGAAGCCCTACGTTCGCTGCTGCCCTACGCCTCCGGCCCCTGCTCCCACAAGACCCTGACAGTGCAGCGGATCAGAGAGAACAAGGCGGATCGTGGAAAGCAACGCTCCCGCACCTTTGCTGAAGAAGTTGCCGTCCTCACCGACACGATCCGTGCATCCGGAAGGTTCGACGCCATTCTGGTAACGAAGAGGGCCGATGGCGTCTACGTGTGTTTGGACGGGCACCACCGGCTCCAGGTTTGCAAGCGGCTGGCAATAACGAATATTCCAGTTGTGGTTTTTCATCACGACACTGTGAACGGATGAAATGGAAACCGAACCTGTCCCATCCAGTGATCCGGTGCCCGTTCCCGTGATTGCGCCCGCTCTTGCGCCCCATCCGCCGCCGCAAGACACCACTACGCTCGCGGTGCTGGAGTTTTTGCTCAACCCGGACCCTAAAGCCAAAACCAGTGCCTGGGAGCATCTGGTTAAGATCCTGTTTTGCACGATAAAACCAAGGCGCGGTAGCCCGCGATTGTTTCTTCCCGAAGGCGAGATCGCTTTTCACCCACGCCGGGTCAGGGATGACCCAACCAGGCTGTTTCTGGAAGATTGGCTGATCGTAAAACTGAAGCCTTTTCACAGGCAGTCGAAGGAGGAGATCCAGGCCGCTGCGGACGGCGGTAAATTTCGCTACTGGGGCGGCGATTGCAAGAATGATCTGAAAGACGAGCTGCGGCATCGCCGGTCTGTGAACAAGAACGCCGATGCGGTGAAGTTCAGCTCGAAAACTTCTGTCGATCCCGACCCACTCGATACACACCCGGATCGCATTGATCGTCCGATCAGCGAGGACGAAGATAGCGAACTGTGGTGCGACCGGCTGGTATCGAACGCTCCTTTGCCGGGAGAAGATGACAACCGCCATATCGAAAGAGACCGCTTACTGAAGTTTATCCAGGAGCACCCCGAACTGGCGCTGGCGGACATAGAGATCGAAATGACCGCTTTTGTCGATTGTTGCTTGCCGGAGGACGACATGACCGACGCCGAGGTCGAGGAAAGAACAGGCGAGGTCGAACCCAGAGGAATCGACGGCGACGTGACCAGGCGGATCGCCGAACTTCGCAATGTCAGTCTGGTGCAGGCGCGGACGTACAAACGGCGGTTCTTGCAGATCGCCGAAGATCGAACCAAAAATGATGACCCTCCTAATCCGGCGCTGCGGGAGTTCTTTGACTTGCTGGAGAAAAGAACAACCATCCCGAATGCGGACAAAGAAAGATAAATAAACCCATAGCCGACTTTCGTTTTCACTACCCGTTTACGGAGTATATGTCTTAGACAAAAAGGCCAGTTTCGGCTTTAGCATCACCGTCCGCAATGCGGACAGAATCACCGTAACTATTTACGACATCATGAGAGGGTGTTTTCCCCTCGGTCTAGCAAAGTAAGACCATCGTCCCCATTCGGGATAAAGCAATACAAAGCAATCCGACCATAAAGAGAATCGTCAATTTCTGTAACAAAGTTTCCTCGTTTCCATGCGGGGACTTCTCTTATGGTCGGCGGCTATCCTTAATCGGGTAGCCGCCGTTTTTCGTTTCAAGGAGACTCCTATCCCGAAGCCCAACAAAACCCGTCGCGTCTCTGGCTACATCGTCCATTCCCGTGAATCCAAGTCCGGGGGATGGGCCATGATAAAAAGTCAATCCGGCGATGTGTTTTTCGGTCACAAAAAAAGTTTCTTGAACTCCCCGCCCCATCTTCGGGTCGGCAGGAAGGTTCTATTCACACCGTTGCCGCCTGCCACCGGGACGATGAAGCGGGCAACCGAAATTCAGATCATGCCACCGACCAAAGGGAGTTTGTCCAATCTTGGACAAACCAAGCGTCCCGAACAGCCCGCTTCCATCTTAGTAAAACACATCGACGGACGGAAACAACTGGTGCTCAAAGACGGCGCTGGCGAGCGGGTTCTATCAGAGTTGACTTTCTAAGGCTTTAAGTTTTGCGTTGCTGAAAGTGGCGACGTGGAACGGGTGGAACGCTGGACCTCATCCCCCCAGCGTTCCGCTTGTAAATACTTTATGGATGAATTGAAGGGATGCCGATGTCCGCCTCCGCAGTTCTTGATCTCGACGAACTAAAACGCGATTCCAACATCGTCTCATTGTTCATGGACTATGTACCGACATTGCATCCTAGCAGTACCGGTTTCATGGGGCGCTGTCCTAATACGAACCACCGTGATGCCAATCCCAGTTGGTCATTATTTCAGGATAGCGATGGGACATGGTTGGGGAAGTGCAAAAGTAAGTGCCGAAACGACCCAGCCGTAAACATCTACCAGCTCATCATGCAGAAAGATGGTTGCACGTTTGTAGAGGCGAAACAGAAGGTCGCGGCGTTCTTGGGTAAGGGAGAAAACCGTGACGTTGTTGCCGAAGCAAAACCAGAACGTCCCGCGTACAAATATAATAAGGCAGCAACCAAGGCCCGGTTATCAAGAGCCGAGGCATATCTAACTTCGCACGGCGTCTCGACGGATGTAGCACGGGCACATGATGTAGGAGTGGATAACTATCCCGGTGTTGGTCTGTGTATCACGTTTCCTTATGACGAAACAAACGTGAAGTTGCGGGCGCTGCGGAAGAAACAATTCCTCCATTACAAAGACACAAGCACCGCTGGACTGTTCTATAACTTTGCATCAATTGAACAGACGAATAGAGTATTTATCACCGAATCAGAACGGGATTGCTTGACGATGGTATCGCACGGCTTTCCTGCGATCAGCATCAGCTCAGCCACAGGCTGCGTCAATCGTGATGGCAGTCTAAAGTTCACACCGGAGGATCTAGAAAAACTCAGGGAGAAAGAAATATTCCTAGCCCTCGACCAAGATGAACCGGGCAGAGAATGCGCTGTGCTTTTCCAAGCGGCTATACCCCACGCAAAGATCCTGACCTGGGGCGACGTGAAAGACATCGGCGAACTTTACCAACAGGACCCGGCAAATTTCAAAGAGAAGATTTTGCTGCTTTGCGAACAAGCGCCAACCCTTGAAATTGAGACGGAAGTGGGAGACGCGCCGCCCATCGAAACCGAAACCGTAATTGACCCGGCAGATGTTGAGGCGTATGAGGCGTTGTCTACAGGTTTTCCTCTCACCGATGCTGGCAACGGCGAACGGCTGGTCGCGGAGCACGGCAACAATATCCGATACTTGAATGATGACCGCGAGTGGAGAATCTGGGATGGCATACGGTGGAAGTCCGACCGGACCTCGGAGATCGACCGTCTGGCGAAAGGCACCATCCGCAAAATCATGGCCGAAGCCTCGGCCACGGACGATTACAAAAACCGTGAAGGTTTAGCCAAATGGAGTCTTAGCTGTGAGTCGCGATCCCGCCTGGAGAACATGGTGGTGCAGGCTTCCAAGGAATTACTGGTATCAACAAACTCAAACATTTTCGATCAATCACCGTGGTTGTTTAATTGTGCCAATGGGACTATTGATCTGGAAAATAATAACTTCCGGCCAGCGCGACGGGATGATCTACTGTCTAAAAGGTCGCCGATACTCTACGATCCGAAGGCTATATGCCCGCGCTTTGAATCCTTTCTTGCTGAGATTATTCCATCGTTAGATACACGGCGTTTTCTCCAGGCGTCCCTCGGTTACACGCTCAGTGGCCACGCATGGGAAAAGATCATGTGGTTCCTAATTGGCGAAAAAGGTGACAACGGTAAAACTACTCTGATTGAAACCATCCGGTATGTATTTGGTGAAGAAGATTACGCCTCCAACATGAACTTCAACTCCCTGCTGCATCGGGAGGGTCAAGGCCCGAGTGGAGATCTAGCCAGACTTCGGGGCGTGCGGTTCGTCTCCGCGTGTGAATCGGACCAGGGTCAAAAACTATCATCGTCCATTCTGAAGCGTCTGACCGGTGCCGACAAAATTACAGCGGCTTTCAAGTACCGGGACGAAGCTGAATTCACGCCGTCTCTCAAGCTGTGGCTGGCGACGAACTTCCCGCCCCAGCTCGCCTCCGACGACGATGCGTTGTGGCGCCGGATCGCCCGTGTACCCTTCAACATCAGCGTGCCGCTCGAACAACAAGACGAACAGCTCCAGGACAAACTCAAGCTGGAGGGACCGGGAATCCTGAATTGGATGTTCGATGGATGGAAGCGCTACCGGATTGAAGGCTTGAAATTGCCGGATGAGGTCCGGGGGGCGACCGAACTGTACCGGGAAGATTCAGATGTGGTGAAGGACTTCCTGAAGGATCGGGTTGAAAGCGATGGTGGAGACATCGGAAGCGCCAAGCTGTATCAAGCGTTCAAAGCGTGGTTCGCCGAAACTCATAACCAGCGCCAGCAACCTATGAGTCAAAAGATGTTCTCAACTCGTCTGGAGAAGCTGGGACATCCGATTCAGAAAAAGAGAGAGGGAAACTACGTTCGAGGTATCGGGCGTTTGGTCGGCGATCTACCGTCCCAAGAGGATGACCCTTTTCTTGAATTCGAAAGTGTGGAGCATGTGGAGGATGTAAGCAAAATACCCTAACTTCCCTCATGGGAGAAATTATTAAAAGAGTTAGGGGAAAACGACCAAACCCTCCACATCCTCCACAGAACCAGACCTTAATCTATCCCCGCCCGCCTTCGCGGTTGAGTTCGTGCCAGATAGCCGCTGATTCTGCGCCAGGTCCAGCAGTGCCGTAACAGACTTGGACTCCAATAAAGCCATGAATAGATAGGCAATAGCCGACCAGGGGTCACATGGCGCTGGAGAATTCTTCACCTCGCAAACAAAATCACTAAATTCCCCGTACCGAATGCGGACAAGTTTCAAAGTCGCTGCTCACGGGCGACCGGAACACCAACAAATCCCTCCTAGGAACCACACCAGGACCACACGATGACCTCCGCAGACATCCTGCACCAACTCCCCAATCTCAACCCGCTCGACAAAAGAGTTCTCGCCGCTATTGATGACTTCGAAGCCTGCTTCGACTGCTTTGGCTACCCCGCCCTCGCCGCCGTCGCCAGGGTCGCCCGCACTCTCCATGAAGACGAACTGGACCAGGAGATCTACTACTCGCTAAAAACCATCAAGACCCGCTTGCGTGATCTGCACGCCGGGAAAGCCTAACCGAAAGGATCTCCCATGACCTACGCTCAAGCCGCCGCAACCCTGACGAACCTTTTGCCGCTAGACGCGCAACTTCTCGCTCTCATCCAATCTAACTATGACAGTAACTGGACCGGGGTCCAAGATACTTACAATTACCCTACCAATCTCTACGTCACTACCATTGCGCCATTGCTGAACCCCGCCATCAATCCCTACGACGTTACCCTGCGCCTGACGGTCTACGCCCGTACCAAGTATCTGGGCGACCTCTGCCGCGTGGTCCTCGGCCTCCCCGCTGTGCCGACCAACTACCTCACGTACTAAACCCACCAAACCAAAAGGAGATACACCTTGTCCAACTCTCATAGCAACCGCGAACAATCAACTCCCCTCGAATTGAGCCATAACCAGCAAAGCCCCGGCGATGCCAAACCGGAAGATTTTAAGGTCACTCATACTTTCGAGAAGCAGACGCCGCTTCCCGGCCACGGTCAGATGGGGGACACGCAAGCTGAATATCGCCGGTTGCTCGAAGAGGGTCATGAAGATTTCGCACCCACGCCCGACCGCAACGAAGCTCCGGTGATCCCGTACACGAAAAAATAATGTCTATACCTAGCATGAACGCTGTTTGGAAGCGGTCGGCTCTTGATAGCAAATTGCCGGTCAAGCAACGCCTCTCAGCTCTCAACAAACTGCATCGCCCATCGCTGGGACTTCTCCGGAAGCTCCTCACCAAAGGCACCCCCGCGAAGATTTTCTTTAGAGCGGGTGAGCTACTGGAGATTGTTTTAGCCAGGAAGGAACTATTGAAGAATGTCAAACCGTCACCAACTATTACGAACGCTGATTGACGATCCCCATACCACACCCGCCGAACGCGAAGCGGCACAAAGAGAGTTGAATACCGCAACCGGCAAATCCGTGTCACGGAATTTGCTGGATGATGAACTAGAAAGTTACCTATCGCCGAATCCAAATCTCCGATCTAGCGATCTCGTCGCCATCCGCCACTCACTCTCACAACCATCCCAGCAATTGCTTAATGACATCGGTGCTTCCATCCTAACGTTACCCCCGGCAGACGGTGCTCTTGAGAGATTGAAACGCTTAGCCGAATCCACCCATAGCCCGATAGTTAAAGAGCGTGCAACTGCCGCAATCAAAGTCCTTGTCTGGATGCAGGAAAGGAATCAACCATGCCCGTAAACGATCCGTTCTCCGAACAAGATCCAAGGTTCGCGCCGTTCAACCCGCTCGACCACGAAGCCGATTTCTCGCAGCCGGACGAAGCCGCCAAGGACATCAATGATTTCTTGCGCGAACTAATCGTTCCTCCCGCTGTGCCGCCCAAGAAATACGAGGGAAGCTGTGCCCCAATCCATATCCGGAATTATCAATGAGCCTACAACAGCAATTGAAGCAGCACGGTTATCAGCAATCGCCCCCGCCACCTAACAACACCAATCGTCGAATCCGAAGATCCTGGAAGGAAGCTCCCGACCCTAACGATGACCTCTTAAAAACCTGGCTGGAAGAAACACTTAACCGTAGTCCGCGCCGTGTTCCGAAGCGTAGAGAAAAACCAATCAGCCTGAAACGCAAAGGCGACTCGTACATCGCTACCATTTCGGGCGGCGATAGCTGTTGGCGGGGTCTAGCCGCCGAACCCGGCGAAGCCGCCAGCCGAGCGAGGATTTTGAGCCACGGACACAGACCAGTTCAAAGTAGATAAATTCTAAGGAGACTAACAATGAACGCACAAGAGAAAGCAAAATTGATAGAGCGGGAAACGAACGCATTCCTTCCGGATGAGCGGTTCGGCGGGCTAGACACCAGCTCAAGCCCAGACTTCAACAGCGTCCCGAAAGAAGGTTTTGGGACTGACCGGCATGGACTCAATGTTGTAGTCGAAAGCGGTAGCAACCAACTGCGGGCGCTGGCCGACAATCCGGACGAAGAAACGATAAAACGCATCGCCGACGAGACAGGAAACGCTGATCTAGCCGAGCACATCAAGGATCAGACCGAAGGTGCCATTGCGGAGGAATTTGTACGTACACACCGTACCTATTACATTTGCCCGGAAAATTATACGGACATACGAGAGTGGCTCGATGACCGCCAACTCCAGTTCACTTTGGAGAACCTCGACCTGGCTTTCAAGACCCTGACCAGAGCAGGTCAGCTTGAGACTAAACCGGGGACGGCGCGCGCGTTACAAGATTTTGAGGCGCTGCACATTATTGATTTATGTAAGTCTGGCCAACTTGAAGACGCTATTTCCCAGTTCCTTACCTACAGTCTGCCCGGTGCTGAACGGCGATGGTCTGATACCAACGACTTCATTACAGACCCGGACACTGTAGCGGTTCGTAACAACGCTTGCCGGTTTGTTTGGTTTCATTCGAATCCGGTGCAGGATTCGACGGCGCTGAGGGCATTCGAGCGAACATGGTTCCGCGCAAGACCCATCAAGACGGTTGCCGATTACCAGACCTGCTACACCGCGTTCCTACAGCATGAGAAGGAAGCGGCGAGAGACCGGATCGTCTTCGGTGACCAGCCTACCAACGAACCTGTAACACGGAACAGCCTCGAAGATCTCAGCGACGATCAGGTCAACGCTCTTACGCAGCGCACACTCCAGGCGCGAGCGAAACAGCTTGCGAAAGGCAACCGTGTCATTGCCTAAACTTCTTACCTGGCTGAAATCACTCTTCACCTACACCCCGCACAATTCGCCGCTAACGCTTCTCGCGCTTGGCATCAAACCACAACCGATTAACTGTCCCGTACTTCCGAAAGGGAAGAAAATGCAAACACCGAATAACAGTACAGTCACCCGTTATCAAGGCGTTGTCGAGCGCTTGCTTATCGAAACACATTGCGTCGAACTTTCGCAAATCACCGTGGAGCATCTTCGGGCATGGGTCAAGAAACATACAACTACACCCGAACTATGCGAACGTGCTCCCTTCTTGCTCTCGCGCCTCCTTGCCCATTGGACGGGCGCAGCACAGGTATCGCCGGAACTTGAAGCCATTCTGAGAGAGGTCGCGTTTCCGGCAGAGCGCGAACGCATTTCCAATTTCTTTGGCGGCAAATTCGATACCGCTACGAGAGATAAACTGATCGAGCAAATGGCATGGCGCTAAACGACCTAACTGGCGCTCTGTTTGGCCGATTACGTGTAGTAGGACGCGGGCGAAGCGATGCCAAACATCTCTGGTGGGTCTGTCGCTGTTCATGTCCGAAGAAAACCGTCAAGCAGGTGCGCGGCGATGGGTTGAGAAGTGGCGCTGTCGTTTCCTGCGGGTGTTATCACCGTGAAATGATGGCGGCTCGCGGCCACCATTACGAACCAGGCCGACGCTTCGGACGTTTAACCATCCTGTCCGAAGCAGGCACAGCGAAGCACGGACGTTTATACCTGTGCCGTTGCCGTTGCGGCAAGCAAGTCACTCGACGTGGCGATCTCCTAGCGAACGGCGAAACAAAAAGCTGCGGGTGTTGGTACAGAGAAACTAGACGAACTGCCAACCGCACGCACGGCAAAGCGCCCGCCAGTCCCAAAATTCCGGTCTATCTAGCCTATGGCCGCGAGAAATCTTGGTGTCGCAATCGGAATGATAGGAACTATGCCCGGTGTGGTGGTAGTGGCATTCGGTTTCTGTTTTCCTCTTTCCCCGCGTTTCTAATTGAGGTTGGCGATAAACCATCGCCCGACCATTGGCTGATGCGGATCGACCGCGACGGACATTTTGCACCTGGAAATTTACAGTGGGTGCCGAGAAACAATAGATCAAAGTTCAAATCGAAAAGGTAATCATCATGCCGCTTTTTTCCCCGCAGACCTCTCCCGATCAAGCCGCTCCCCCATCTCCTCCCCAAACTCCCGATCCATCTTTGTCTGATCCGTCGCTTGCATCGGGCGGGTACAGCGGCACACCAACGCCACAAGCGCCCGCTGCGCCCGCTGGCTTGCATCCTGCTGTTCAAGATGTAGCCAAACACGCGATCTTCGGACGGGCGGTCAAGTCGCTCGTTCATAGCATCGAAGGTACGCGAACCGTGTACCAACCAAATCCCCAGACCGGAACCATCGAAGAGACGACCGTCCAAAATAAACCAGGTCAGATTTTTCGGAACATTCTCCTAGGCAGTTTGATTGGTGGCGCGGCTGCGTCCGAGCGATCTAGTGGTGCCGGTGGTGGCGGTGGTTTCCTCGGTGGCTTTGCTCGCGGCGGAACTGCAACCATACAGGATCAACGCGCTCAAAATCTAGCAAGGCAGCAGCAGGCACAGCAACAACTAAAAGATCAGCAGGAAAGAGAAACGTTGGACGACACCGAAAATCTTCATGCGGTTGCCGTCGCCCATTCCAACATGCAGATCGCCTCTCTACAACAAAATCTCCACCATGCGGATGAGGCCACGATTGACCGCAGAAATACGAGTGCGAGAACCTACGCCAAATCGTTAGAAGATCAAGGAGCGAAGCAAGCCAACTTTATGGTGAACGGAAAACCCGTCGATTCCATGTCCGCCTCCGAATTTGCCAAAGCCTACACCGCCGACCCGACGCTCGCTAAGGCTGTGCCTGGTTTTCAGCGAGAGTTTATTGATGTTACGGACGCGACTGGACTTCATTTCGATGGCACCTACTGGCGCACGGATGCAGGTGATCTAGTGAACATGTCCGACAAAACGCAAATTAGGGCCTTCGATGTCCCAACAAACACCCTAAAATCGTTCACTCAAACCCCTGGTACTTTAATCAATAAATTGGCTGGGGAGCAGTTAGTTGATCCAACCAAAAGTTACAGTATCAATGGTGAAGGCAGACTGGCGTTGCGAACAAATGGTCTGAAGAATGACGCGACCGCCGCCCGCGCAACGGCTACGAAAACCCGCGCCGATCAGAAGGACAAACTGAATAAGCAAGTTGCCCAGCTTATCTCTAAGCGTGATGCAACCATTGCTAAGGCCAATCACAATTATTACGTAGCCGTCAACAAAGACCCGCTAGTGGAAGACAACGCGAAGCAGGAACTCGACAAAGCACTGAAAGGCGCAGCCAAAACATACCAGGATGAGATCGGTGCGCTTCGTGGAACACCGCAGGCGCAAAATCCACAGGCGAATCCGCAGGCGAAAACATTCTCACCGACAAAATGGCGGGCTGCGAATCCAAACGGCGATGTCAATGCCGCTATCAATGAAGCTAAGCGACAAGGTATGACGGTTGGTCAGTAGGGGAGATTATGGATCTATCAGCAGGTATTGAATCACCAATTGATCTCTCAGCGGGTGTATCTCAACCATCGCCGATTGACCTCTCTGCGGGTGTAGTGAACGCACCCGCAAAGATGGATCTTTCGGCGGGCATCGTGGATGGTCCTGCCGAACCGGGTGGGATCGCGCCTTATCAACCCACGGTATGGGACCGCATCAAAAGTGTAGTCACGTCCGGTATCCCTAACTATTCCAGTCGAACAGTTTATAACCCAAAGTACGGGCAGACCCAATTGCTATCGCCGGAAGAAGCAATGACCCCCGGCGAACAGCAACGGCACCCGATTTTAACGGGTGCCGGTGAGGTTGCCGGTGGTCTCACATCGCCTGAGTCCGTGGCTCTCATCGCTGGCACAGGCGGCTTAGGAGAACTGCCAGGCGCGGCGGCGATGCTTCCACGCTTGCTAAGCGCCGGGTTCGGTAGCCAGGCAATTTACCAAGCCGCCCGAACGTATCCCGAACTCAAATCGGCAATGGCGCGGGGCGATACCTCTGAAGTCGAGCGGTTGATGACCCATGCTGTGCTTGATGTCGGTATGGCTGCGCTCGCTACACGTCACGCTGCGACCGGCAAAGGCGCAATCACCGGCAAGAGCGAAGCAACGCCCTCCGAAACGCCAGCGCCCATAGACACCCGCATGACGGCACCAACATCGCCGGTTGGAGAGCTGTTGCACGACCCTGCTCCACTTGTCCGCATTACGGACTCTTCCACGACAGCGGACCACTTAACCAACCAAGATACCGTAGCGCCCGCAACAAAGCCCGTGAATGCTGCCGACACCAGCGCCAGCGTGCGACCATCGCCGGACATTGCTCCCCTTCGACCCACTGCTCGCGTAGTCGCCGACAATCACATTCCGGTGGTCAGTAAGGATGGGGTTCTGGCTCAGTCTATCCAGGACGTTCTCGATAACTCTGATGAACTCCAAAAGGCTGGCGTCGATCTCTCCACCCTAAACTCGCCTGCCGACATTGATGCCGCTTTGCTCCGTGCGTCCGATCACATCCAATCTCACCTGGATCAAGGAATTACCACTCCCCTTACGTTTGAAATGATGAAACAGTTAGCGGCTCAAACCAATCGCAGCGTGGACGATCTTCTGTCTCTGCGACCCGGCGAAGCCTTGAATGCGCCCGATCTTCAAGCCGCGAGAATGTTGTTAAAAGAATCCTACAACCACACCCTCGACCTGGCGCGAACCGCTGCTTCCTCGGGTGAGGAAGCGGATCGAGATGCCGCGACGTTTGCCCTCAGTCAACATAAAGCAATACAAGAGCGCGTTGCGGGCGTTCGAACCGCTGCCGGTAGAGCTTTGGTCAGTTTGAAGATCCCGGAGGATAGTTTACCCGCAACGAAGATCCAAAATATCTTCGATAGATTGCCAGAGAAAACCCAAGATCAATTGCTGGGTAAAATCGCAAACCTCGATCAGACCGATCCGCAATCAATTCGAATGCTGAATCAATTTGTGGAGAAGATGACGCCGCGAACGGGTTTGGAAAAGGCACATGAATACTACCGCAACTCTCTCTTGAGTTCCCCCCATACCATCATTGTAAAAACCGCCAGCGAAGCGGCGATGGCAGCGATGGAAACCCTGAAAAAAGCTGTCGCTGGTGGGCTGGCAAAGTTTCAAGACTCGCCGGAGCGGTTTTCATCTGAAGCCTACTACTACGCACGGGGAATGGCTCAGGCGTTAGGTGAGCATTTCAAGCCGATCCTTAGCGGTGAATTTCAGTTAGAGGGATCACCGGGTTTCGAGCAGGCGTCAACACAGGCGATCAAAGGACCTCTGGGACAAATCATCCGTGTACCGGGTGAAGCCATGAGCCGCATGACAAATCTCCTATACGCGGGCAATTTTTTCGGTGAAATCCAATCCCTGGCTGCACGTCAAGCTCTGACCGAGGGTTTGGAGGGTGATGCGTTTAACGCTCGACAAGAATTTCTCGCCCATCATCCAACGGAAGAGATGCAGGAAGCTGCTCACGAACTCGCCACGCATAACACGTTCCAAAACCAACTGACCGGCTTCGCGCAAAAGATAGGCTCGGCAATTGCAACCAAGCCAACCGCATCATGGTTGCCCGAGAATATGAAAACTGTCGCTCCCGGCAAATTTCTGTTTCCGTTCTTTAGAACTCCTTTGAATTTGCTTCGCGCCACACTGACCCATGCCACTCCCTACGAATTGCTGAATGGGTTTAGCAAAGACGGGAAGTATGGCAACGTGGATATTGATGCGATGGCGCGTGGGGTTCTTGGTTCGTCGATCTCCGCAGCTCTCGCGGCACTTGCGTTGAGCGGGCATATCACAGGCGGCGGTCCTACCGATTTCAAGAAAGAAGAAACCTTGCGGGCAACGGGGTGGGCACCGTATTCGGTACGCATCGGTGACAAATATTTCAGTTATCGCCGTTTTGAGCCGGTGGGCCTTGCCGCAGGCTTGATTGCCGATGCGGTCCACGGAAGCATGAACGGTGACTCGGAAGTTGTAACGCAATCAAAAACTGATAACGCCGTGAAACACGTCATGCGGAACCTCGATGACTTTCCTTTTCTCGGAACGCTCGCCAATCTTCTCCAAGCTGTACATGATCCGGTCGGGGGCTTAGCAAATAAGTTCATCACCCGCGAAGCTGGTTCTCTCGTGCCCGCTGGTGTGGCAAACATCGCGGAGACCGTTGACCCAACCGTGCGCCGTCCGCAGAACGCCGTGCAGGGGATCGAATCGCGCATCCCTGGGTTGACCAAGAGTGCGTCCGCCGTTGTGGATGTTACTGGGAAACAGGTACGGAGACCCACAAATAGTTTGGGCGCGGCAAATCCATTTCCTGTCAGTACGTCTACCAAAGATCCTGTGACTGCTGAATTGGCGCGGCTTGGAATCAGTACGCAGCAGGCACCCGCGACGGTTAAACGCAGAGGCAAACCTGTTCAACTGACCGATCAGCAAAGGCAGCAGTTGACCGAACAAGAAGGACAACTGCTCTACAAGCAGTTGGCGCGAGCGGTAAACGGTAGAGGTTGGCACGCTATCAGCGATGATCGAAAACGAAAGAAGATCAGCGATTTGAGGAAAGAAATTGATGAATCGCGACCGGCGAGAGTTGCACGGTTGCAGTAGTTTTTAGGCCCGCTTGCGCCATTCGATTACCACGCCCCGGCTTTCAAGCAAGGGTATCAGGGTAGCCTGTTTTACAGATTCATCGGCATAATCCACGTAAAGCGTGCCGCCGATTTCATCTCCCCTTCCCACAAGATCCAACGCGAATATATCCCGAATTTCCGCGTCAAGTTCACCCGCTGTTCCAACGCTGCAAGGTCTGCGATCTAACAAGGAGCACCTCTCATGTCCATGTTCAAAACTACAACCCGGTTCGGAATTTTTCCAGCACTTCAACTACGAAACTTCTACATCGTGTGGGGTTTCAGCAAACGGCAGTGGGGTTTCCATGCTCCCCGTAGAGTGGAAACCAAGAATGGACCTTGCGATCTAGTCGCTATGAATATAGGCAGATCCATGCTGCTACGTGAAACCCCGGTGAAAAATAAATCGAAGTCTGCAAAAAAGACGTAAACAAAAATTGGACTCTCGAACCGGAGAGTCCTTTTTCGTTCGCCTACTGCGTGCAACAATCGCAATCGCAACTGTCGGCACTCGCATTCGATCCTCCCAAGCCGTAGAGGAACAATGTCAATAGGAGGAACATGAAGGTTTTGAGAACCACCGACGCTGTTCTCGGGTAGGCTTTTGCTGCAACTAGGGTGAAAAACACAACCGCCACGCCCGTAGCAAACAGCACACAGATTATTTTCACGAGTAGCTCTTGGGTCATGCTCCCTCCTGAATAGCTTTCTGACAAGTCGCCCGCGCCAGTCCAGTCTCCCGGCTGATCGCGCCCCATGACTGACCCTCTGCCCGCAGCGCTTTGATCTTCCCGGCATCGACCGCAGCGTTCGGTCTTCTCCCAAGCACCTTGCCCTGCTTCCGTGCCCGATCCAATCCGGCAAGAGTGCGCTCTGATAGCCGCACCCGCTCTTGTTTAGCGACCACGGCTAGAATTGAGATGACGGCTTCGCGGAACATGCCGGTGGAGTCCAAGTATTGTTCTGTCAGGGAACGCCACTGCACCCCGTAGCCGGTAAGCCGGTTGAGATGCTGTAGCGTTTCGAGTGCGCCCTCGCGACTCAACCTGTCCAGACTCCAGAAAAGCAACACATCAAACTTTCTCTTGCTGGCATCCGCGAACATTTGCTGAAACTGTTCGCGGTCAGAATGCTTGCCGGTGATCTGGTCGATATAGAGCGCAACCACGGTCCAGCCCTGCGACAGAGCAAACGCTCGGAGTTGGTCAAGTTGATTATCTGTCTCTTGCTTACCGGTTGAAACTCTGCAATAGATACCGCAATTCATAATCACCCCCCCGAAATAATCGTTCGTTACTTTCGACCTCTGCAACCGTGCATCCTGCCACGGTTTTTCAACGCTTTACCGACTGCTCCCGCATACCCTTTTTGGCGGGCAGGGTTTTACGCTTTCTTCGGTTTCTTCGCCCACCGTGCCTTCGCCGCTTTCCGCGCCCTCTGCGATTTTTGCTTCTTGGTCATGCCTGCAGCAGTTACTGTTCCGCCATGCTTCCCGCGACATAAGGGACAGTATTCAATCAAATCGGTGTCGGTGTGAATCTTACATTTAGCCATAGTCGCCTACGTTACCACGCTAAGCATCGAAACCGCAATGTTAATCGCACCTAAGCGGCTAACAGTTCGACCTCTAGGGACATCAGAGCGTCCCTGACGTTATTGCACGAAGTTTTTACTATCCTCGCCAGGTTTGGACATTCGGCAGTGGTTTCCTTGCCCCAGATCGTCGCAAGCAAACCGGTGATCTCCGATGCCATCCCATAGCTTGAAAACTCAACCGTCCGGCATCGGCTCAGGAATCTTTTCTCAAGGTTGTCCGTCGCGTTAGCTGTGAATACGAAAATTGTGTTTGGTGGAAAGGCAGTAGCGTCTAGCTTGGAGAGAAAACTCAGTTGTGCCGGATAGCTCATCTGATCGGCTTCATCTACCAGCACAAGATGGAACCTAACCGGCTTCCAGTCATCCGGTTGACGCGGCGAGTAGTAACACTGCCTGCAAACTTCCTGCACGGTTTCAAGCGTGCAACTTTTAGCCGGAATGTGATGCAATTCCGCTGGCATTTCCTCTGCCAATGCGAGCGCCATACTCGTCTTGCCGCACCCAGACCCGCCCACGCACAGAAACGCACTTGGGTACGGATTGACCGCCAATTTAGAGAAAATCTTCTTTGGCTTTTCGAGTCCAACGAAGTCCTGGATACGCTGTGGGCGATATTTCTCCGATAACGGTTGGGGAAAATCGAATGCGGTTTGGGGAGTCATCGCGCACCCCCGTTCTTTCCACACTCGCCCTTGATATAGCTAAACCAGCGCTCACGTTTGAACTCGGGATTAGCGGCTTTACAGACATTGGCAACGTATTCAGCGCACGCCATTACTGCGGCTAGTTCTACTTCGACGTTCGTCGAAGCCATAGCGTGACCACGGGCGTACTGGAATGCTTGCGCGAGTTGGATAAAATCCATTTTTGACATGCTCATGGCGTGTTCTCCGCGTCTGATTTTGTGCTAACCTGCTAAGCACATGTGACGCGACCCGAGCATAACCCCACTTGCACGAAACCATTCCATGCCCAGCACCTAAGCATCTGAGAACAAAACCCAACAAAATCCTTGACAAACTTTCCCGCCAATCGCTTGCAAATTGGTTGCTAGAAAGAGATACAAGCGGTAATTTCTGCAAGTAAGCCCGGCAAGCAATCCGCAATAACTTCGCAGCACAATTCCAGACAAGCAAGCAATGCAACGTGATTAGCGCGGCATCCGCAGGCGATTGGTTAGTGAGTTACTGCGGATGTTTGATTGGTGCGGGGTGGGGTGGGTAGGGTGGATGAGACTCTATTTTGGCTGAGTTCGAGGGTGCCGTCGCCCCCCTTGCCTACCCTCAGCCGGGGTGCCCTCGCATGGTGAATACCCGATCTATTTATTTCTTGTCCAATGGCTGGGTTTCACTCAAAGACAAAGGGAAAAAGAAAACGGCCCGGAAGATCCGAGCCGTTTCTGTCCACAACGAAGATACTCAGCTAGTAGTCGTAGTCTTCCGGCTGGCAGGTGCAGGGATTCCCACTGAGCAGCCAGTCGAAATAACACAGCTCGTATAACAGCGCTTGTTCAGACGGCGAGAGATTTGAGTCCGCAAGCGGGGTTTCGGTAACGAAATACGGACCCGCTACCACAGGGACAACTTGGTTCCCCGGGGAAAGCGTGACCTTCGTTCCCTGGATGTGAGTCGCCCAGCCGTGCAGTCCGCCAGTGACAATGACGCCGCCGATAGCCGCCCCGCTCACGTCATTCGTGATGACCTTGATGACACCACGTGTCGGTTTGATTCCCGTGATGGGGTTGGCCGTGAGGTTTTTATTCACGGATTCCGAGAGCAGGCCGTCTGCGCTGATTCCGCACGAGCAGCACTCCTGCAACTCCTCGCTGTCATCGAATACGTAGATGTTTGCATACAGCTCAGAAACAAAGAAGCTGCCGTCGTTGACGATACGCAGGGTTGCGTCCGGCGCATTAGCGGTGTTCGCATTGGAAAAGTACGTAGTGAAATAGATGGTGTTATCGCCTTGCGCCAGGGCAGTTCCCACCAGGAGCAGGCCGATGGCCAGCGTCAATCCGACTGTCTTCATGGTAGTTTCCTCCTTGTTAGTTTAAGGCGTTTGTCGCTGGCGGATCAGCTTACGAACTTTAACCTTTGTTCAGGTCTTTCCACAGTACCCATCTAGCCTAGCCAAAAGAGGTAAAGGCCGCGAACTAGAACGTTTGGGTAGTACCGGCCCGCCGATGATACCCCTATTTTTCTATTCCACTATTCATCTCAAAAGGAGATCCATGATTACCGAAATAAATGAAGTAGATCGGCTCGCAATCTACCGGCAGCAAGTAAGTGAAGAAGCGAAAGTCCGTGGCAGGATGTCGGAGCCTGCCCTCGCAAAACTCCGCGCTCTCAAAGAACAGGAAAGATTCGAAGCTATCGACGGCGAGAGATTCAGGAATGCCTTGCAGTCCGTGGTAGTCAATCCGGCGAACCTGCGAACGCTGATCGAACGATGCAATACAAGCATCCTGCCTGTACAAATCGAACAGCGAGTTCAACGATTAAATTGGTGGATAGATACTGGATACTTGCTTGGCCGGGAAATCGACGCTGTATCCCTCATCAATTTCTTTTCCTCGCTGACACCGGGAGAAGATCTGTCCGGCTGGACCGACAAGGAAGCGAAGAAGAGGAAGGAGTCGCGGATCGCTCGCGGCCTTGCTAATGCCGGGGAGCCTGTCTACCGACCGTGCAAGTCCGGCAAGAAGTGCCTGCGCTTCAAGAAGAGGAAACCCGCTCCGGCTAAGGGTGCGGGTGAATACTGCGATCCAGCATGTGCCGCCAGCAATAAGGCGAGACAAAAACGGAGTCTTGCGGCGTTGCCTTCCAGCTCAATTGTCCAATGAAGGCTCCCCAGACCCGCATGGATATTGACCAATAATGTGTGTGTTCTATGGATTGTTTGACATAGGAGTACGGAGTCAGATGTGCCCCGGCAGCAAGAAAAAAAGCGACCCGAAATCCTGGATCGCCTCAAACGTAGAAGGAATACCTACTGCACTGTCTGCACCAACGAGGCCGAACTGCTTAGAAAATTGCCATCGCCGGGTGTGTAGGTCGCCGTGATCGTATTCTGACCCACTGGAAGTGATGAAGTGGTTATGTGGGCCGCACTGTTGGTTAGTGTCACCGTGCCTAACGTAGTCGCACCCGATGTGAAAGTGATGGAACCAACAGCGCCCCTCTTATTCCACGGGTTTGCAACGTTAGCGATCAACGTGACCGGCTTGCCCTGAACGGAGGGATTGCTTGAGGATTTAATGCTGGTCGTCGTACTCGTCGGATTGATAACCTGACTACCAGTTCCTTCGCCCGGCGCATTGTAGTCATCGCCTTTGTAGGTGGCGAATAACGGGTAGGTGCCTGCCGTCTGGGGAAGGGGAATATAAGGTTCCGATGCCACCCCGTTTTGAATGACTGCCGAGCCTTGCACCTTCGAAAACAAAATATGCCCAGTCGGAGCAATCGGACTACTGGAACTAATCGCGGCAGTCAATGTTACAGGTTGACCGACCTCGCTGGAATTGGATGGTACTGTGATCGACACCGGCCACCTTAAAACGGTGATAGCCGCTGTACCTTTGCTGGGGTTAAAAGTTGGGTCGCCTTGATATTGAGCTGCGATTCCTTCTGAGTTCTGGCTCAACCCGGACAATGCAATGGTTAGACTCGCAACACCTGACAGCAATGTCCCAGACCCTAAACCAACTCCCGCCCTTTCGAACTGCACCACTTCACCATCGGGAATCGCTCCCCCGCCCAAAGACGTAACCTTCGCCGTGAACGTAATAAGTTGGCCCGCATAGATTGATTTTGGAGATGCGGTGAGAACCGTCTTGGTATTGGCTGTGCTGGAACCTGTGCCGGTCAGCGAAACAGTCTGGGGGTTATTCGATGCGTTATCCGTGAATGTCAGAGTGCCAGTTTCTGTCTCAAGAGCATGGGGAGTAAAAGTGACATAGACATTGCAGTGCGTTCCCGGTTTTACTCCATTGGCGCAGGTATTCTTAGGCAGCGCGAAGTTCCCGCTGATTGCTATGCTCGATACCGTAAGTTGCGAGTCCCCGGTGTTCTTTAGAGTCACTATTTGTTGCGGGCTGGTTTGACCAACCAACACCTGACCGAAATTCACCGTGGTAGGAGACACCATTCCTTGTGCTAATGAAATTACCATGCTTTGCAGGTAATAACCGCCGTCCGTTCCGTCCGGTGCGAACTGGCCGACGTATTGCCACTGGCTTGCGCCAAACCGGAAGGTTATCGCATTGGGAAAGCCTGAGCAATCTGATGGAGCGCCTTCGTCGAGATCCCCGTACCCAGTCGCATTTCCATAGACATTCAAAACACCGTTCGCACCTAGCTCTGAATTGAAAGTCGTTGCGATAAAGCCCGGAAAACCCGTCATGCAAAAACCGCCGCCGGGGTTTACGTCCATAGACCCGTTTGGGGGGAAACCGACAATCCCAAATCCACTCATCATGTCGGAAGCAATGTCATAGGGAGTGCATCCCGCTCCGGGATAACATTGTGAGCCGACGCCCGTGTTCCCTGGATCGTCGCCGCTGATACCTGCGATGGTGTATCCAGGAGCCGTCAAGAGAGACGTAGTTGGCCCCCCGTAGCTTGCTCCGACACCTAACGTCACCGTCCCTCCGGTCAGATTTACGTTCGTCTGGGCACACAAAGGTAGTGTTAGAGAAGCCAGCAACAACGAGATCCGCAAGGAGCAGACAAAGGAGACAAGTTTCATTAGGAACCTTTCGTCACCTGAGTTCGGGTCGGAAAATCCCGGCTCGGCCAGTCGGGAACAGAAAGATTGTCCTCCATGTACGCCCAGCGGTCAATTATTATAAGGATTAGGTAGTATGGGTGAGGATGGGCTGGTCCAATTCGGGGACCATGATTCCAATCATCCGTTTGACCCCGGAGAAATCTAATCCTTCCCACACACCGTATCAATCTTTCTCATTATCTCCCTAGCCCATTGAATACTCGCTGAAATCAGTTTGTCGGTGCGTGGAGATCCCTGGGGCGTTCCGAAGAGATCGTCTGCGGTTTGCGTGTGGAGGCTTGCAAGAATCGCGGCCATGATGCCGACTACCCGCTTGCGGCCCTCGTCCATCGGCAGAGTCTACACCTTTCGCTTTTTGTTCAGCAAGCGTATTATTTTCACCATGCAACAGAACAAAGAACGCTGGATGGAACTCTGCGAACAGATGGCGGTCGAACAGGACCCCGAGAAAGTGCTAGCACTGGCGGAAGAGATTAACCGCCTGTTGGAAGCAAAGGAACGCCGGTTGGGACTCCTTCCGCCGAAACCGCCCGCCTAGTCGTGCAGTGAAATTTCCCGCTAGGAAACTTTCAGCTAGGATTGGTGTCTCGCGTACACTCTCGTGCAGCGATTACTTTGAGGGCGTGTGTTGCTGCGTCTACTGCTTGCCGTTCTTGGAGATCGCCGCCGGTCAATTCTCTTGCACGCAGGGCGACCGCCCATTCTGCGCGAGCGATGCGCTCCGGCAGCTTGTTTCTGTCCTTCTCTGACAGAGCGGCCTTGTAGAATTCCTTCCAGCCAGCGCGGCGACGAGACAGCATCAACTAAAACTGCCACAATCGTATAGTGCCTGCCATACTGTGCGTTTTGTAGTGCTTGTCAGATTTCCCCTTATCTACCACCATCGCTCCCGCTCGAACAGCCGCCCCAGCTACTGCTTGTTGCGGGTAGTTTTACCAAGACTCTTCGATAGCTTGCCTTCTAGGTATTTGATTCGCGCAGCCAAAATCTCTGCGTGTCGGGCGGTTCTTTTGGTTCTGTCCGCTAAGGCAGCGGCCTCTTCCCGCAGTTCTTGAAGCTCATCTCGTAAGGCTTGCGAACGATCCTCTTTTGCCATAGGGAGCATCGTACTCCAGCTAAAGTAAAAAAAGGGCAAGCCCTTGTGGGAAGCCGCCCTTTTATAAACAGTCAAAGCTGTCGAGTGATCCTTGTCACCGCTCGATCTGTGCCAGCATATTAGATGAATAACATCATTGTGAATCAGGTGTTTCCTCTACGCCCTGTGGAGTAGCCCAATAAACAAAGCCCATACCGTCTTGATCGCCGCCCCGCTCTGCGTGCTATGCTCTCCCTGCGGCGAAAACGAGGAATACATTGAGCCTGGAAAAAGTGGTTGATGAAATAAAAAATGAGATTGAGAGATTGACACAGGTGCTCCATCTGCTCTCGGGCGGACGGACCAAGGGGAAATGGCGAAAGAAGATGTCGGTGGCGGCGAGAAAGAGAATTTCCCAAGCACAAAAGAAGCGGTGGGAGAAGGTGAAGCGAGCGCGGAAGAAGTAGGTAGTGGCTGAACTTGAAAAGCCCGGACGGGCATCCGGGCTTTTCCTATTTTGCTTTCTTACCTACTCGCTCGGGCCTGTGCTGCCATTTCTGCATCGGCGGCACGGGCAGTTTTACACAGGGTACAGAACTCTGTCCCTGGCTCGTTGGCCTTATTTCCACATTGTCCTGGATTATTGCGGTGCGGTTCGCTGCTACAACCCGTACATTGACACTGTGGGAGGTTTACGTTTGTTATTGAGGTGACCATTGTATTTTTATCTCCGGAGGTGGCGTAGATTTTTATGAATGAAGGAATTAGCCACCCCGATACAATTCTCTCGCCACTCTCGATCCCAATGCAAGCCGAGATTCAGCCACTACCGAGAAGTAGGTCAAAATCACCCACGGCAATCACCCACGGTTGGTCAGTCTTAATCGTATTATCCAGTGTTTGGTAGTCCCTCAGCAACCTTGAAGTTGTTGAAAACACTGGCAATACGAGTTCTTTTAAGGCGTGGGTCGCAGGTTCGATTCCTGCCGCGCTCACCAATACAAGACCTGCATAAACAGGCCCTCCGCGAGAGGGCCTTATTGTTCTATCGTATGCAACGGTTCGGCTGGGCGGTACGCCCGGCTCTCCACCAGCAAAACTGAGCAATGTAAATTAGGGACAATGACCGCG
>Ga0182024_10007700_pt1 | contig 23143 bp, 17 predicted proteins | sample P32metaG_FD_120480 | JGI IMG/M metagenome (GOLD analysis project Ga0182024, IMG submission 120480) | Permafrost microbial communities from Stordalen Mire, Sweden - P3-2 metaG (Illumina Assembly) | ecosystem: Environmental > Terrestrial > Soil > Wetlands > Permafrost | place: Sweden: Stordalen... | reverse complement strand
GTTGCAAAGTACAGCTCGTCAGGCGGTGAAAAGCCGAAGGCAATCCTGTGCGCCTCGTCAGAGGAGGTGTGCGGCCGCATCAATCGAGCCAAAAAACCACACTCTCACGAATAGGACGGGCTAAACTCCGGTCAACCCAGAACCTTGGACTTGCAACCCAATCCGGGCTTTCCTGTTGTGCGAGGGTGGGTCGAGGGAGTGCTCGAGTGTCATCGATTGAGCCGTCAGGATAATATCCGAACCGAGAATCAAAGAAGGAAAACATCTTCGACTCAAAAAGCGATACGTAGTGTGTCCCACCGCTGACAACAGCAATCTCACTGGCAGACTGCTCGTTCCCCCAATCAAGAGCATCTCGGGGTCGGCGGTCTTTGGTATAAACCCAGTCGAGCCCGGTGCGCATGAAGCCGTCGGAACCTAACTGGGCCCCTGTGTGAAACACATGGCTATCCGACGTCATGTTGAACAGGCCTTGCCTAAATTCGAGCCCCCACGGATTTCCCGCAGGCCCCTTTGCTTCTTCGAGAAGCACCGGCACTCGTGCATAGACTTTCGCGGTCAGCTCGGCATCGTGCCGCGTGCGAAAAACGGGAGCAGTTTTGGTATTCGGGTTTATTTTGGCGATATCGGTTATTGAAAGAGTAAAGCGACGTTCAGTATCGGTGAGGTGAGATGGCTCTTCGATTCTAAAGGCAAACTCGGCGGTTTCCGAAGACCCCATGATAAACAGACAGAATGATTGATTGTCTTTAGTGCCAGCGAACCATTGCTTTATTTCCGCCATAGACAATAGCGCTACCAACCGTTTGTTTTTCATCAGACCAGCAAAGAACATCGCAGTCGTTTCGTTAGTCGCAATACCCAAAGGCAGGATCAATCCTGCCCGACCACTGGAGCGCACCAAGGTTGCTGAAAATTCAGCGAAGAGAGCGTACGTGTTGATTTTGCCTTGGGCCGTCAGAAGGAACCGGCCACTGCCGCGAGCAAAATCGTTCAGCGCCTCAAAGACACGCTTGTCCTGTTGAAATCGCAGAAACATATCCGGGCGGCTTCGTTCCAATCCGGCGATTGCTCGCTTGCGGGCGGCTCCTTTCAGGACCCCAATTGCTGGGTCGCGGACAGCGAAATACTCCTCCTCGCCGAGCTGCACGACTTCCCATGGGGGATTGCCTAGCACCACGTCGAAGCCGCCACGCGAGATCATCACTTCCGGGAAGGCAAGCGGCCAATGGAACGCGCGCGCGTATTCGGCTGCATCAATTGCCGCAGTCTCCAGCGGGCCGTAGAGACTTTTTCCGCCGAGTCGGGCCCGTACGTGGCCTGTTGTCGGAATTGTTACACTGTTGGCATTGGTGGGAACGCCACCTTTCTTAGGTAACAAGAACGCGGCGGTGTAGAGATCGCATCCGACTTTGGTGGCCCAGCGCTTTGGGTTGTTTGTCCAGGCGACGAACCGCCTTCGCCTCTCCTCTACCTGTTCCACGGTGTCTTCTGGTAGGTGACGCAAATCGTCCATTTCGGCCGCAAGCTTCGCTGGCGGAAGCCCGCCGCCACCCCTTGCCCAGTCGAAACTACCCTGTCCAATTTTCTCCGTCTTGTTGCGCTGGGCGAACCATTTAGCGGTTTCCTTGTTATCGCCAGTCAGCGGCTTATAGGCTTCGTCAGGAATGCCCTTTTCCAACATCGTCAGGTCAGAGACGCCGAGCAGACTGTCGCCGCACTGAATATTGGCATCGAGAAAGCCGAGTGGCTTTCCAGGATCTACGGTCTCGATCCAGAGTGCCACTTTGGCGAGTTCGACCGCCATTGGATTGCGATCAACGCCATGGATGCAGTTGCGCGCAACGTCGCGCATCGCAGCGGGATAGTCGGGGTCGTCGTTGTCACGAAGCTGCGCTACCCGCGTCGCCATACGCCGGGCGGCGCCCAACAAAAAATGCCCGGATCCACAGGCGGGATCGACAACGTTGAGAGCTAGAATGGCATCCGCGCCGCCTTCCGCTTCGGCGCGATCAAGTACCGGATTGAGCGCGCTATCGAGCAGCGTCTGCACCAGGCTGTCGGGCGTATAGTAGGAGCCGGAAAGCTTGCGCGCGTTTCCCTTTGCTTCCGCGCCACCGGCAAAGGTAAAGGTGCGGCCATGATCCTCGCGCACTGGCACGAGTTCGAGCAATCCCTCATAAACTGAACCCAGCTCCTCGGTCGCCATGTCGCGCCAGTTGATTCGGACACGGCGATCGTTGTTCATCAGCCAGCTCAGCTTGAAGATCGCTGCCATGAAAGCGCGATTAGGAAGCTTTGCATCATCTAGATCGGGCGTCAGTCCGCTACCAAAGAGTCCTCCAAGCGCCGGTAGACCTAGCAGTTTCTCGCCGCCCTCCAGCGCCCGAAAAACGATCTTTGCGCCTTCCCATGCGTCAAGGTGATGATCGTGTGCGGATCGGCGGATAGACCTGTCGCGCAGATGCGCGAAGCCGTAGCCTTCAAGGTACAGGGAACGAACAGAAGCGCTAATATTTGGCGAAAGGAGCAAATCGCGGTCTTCAGCAACGGCTAGGAAGATCAGGCGATAGACGATCCGCAGAAGCTGCTCGAACCATGCCTGCATCGAAATAGACTGGTCGTCGAGCCTCGCGCACAAGAGAGGATTGGCATCCAGAAACCCCTGGCCCAACGCAAGGAGCGTATCCTCGACGCTCCCACGCAGGCGTTCACGTGCAGCGGTACCCGCACGCTGACCGGCTTCCCGCCATTTCTCCAGCGGGGACTCGCCGCCAGGTGCGCCCTCGCCACCAAAACGAGTGGCGTGAATCAAGAGCCAAATCGCGGTGAAATCAGCGAACATTTCGTCGCGAAAGATCGCGCCCAGATCAGCCTCGATATAGGCAGGGCGCGTGAAGCTCGCATTGTCCCGCATAAGGCGAATGCGGTCCCCAGCGAAGACAAGGCCCCATGTAGATTCGTTGCCGGTGTTCAGCCAATCCTGAAGGAGTGCAATAGGACTTCGCCTAGCCAGGCCCTCGGTATGGCCATCGCCAAATTCGGGCAATGCCTTTGTGAATGCCTCGATCGTCTTGCCATTGTCGCTTCCGATCGGTGCCGCCACGACGATCGGCACACGGCCACCCTTCGCTTCCCACGTAACCCGGTAGCGGTGACCATCCGCGATGTGATCGGTCGGGCCTTTCAAGGCTTCGAAACCAAACGCTTCCTGAAGCAGCGCCTTTGCGAAGGCTGCCGTTTGCGTAACCGTCGGTCTTTCTATTCGCGACCAAGCTTGCCAATGCGCCTGTCCAATACGGAAATATCGGGTGATCTCATCCCGAAGCGAAGTTCCTTTCGGGCAATGGTAATCGGCCGCCGCCTTCGCGTCCGGCGTTGTCGCGGCAATCTCGGCGAGTTTTTCAGGGCTGATCAGGCCGCCTTCGACGTTAATCGCCGCCAAACCGATATCGGCGGCCCGCTTCAGATGGCGCGCCACTATTCGCCCTCCGGAAGCAAGACATAGAGGCCGATAACATCGGCAGGCAGAACCGGCGTCACCACAACCGTCGCGCCACCGCGCGCCGCGTCCGTCAGGCGAAGGTGGTCGGTCGATAATGCCTGCCCGCGCGCGTCAGCGAACGTTCGAATGGCGTCCTCATAACCCGGCAGGCGCGCAATCGCCTGCTCAAGCCGGGTTTGGCGGACGCGATCGGTGATATTGCCAGCCGCCTCAGTTTCCAGCAGCGTCAATGCGTCAAGACCTTCCCGGATCGCCTCCGGATTCGTGCCGCCAAAGGCCAGTCCCGTCGCCTCCTCCGCCAACATGAGACTTGCTGACCGTCCGCTGGTCACGAGTTTGAAACGAAGGCGGAGCAAGAGCAGCGTCGTCATCTGGGATACCGTTCGCGTCCTCCAGACACCGGCCCGTCCTAGCGGATTTGCAATCGCGGCGCCCTGCGGATCCAACGCACCTTCGGTTAAGGTTTCGGCAAGTGTTGCCACGAGGGGGTGGACACGGCCAACGTGCATCACGCCCGGTAAGGGATTGTCCTCAAAGGCGATGCGGCGCGTACCGTGCAAGCCGCGCGCCTCCAGCCGGTCCTTCATCGAATCGGGCAAATGGTCGAGATGGGCGAGGAGTAGACTACCCCTGGTCTCCAGCCCGGTGCCGACCCGCTTCAGCGCCCGGTCAGTGAATCGGCCAACCTCACTCGGTCCACCATTGAGGGCTCTCATGGCCCGCCATTCCGGCAATACTTCTTCTGGGCGCATGGCCCCCTGTGCATAGCGGGCCCGGCTCGCTTTGGCGTTTTCTTCGGCATCTCGCCACTTGGCTTCCAGCCGTTCGGGGGCGCCGCCGAAATCAAATGCGCGCTGCGCACGTGCCCCCCCGCGCCGCAGGAGCATCGCCTGCATCAGGGCAGCGGTGACCCCTTCACGGTCTTCAGGCATCGGTACGGAAACGCCTGTTGCCTTTTGAATGGCTTCGGCCTTGCGCAAGATCACGCCCAACACCGCGCCGTCGATAGCGCTGTTTTCTCCGAATATGGTGACGGACCAAACGTTGCCGGACTGCTGGCCAAAACGATTGACGCGGCCTTCCCGCTGCTGATGCCTCGTCGGGTTCCAGCTCAAATCGTAATGGATCACAGCGTCGAAGAGTGACTGCAGGTTGATGCCTTCCGAGAGGCAGTCGGTTGCGACCAGTATACGATTGTCAAATGGTTCGGTAGCATCGACACGCGCACGGCGCTCCTCCGGCGTGAAACGGCCCGTCACAACGACAACCTCGTGTTTCGGCCAGACCCTCTTTAAGACCTCGCCCACCGCTTCGGCCGTCCCAATGAATCGGCAGAAAATAACGGGTTTAACATTGTCCTTCAGGAGCGGCTTCAAGCGCTTGAGCAACGCTTTGATCTTTGGATCCTCGTCTCGTCGGGCATCGAGCTTGCCAGCCGTTTGGATTAACGCATCAAGCGCGGCGCGTTCTTCGCTGCCTTCGATTGCCGTTGCGGGCTCGATATCCCCCTCATCGAGAAGGCCGTCATCCTCGTCCAATACGATGGGTTCAATCGATTCTTCGTCGGCCAAGCCACCTAGACGATTGCGCAAAGCACTCGCCGCGGCCGCCGCGGAAGAACCGACACAGCGCATCAGTGCCAAAGTGCCCCAGAAGGCAAGGCGACGACTTCGCTGGTCGGCCCCGGCACGATCGGTTACGGCCATACAGTAGTCCAGGACGTCCTCCTGGAACTGGAGAAAGTCACCGGTCAAAGTGTAGCCTTCGTCGTCCACATTGTGTTTCGGGAAGGTCCGCCGTTCGTCCCATCCGCCCTCGGTAATATCGGCGCGCCGCCTCTGCACGAAATGCTGCGCCAAGCGCCGGGCGTACCGGGTACGGCTGTTCTCGTCCGCCCCGATTGGGCCTGCCGCAAAGTCGGGGTGGATCAGTCCGAGCAGCCGGTCGAAAGCCGCTTCGTCTCCGCTATGCGGTGTGGCCGTGAGCAACAGTAGGTGGCGCTGTTCATCGTCGGCTATTCTCTGAAGCAGTTCATACCGTTGGTGCTTGCCCTTCTCGCCACCGACGCAGGCGTGGGCTTCGTCGACGATAACCAAGGCTGGGCAGGCGCGCGTGAACTCGGCGCGGCGGCTGTCGGCCTTGATGTAGTCGAGGCTGACGACAGTGTAAGGGTATGCTTCGAATAGGCTTTGCGCCGCGGGCAGACCCCGTTCAAGGCCACGCGCTTTGGACGACGTCACGGCGACAGCCTCGACATCGAATTTCTCCGCAAGTTCCGTGACCCATTGATCCACGAGATGCGGCGGGCAAAGCACCGAAAAGCGATCGACGATCCCGCGATCGAGCATCTCGCGGATGATGATGCCGGCTTCGATGGTCTTTCCGATGCCGACATCGTCGGCAATCAGTAACCGCACCGTCGTTAGCTTTAGCGCCATCATCAGCGGCACGAGCTGATACGCCCTCGGTTCCACGCCAAGGTGCGCGGCGCTGCGAAATGGACCGGCCCCTCGCCGGAGCGAAAGGCGCAAACCGTCAGACAGAAGGCGGGCGGAGTCCTGGGTATCTAGCTGGTCCAATTTCGGCGTATCGAACCGCGCCGGCCGGACAGGCATACGCTCGAGCGCCGGTGCAATCACCTGTGCATCCGCCTCGGAACCTGAGAGCGGGCGAATATTCAGGAGTCCCTCGGCGGCCGAAGGGAGGACGACCCACTCTCGGCCGCGTGCTTCGATGAGATCGCCAGGAGAAAAACGAGCCGTCTCCATCAGGCGGACCCCAACGTTGAGATCAATGCATCAGGTGGTAGCTCACCCGGTTCTGCTGGCAGAGCAATGAAATCAATACCGAGATCGTCGCAACGTTTGCGGAGCGTGTCGATTTCTGTACCCGGTACCGCGAGCAGCCGCTGCAACTCCCAATACAGTGGGTACACGACGCCATCGATCTGGCGGCCGGTGGGCAATGGAAGTTTCCAGCGTTCAATTGCCGTCGTCCAAAGGTCGGATGGCCTGTCGGTCTCGGTTTGCGTCAAATTGGCGCTGATAAGCGATCTCAGGAAATCGATCACCTCCGGGTCCCTCCGGTCGATCGATTCATGGTCGGTCTGATTGAAATAGGACAGAAGGCAACGATAGCAGCCCGCGACACAGGCATCGACCGTTTCCTTCAACGGAGTAGTGTCGAACGGCTCCTCGTAGTGCATGAGCCGCAATGCTTCGCACGCAACTTCCGCCATCCGTTTGGGATCTGAAACCAGACGATTGAGTACGCCAGCGCCGCCCTCTGTCGCCTCATAGAGTAGAATCGCATTTCGCGTATCGCGCCTGGGCATAGGTTCGCCAAGCAGTTCTCCCTCCTCCAGCTCCGCAACGATCTCGATTCCTCGAATCAAGGCATGCTGAAGCGTTGCCATCTGAGCGTCGTCGAACGAGGCCACTGGCCTGAGCAACAACGCGTTCTTGTAGTCCTGAACAATCGGCACAATTCTCTGCGACCTGGGCACCGTGACGTCACCGTCGTCATCCCCGCCATTGATGGTGTCCTTCACCCAACGTCCCGAGGACGGGTCAATACAGAACCCAAAAGTGGTTTTTGATTTGCGACGGCGCAAGCCCTTGTTGATCCGCGAGAGCTTAGTGACAGCGCCATAGTCGAGGTGAAGCAGAAGATTGTCGTTGGACTTCAGGACAAGCGATCGAATGTCGGGGTTTCCCTCCGCCATCGGCCACTGAAAGACGGTCTGGATTTCGAAGCCGCGGCGCTGACGGTCTTCGTCGTTGGCGGTGATCCGCGTAGAGGGCGTCGTCTCCACATTGTCGATCCGGTAGATGTGGTCCAATCGCTCGCCGTCTCCAAGAGACGATCCGCACGCGTGGCAGCGTTCGGCAACCTTATCGTCATGCGCGGCGCCACAAATGCTGCAAAGGATAAGAGTTGTGGTTCCGAGTCGACCGCCCTCGATCCGACCGTGAGAAGGCAGCTTTGCCTTGACCACGCGAAACACCCGCCCCTCGTGATAGATTAAGCTGTTTGGACCGAACTCCGAAATTGCTAGAAACCGTGGCCGCTGAAGAACTGCGGCACGCTTGGTGGCCGGAATGAAGGCGTAGAGTGGCAAGCGCGGAAAATTGTAGCCCGGGAGGAAACCTTCCGTTGCCAGATATCGATAGGCGTAGAAATCCGAGCCGTTTGTTGCCTGTCCGCGCTCAAGCATATCCAGTTCCTGGGTGGCGCGATAATATCGTGTCGCCGCCTCTTTGCGTTCGCCCGGCCGGAACGTGGTCTTCTGCTGGATGACGTTTGCTTCCTCCTGTTCGCGTTTTGCACCGCGATAAAGTTCACGCCAGCGATCAAAGGTTTCTGAAAAGTTCGCAGCCGCATTCATATCGACATCAGCGACAAACGCATCGAGATCATCGAGCCAAGGCGCATCCTTGAGGTCTATCGCAGGCAATGTCGATTCCAGCAGCCGGCGCATGATCGGCCGAGCGTTTTGGCTCTTTGTAAGGGCTGCAAGCTCCGTTTCGATCTTCGGCGCGACCGGCATCTCCGCCTTGTTCATATCCAGATTCTCTGGGATGGAAGCAGCAAGAGGTACACGTGCCTCCGACAGCCATTCTGCATGAAGATGGCTGCGGAGAAGATCACGATTGGCGAGATCAAGTGCCGGCGGCCTGACGACCCCGGCTACCAAGGCCACACGATTGGAAAAATAGTATTGGTCGTGAGGAGATTGGGAAGCGCAGTAGGTAACGACAAGCGCTGCCTGACCGCTTCGTCCTGAACGTCCTGCGCGCTGGGTATAGTTAGCCGGTGTAGGTGGAACATTTCGCAAATACACTGTGTTGAGCGCGCTGATGTCGACACCAAGTTCCATGGTCGGCGAGCAAAAAAGAGCTGGCAAGAAACTGGTCGGTTCGCCCTCTTGCTGCATTTCGTCCTTGTTCGCAGCGATTCGCTCTCTGTCCTTTTTCTCAAATCGGAAGCGATCTTCGCGCCATGCACGAACCTGATGATCCACCTGCGCCGTATGTTCCCTAGCTTCGAACGCGAATGGCAGGGCTCCTTCGTTGCCAAGCATTTCAGCAACCTGTTCATAGAGTTCGCGAAAGAACGGGTTCTGGCGCCGTCCGTCCGCTCTCTCCTCAGCCGAGAATATTCGCAATGCGCTCGGTGCAAGTCTCCACCCCGGCTTGTCGCCCCCGACGCTGATGCGCCTGACGATCTGGTGCGCTTCAGCAGCTTTCAGCAACTGGCGGACAACTTCTTCGTATTCCGCGGCAGCAAGAGTTTCGCCCCAAATCTTCTTGCTCCGCAGCGCTTTGCCAAGGTTTGTTCGCCAGCCGGCCCGAACGATCAGAAACGCCTCTTTAGCTGCAATTTCAGTATTTCGGGGGGGATCGACCATGAGAAAGCCGGCTTCGCGAAGCTCATCTTCTTCGTTCTGGTCGATTGCCCAAGGGTCGCGAAGTCGCTGACGCGAGCCTTCAGAAATCTGCAGGATTTTTCCGCGATCGAGCGCCTCGGTCGCAATCGCCAACCCTCTTCGCATATGGTCAAACAGAATGGTGAACAGGTCGCGGCGGATATCTTGGCTCGCTCCGGCGAGGCGATTATTGGCGGCGAACTCCTCCTGGTCGGAAACCAATTCATCGAGGCCTGGAAAGCCAACACGAATAAGGCCGACTTCTTCCAGGTTCGGATTCGTAAAACGCCATCCCTTTCGGAGATCGGACCAAAGCCGGTGGGCAAGCACCGAGGTTAATACCTCCTGGGAATCTTGGCGATTCTGGTATCCCTTCGTCGCAGGGTCTTGCATCCACTCGGCGAGTCGAACCTTCTGTTCGAGATCGAACCCTAAGGCAAGCCGCACGGCCTCGCCGAAACGGGTGTCGGCCAATCCTTTGGCGCCGGCGTCACGAACAGCGCGGACTATTGCGCCGCGGAGAAGGGTTACAAAAATAAAATCGTTGAAGTGACCTGCTTGAAGAGCTGCATCTTGCCGATTATCGGTGAAGCCAAGAATTTTTCGCGTATGAGCGTCCAGCGTACCGTCTTCCATCATCCAACTGAGAATGGTGGAGACAATTAAGGTTGTTGCGGAGCTACGCCCCTCTGCCGACAAGCTGGCCAGTTTGTTAATGTCGCGAGCCTGCGAAGGTGGTTGATGACAACACTGCGGGCAGAACCGATAGCCTCCGCGGAAGAACCATGCCGGCACACCGGCAGAATGTGACGATCCGTCCTTGGCAAGCGTCAGCAACTGGCCTTCGTGCTTCCCGCGGTGAGGTTGCTTCAACCTTTCGGTGCCGGCCGGCGTGGTTTCCTGCCAATCATCGGGGTAATCTGATACATCGCCGGAGAAGGCAAAGTCGTCATTGACGGACGGAACCAGATAGCCACTTTCCGTGCCGTCCGCTTCGATTTCGTCCGAAGGCGGCTCGTCCATGGGCCGCGCGACAACCTTGCCGGCGACAATGCTGACGCTGTGGTGTTCCTGCCCGCATTCCCGGCAGAAGAATGTCGGGTACAGGCGTGCTGACTCGTCGTCAGGGTGAAACACTTGTCCCTCAAGAACTACGCGCCGCGACGCCGCTGGCTCAAGCGTGGAGTAAACCCGTCCGGCGCCGGAAATGAAACGGTGCAACTTGAACGCCAGGAATGCGCGATCGCTCGTGCCGCCCCGCAAATCTTCGCGACGTCCCATCACAGATAGGATATGCGCCAGAGCTTCCGCGCACTTTTCCGCACTCAAGCTCGTAGCGAGGACGAGTTTGTCGGCCGCATCGGCGAGTGTCATCGGCTGCCGGCGGCGCAGCTTTTCGCCTTCGATGAGACCAACCTCCGTCTCAATCCAACAAGCGAGGGGATGAGTGAACAGTGCCTCGTTGCTGATATTCGAGGAAATCTGTCCGGTAACGGCATCTCGCAGGGATTGTCCGAGCGACGAGCCGTGTACGGCTGGATCAGTTACCCGTGCCAGATGCTCGTCGATGATCGAATTGGGGCCCATCGTTTCACCGAAGAGTTTGGCTCCAACCTCTGCGACGGCTGTGTTGCGCGCTTCATCATTCTCAGCATTTGACATCGTCGCGGACGTGCCGATGCACAGAAGCTTCTTCGTCCCTGAAAGCCGCTCCTTGACCCGACGAACCAGCATGGCAACGTCTGCACCTTGGCGGCCGCGATACGTGTGGAGTTCATCGAGAACCAGGAACTCTAATCCATGCGCGTTTTCGATTACCGACTGATCGAGCTTGTCCTGGCGTGTCAACAAGAGTTCAAGCATCATGAAGTTTGTGAGCAGAATATCCGGCTTCAGATTGGCAATTTCCTGCCGTCTCGATTCGCCTTCCTGACCGGTGTAACGTGCAAATGTCGGACGCAGCTTTTCCTCGACGCCGGAGGACCCGACGAATTTTTCCAATTCTTCGAGCTGGCTGTTAGCTGACGCGTTCATGGGATAGATTACGATCGCTCTGGTCTTTGGATCTTCGCCCGCACGACGAGCTTTCACGACTGCATCGATAATCGGAATGAAGAAACAAAGCGACTTACCGGAGCCGGTCCCCGTTGTGACGATAAAACTCTCGCCACGCTGCGCCTTTGCGATGGCCCGCTCCTGATGCCGATGGAGGCGGATGGCCTCGCGATGCTCACCCATCGCAAATATCTGGCGAAGTTCAGGATCCAGAATCTGATCTGAAACCAATCGATCGATGCTCGCACCCTCCTGGTAGCGAGGGTTGATCGTGATTAAAGGAGGCGGCCAGAAACGATGCTGGTCATACGCCAAATCGATCTGTTTCCGGATCTCGGGCGCGTGAATAATGGAGAAAGACCGCGCGAATTTGGCATATCGGTCAATCAGCGATCGGTCGAGTTCGAATATATCCAAGACGCGCCCCAGTGCGAATACGTCTAAATGCGGTGAAAGTCTTCCGCAGAATAAGCGGAACGCTGGCGAGACGCTAAATCCACGATTGGCTTAGGCTATTTTGACCACAGGTGCGTGCACTATCAAGGTGTATTGGGGAAGGAGCTCGGGATTCGATCGTTTCATCAAATCAGGCCAGATTTCCGAGTTCCGCACCACACCAGCAGCGCCATCTGCCGCTTGCCCAGGATCACCTCAACGTTCTCCGGCGTTAGCTATGTCAGACGCCGCACACGGCTGACGTCGGACGAATTGATCTTCTGGGGGCGACCACAATCTGCACCTCGCGATACAGCGTCGAAAACTTCGACATCAACACCCATTGACGCAATTAGGGCTCTGGATCATCCGATGTCGCCGGCATCCCAGCGGGACAGTCGGACGAAGTCGTGAAACCCACAGGAAGATGTCGGGCATACTACGCTGGGATGTACGGTACCGTCAGACTCGATCGAATGCCCCTTCAACGTCAGGCCGTGACCGTTCGGGCAGGCGAACTCGGCCTTGAAGCGATTGATGGTTGCGGGATGACAAGCCTTCCAGTGCAACGGCGGAATGTCGCCGGCGCCGGAGTAGCGAGGAATATCGAGTCTTGGCCTAGTCCATACATTTCTGGTCTGCCGCGTGACCTGCGAGGTTCGCGAAGCGAAGATCTCTTTGAGCAATGAGCGGAGCCAGCGGAACATTAGTCGCCCTTGCCGAACAGGTTCATGAGCCTGAACGTCATCGCCTGTCGGCTGACGTCGTAACGTCGCGCGAGCGCCGCGACTTGCTCCTCGTCCTCAATGTCGAACATCAGGTTCTTGGCATCGCGCGAAAGGAAGTCCCGGGGCATCAACAACTCGGCCGCAAAAGCGTTGGCCTCGACTTCCTCGACGTCCTCCGCCTTCGAAGATGCGCTTGATCGCAAATTGACCCGGAAATGCTTGTCGACGCGAAGTTCGACGCCGTCATGGAGCAGGAGGTGTCCGAGCTCATGCGCGATAGTGAAGCGCTGACGTTGCAGAGGTTGTTCGTTCGCGACACCGATAACGGCAGTGTCCGCCTTTCGGATGAGAAGTCCCGATATTTCTTGATTGAAATTTCGATACTCAATTTTTGCGCCGGCTGCCGTCGCGAGTCGCTCAACGGGAACGGTAGGCTTGGTCACACCGTTGCGTGCAAGGATTTCGGCAGCGTAGCGCCGTATCTTGATGTAGCGCGGTCTGAGAGGTGTCATGGCTTTTCAGTTTTTACCAAGGTCTTCTTCACATAAGCGGACACGGTTGGCATTGAGCGAAGCTGACTGTCTCCCGGGACGACGAAACCCATTGTCGGCCCCTCGGTCTCGGTAAGCAGCGCTTGAGGTGATAGATTCAGAGTCTTGCACACCAGATTAAACTGGTCGATCAGCAATCTCTGACGCCCACGCTCGATGTTGGTGACTGAAGTGCGTGAGAGACCGAGGCTCTCGCCTAGCTCGGCCTGCGTAAGCTGCAATTGCTCTCGTCGTCGGCGAATCGACTCGCCGAGCCTGAGGTAGAATTCGTTGGGCTCGATCATCGTTGTGCGAGGGCGGCCGGTTGTCCGAAGTTGGCCGAATCGTCTCGTATTCGTCACTAAAAGTCAACCAGGTTGACATTCGGTAGGGGTACTAAGTTGACAGTATCTGTAGTTGGTATTAACGTCTCGCGACTTCAACCCTTCTACCGGAGGAGACTATGACGATACTTGAAGATGAGACGAAACACGCTGATGGTCGCCATCACGACGACAAGCCGGTCGCGGTCGCGGTGATCACACCAAGCGGCTTCTATCCGGACGAAAACGACTACAACCGATCTTACCGCAGCGAAATCGTTGGCAAGGTCCTCGAGCGAGCCAAGGTCAAGCTGGATCTCAAGAACACCGCCGACTGGGTGGCCGAGGTAGAAAACCGCTCCATCGATCCGTCGAAGACGTTCTCGGAGAACGATTTGCACGGAGTCGTCGAGATCGAGTGGCACAAGCCTGAAGGGGGCGGAGGTGCATCCGGCCGCCTCTAAGGCGAAGTTTGACGCCGAGGTCGCGCTTCTGACGGCGGACTTCCTTCGGGTAAAACAGTGGAAGCTGTTGACGCCGGCCTATCCGATACTTGATCTCACGATCGAGGCCAAGCGGCCGCTTCGTCTCGTCATCAACTGCGACAACTGGAACGAGGCGCCGCTCTCCGTGGCGCTTCTTTCACCGTCGGACGGCGCGTTTTTGAGCTGCGGGGAAGCGCAGCTGCTTGGTGGTGGCATCTTCAACCATTCCGCCCACGAACAGACGGGTCGGCCGTTCGTCTGCATGCGCGGGATCCGGGAATACCACACCCATTCGAGTCATCGACACGAAGTCTGGGATACCTACCGCAACGAGGACGGCATGAACATTCCCGGAATCGTCACGCAGATTGCGCGCGCCCTTCGGAAGAATATCGGCGCATGACAATCAAGATCCCGAAGCAGCTTGTCGAATGCACGATCGAGGTCCTGCAGAGAGGCGGCGCGGTCGAATGCGAGGCTGTCGTGCTCTGGCTCGGCAGCGGCCCGCGCGGCGGCGAGCGGATCGAGGACGCGTATCGGCCCGACCAGATCGCCGAAAGGGATTTCTTCCGTATCCCCCATCGAGCGATGAAGGATTTGATGGGGTACCTGCGGCGCACGCGTCTGCACGTCGTGGTACAGGTGCACTCCCATCCGGGGACAGCATTTCACTCGCAAGCGGACGATGATTGGGCGATCGTCCGGCATCGCGGAGCACTGTCGCTGGTCGTTCCGCGCTTTGGCGCTGGCGCCACCGTCGGGAACTTCTTGGACCAGATCGCTGCCTATCGCCTTTCGGACGAGGACGAATGGATCGCGATTTCCGACGAGGAGATTCCGCGGGTGATGGAACTTACGTGATGCTGAACGCAAACCAGGAAAACCGAAAGGCCTTGGCAAGCCTCCTCGGGATCGAAGAGGAGGACGCAGCCGAGAAGCTGCAGACGAAGGTCGCCGTCACCGTCGATGACCCCGCGGCGACGGCTTTCGCATCCGACCTGTCGCTGTTGATCGGAAAGACGCTGCACGTCGTCGACAAAGATGTCGATGCCGAAATCGAGATCGCCGTCGGTGGAGCGGCATCGACTAACGCGCCGGTCACATTTTTCGTATCGATGCGAGTCGACGGCATGATCGTGAGTCGCAAAAGCGTAGCGGCGGAATGGTCGGCGGTCCCCAGGTTAAACGAAAGGATTTGCGCTTGTTACGCGGCAGGTACGGTCATCGCGCACGCAATCGGCAGGGAGTGTCCCGATCCGTTTCCGATCGTTTTTGACGATCTGGGGATTCCTAAGACGATCCCGGCGATCGTGTTCGAGGACGACGTCCTTGCGGGGTGCGGCGGCATCGGGACGGGTTTCCTTTGGGCACTTCAGACGTTGGAGACTTCTGGGCGCCTGACGGTCGTCGATAGTAAGAATGTCTCCGACGGCAACCTCAACCGATGCTTCTTCTACGATGTAGCGGATGTGGGCTATCCTAAGGCCGACCGGCTGGTCGCACGCGCCATGTTCGACAAGACGGTTTTGGAGTCTTTCGTCGGTACCTTCAATGACATCGTCTTGAAGCGAGATCGCGTTCGGCGGGTCTTCGTGACGGTCGACAGTCGTGCCGCACGGCGCTCCATCCAAGCCGACATGCCGCTTGAGATCTTCGATGCCTCGACGACTGACGTCACGGCGGTGGTCACACATCATCATAAGCAGCCAACCGGGTTCGCTTGCCTCTCCTGTATCTATCCTCACATCCCGCTGGAAGACGCACGCGAACGCGACGTCGCGGATCTGCTTGGGTTGACGCTCGATCAAGTGCGGCGAAGAATCGTGGACGCAGATGCTGCCGCTGCGCTTGAGAGCAACTTCGGCGAGCCGGCAGAAACGTTCCTAGGTAAATCGATGGACAGCCTTGCAAAGGCGCGCTGCGGCTCCGCGCCCGTAACCACGGCAGGAGGCGTGCAAGCGCTTGCGCCATTCGCCTTCGTGTCCAATCTCGCGGGCTGTCTGATGGTGGTCGACCTATTGAGAAGTCGATCAAACGGTTACATGCCGTCCCCTAACTATTTACAGCTGGATCCATGGCGTCCACCGACGCCGGTGCGGAGACTCAAGCTGCGGCGCCAAGGCTGCGAGTTCTGCGGCGATTCGATAGTGATGGGCGCGTTTGCATCAATCTGGGATTTATAGGATCGCTACCGTGAAACCCTGGATGCCGCGCTTAGAGTCCGCGCTTCCTGGCCCTAGCGTTTTTCTTTGATCCGGGCGAGGCGGTCCAAGTCGGGATCGTCCGCGGCGCGTGATGCCGTCGGTCGGACATTGCCGAGATATTTCCGCGGAGTCGTCGCTCCATGATAGGACGACTTGAAGGGCCCGGCAAATAGACGAGCTTGAAAAATTCGTGCACCCACAACCAGCTCTACCGGATTGTTGCTCTCGTTGAACAACTCGATCGGGAAGCAGCCGCGATAGCCGGGTTGGATCATCGTGTTAAGATGGATTCCAAGGCGAGTGTAGCTGCTCCGCGTAAGGACATCGGCGTAGACATCACTCGGTAACGCAACGAACTCAAGCGTTGTGGTCAGGGCAAGCTGATTTGGATAGAGGACGAAGCTATCACCGAACTCCCGTCGCGTGGTTTGGAAATATGACGCGATACCGCGAAAGGCAGGATCCGCTTTGACAGTGCTTATGTACGGGCGACGGGTCAGGATCGAGACCAAGAAGTCGCACCCCAATCGAAGATCGACAGTAACTTCTCCGATTTGTGATTGATCGAGCAATGGGTCGATGAAAAGCGACTCCTCGCCGGTGACGCCAAGGCGACGCTGCAGTTCGTCTTTATGGAGTAGCGCCACTGTTCCATCTCTCTCTTATGGAAGCGTTTCTGATAGACTTCTCGGTAAGGTCGTTGATGATACGCTCGATGTCTGCGTCCGTTGGGGCGGATGCCACCCAAGGTGGAGACCTGTTGTCCAGCGAGTCCTCGAAATAGTTCCACGCGGAGCCGAAGATACCGTGCAGTTCACGCGTCGTTGCTATGGGATACGTCCGTATGTCGTCGAAGGCGGTCTTGACCGGGGCAGGATCAAACTCACGCTGGAGGGGCGGCAACTTGAGGTGTTGGAGGCACGTTTGGAAGAGCGGGATGAGTCCGGTTTGTCGATCCGCAAGAAAATCGTCTACTAACTTCACTCTATCCGCGGTCGCGGGGTGTGTTGCACTACTTTGATTGCCTGGGGCGATAATCTCTAGCGCCCTAATGCTGCAACGCCCGATATACGATGCCGCGAATAAATCCGCGAAGTGCTCCATCCGGTGCCGGTATTCTGGAGTCGAGTTGGGCGCCTGTATGAGCACGCTGAGATTGGTTACCCCGTTCGACACGTCCACGAAATGTCCGAGCTCGTGGTAGAGCGGGATGCAGTACAGCGGTTTGTGGCTGTAGACACGGGGGACGCCTAACTGAACCAAGAGGGGATCGAATCCGTTAGTGTCGAAGCCGGGCAGAGCGGTCTTCACGAACGCCCATGGGTCCGTTGGTTCGAAGTGAAAATCGCGTCCGTCGGTGAGCGCTGTCGTGATATAGCAGTCGCGTTTGGACCATTTCGGAACGACCGACTGCAGGCAGTATTCGATTTCGTACGGAGATTCTTTTGTTGTGCTGCCGGTAAGATATCTATTCGCACCCAAGGCATGGGAAGCGAACGCTCTTACGATATCCTCGCTGAGCGACTTCTCGTTTTGAAGAACGTACTCTATCACGTCGAGGAGCTGTGCGGTGAATTTGTGGAGTTTGCCACTGAAATAGGTGGTTTCTTGGCAATCCCGAAGACTGTCCCTGATCAGGAAAAGATCGAGTCTAGGGCGCAACTCGCTCCTCCAGTGAGGACAATATTCTTGATGCTTGATCGGGCGTCACGACCTTCAGGCTCGTCACGGGAGCGACGGCAGCCATAAGTTCGGAAGTCGCGCGCATCCGGCAAGCCAATTGGATCGCCTGAGGCGAAATTAATCCTTCGACCTTTGTCGGTGAAGCAACCAACTGTTTGGCTTGGTCCAACACCGCATCGAAATGTGCCATCAATTGATCTGGGATAACACCCTTGTCGCTCACGATGCGTAGAGCCAGATCGAACAGCTCAAGTGTCCGCGATTCATCGGTGGGGACGGCGGCCAGCATTGAAAAAGCCCTATGAATCTATGCGAATCGGTAAGTCTTGAATCATGATCGGCTCCGCGTCAATACTAAGTTAAGACCACCACAGTTTTTTTCGCATGCCGCGCCGCTTTCAGACGGGGTTGGCCGTCCCCTTAGCGCATTCCTATCTTACGACAATTGTCGTCTAACCGCGCCTTATCCGGCAAGCGTACGTTCAGGTCGGGCCTAGAGGTGCAAGAGAAAATCGTGGGAAGCGCGCTCGCGCCCAGGCTGGCGGCGGATTCCCCGTGAACCCCTAGATTACCCGAGACGCGAGACTAGGCCCCCGCCAGTCTCTGATTCCTCATCTCTTTATCATCCTGAGATCTTCAAGATAACCGCCTCCGGGGGAACGGCTTCCTGCTGCCGAGGCGGGTGACGCCCCGGCGAGGGGCTCGCACAACGTCAGGCACCGCAGAGCAGGTTTGGTGACGAAAAATCTTCCGGCGATTTGCGATATCGGCACCGTCCGTCGCGCGCTGCCGTTCGCAGTGACCTTTCCGTCAGGGGGCCGTCCGGCCAGTACAAGGCGGCCTCGCTGAACGTTAGTAACTCATCGCCCTTCCATTGTGCCGGGTTCGGTCGTGCCTGAACCCGGCCAAGTCAAGCGCGCGTAGTCATAAAATGTCGCCGGCCTGGTTCTTGCGAGCCCGGGATGCGGCGTCGCCAAGTGATTGCGCCAGCAGAAATTGCGGTACCCCTCGCACGAGAACAGATCTCGTTTCCTCGTAGCGCGTTTTTGCTTATTTTTAGTGCGGCGGTCTTCATGTGGCGCGGCTCCGAGAGAGCCGACAATTTTGCCTAAGTCTCTTTCTTTTTTTTTCTTAGGTTGATTTCAAATCGCGGAAAGCATGCAGAAGCTAGGGCCTACCCAAGCGGTCGTTAGTTGCGGAGCGAGCCCCTCGCTCATCTGAGACGGCTTGGTGCCAAACCGACATTGCGAGGGTTCTTGTTGCCGCGGTCTTCATGAAATCCGACATAAAGCGCCATTAGAGAACCCCAATACTTTTTTTCTCAGACCGTTTTTTATTTTTTTTGAAATCTATTTTTCAAATTTGAGCAAGTGTGCACGCGCTTGGGCATGTGACCTGTTGCATGATGTACCCTCCGTTGCGGGATGACCCCATAAGTCGCTTGGCCGCGACGTGAATCGAATCTCGATGATGCCGAATTCTGAGCGCTCTCCGTTGTGGTTATTAACGATGATCTCAGGAAAATGACTCGCATAAGTTGTCCAAAGCAATGAATGGGCGCCCCGAGATTCCGTAACATCTGATCAGCGAACAACAACGCGAATTGTTGAGATCCGCAAGGAACGTGCCAGCGCCAGTTTGTGCGCCCGATTTAACCATTGGTCCTAGCACGAGTGGGTGTCGACGGCCTTTGCCCAGCAAAGCCGAGAGCGCATGAACGGAGAATAATTTGCTACGTGTTCCCACCCCCGGATTTCGGACAGCACGACGACGTCGCCAACCAACCCGGATTGCAATAGATTGCCCTCCATGAAGAAGGTCGGCTTTCTATCATTTGGGCACTGGACGCCCTCGTCTCAATCACAGACCCGCTCGGCCGCGGACACGCTCCTGCAATCCATCGACATCGCCATTGCCGCCGAGGAATTGGGCGCGGACGGCGCCTATTTTAGGGTCCATCATTTCGCCCGCCAGCTTTCCTCCCCCTTCCCGCTGCTGGCGGCCGTCGGCGCCAAGACCAGCCGCATCGAGATAGGGACCGCGGTGATCGACATGCGCTACGAGAACCCTCACTACATGGCCGAAGATGCCGGCGCCGCCGATCTCATCGCAGGGCAACGTCTGCAACTGGGCATCAGCAGAGGATCGCCCGAGCAGGTGATCGATGGATGGCGATATTTTGGATTTCAGCCGGCGGAGGGCCAGGACGACGCCGACATGGGGCGGCGTCACGCGGAGGTGTTCTACGATCTGCTTCGCGGTGAGGGTTTTGCGCAGCCGAATCCACGACCCATGTTTCCAAATCCGCCCGGGCTGCTGCGCCTGGAACCCCATTCCGAAGGCCTGCGCGACCGGATTTGGTGGGGCGCCAGCTCGAACGCGACGGCGATCTGGGCAGCAAAACTCGGGATGAACCTGCAGAGCTCGACACTCAAGAACGACGAAACAGGCGAGGCTTTCCATGTTCAGCAGGCCGCCCAGATCCGGGCCTACCGCGCCGCCTGGAAGGAGGCAGGCCATGCTCGCGAGCCGCGTGTCTCGGTCAGCCGCAGCATCTTCGCACTGATGGACGATCGTGACCGCAGCTATTTTGGGAGCGGGCGCGAAGATGATGACCAGATCGGATTCATCGATGAGAGGACCAGGGCGATCTTCGGCCGCAGCTATGCGGCCGAGCCGCATGTACTCATCGATCAGCTCAGGAAAGACGAAGCTATCGCCGAGGCCGACACGCTGCTGCTGACCGTTCCCAACCAGCTGGGCGTTACCTACAACGCGCATGTGATCGAAGCGGTTCTCACCCACGTCGCTCCCGCCCTGGGGTGGCGCTGACGAAGCGGCTTGGCGTATCTCACTTAAGAGGAGTCTGACTTGAGCGTTGCTTTCACCAAGGAAGACAGTGCCGAAACTGCTTCGGAGACTCTGCTACCCGACCGCCCCGTTTCAGCTCATCCGAACCTTGTTACGGAAGCGGGATTGAAGGCTCTGGAATCTCAACTCCACCAGGCACGCGAGGCGTACGAGGCGGCGCTGAAGATCGAAGACGTGAACGAACGGCGGCGGCAGGCAGCAACCCCCTTGCGTGATGCGCGCTACCTTGCGGCGAGAGTTCGGACGGCACAGGTCATCGCCAGTCCGGCGTCGACTGACACCGTGGCCTTTGGCAGCACGGTGACCTTCAGGCGCGACGATGGGCGCGTGCAGAAATATCGTATCGTGGGAGAGGACGAAGCGGACCCTAAGGCCGGTTCTATTTCCTTCGTATCCCCAGTGGCACGGTTGCTGATGGGCAAAGCTGTTGGGGATGTCGTCGGTACATCCGGTCAAGTGCTTGAGATCATTGCGATCTCGTAGCACGCCCACACCGGACGCAGCCGACGTTTGGAATGGCCGCTTTGCGCGGCGGGTCATTCCCATTCTAGAACTGAAGCCGGCGCGGTAGCCTAGTGGCGCGTCCGACAGCACTGCAGCAGCCGCTCTTCTGAACCGAAATCAAAGCGATGCGAAATCCGCTTCACCAAAAAGGCGACGCGGAACGGGTCGACAGCCGGAGCTCTTATGATTGGGAATCCCTGCCATGTGTTAATCGTGCGGAACGGCTGGCGATCCCAAGGATTCGTGTAGCGTGCCCCAGGGGAATTGGTTGCAATGTTAATAATGAAGGAACGTCAACCGGCGTTTCGGACAGTAGAGGGATGGGCCAGAATGGTCCTGCTTGAGGTCGGTGCGATCCGCGCATGCGAAGAACATGGCTGGATGAAAGATCGTAGCGATCCCCATGCTCGCGAGCGCGCCCTTCTCATCGCGCGATACGAGCCGCCTCTCGGTCTCTCTTCAGAGCAGGCGGTTGCTGCCGTTCGCGACATGTTGGATACGATAGGCGATACCTGTCCGGAGTGTCCGCCCGAGTGATCGGAGGAGTGTTCGCCAATATGCGATGATGCTAGGCCGACTTGCGCTGCTTGGACGCTGGCTTTTTCGCATTCGTTTCCTTCGCCTTTAGCCCTTTGCCCTGGATAGGCATCAACATTTCTTTCTGGCCGGCCGATGCTGTGCGCGTCTTCTTGGCCGATTTCGCTGGCGGCGACGCCGCCTTGCCGATGCTCTGACGCAACGCGTCCATCAGATCGACGACGTTTTCGCCTCGGGGCCGCGCCTTGGCCGTGACCGGCTTTCCCGCTCGTTTGCTATTGATGAGCTCGACCAGCGCAGCTTCGTATTGATCCTCGAACTTTGCAGGCTCGAACCTCCCCGCCTTCTGATTAACGATATGTTTGGCCAGGTCGAGCATGTCCTTCGTCACTTTAACGTCCTGGATATCGTCGAAATACTCTGCCTCAGAGCGCACTTCGTAGGGGTAGCGCAGCAGCGTACCCATCAATCCCTTGTCCAAGGCTTCGAGCGCGATGATGTGCTCACGGTTGGTCAGCACAACCCGCCCGATCGCGACCTTGTTCATCTCGCGGATGGTTTCCCGGATCACCGCAAAGGCGTCGTGTCCCACTTTGCCGTCCGGACACAGGTAGTAGGGACGGATGATGTATCGGGGGTCGATTTCGTCGCGCTGCACGAATTCGTCGATCTCGATTATGCGCGTGGATTCCAGCGCGACATTTTCGAGCTCTTCCTTGGTGACCTCGACATAGGTATCGGTATCGACCTTGAAGCCCTTCATGATGTCTTCGGAGGCGACTTCCTCGCCGGTGTCCGCATCCACCCTGGCGTATTTGATGCGGTGGCCGGTATTGCGGTTGATCTGGTTGAAGCTGACCTTTTCGGAATCGGAAGTGGCCGGGTAGAGCGCGACGGGGCAGGTAACGAGCGAAAGGCGCAGAAAGCCTTTCCAGTTGGCGCGGGGGGCCATCGGCGGGAACTCCGGTTACTGATGCTGGATTCAAGACGAACGTTGCCTTGGTTCCGACAGCGTCGGCTTCTCAACACGGTCATTTTTACAGAGACACCGGGGTCCATCAAATTTTCCACCTGATCAGACTCGACTTTTGTTCTCTTTATGTTCTAATCGCAGAAATGACCGACCGACCCGCGAGCTGGCGCATGCCGACACCCAAACAGATGGAAAAGCTGGCTTCAGAGGTGGTCCGGAAGGTAGCGAGTCCCACTGCGGCTCCGGACGCGCCACTCCCGGCCGAATACTGGGATTCGGTGCTGAAAGATCCTCGCGCCCACACGGATGGTTTTCGACTATCGCAACGACATCTCGCGGAAATCCAGCGCCACGTGCTGCGCGTCTCCTGCCGGCGCTGCGACCGCACAGTGGAAATCCAGACGGTTGACGCGATCCGTCTTTACGGGGGCCGACGCAGTCTGGAAGCACGTCGGGCAACGGCTTTTGGACGATACATGCCAGCAACGCACCGGCAGACTTGAAGAGGATGGGTGCTGGCCGAGCTTCGATATGACCTAGCCCACATTCCGATTTGGTCTGCGGCTGGATGTCCGGATGGCGCCGAAGCATCACCCCACGCCCCTTTCGGGCGGCGACCGCAAGGCTCTGACAAAGGAGCTTGGGAAAGCGCGCGCGATGGCCGGCATTCTTGCCGCGCAATCGGCGGAGATGCGGGCGAAGGGTGAAGCGCTGATCCAGCAAGCCGACAAACTTTTCTGCGAAAGCTGGAACGAGCGGATGTGGAGCGACGGCGAGCCAATCGACCCATCGCCCACCATTGATCGAGCCATCAACGGTGGATTCCCCTGGTTGGAGATTCAATGCTCGCGATGCAAGACACCCAGCGATGTCGATCTCGCG
>Ga0182024_10007699_pt1 | contig 23148 bp, 21 predicted proteins | sample P32metaG_FD_120480 | JGI IMG/M metagenome (GOLD analysis project Ga0182024, IMG submission 120480) | Permafrost microbial communities from Stordalen Mire, Sweden - P3-2 metaG (Illumina Assembly) | ecosystem: Environmental > Terrestrial > Soil > Wetlands > Permafrost | place: Sweden: Stordalen... | reverse complement strand
TGAAATCGTTGGTCGGGGTGACAGGATTTGAACCTGCGACCTATACGTCCCGAACGTAGCGCTCTACCAGGCTGAGCTACACCCCGAATTGGGAACGATCAAGGCCATCCTGATGCGGCCTTCCCCGCCTTGGCACCGGGCCGCGCAGTGTACCCGCGCCACTCGGGGCGCGCCAATATCGAACCTGGCTGCCCCGAACACAATCTCTCGGGGACTTGAGGGCAGAGCAGCGCTCGAGAAATCCCCATCACGTCGTGTGCTCGACCGCAAACTGCGCAAGGCTCACGAGCCCATCTTTGTAAGAGGATGCCGCCAGCACGCTGAGCGCCGCCAGCGCGAGCTCAGATTCCGTTTCTGCGGCTCGATGGGCGTAATCCAGTCCTCCCGTGGCCTCGATGGCAGCGACTACGGCGTCAAGCTCGATAAGACCACCGCTTTTTATGGCGCGCCGGATCGCCGCGCGCTGGGACTCATCCCCGTGCTTGAGCGCGTGAATGAGGGGGAGGGTGGGCTTGCCTTCGGCCAGATCGTCTCCCAGATTCTTGCCCCGCGCGGAGGGGTTCGAGCGGTAGTCGAGGACGTCATCCATTAGCTGGTAAGCCGTGCCGAGATGCCGCCCGTAACGGGCGAGCGCAGCCTGCACGTCGGGAGGGCTTTGCGACAGAACAGCGGCGACCTCCGCCCCAGCCTCAAAAAGGCGCGCTGTTTTTCGATGGATGACATCCAGGTAGCGCTGCTCGCTCGTCTCCGGGTCGTGCGCATTCATCAGCTGCAGCACTTCTCCTTCTGCGATCACATTAGTCGCATTCGCCATAATCTCCATCACGCGCTGCGAGTGCAGGCTCGCCATCATCTGAAAGGCGCGGCTGTAGACAAAGTCCCCGACGAGGACGCTCGCCTGATTACCGAAGACTTCATTCGCCGTCGCGCGGCCGCGGCGCTTGGAGGAGCTGTCGACCACATCATCATGCAACAGGGTCGCCGTGTGGATGAACTCGATGAACGCAGCGGCCTCGATGTGCCCCTCCGAAGTCTTCCCGCAGGCTCTTCCGGCGAGCACGACCAGGAGCGGCCGCAGCCGCTTGCCGCCGCCGGTGATGATGTGCGCCGCGACCTGGTCGACGAGGGCCACGCTGCTCTTCAGGCGAGCTCGGACCACCGCGTTAACGGCGTCGAGGTCGCCTTGGATCAAGGCACGGATTTCATCGAGGGTCATGGATGGAAGTGTATCTGGAGTGGGGCAATCTGGCCGGGGTCGGTTTGACCCCCTATTGCCCGGTCAGTAGAATGCGCGGCCTTTCGCAGGCTCGGCTCCCGAGCTCCAGGACATACCATGTACGCGGTCATCGCCACGGGCGGCAAGCAATATCGGGTCACCCAAGACGGGGTCTTACGCATCGAGAAGCTCGATGCAGAGCCCGGCGCAACGGTCGAGTTTGGCGAGGTTTTGCTGGTGGGCGAGGGCGCCGACGTGAAGCTCGGTGTTCCCCATCTTAAGGGCGGAAAGGTGAGCGCCACGGTAATCCGCCATGGCAAGGGCACCAAGGTGTCCATCGTCAAGTTCCGACGCCGCAAGCACTATCTGCGTCAGAAGGGCCACCGACAGATGTTCACAGAAGTAAAGGTGACCGCGATCAGCGCGGGCTAGGCCGCGGTTCATTTGAGGATTTTGCATAGATGGCACACAAGAAAGCAGGTGGCAGCACCCGTAACGGACGCGACTCGCATTCCAAGCGTCTGGGCGTCAAGCGTTTCGGCGGCGAGCAGGTGCTCGCCGGCAATATCATCATTCGGCAGCGGGGCACACCCGTGCGCGCAGGCTCGAACGTAGGTGTCGGCGTCGACCACACGCTCTTCGCGAAGGTGAGCGGGCGCGTCAAGTTCAAGAAGTCAGGCGCCGACAAGCGTATGTACGTCAGCGTCCTGCCCGAGACCAACTGAAAGCGCGCGCGAGCCCAATCCGAATCCCTGATGACCCCGGCGCTGCCGGGGTTTTCATCTAAGCCATGAAATTCGTCGACGAAGCGCGGTTGAAAGTGCAGGCCGGCCATGGCGGTCGCGGCAGCACCAGCTTCCGGCGTGAAAAATTCGTGCCGCTGGGCGGCCCCGACGGTGGAGATGGCGGTCATGGTGGCAGTGTGTACCTGCGGGCAGCGCCAGGGATCAACACTCTGGCTGATTTTCGGATCGAGAGAACCTTCAAGGCCGAAGTCGGTGAATACGGATCGGGCAACGACTGCACGGGACGCGGCGGCAAGGATCTTTATATTCCAGTGCCGATCGGCACTGTGATCCGCGATTCTGAGACCCAGGAAGCCTTAGGCGATCTCACCCGAGAGGGTGAGGAGCTCCTCGTGGCGCGCGGTGGCAAGGGCGGGTGGGGCAACACGCGCTTCAAATCGAGCACCAATCGCTCGCCGCGCCAGTTCGGCCCCGGACTGCCCGGAGAAAAACGTACGCTTGAGCTTGAACTTAAGCTTATTGCGGATGTGGGCCTCCTGGGCTTGCCCAATGCGGGGAAAAGCACGCTGATTCGCGCCGTATCGGCGGCCCGCCCGAAGGTTGCGGGATACCCTTTCACGACGCTCCACCCCAACCTCGGCGTGGTCTCGGTGGGCGAGCACCGAAGCTTCGTCATGGCGGATATCCCCGGGCTCATCGAAGGCGCATCCGATGGTGCGGGTCTCGGCCATCGGTTCTTGAGGCATTTGCAGCGCACGCGCTTGCTCCTGCACCTGGTGGACATGTCGCCGCCCGACCCGGACGCAGACCCCGTGAAAGATGCGCGCGCGATCATTCTGGAGCTCAAAAAGTTTGATGCGGCGCTGGCCAAGAAGCCTCGCTGGCTCGTGCTCAACAAGCGTGATCTCATGCCGGATGCACAGGCGGAGGAGCTCGCACGCTCAATCGTGCGGCGCTTAAGATTCCGCGGACCGCACTTTCTGGTGTCCGGCGCCACCGGGCGGGGCACGCAGGAGCTGTGCGCGGCGGCGATGAATTTCCTCGAGGAGCGTGCCCGCGAAGAGCGCGCGCAATCTTAGGCTTTGGCCTGCATCTGCCGAATGCGTGCGGCGAGCCTGCTCTTGTGCCGGGCGGCCTTGTTGCGATGAACGATCTTCTTCGTCACCAGCGTATCGATCAACGGCACGGCTTCTTGATAGCTGGTGCGAGCGGTCTCTTTGTTACCGGTCGCGATGGCCGCGATCACTCGCCTCAGGGCCGAGCGCATCCGCGAGCGCAGCGCGACGTTGCGGGCGCGGTGCTTTTCGGCCTGGCGAGCAGCTTTTTCCGCAGACTTCGTATTAGCCACAGTGATCCATCCAACTAACGGGCGCGGTAGTCTGGGGAGGCTCCGGTGCCTTGTCAACGCTGGCAGTGCCCAGACCTTAAGTGTCGTGCGCTATAGTTTGAGGGCTTCGGTGCGAGGGTGGCGATGGAGCTTATTCGAGGACTCACGAACCTGCGCCCGCACCACCGGGGCGGTGCCGTCACGGTGGGAGGGTTCGACGGGCTGCATCTGGGGCATCAGGCGCTCATCGGCCGCCTGCACGCCGCCGCCGCGCGCTTGCGCTGCCCCACGATGCTCGTGAGCTTCGAGCCCATGCCGCGCGAATACCTGGTGCCGCAGTCACCGCCGGCGCGCCTGACGACCTGGCGCGAGCGCTGGCATCTGCTGAAGGAGCTGCGGTTGGATTACGTGCTGCTGCTGCGCTTCGGGGAAGGCTTGAGGAGCCTCTCCGGTGAGGATTTTGCACAGATTCTGGCGCGCGATCTGCAGGCATCTGCAGTCGTCATCGGCCATGATTTCAAATTCGGCCGCGGCGGCGAGATGAGCGCCGCGGCGCTGGCGGCGGGCGGAGAGCGCTTCGGGTTTGCGGTGGATGTCGTGCCGCCGGTGATGCTCGCAGGCGAGCGCGTGAGCAGCAGCGGTGTGCGCGCAGCCTTGGGACGGGGCGATCTTGCGCACGCCGAACGCTGGCTCGGCCGGCCCTATTCGATGATCGGCCGGGTCGTGCACGGCAGCCACTTGGGGCGCGAACTCGGTTTCGCAACCGCCAATGTGAAGCTGCATCGCAAGCGCACGCCGCTCGCCGGGATTTTTGCGGTGCGCGTGCGCGGGGCAGGAATGCCGACCTTGCCGGGAGTGGCAAGCTTGGGCACGCGTCCGACGGTCGGGGGCACAGAGCCCCTCCTCGAGGCGCACGTCTTCGATTTTACCGGTGACCTCTACGGGCGCGAGATTGAAGTCGAGTTCGTCGAGAAGCTGCGGGAGGAGGAGCGCTTCGTGGACCTGGCTGCGCTCACCCGGCAGATGCATGTTGATGCCGCGCAGGCGCGGCGTATATTGGAGTGCTGAACGCGAGATGGATTACAAGCCCACGATCAATCTGCCGCAGACGGATTTTCCGATGAAGGCGGACCTCCCCCGGCGCGAGCCCATGACGCTCGCGCACTGGGATGAGCTTTCCATCTACCGCCGGCAGCGCGAGGTTGCGCAGGGTCGCCCGCGCTTCGTCCTGCATGATGGCCCGCCTTATGCCAATGGCGTGATTCACATTGGCCACGCCGTCAATAAAATTCTAAAGGACATTGTCGTCAAATCGCGTTTCCTCGACGGCTTTGATACCCCCTACGTGCCGGGCTGGGATTGCCACGGGCTGCCGATTGAGCTGCAGATCGAAAAGAAGGAAGGCCGCCCCGGTCAGAAGCTTGATGCCAAAGCGTTCAGAGCCGCCTGCCGCGCCTTCGCGGAGGAACAGATTCAAGGCCAGCGCACGGACTTCAAGCGCTTAGGCGTTCTGGGCGACTGGGATCATCCCTATCGCACGATGGACCCCAAATACGAGGCGCAGCAGCTGCGCGCCTTCGGACACGTACTGCGCAACGGTCATGTATATCGCGGCGCGAAGCCTGTGCACTGGTGCCTCAATTGTCGCTCTGCGCTTGCGGAAGCCGAAGTCGAGTACGAGGAGAATACTTCCCCCGCCGTCGATGTCGGCTTCGAACTCATCAGCGAGGACCGCGAGAAGCTGCGGCAGGCCTTCGACCTCGCCATGCTGCCGGCAGGTCCCGTGTATGCCGTCATTTGGACCACAACGCCCTGGACGCTGCCCGCGGACGAAGCCTTGAGCGTCAATCCGGATTTTCTCTATTCGCTCATCGCAACTAACCGCGGCAGCCTGCTCTTGGCGAGCGATCTGCGCGCGCGCATCGAGAGTTACGCGGAAAAAGGCATCAAGCAGACGAACGCCGCGAATGACGATGTCACGGGCGTGTATGGGCGCTCGCTTGAGGGGATTCGTTTCCACCACCCGTTCTACAAGCGCATCGTACCGATCGTTCTCGGCGAGCATGTCACACTCGAGGTCGGTACCGGCATCGTGCACACCGCGCCCGCACATGGCCTCGATGATTGGATGGTCGCACAGCGCTACGGACTGCCGGTCAATAAACCCGTGGGTAACGACGGTCGTTTCGTGCGCGGCACGCCGCTCTTCGCCGGCGAGTTGATTTGGGATGCAAACCCGCACGTCATCGCGGTGCTCGAGGAGAAGGGCAGGCTCTTTGGGCATGAGCCCTACAAGCACAGCTATCCGCATTGCTGGCGCCACAAGACACCGCTCATTTTTCGCGCGACTCCGCAATGGTTCATCAGCATGGAGACCCAGAAGTTGCGCGAGCATGCGCTGCGCGATATCAAAGATGTGGCCTGGACGCCCGCCTGGGGTGAGCAGCGCATCACGGGCATGCTCGAAAATCGCCCCGACTGGTGCATTTCGCGGCAGAGGACCTGGGGCGTGCCCATTCCGCTCTTTGTCCACCAGGCCACCGGCGAGCGCCATCCGCGCACTCAGGAACTTATTGAAGAGGCGGCGCGCCTGGTCGAGCACGGCGGGGTCGAGGCCTGGTTTGAGCTCGATGCCAAAGAGCTCATCGGAGCGGACGCCGCCCACTATGCGAAGGTCGTTGACGTCATGGACGTGTGGGCTGACTCCGGTCTTTCGTTCGAATGCGTGGGGAAGCTGCGGCCGGAGCTTGCCGCGCCGGTCGATCTGTATCTGGAAGGCTCCGACCAGCACCGTGGCTGGTTCCACAGCTCGCTCCTCATGTCGGAAGCCATGTACGAGCGGGCGCCCTATCGCGGCGTGCTCACTCACGGCTTCGCCGTGGACGAGAAGGGCCGCAAGATGTCGAAGTCCCTCGGCAACGTCATCGCGCCGCAGAAAGTCATTCAGAATCTCGGCGCGGATGTGCTGCGCCTCTGGGTAGCGGCGACCGACTACGCGAACGAGATGAGCGTCTCGGACGAGATTTTGAAGCGCATGGCGGACTCCTACCGGCGCATGCGCAACACGGTGCGCTTTCTCTTGGGCAACCTCGCAGGCTTCGACCCGAAGGAGCACTCGGTCGCGCCGTCCGACATGGTGGCGCTGGATGCCTACGCACTCGCACGCACCCGCCAGCTGCAGGACGAGCTCATTGAAGCCTACAAGAGCTACGCCTTTCATTTGATCTATCAGAAGGTTCACAATTTCTGCGTAGTGGATCTCGGCGGCTTTTATCTCGATATTCTGAAGGACCGCTTGTACACGACCCCGGCGCAGGGCCATGCGCGCCGCTCGGCGCAGACGGCGATGTTTCACATTGCCGAGAGCATCGTGCGCTGGCTTGCGCCCATCCTCTCGTTCACCGCCGAGGAAATCTGGCGCCATCTTCCCGGCGCGCGCGCGGAATCGGTGTTCCTCACCACCTGGCACACTCTTCCGGCGGTGCCGGCCTCCACCATTGACTGGCCGGCGCTCATTGCGCTGCGATCGAGCGTCATGCACAAGCTCGAGGAGCTGCGGGATGCCGGCGCGATCGGATCCTCACTGGATGCCGCGGTCGACGTGCATGTCGCGCCCGCCGCATACGATAAGGTCAATGCACTCGCGGACGAATTGCGTTTCCTCTTCATTACCTCGCAGGCGCGCCTGCGCAAGGGCGCGGCGGCTCAGGAGGAAGTCATCGAAGTCACTCCTTCCCAGGACCCAAAATGCGTGCGCTGCTGGCATCACCGGCCGGACGTCGGCTCCCACGCGGAGCATCCCGAGCTGTGTGACCGCTGCGTCACGAATCTGTCGCTGCCGGGCGAACGGCGGGTATTCGCATGAACGAGGGCACCGGCTGGCGCTGGCTGCCGGTCACCGCGGCGGTGATCGGGCTTGATCAGTTCACGAAGCTTCTGGTCGTGCATCACATCAAGCTCTACAGCAGCATCCACTTGCTGCCGGTGCTCGACTTGAGCCTGCGCTACAATCGGGGCGCCGCGTTCAGCTTTCTCGAGGGTGCATCGGGCTGGCAGCGCTGGTTCTTCACCGTGCTGGCTCTCGTCGTGGGAGGCGCGATTTTGATCTGGATGCGGCGTTTGCAGGGGGCCAAGCAGTGGCTCCTGTCCTTGAGTCTCGCGTTCATTCTCGCAGGTGCGCTCGGCAATATGATTGATCGTCTAAGAATTGGCCACGTCATCGACTTCATCGTCGCCCATTGGGGCCACGCCGAATTTCCGGCGTTCAATGTAGCGGACTCCTCAATCACCGTCGGCGCGGCGCTCCTGCTGCTCGATGCGCTCTTCGAGAGCCGCCGCGTGCCGAGGTCTGCCTGATGCAGATACTGCTCGCCAATCCGCGCGGCTTCTGCGCAGGCGTCGATCGCGCCATCGACATCGTCGAGCGCGCGCTCGAGCTCTTTGGATCGCCCATCTATGTGCGTCACGAGGTGGTCCATAACCGCCATGTGGTCGAGCGGCTGCGAGAGCTCGGAGCAGTCTTTGTCGAGGAGCTTGATCAGGTTCCCACCGGCGCCCACGTCATCTTTTCCGCTCACGGCGTGTCGCGCGCGGTGGTAGACGCGGCCGCACGGCGCAGACTGACCGTGTTTGATGCCACCTGTCCCCTCGTGACCAAGGTGCACATGGAAGTGCAGCGCTACGCGAGCGAAGGCCGCGATGTCATCCTCATTGGCCATGCGGGCCATCCTGAGGTTGAAGGGACGATGGGGCGCTTCGATACTTCCTTCGGCGGCAAGATCCATCTGGTGCAGAATGTTGCCGACGTCGAGAAGCTCATCGTACGCGACCCCGAGCGGCTCGCTTTCGTCACCCAGACGACGCTCTCGATGGATGACACGACACAAATCGTCGCCGCCTTGCGCGAGCGCTTCGCGAATCTCGCGACGCCGCGCCATGAGGATATCTGCTATGCCACGCAGAACCGGCAGGACGCCGTGAAGAAGCTCCTCGAACATTGTGACGCGCTGGTGGTGATCGGTTCGCGCAGCAGCTCCAATTCGAACCGCCTGCGCGAGCTTGCCGAGCGCGCGGGGATTTCCGGCTATCTCGTCGACGGGCCCGAGGATTTGCACCGCGAATGGTTCGATGGCAAATCCACGGTAGGCATTACCGCAGGCGCCTCGGCGCCTGAGGTTCAGGTGCAGTAGGTCATCGAGCGCCTGCGCAGCTGGGGTGGTGAGGTATCGCGCGAGATCGCCGGGCGCGAGGAGAAGGTCTACTTCTCACTGCCGCGGGAGCTGCGGCGCTAGCGATTGCCGTAGAGGGATTTCTTCAGGCGCCAGCGCTTGTGCGACCAGGGCCAATCGGGCGGGGATGCGCGGATCTGCGCCTCCACCTGATGCGCATAGCGCTCCGTGAGCTCGCCGGGTGTAGTCGTCTCGCCGGCGGCGGCGAGGGTTAAAAATTCCATGCGGTAGCGTCCGCGCGCGAGGCGCCGCATCTGCGCGAAGAACACGGGGTAACGCGTCGCGCGCGCAATCTCCTCGGTCCCTACGAAGAAAGCGGTGTCGCGGTTCAAGAAGCGCAGCCAGTGTTTGTGCTCGGCCTTCGTCGGCTCCTGGTCGGCGATCATGCAGATGGCGCGCACGATCTGACGCCGCTGCAGGATGTCCGGGAGCAGCGCATCCGCGGGCACGAGGCGGCTGCCGAAACGGGTGCGCAGCTTCAGCATCTCGCGCTCCGCCCAGGGGTTGATCAGCGGCTTGTAGGCGGCATCGAGCGGATAGCCGAGCTCGGCGGACAGCGCGAGGAGAAGCCACTCCCAGTTGCATTGATGCGCCGCCACGATGAGCACCGGAGTTCCTTTGGCAAGCGGTTCGCGGATGAGCTCGAGATTTGCAATTTCCACATGCTCGCGGAATTTCTGCGCCGGCCAACTCACGGCCTTCACGATCTCGACCAACACCTGCGCGAATCCGGAGTAGTAGCGGCGCATGATCTCGCGCCGCTCGACCTCGTTGGCATCGGGAAAGGCGATCTTGAGGTTCTCGTGCACCACATCGGCCCGATACGGAACGACGCGGAAGGTCACCCAGGCGATGAGGCTTGCGAGAGCATAAAGCACGCGCAGCGGCAGAGCGGCCACGACTCGCAGCCACCACACCGGACGGCGCACTTCACGCCGCCGGATAGGGCTTGACTGGCGCGGCGGGCTTGGGCGGACGCGTGGACAGCGCGCCCGAAACCTTAGGTCCGATCCAGCGCTCGATGTCATCGACCACGGTGAAGGCGGCCGGCACGATGACGAGCGTCAGGAGCGTGGACGTGAGAAGTCCGCCAATGACGGCGACCGCCATGGGCGCCCGGAAGGAATTGTCCCCATGGATGCCGATGGCCACCGGCAACATGCCCGCGATCATCGCGACGGTGGTCATGACGATGGGGCGCGCGCGCTTGTGGCCGGACTCGATGAGTGACGTCAGCCGGTCCTTGCCGGCCCGCATCTCTTCGATGGCAAAGTCGACGAGCAGGATGGAGTTCTTGGCGACGATACCCATCAGCATGAGAAACCCGATCACGACCGGCAGCGACACTGGCATCTGGCAGATCATCAAGGCAACAGCCGCGCCGCCCACCGACAGCGGCAGGGCGGAGAGGATGGTGAGAGGCTGGAACACGCGTGCGAAGAGGAGGACCAGCACCGCGAACACCATGAGAACGCCCGTCGCCATGGCGAGCGAGAAGTTCGTGAAGAGCTCGGTCATCACCTCGGCGTCGCCCACCTCAACGAGGTGCACGCCATTCGGCAGGTTCTTCATCGTGGGCAAGTCACGGATGGCCTTCATCGCCGTCCCCAGCTCCACACCATTCAAATCCGCCTCCAAAGACACGCGCCGGCTTTGATTGTAGCGCCGCACTTTAGTCGGCCCTTCGCCGAAGGACAGGTCGGCGACCGATTTCAGCGGCACAGTTTGTCCGGTAGATGTCGGCACCGGAAGATTCTCGAGCGTCGCCAGATCGTTACGCGCATGCTCAACGAGGCTGACGCGAATGGGGATCTGGCGGTCCTTGAGAGAGAACTTCGCGACGTTCTGCGGGATGTCGCCCAAGGTCGCGATCAGCACCGTCTGACTGATGGTCTGCACCGTGACGCCCATCTGCGCCGCCACATCGAGCCGCGGCCGAATGATGATTTCCGGGCGCGGCAGATCGCCGTTGATGCGCGGATCGCGTAGCGATGGCAGCTTTCTCATTTCTTCAATGATCTGACGCGCCGTGCTCTGCACCAAGCCGCCGTCATCGCCCGTCAGATAGAGCGTAATGTCGCGACCGCCGCCGCTACCGGCGCCGTTATTGCTGAAGTCGATGCGCGCGTCGGGAACCCTTCTGAGCTCCGTGATCAGTTTCCGTTCAAACTGACGCTGCGTGAGCTTGCGCTTCTCGCGCGGCACAAGGGATATGTAGAGCACGGCGTTGCGCACTTCGCTTGAGACGCTGCCGTCTTCGCCGATCGACTCCACGACGTCGGTGACCTCGGGCTGGCGGCGCAGAATCGCGGTTGCCTGCGCGGACACCGCCGCCGTTTCCGCGAGATTGACTCCAGGCGGCAGCTCAATATTGAGCGTCGAGCTTGTGCCGTTGTCCTGTGGGACGAAGGTCGTCGGCAGCATACCGAACGCGACAATCGATAGTGCAAAGAAGGCCGTGCCAAAGGCGAGCGTCTTCCAGCGATTGAGGACGCACCAGTGCAGGGTTTTGATATAGCGCGTCATGATCGGACCCTCGCCATGCACCTTCAGGCTGTCCGACTTCAACGAATAGGCGGCGATCACCGGCGTGATGAGCCGCGCGACGAGGAGCGAGAAAAAGACTGCCGCTGCGACGGTGAGCCCGAACTGCTCGAAAAACTGTCCGGTGATGCCGCCCATGAAGGAAACGGGCAGGAAAACCGCAATGATGGTGGCCGAACAGGCGACCACCGCAAGCCCGATCTCATCGGCCGCGTCGAGCGCCGCCTGAAAGCCGCTCTTGCCCATGCGCATATGGCGCACGATATTTTCGATCTCGACGATGGCATCGTCCACGAGGACGCCCGCCACGAGCGAAAGCGCAAGGAGGCTGATCTGATTGAGCGTGAACCCCATCCACTGCATGAAGGCGAAGGTCGGTATCGCCGAGAGCGGAATGGCGAGTGCCGAGATCGCTGTCGCCCTGAGGTCACGCAGAAAGAACCACACCACGAGCACGGCGAGGATCGAGCCCTCGATGAGTGCCAGCATGGAGGACTCGAACATCTCGTAGGTTGAGTCGACCGAGGTGTAGATCTGCGTGAGCTTCACCTGCGGGAAGTCCTTGGTGACTTTCCCCAGCTCCTTCTGCACGCCCTTCAGCACCGTGACATCCGAGGAGCCCCGCGCGCGCAGCACGCCGAAGGTGGTCGCGGCGCGGCCGTTGAAGCGCGACAGCATGCGCACTTCGGCGACCCCATCGTGCACTTCGGCCATGTCGGAGAGGCGCGCGAAGCGCCCTCCGGAGAGCATGATCTGAGTATCGCCGAGCTGGATCGCGGAGTTGGCTCCGCCCAGCACGCGGATCGACTGCTCGCCGCCGCCCAACTGCGCGCGGCCGCCCGGCGCGTCGATATTGAGGTCGCGAAGTTGTCGATTGACTTCGACCGCCGTGATGCCGAGCGCCTGCATGCGCGCCGGGTCAAGGTCCACGCGGATCTCGCGATCGACGCCGCCGCCGCGCTGCACCTGCGCGACCCCGGGCACTCCGAGCAGGCGCTTGCTGATCGTGTTATCGACGAACCACGACAGCTCCTCCTCCGTCATGCTGGTGGTGCTCACCGCGAAATACACAATCGCGCCGCCGTCGACGTCGATCCTCTGCACGATGGGTTCCTGAATGCCTTCCGGGAGCTGGCTGCGCACCTTGGAGACGGCGTCGCGCACATCCGCGACCGCCCGATCCACCGGCGTGCCGATCTGGAACTCAACCGCGGTGTAGCCCTCGCCTTCCATCGAGAGCGATGTCATGCGCTTGATGTTGCCGAGGCTCGAGATCGAACCCTCGACCTTCTGCACGATCTGCGTGTCGATCTCGGTGGGCGCCGCGCCGGGCTCGGACACCGTCACCGTGACCAACGGAAAGGTAATGTCCGGGTTCTCGTTAATGGGTAGGCGGATGAAGGCGACGATGCCCACGAAGGTGAGCACGACAAAAAGAACGAGCGGCGAAACCGGATGCCGGATCGCCCAGGCGGAAATGTTCTTCATGACGTCGACTCGCTCTGCCGCACGGCGCTCACGCGCTCACCCTCGCGCAGGAAGCCCGCGGCCGTGGTGACGATGCGCTCGGAGCCGGTGAGTCCTGCGCCGATCACGACGCCCGCGGCGGTGGTGTCGATGACGCTGACCGTTCTGCGCTCGACTTCGTTCTTGTCATTGACGATGAAGACGTACGAGCCCTTGGCATCCGCGAGCACCGCGGTCTGTGGCAGCACCGGATGCTCGTCATGGTCGATGACCACTTCACCGCGGGCAAAGGCGCCCGGGCGCAGTGCCGGGTCAGAGCCCAGAGCAATGCGGATCTCACCCAAACGCGTCATGGGATCGATCACCGCGCCCAGCAGGCGCACGTGGCCTTCAAAGGGCTTCGCGACATTCGTGATGTAGACGGACGCGTTCTGCCCCACGCGCAGGCGCGCCATATCCTGCTCGGCGATTTGACCGCGCATTTCGATCTCGCCATTGCGCGCGAGGCGAAAGAGGGTCGGGCCGCCGGGATTTGCGATCTGGCCCACTTCGGCCGTGCGTGTGAGGACGATGCCATCGGCGGGCGCGCGCACGTCCGTGCGCTCAAGGCGCGCCTGCGCTTCGGCCAACTGCGCGACGGCCACTTTCACGCGCGCATCATCGGTGAGGGAAGTCGCCCGTCGATGTTCGATCTCCTCCGCCGAGAGCGCGCCCGCAGCCTGAACTCCAAGCGCGCGCTTGTATTGCGCGGCGGACAGTGCAGACTCCGCTTTGGCTTCTTCGACTGATGCGGCAAGTCGGTTGACCTGGGGCAGGAGCACGGCGCCATCAAGCTTCGCCAGGATCTGACCCTGCTTCACATGATCCCCGGCCTCGACGTCGATCTCCCTAATCCGCCCGGTGTCCGTATCTGAGCCGATCGGCATGTCGTAGCGCGCCGCCAGTGCGCCCGTAAAACTGATCCGTGCAGTGACGGCCCGGCTGCCGGGAGAGGACACCGTGACCACCGGGGTTGAATTGGCCGTCGCGGCGCCGGCCGTGGGGCTCTGCGAGCGGATGTGACGCACCCACAGGAGGGCCGCGACGGCAATCGCGGCAATAACGAGGGCGACGAGCCATTTCCACCGCCCCTGATGCGGGGTTACCGCGCTCGCGGAAGGCGGCTCGTTACCGACAGGATGCAGGACGTTTGGTGCATGATCGCGTCCGATCCATGTCACCGGTTCCGCCGGCGGGGGTTGAGTCTCCAGTTGCGCTCCCATGATCTGTCCTCTGTCTGCCCAAGGGAAAAATACCCCAGTGGACCGGCGGCGCAGAGTTTAATCCTTACGAACTCACGAGACTCTTAAAAAGCGCCCGAATGAGGGATACGGGCGGTCGTCCGCATAGGACGCGCGATCGCCCCCACGTGCGGTGTGATGGGCGGTTGCGGTTAAGGTTCCCCTGAACTCATGATCCGCCGAATCCGAGTTCCGTCTCGCCTGCCGCTCATGAGCCAGATTCATCCGTCCCAGCCGCTTGCCATCCGCCGCGAAAACCTGCAGTCGAGCGTCGCGTACCGCCTGATCGAAGCTTTGAATGCAGAGCTGAGTGCACAATATCCGGAGCCCGGTGCGACCCACTTCAGGCTCGACGCCGACGAAGTCGCCGCCGATAAGGGCGCCTTTCTCGTGGGATACCTTGATGGTGAACCTGTGGCCTGCGGCGCCATTCGCTGCATCGATGCGGGCGTCGCCGAGATCAAGCGCATGTTCGTGATCCCGGCGGTGCGCGGCCGCGGATTCTCGCGTTCGATGTTGACGGCTCTTGAGGACAGCGCCCGCAAACTCGGAATACGACGCTTGGTCCTCGAGACGGGCCCGAGGCAGCTCGAGGCGCTCGCGCTCTACCGCCGCGCCGGATTCGTTGCCATTCCGCGCTTCGGCGAGTACACGCATTCCGAGCTCTCGCTGTGCATGGGCAAGGACCTGCACGAAGAGACTCAAATATTGGCAGGTGCGCAAGGCCGGCCCGCTCTTTCCCGCGACTAAAGCGCCCGGCGAAAGGTCAGGTTCACCCGGCATCGCCCGAAGGCGCGATGCTCGCCATCCTTCAAAGCGAGCACGCCGTGATAGAAAAGACGCGCCGGACCGCCCCAGACCACGACATCGCCGTGGACGAGCGGCACGCGCCGTGGGCGTTGCGCGCGGCGGATTCCGCCAAACAAGAAGACCGCAGGCAATCCCAATGACACGGAGACAATCGGCGAGCGCATGTCGCGCTCGTTCCTGTCCTGATGCAGCGACAGCCGCGCGCCGGGCTCATAGCGGTTGATGAGGCAGGCGTCGGGCGTGAAACGGCCGAAGCCGGCCCTGTCCGCCGCTGCCGTCGCGAGATCCGAAAACGCCTGTGGCATCGGCGGCCAGCGCTCTCCCGTCGCCGGATCCAAGGCGTCGTAACGATAGCCCTTATCGTCGCTCACCCAACCTGCGGCGCCGCAGTTCGTCATGGCGACCGACATGCGATAGCCGCCGCGTGTCGTCATGATTCGAAACGGTGCGCTATTGCTGACGCTTTGGATGCCCGACAAAAGCTGCGCCGTCTGCGACGCCGCGAAGCCACGCAACAGCACTGCCCCGGGTGAGAGTGCCGCGGGATTTTGATTGCTCTCGCAATCATCGCTGAAGAGATCGAAGGTCATGCCTCGCGTTCTAGGAGCGCGCGCTTGCGCTCGACTCCCCAGCGATAGCCGGACAGGCCGCCGTCATGGCGGACTACGCGATGGCACGGTATCGCAAGGGCGATGGAATTGGCCGCGCAGGCCTGTGCTACGGCGCGCACCGACTTCGGCGCGCCGATGCGCTGCGCGATGGTGCTATAGCTGACCGTCGATCCCGCCGGAATCTTGCGCAATGCCTGCCACACGCGCTGCTGGAAGGCCGTGCCGCGGACATCGAGCGGCAGGTCGAGTCCCAGCGCCGGCGCTTCAACGAAGCCCACGATTTTCGCCACGAGTTTCTCAAATTCCGCGTCGGCGCCGATGAGGTTGGCGCGCGGGAAGCGATCCTGCAGATCCCGCGCGAGGAGGTCCGGATCGTCGCCGAGCAGAATGGCGCATACACCTTTTGCACTCTGGGCAACGAGAATTGACCCCAAAGAGCACTCGCCCACCGCAAAACGGATTTCCGCGCGGGCCCCGCCCGCACGGTAGTCGGTGGGCGTCATCCCGAGAACCGCATCCGAGGTGGCGTAGAAGCGGCCGCCGGAATTGAAGCCGGCATCGAAGATCGCCTCGGTCACTGTGCGGCTGCGGCCGAGCTCGCGTCGCACACGCTCGGCCCGATGCGCTGCCGCATAGGCTCTTGGGGTGAGGCCCGTGATGGCCTTGAACACGCGGTGAAAGTGATACGGACTCATGTTTGCCTCACGCGCGAGCACCGCGAGATTCGGGATCTTCTCGACGCCTTCGATGCGCCGGCAAATTTTCGCAATCGTTGCGGCATGCTGTGTCGCAAGCGGCGCCTGGTCCGGCTTGCAGCGTTTGCAGGGGCGAAATCCCGCGCGCTCCGCAGCGGCTATTGAGGCGTGAAAGGCGACATTCTCGCGCTTTGCTTGGCGCGAGGCGCAGGACGGGCGGCAATACACGCCGGTCGTCCTGACGGAATAATAGAATTTCCCATCGGCTTTCGGATCGCGGGCGACGACGGCGGCCCAGCGGGAGTCCTTGACGTTCATGTGCGGATCTTTGTGGCGGGGCATGATGCGCACAATTTAGCGCCCCCACCGTATATGCGCACTCCGAGTCTTGCTTTCAAATCTCCACAGTGATTTCCCCGGGCAGGGATGGTTGGCTGCGATAGACGCAGCTCTTATCACATTTGGATAGTTACGACCCGGTGACTCGAAGTACATAGCTGCCTGCCCGCAGCCGCCGCCGGCGGGTCATCGTTGCGCCCATTAATTGGGCGGCTGCACCGGACATCGAAATCCGATTGCGCAGGCGCGCGCTACTTGCACTCGACCGTCATCTCGAAGTCGATGAACGCTTTTTCCTGAGGTTCCTCAACAATGGCATAGCCATTGGGGCAAGCCTTTTTGGCTTTGTCGTAGGTGACTGGGGCTGACATGCCGTCAATAAACGTCACGGGTCTGCCATCCGGACCCAGGGTCGCCTTAGGGGTAAGCGCACATCCGGACATCAAGAGAAACGCGGCGAGTACCGACACGTGGTTCATTTGACCCTCCATCGCGGTCTGCAATGCAGTCCCTTTATCCCATTAAAGCAATTCCTGGACCGTGATTATGTTCACGGCGCTTGGGACTTTTTTGTTGCTGCGGCGCCAAGCCGCCCGATTTTTCTGCGCTATGTCAAATATTCGCTGCGGACGGATATCGGAGCCGCTCGAGGATGTCGACCGTCGCGGCTGCTTGACGCGCACCTACGGTGACCTTCGACGCAATGGCGGTGCGGCAAATTTGCAACAGTGCCAGCGCTGCATTGGCCGGCGAGGACTGAACAACAATGGCGGGTGTGTAAGCGTTACTTGGCGGTGCCTTCGCGCGCCGATTTCTGCGCCGTGGCGATCTGTGCCGGCGTCATTTCGGAGGAGACTTTTTTGAGCATCTCGGAAGCATCGGCGCGCAGATCACTATCACGTGCGGCGGACAACGTGAACCAGCGATACGCTTGGACCAAATCCTTCTCAACGCCATGAGCTTTGTAGTGCATGAGCCCGACTGCGTATTGGGCCATTCCATTACCCTGATCGGCGCTTTTGCGATACCACAAAAGTGCAGCGGCGTAGTCCTGCGGCACGCCTGCCGCTTGGTCATATGAGAGTCCGAGCCAGAATTGAGCATCGGCATTGCCTTGCTCGGCGGCCTTGCGAAACCAAGTGACCGCCCGCGAGTCATCCTGCGTCGTCCCCTTGCCGTCAACATAGGCAATCCCCAGGCGATACTGCGCCGTGGCGTTGCCTTGCATGGCCGACTTATGCAGCCAAGTAAATCCGGCAACCCTATCTTCTGCGACCCCTTGGCCGTTGGTGTACATATAGCCAACGTAGTTCTCAGCGTCGGCGTTGCCTTGTTCCGCAGCCTTGCGAAACCATCCAAACGCCGCATTTTCGTCCGGCGAAATGCCCTGACCGTCGTGGTACATGAGTCCCAACATATATTGGGCGTGAGCATCGCCGTTATCCGCGAGCGTCTTAAAGTCGTTGAATGCAGTTCCGTAATCGCCGCGCTGATAGGCGATTGCGGCATCTTCACGCGGCCCACAGACGGCCGTCGCCGCAAACGCGATCCACGCGGCGGCCACGGCAATCCTTACGACACCATGTTGATTACGCAGATGCATCCCCGATCCACGGCAATGGGAATCGACCACACACATTATTGTGTGCGGGCGCCCCTGTCGAATGGTGGTCGGATTAATCCCTTCAGACGTTCATGCCAACCCTAACGGGCTTCTCACTAGGACCCGCGAGCCATCGGTGAGGCGCTGAGAGACGCAGCCGCGTCGATAATGAACTCAGCAACTTCTTTGGGCTTCGCGAGCATGGCAACGTGGCTGCTGCGTAGCCGCCAGGGTCTTCTTCTCTTCCGATGACAGAAGGACTGGACCAGCAGCGGAATTATCTTCGACCCGCTTGATCTATTGGCTGTTAGGCATGGAACCGGCAGCGCAGTCCAATACGGACTGAATGCTCGGAAACGGCTCCAATGGTGCCGGCTGCAGGAGTCGAACCTGCGACCCCATCATTACGAATGATGTGCTCTACCAGCTGAGCTAAGCCGGCACGGATGCGCGTGAAGGCGGGAGTCTACCGTTTTTTGCGCAGGCGGATGACGAGATCGATGCTGTCGACTTCCATGCCATCCGGTGTGGCAGGCAATCGGCTGAACTCAACTTCAGGTACTGGCACGTCAATGAGCGCGCCGCTCTCAGCGTCGTGAAAGTGATAGTGCGCACCCGTGTTCGAGTCGTACCACGCGCGCGAATCATCGATGGTGAGCTGACGGATGAGGCCGGAGGAGGCGAATATCTTGAGTGTGTTGTAGACCGTCGCTTTCGACACGCGCCGACCGCTCGCAGCCAATGCCGCAATAATCTGTTCGGCCGACAAATGTTGCGGTGCAGCAAGAAGCAGGGTCGCGATCCGCACGCGCGGAACGGTCGGGCGGATGCCCATTTCGGCGAGCCTGCGCCCGCAGGCGACCGCGCTCATGGGAATAGTGGGCTCCTGCAACATGCCAGACATTATAAAACCCCCGGGCCAGAAGGCGCCAACTGCGCAGCATGCCCGCGTGCAAGCTTCCCCTCCAAATGTCGGGCGAGCTCCCCGATTGTCGGGAAGTCGAAAATCTCCGTCAGATCGATCTCATTCGGATATTCGTGGTCAATCTGCTCGTGGATTTCAATGAGCTTGAGCGAGCTTGCGCCGAGCTCGAAGAGGTTGTCATCGATACCGACGCGCTTGCCTTCGAGTGCGGCGTTACAGATGAGCTGCAGCATTTCCTCGATTTGGGTGCGCGAGCGCGATGTGTGGCCGCGTTGCGCCTCGCGCAGCTTGGCAAGCTCGGCAAGCTCGGCATCAAATTGCCCATCAACATAGCTCTCTTCGAGAAGATGGCGCTGGATCTTGCCGCTCGTCGTCTTGGCGATGCGCTTGACGGGCACGACCTGGGCAACCTCCAGTCCCGCGTGCTCATTGATGAGCCTCGAGACCTGAGTGGCAATTTTCAGGAAATCGGCGAGGTCGCCGCGGTGCAGGACGAAAACGACGAGCTCGTCGGTCTGCGCGCCGGGTCGCCGAGCGCCGGCGACGACGACCTTGCCGAGCTCGAGCCCCTCGGCGCGCTGCGCGATCGCTTCCAAGTCCTGCGGGTAGTAGTTCTGCCCGTTGACGAAAATGATCTCTTTCGCCCGTCCGGAAATATAGAGCGCACCCTCGTGGATGAGCCCAAGATCCCCGGTTCGCAGCCAGCCGTCGGCCGTGAGCGCTTCGGCATTGGCCTGCGGGTTCTCGTAGTAGCCCTGCGTCACATTGTCGCCGCCGATGTGAATGTGCCCGATGTGCCCCTCGGGCTGCGGCACGTCATCATCTGCCGTCACCCGCAAGCGGCAATAGGGAATGGCACGGCCGACGCTGACGACCGTCACGGCGTCGGCCGCGGCGCGCGTCAAAAACTGCGCCGGCGTTCCCACCGTCATGCGATGCCGATTCAGGCTGATTGATTCCACGCCGGCGCCGACCGGCGCAAAGCTCACCGCGAGCGAGGCTTCCGCGAGTCCATAGACGGGGAACATCGCCTCGCGGCGCAGTTTCGCGGGCGCAAGTCGATTGAGGAACTCCTCGCACAGCTCCACCGAGATCGGCTCGGCGCCGTTGAAGATGAGCCGCACCGAAGACAGGTCGAGATCAAGATCGGATACCGAGCGCTCGCCCAGGACCTTAAGGTAATGCCGATAGCCAAAATTGGGCGAGCACAGAATGCTCACCCGTTTGCGGGCGGCGAAGGCGAGCCACAACAGCGGCCGGCGCACGAAGAGCTCCGTCGGCATGAGATGACTGTGGATGCGATTGGCAAACATGAATACGTGAAAGCCGATCAGACCCATGTCGTGAGTGAGCGGCATCCACGACAGGCTGACGTCGTCGTCGGTGAAGTGCGCAACTTCGCTCGCGCCGCGGCAGTTTGCGAGAATATTGTGATGCGTGAGGACGACGCCCTTGGGCTCGCTGGTCGAGCCTGAGGAGAACTGGATGAAGGCGACATCGTTCGGCTGCGCGCGCGAGATGGTGCCGGAGCGTGAGATGTCGTCGAGCTCATCGACGAGGAAGCTGCGCGCGCGCATCCCTGCAAAGAGCTTCTCCTCCCGGACGCTTGCGGCGAACGTCGCCATGCGCTCGAGAGACTTCTTGTCCGTGTAGATGAAGGGGCTGCCGAGCTTCCTCACGATGCGCAGAAGCTTGTGGCGATGCTCATCGCTGATGCCGAGAGCCACCGGCACCGGAATGATCCCTCCCAGCATCGCTGCCCAGAAGGCATCGATGAACGGCTCATTGCTGCCGAGGAACAGGATCAGCTTGTCGCCGCGCCGCGCACCCAGGCGCTGCAGGTGATGCAGGATTCCGAGCGCGCGCTCGTAGAGTTCGCCGAAGGCGACGCTTCTTTCATCGCCGTCGCCCTCAAGATAGGTGATGTTCCGCGCGACTTTGCGATTGGCTTCGATGAGCTCGGGCAGGGTACTGGCAGTGAACATCAGCGGCGTTCGAGCCTCATGTAGAGCGGCTTCTTCGTGCGCAGATTGATCTGCGCCTCAAGCTCGACGGGCTCAGCGGGCAGATAGATCAGGCGGTAGCGGCGCGCGACTTTGTAAAGATGCATGAGCATCTCGTAGAGCGCAAATGTTTCCCCAATGCAGTGGCGCGGGCCTGCGGCGAAGGGCATGTAGGCAAAGCGCGGGCGCGAGGCTTCGTTTTCGCTCGCGAAACGCTCCGGCTTGAAAGCATCCGGGTCAGGCCAGAAGCGCGGATGCCGGTGCAGAAGATAAGGACTGAGGAGCACATCCGCGCCAGCTGGAATCTCGAATCCCGCCAGCACATCGGCGCCGAGCGCGCGGCGCGACAGAAGCCACCCCGGCGGATAGAGCCGCAGCGCCTCATTCACCACCTGCTGCGTGTACGGCAGCGCCTCCATCCGCGCAAGACTCGATGCTGCGGCGACGGGGGCCGCGTCGATTTCCGCGTGCAGGCGCGACTCAACCTGCGGGTGCAGCGCGAGGAGATACCAGGTCCAGTTGAGCGCGCTCGCGGTGGTCTCGTGGCCGGCGACGACCAGCGTCATGACCTCATCTATGAGCTCGCGCTCGCTCATGGCATCGCCCGTCTCCTTGTCGCGCGCGCTCATGAGCATGGCGAGGAAGTCGACGTGCTCGTCGGCTTCGCTCGCGCGGCGGCGCATGAGAGCGGCCACGAGCTTGCCGAGGGAGCGGAATTTGTAGGCAAACTGCAGATTCCGCGCCGGCTCCTGGGTCACGACCGCAAAAGGATTGCCGCCGGACTCTGTGCTCAGTCGCTCCAGATCGCGGCCAAAAACCGCGCGCAGCACGATGTCGAGCGTCAATGCGCTCATGTCATCGGTGACATTGACGCTCTCGCCGCGCTCGGCCTGCGCTTCCCAGCGTGCGATGAAGCGATCATTCGCATCGTCAATGACACGCGCGAACTCCGTGATGACGCGACGGTGGAACATCGGCTGCATCATGTAGCGCTGGCGGCGCCAGAAATCGCCCTCGCTCGTCATGATGCCGTTGCCAAGCAGGATCTTGACCCGATCGAGCCCGACACCCTTGGTGTAGTTCTTGTGATTGCTGACGAGCACGCGCTTCACATCATCCGGATGATGGATGACGTAGGTATAGGACTTGCGGCCCGGCGCGTAGACGCGATAGATGTCGCCGTAGCGGGCAAAGAGCTCGCTCATCCGCTCCAGAGAATCCTCCGTGGAGCCGATATCGAACTGACTGTCAGGCTCGGGCGGGTGCTCGCGGGCGAGCGGGCTTGCGGTCATGCGCGCAACTGCAACAAAGACCGCAAGCTTACTATACTGCGCTCATACCTATGGCGGACACCGGATCAGACGGCGGCCTGCGTAATACGCTGTATCGCAGGCTCACTCGCTCGGGCCGCCGCATGACGGCGGCCCGACGGCTTCTCTATGCGATGGTGGTGCCGGTCGGACTCGCCATTATCCGGCTGTGGTGGGCATCGTGCCGGATCGTCAGGGTCGAGGGCGTCGAGAACCTGCAGGCTGCGCTCGACAAGGCGCCGTCCTTCGTACCCTGCTTCTGGCATCAGCATCAGGGGTTCTGCGCCAAATATCTCCTCGATGAGCGCGCGCGCGGCTTTGCCGTGGGCTGGCTCATCAGTCCTTCGGTCGATGGGGAGATCGGCGTCATGCTCGTGCGCCGCGTCGGCGGCAGCGTGATCCGGGGCTCCTCATCCCATACGGGCGCGCGCGCGCTGCGCGATTATTATCTTGCGCTCGTGCAGGAGAACATTTCCCCGGTGATCACACCGGATGGTCCGCGCGGCCCGCGCTTCAAGTTCAAACCCGGCGCGATACTTCTGGCGCAGATGTCCGGGCGGCCCATGCTGCCGATGGCCTATGCCGCCTCCCGCGCCTTGCTCATCAAATGGGACAAGTTCGTGCTGCCGTGGCCTGGATCGCGCATCGTCATCGCGATCGGGCCGCCGCGTTATGTCCCGCGAGTGGTGGACGCTGCACATATCAAGCGTCTGCAGCGTGAGATGGAAGCGGAGCTTCTACGCCTGTACCGCCTGGCTCGAGACGCTTTAAAAACTTCGAGCACTGGGCGTTAATTATGTCAGGCTGAGCCCATCGAAGCCCAATACGAACAGCGCCTTAGCTTGTTTTCCTCGACGAGTATGCGAGAATCGATTTAACTACTAAAAACGGGTGTGGGTAATTGTGCTTCGCGTCGAGCGCCAAAGGCGCAATGGCTGACACACTACTCATCCCGTTTGGCCAAGAGATCGCACTGGATGTCGACTCCGACCCCGCTGCTCGATAAGCCTGCGGATCTCACCGCCTCCGATATTCTGTCCCCGA
>Ga0182024_10007698_pt1 | contig 23148 bp, 19 predicted proteins | sample P32metaG_FD_120480 | JGI IMG/M metagenome (GOLD analysis project Ga0182024, IMG submission 120480) | Permafrost microbial communities from Stordalen Mire, Sweden - P3-2 metaG (Illumina Assembly) | ecosystem: Environmental > Terrestrial > Soil > Wetlands > Permafrost | place: Sweden: Stordalen... | reverse complement strand
GAAGCAGACAAGAAATTCAAGGGTTTCGCTTCGTGAAATTAAAAAGCCCGTCGCCAAGAGGCGGAGTCCCATGTCTTATTCAAGACCATCCGACGAAGCCGGAAACATTGGATTGGTCTTGAATAAGACATGGGACTCCGCCTTCGACGGGCTTCGATCAACGACGAGTCAAAACCCTTTTCAGTACAGCTGCGATATCACCAGGGCGGATTTACGGGCACCCCTGGGGTCGATCTTCCACGTGTTCTGGTCGGTGAAGTAAGCGATGGCGTCGCCATGCGGGGAGAAAGCGGGATCGTGGGACAGGATGCCGTAGCGGGTCATCACGCGGGCGCGATTGTCCAGCAGGTTGACCATCAGGACGTTCTGCAGGGCCGGTTTGACCAGGCGCAGTCCGAGGAAGGTCCAGTCCAGGGTCTGCTGCACGGCCAAATGCTTGCCCCTGGGCGACCAGGTCAGGTCCTGGAGCTCGCCGTCGTCCGAATGGACCAGCACCGGATCCAGGCCTTCGTAGCCGGCGGTCCAAATTTCCTGGGCGCCTCCCGCGCGCCGGCATATCCAAGCCACCTTCAATCCGTCGGGGCTCCACTTCAACTCATCCAAGGCGTCTTGGGTGGTGAAAAAATGGCGCGGCCAGGTCCCGTCCGACCCCACCGTGACCACCTCGGATTTTTCGCCGTTGCGGATGATGAAGGCGATCCGCGCCCCGTCGGCGGACCACTGCGGCGCGGAAATTTCCTGGCCCTCGGTTTCATAGACGAGCTTGTCCTTGGTCCCGTCCGGGCGCGAGCGATAGATCCTGAAACGGCTGCCGGTCTCCTGCCGCTGCAGGAGGAAGGGCACCAGTTTCTCGCTGCGCCAAAGGTTCGAATCCAGGGTGCGGGGATCGAAAAGACGGTGGTTGCGTCCGTTGGAGTTCATGGCCATCAGGCGCCCGGTCCTGGGATCCAGGAACAACACCTCGGTCTGCTTCTCATTCCAGGCCGGAAAATAGGCGGCTTCATTCGGGGGAACGAAGGGCCTGAAGCCGCTGGGGACCAGCTGCCCGTCGACGCTGTTCTCGTCGGCGATCTCCAGGTCGCTCTTGTCGGGGATGAAGCCGACGCTCAGGAGGGACTTCCCGTCCGGGGACACCGCGGGCAAGGCCCGGCCGGGGATGATCGTGTCCGCGCCGCGCCCGTTGAGATCGGCCCTCAAAATGGCGCTGTCCTGGTTTTGCGGCCCGCCGGGAGGCGCGGAAAAATACAGTTCCTTCCCCAAGGACCGCCATACTTGGCCGTGGTCCGGCTCGGGCGCCACCCCGGCGTGGATGCGGCGGGAACCGTAGGCCAGGGAGGAGGTGTCAGGCCCCGCATCGGCGCCCGTGTCGGACGCGGTCGCATCCTCGAGCCACGCGAAAAAATGCCTGAACGAAAAAGGCGTCCGCGCGGCGGGCGCCTGCCCGGAACCCGGCACGTCGTCCGCAGCCGAGAGCGGCTCCAAGATGTACAGGGCCGGGGCCTTGGACGACGGAGCCGACGACGGACCGGTGTATGCCAGGCGGCTTCCGTCGTCGGAAAAGGCGCTCAAGTTCACGCCGGCGCCCGTGCCGACCCGGAGTATCTCGCGCAAGCCGTCCTCATGCTGTTGGAACAGCTTCACGCATTCCCGGCCATGCACCGTGTCCACGAACGCGATCTTGTCGCTGAAGAGGACATCGCCGGGTTGCCCCGGCTGGGTGTGCACCGGAGCCCACCGGATCTGTCCCGCGTCGCCGCTTAAATCCGCCACCACCTGCCGCATACGTGGGATAAGCAAGGTCGGCGTGAAGAGGGGCTGTTCCTCGACCTCATAGGCCTGCTGATAGGTGTAGGTCACCAAGGGGGCGCCGAGCAGCAGCACGGCCAGCAGGACGGCCAGGCCAAGGAACAGGGTCTCGGCGAGCACGCCCTCCTTTATCGACCACGCGGCGGCGGCGAAAGAAAGGAAGGCGAAAACCGCGGCCCAAGCGTAGGTGAAGGGGATGCAGAAATAATAGTATGAAAACAGCATCAAGAGCAGGGCGGCGAGCAGATAAGCCTGGCCTCCCAGGCGCACGCCTTTCACCAAGATGCCCATGGTCAAGGTGGCGGCCAAATAGAGGCCCACCAGAAAGACGCCCATACTTATGATGACGGCCGAATGGGTCGGACGGGCTTGCCCCGTGGCGATCATGAGCAGCCAAACGCCCATCGCCAGCAGGGCAAGCGCGCGGGCCAGGTTGACGACGTTGCCGACCGCCGCTTGGGGGCCTTTCCAGGCCACCAGGCCGCGGCGCTGGGCGACCAGGTCCAGCAGGCCCCACAGCGTGAGGCCCAGACCCAGGGCCACGGTGTTCGGAAGCGGGTTGGAGAGCGCGAAGACCCCGGCCAAGGTAAGCAGCACAGCCGCGCCGGCCATGCCCAGCATCGTCCAACTCCATGAGCCCGCGGCGGGCGGCATGGCGGCTTTGGCCGGAACGGTTTCCGCGGGAGACGTCATCGTGGCTTCGGCTTCCTTGCCTGGTTCAACTTCTACGGCCATTTTCTCTCCTCGACGGACAGCGGCCCCTTGTCGGGCCCTTCATGGACTCTTCGACCCTGCGGCTTCAACGTAAGAGGTAGCTCAGGCGCGGCGCGGTTCCCAGGAGGGTCTCCCGCAAGAAGGCGCTCCACTGGGTATGGTTCATACCGGTGAGCGCCTCGGCGAAGCTCCGGGGTTCCCGCAAGGTGACGACCTGGGGGTTCTTGAGGCCGGCAAGATTTGCGGCCTCGGTGACGGCGTCCTCCAGCCCCCCCAGGGAATCCACCAGGCCCAGACGGTAGGCCTGGCGGCCGGTATAGATGCGCCCGTCGGCGAGGGATTTGACGTAGGCCTTGATTTCGGAATCCGAGAAAGAGGAGGCCTTACGGCCGGTCCTTAGGGCCAGCGCCCGGGCCAGGGGGGCGCGCCGGTCGGAGGCGACGTCGCCCACGAACTGGTCATAGACGTCGTTGACGGCGCCTTGGAAGACCGCCCGGTCCCTTGCGTCCATGGCGCGGAACGGCGAGCCCGCGTCCTTGAATTCGGCGGATTTGACCACCTCGGATGTCACGCCCAGCTTCTCAAGAAGGGCATGGGCCTCGAAAGCCTCCATGATGACGCCGATGCTGCCCGTCACCGTGCCCGGATCGGCCATGATCTCGTCGCAGGAGCAGGCGATGTAGTAACCCCCGGACGCGGCCATGCTTCCCATGGCCGCGACCACCTTGATCCCGTCGTCCTTGCGCAGACGTTCTATCTCCCGGCATATCTCCTGCGATGGCGCCACGGCCCCGCCCGGCGTGTCCAGCGAGAGGACAATGGCCTTCACCCCGCCCGCCTCCTCGCCGAAGCGGCGCAGCGCGCGCACGGTCGCTTCGGCGCCCGTGATCTCGCCGTTGATCGGAAGGACCGCCACGCGGCCCGGCCAAAAATCCAGGCGCCCGCCCCGCATCACGTCCCCGGTCCGCGCCCTTTGGCGCAAGGCCGAAACGCCCGCGAGGACGAACAACAACGCGAGGCCCGCGAACAGCAGCCGGCGGCCTTTCATCATCGCCGCGCCTTCAATTGGATTCCAGGCCGAGGTTGGGTTCCACGCCCAGGTCGCGGGCCACGTCCTGGATGATCTCGGCGCCGGCGCGGTTGCGCTTCAACAAAAATGCCTCAAGCAAGGCGTTGTCGCAAAGGGTGTTGATGAGGCGCGGCACCCCCTGGCTGATCCGGTGCACCTCGGCAAGGGCCTCAGGGTCGAAGACCTCGGTCTGGGACCCCGCCACGGCCATGCGATGGCGCACATAGTTCGCCGTGCTCGTGGCGTCGAGGGGCTTGATGCCCACCTTCACCGCGATCCGTTGGACGAGGGGCGGGTCTATGGCCATGTTGTTCTGCAGTTCGGGCAGGCCGAACAGCACGATGCTGATGAGCTTGCGGCCCGGCACCTCCAGGTTCGACAGTCCCCGGAATTCCTCGAAGATATCCTTGCTGCGGAGCATATTGGCTTCGTCGATGATCACGCAGGCCTTGCGCCCCGCCGCATGGATCTCGGTAAGCCTTTCGAAGAGCTGGGGCAGCAGGTCGGCTTTCCGTTCGGCGGGTTCGCGCACCCCCAATTGGGTCGCGATCTTTTTCAGCAGCCAGTCGGCGCTGACCTCGGAATGCACGATCACCAGCAGGGCGGCTTCGTATTCGCCGCCGTGCTCCTCAAGCTTGTCCAGGACCCTGCGCGCCAGCAGGGTCTTCCCCGCGCCGGGGCCCCCGATGGCGACCGTAAGGCCCTTCATCGTGGACACCGAATGCTGTATGCGCAGCATGGCTTCCTGGTGCTGCTCGCTCTCGAAGAAAAAACGGCCGTCGGCGGCGTTGCTGAATGGCTGCTCCGTCAGTCCGAAATGCTGTTCATAGCTCATGGTGAAAACCTGCGATCAAGGGCCCGTTCAAAGGTAGGATACTTTGCTCTTTTTCGCTCCCGCCGGGGACTCCGTCTTGTGGCCCAGAAGGGCGTCCAGCTTGGCGCGCACGTCGGCGTTGCCGGGCTCCCGCTTCAAGATGCGTTCATAGATATTTTGGGCGTCCGTCTTGAGCCCCTGCTTCACGTAAATGTCCGCCACGGCGATGGTCATGAAATCTTCCAATTCGTCGCTGTCCTCCCCCGCCTTGCGCCCGGGCGCGGCCGCCGCTTCGTCGGCCTTGGCGGCGATCCCGGAGTCGGCCGAGTCCCCGACCTTGCGGCGGGTCTGGATCTCCTCGATGGCGCGCCGCAGAGGGGCCTCCTGCCTGGATTTCTGCTGCTCCTGGACTCGGGCAAGCGCCTCGCTGATGCGCTTGCGGTTCAGGTCGTCGCGTTCCGTGGCCGATGCCGGCGCGGCGGCGCTCCCCGCCTCCGCCTTCCGCGGGGGCGAAGCCTCTTGAAGGGCCTGGGACCGGAGTTTGGCGCGTTCAAGCTCCGCTTTGCGGCGGGCCGCCTCCTCCTCCGCCCGCCGACGCGCTTCCTGGTCCGCTCCCCGCAGACGTGTTTCCTCATCAAGCCGCTTGCGCGTCGCGTCCCCGGCCCGCTTGAGCTTCTCCTCGTCGGCCTGCTTGCGCATTTCCGCTTCGATTTGCGCCCGTATCTCGGCCTCCATGCGTTTTTTCGCGGCCAAGGCCTGCTCCTCGGCGTCCAAATCCCGGCGTTTGGCTTCGGCCTCGGTGGCTTTCAGGGCGGCGATCTCCGCCTTGAGCCTTGCTTCCGTGTCGTCCCGGAGGCGCGCCTCTTCGAGCAAGCTTCGGCGCGCGTCGGCTTCGGCCTGCTCGCGCTCGCGCAGGATGCGCCGGGCCTCGGCCTCCGCTTGCACTTGGCGCTGGGCCGCTTCGGCCTGGGCCTTCAAGGCCGCCAATTTCGCCAGCTCGTCGGGACCCGGGCCGGGGGCCGAGGGCACGGGCTGCGGCAAGGGCACCGCGCCCGCCAAGAGGCGATACACCCGGCTCATGCCCTCCCTGGCCGCCGCATGGTTCGAGTCCAGGTCCAGGACGCGCTGATAGAGGCCCAAGGCCTCGTCCAAGGAGCCTTCCGCCTCGAAATTTTCCGCCAAGGCGATCAGGCTCTCGTCGCCGTCCACCTGCTCCACGGGGGCCTTCGGCGCCAGGGCCTGTTCAGTCTCCGGCGGAAGGGACGGCGCGGCGGGGGCGGGGGCGGGGCTTGGACTTGCGGCTTCCACCGCCGCAAGCGGGACGGGAGGCGCGGCGAGCGCGGCAGGAATATCTGCCGGAAGCCCGGCCGCTTCGGCGGCGGCCGGCGGCGCGGGAACGCTCTCCAGGCCAAGCCGTATCGCGAGCGCCGTCGCGGCATCCTCGGCGGCCTTCGCAAGGGCCAGGGCGCCTTTGGCTTTAAGAATACCGGCCGCGTCCCGGTAATGCTGGGTCGCTTCGGCCTTGTCCAGGGCCGCCTCGATGTCGGCGGTGGCCGCCAGGGCCTCCCCATAAAAACGGTCCGTTTGCGAGACTTTTGCGAGGGTCTTGAGCGCTTCGTCGGCGTGCCCCTCCTGGGCCTGGACCACGCCCATGCCCCACAAGGCCCCGCCATGGCTCAACTTGAACTTCAGCAATTTTTCGAACCAGCCGCGGGCCTCCACGCGCTTTCCCCGGCGCAGTTCCACATGGCCCAAATAGTTGTAACTCTCGATCGCCTTCAAGTCCTCGGCTTTTTTCGCGAACTGGAACGCGCCGTCCAGATCGCCCCGCTGGAACAGGGCTTCCGCCAGAAGCAAGGTCTCTTTTTTAGCCTCGCTGTCATTGCCGTTTTTGGCGTGGATTTCCGCCAGGGCGGCGTGGGCGTCCATATTCTCGGGTTCAAGCTCGACTATCTTCTGGAAGAGGGGCAAAGCCTTCTTCATCAGCTTGTGTTTCAGGTAGATGTCGCCGAGTTCCTTGTACTTCGCGCAGGCCGCCGCGGTGTCACCCTGGCGGAGAAAAAGGTCGCCCAATTTCTGGTAGAGGTCGAAACGGTCCGGATCCATGACCAAAACGGCCTGGTAGGCGGCGACCGCCTTGTCCGGCTCCCCGCCGTCAAGGACCCTGTCCCCTTCCATTTGTTTTTTGAAGATCTCCTGTTTCTTGCGGCTTTCCGCGTTCAGGGACTCCGGATTCAGCCAGGCGATCTTACCCTGCGCCTGCCCGGCTTTTTCAAGTTGTCCCAAGCGAAGATAGGCGTCCGAACAAATGAGGTAGGCGTCAAAGGCGGCCTGAAAATCGCTTTTCTTTACGTAGACGTCCCCAAGCATCGCATAGCTGTTGAAATCTTCGGGTTCAAGATCGATCAACTTCTTATATTCCGCGATGGCCTTATCCCAACGCCCTTCTTGGGTGTATATGTGGGCCATCTTGACGATAGTTTTCTTGTCCTCGGGCACAAAAACTCCATACTGCCAGAGGGTTTCGACCGCAGCTGGCAACTAGGTGCAACGCTAACATCCGCCAAAACCTTTGTCAAACGTAAAGCCGGAACCTCGTTTTGACCGGAATGTTCCGTAAAAGTGCCGGGTGAGTTTCGCGCTACGGAAAAGAAAACCATTTGACCCTGGGGTGGACTATCAGGTACGATTCGCCCCGGTGCCGGAGTGGTGAAATGGCAGACACAAAGGACTCAAAATCCTTCGTCCTTCAGTGGGCATGTGGGTTCAAGTCCCACCTCCGGCAAATACCTCAGAGATGAACCATGCCCCCCTTACGAAACCACTCAAAAAAAGACGCCCGGTCCAAAGAGCGAATCACCAAAGTCCTGCCGGTTGATTGCACGATTCTGTCGCTGCCTTTGAACCAGATGACCCCCCATTATCTCGGGGCCGGGGACGCCTTCGGCGGCCGCACCCTGAATATCAGCCTGACCGGCCTGCAGATCCACAGCGACATCGAGCTTGACGCCATGACCGTGCTGGACGTCACGGTATCCTTGGACAAACCGCCGAGGATCGTGACCGTGCGCACCCAGGTGGCCTGGGCCAAGCGCAACACCATCGACATGTACGGCCGCTGGCGCATGGGCCTGCACATCATCGAATCCCGGCCGGGTGAGATCGAAATCCTTCACAATTACTACAAACAACTGGCCTGAGGAGGCGTTCCATGGCCGGAGCCGGCCTTGAAGACATCGTAGCGGGGCAGACCTCGATCAGCACGATCGACGGCAAACGCGGGGTTCTGACGTACCGGGGCATTTCCATCCACGAGATGGCCGACCACTCGAGCTTCGAAGAGACGGTTTTTTTGTTGTGGTACGGCCGCCTGCCCAAGGCCGCCGAACTGGAGGACTTCAAGAATTCCATCGCCCGTGAAACGGTGCTGGAGGACAGGGTCGCGCAGTGGCTCAAGGCCCTGCCGGCGGACGCGAATCCCATGAGCCTGCTTCGCACCGGCGTAAGCCTGCTGGGCCTGGCCGACCCCGAGGAAGGGGCTTCGGTGACGCCGGAAGCCTGGAAAGACGGGTTCCGCTACATGGGCCAGTTGCTGCCCGGGAGCCCGGGCTACGGCCGCGACCACCCCCAGAGCCGTAAGGCGATACGGCTGCTGGGCCGTATGACCACCTTGGTGCCCGCGATCCAGAGGGTGATGAAGGGCCAGCCGTTCGTGGAACCGAAGGCCGGCGCCAGTGTCGCTTTCAATTTCCTGCGCTGCCTGACGGGCAAAGACCCCGATGAGGGCAGCGAGAAGATCTTCGACAAGTGCCTGATTCTGCACGCCGACCACGAATTCAACGCGAGCACGTTCACCGCGCGGGTGGCCTGCGCCACGCTGAGCGACCTGCACAGCTGCGTGGTCGCCGCCATCGGGGCCCTGAAGGGGCCCCTGCACGGCGGCGCCAACACCGAGGTGATGCACATGCTCCTCGAAGTGCAGGAGCCCTCGCGCGCCAAGGCCTGGGTGAAGGACGCCCTTGAAAAGAAAAAGAAGATCATGGGCTTCGGGCACCGCATGTACAAGACGGAGGACCCGCGCGCGAGCCACCTGCGCCGCATGAGCGAAAGCCTGTGCGCCAAGGTGGGGCAGCCCCAGTGGTACGAAATGAGCCGCCTGATCGAGGAGGCCATGTGGGAACTGAAGGCCATCAAGCCCAACGTGGACTTCTATTCCGCGAGCGTCTACTACTGCATGGGCATCGACCCGGAGATGTTCACCCCCATCTTCGCGCTCAGCCGACTCAGCGGATGGACCGCGCACATCTTTGAGCAGCAGGCCAACAACCGCCTCATCCGCCCGGTGGGCGAATGGGTCGGCCCCCAGGAAGCCCATTGGGAACCGATGGAGAAGCGCTAGCTCCAAGCCCAGGGAAGGCCCATAAAAAAGCCCGCCGGAATTCCGGCGGGCTTTTTTATGGGCGGCGCACCGGGTCCCTGCCCTCCGCCGCCGCGCATCCGACCGCCCTCGTCAGCGCTTCGTCGCTTCACCGAACACCAGTTCCCAACGGGCTCCCGGTCGTTCCAATCGGGCTTGGACATCCCCGGCCAAGGCCACCGCTTTGGGCTGCCACCCTGACAGGGCGGCCCGGATGGTTTCCAGGGGCTCCGAACTGATGCAGGGACCGTTCAGCAAAGGGAGGACATCCGCGGCTTGGACTTCCCCCAAGCCAAGGGCGCTTTGAAGACGCAGGCCCGACCAGGCGGTCCAGGACCAAGGGTTGCGGGCCTGGGCCGACAGGCCGCGCAGAGCGTCCAGCCGGGCCCGGCCCGGGCTCGCCATGACCCGCTCCTCAGGCGCCAGGTCCTGCGCGGCCTGGACCAGCAAGGCCTCCGCCTTGGGGCCGGCCAAGAGGAGATACTGGGGGTAGGCGTCCCCGTCTGAGCTGAAAGCGACCCAACGGCCCCAACGGCGGTCGGAAGGGTCGGCCATGCTCCGCGGCACCAGGAACCAGGTTTCAACGCCCGGCGCGGCGGGACCGGATAGGCCGGGGACCAGCCGTTCAAGGAAAGGATGGAACATCGGGTCCAAGGCCAGCCCCAGACGCACCGGATTCCGGCGTTCCCTCCGCTCAAGGAAATCGGCCATTTGAAAAACTTCGCGGGACGGCCCGTGGATGTCGGCATCCCACGGGACGATGGCGCGGTCAAACTGAAGGTAGCCCAGCAACGGACATGCGAGCAAGGCTAGACCGAGCCAAGCCGGTCCGACACGCGATAAGCAACGCCTCCAAAGCCATGCCGTGCCCAATCCGCTGATCAGGAGCAAAGCGGGCCACGCGAGGATGGCCCGGTTCGGCTCCATAAAGGGTCCTCCCGCCGCCAAGCCCAGCAGGCCGCAGAAGGCCCAGATCCACGTCCAGGTCGGCGCGACGAGCAGGCCCGCCAGAAGGCCCGGCCAGGCCGGCCAGGGAAAGGCCGCGACTTCCTCCAGGCCCATGGCCGGAGGGGACGCTCCCCCGAAAAAAAAGCTTTTAAGGTTGGAAAGCAATCCCGGTGCTCCGGATGGGCCCGCATGCCCGCGCACCAAAAGCCACTCCCCAAAATAGGGCGCCTCCGCCCAGGCCAGAACTAGGCAGCCCACCAAGGCCCCTCCAAGGACCCAGGAGCCGCGCGCCCGCGAAGGGCGCGGCGCGGCCAACCATGCCGCGGCCAGCGCCGGCAGGGCCAGAATCCAGGCCTCATAGTCCAGCCATAACAGCGCCGCGGCGGCTCCCAGGACCGCCGACGCCCAAGGACCCCAGGGGCGGCGCAGGGCCCATACCATTGCGAGCAGGAGGGCGGGCACGAGGACATAACTGAAGGTGGTGCGCGCCTGAAGAAAACTGAAAGGGGCGCAATAGGCGAAGGCCAGCGTGAGGGCCGCGGCTTCCCCTCCTCCTAAGCTCCGGCCCAGGCTCCACAGCCCCCAGGCCGCCCCGCCCAGGGCCAGCGCATTGAACAGATAGATGGCTTGCCAGCCCCAGGGTCCGCAGAGCGTCAACGCCATGAGGCCACGGCTTAGACCTCCCCCGCCGATCCGAATCCAGAAACGCCACGTTTCGCCCGCGTGAAGGATGTAAGCCAGGTTGCCCATCTCCTCGGGCGCACCCAGGCCCGGCCTAAGCACCAGCACTTCAAAGGCAGCCAGTCCCGCGAAGACCAGCCCACCGGCGATGGCCCAATACAAAAGGGCGCGCTCCCCCTGGGAAGCACGCCCTTGAATAACGGAACCTCGCGCCGATGTGTTTTTCAGAATGGCCTCATCTCTCGGAGGCAAATGAAACTTTGAACGGCCCTAGAAGGCGGAGGTTTATGTGCCAGGCCAAGGCATCCAGGAAGCCAACTAAGACGTGGATTGCCTTGGCCTGGCACATAAACCTCCGCCTTCACGGGGGCCTTCCAAATTTACCGTGAAGCCAGCACCTTGGCCACTTCCTTGCCGATCAAGCTGGGGTTGTCCACGGTACGGATGCCGTAGGAGGCCAGCATCTTCAGCTTGGCGTCGGCCGTGTCCTCGGCGCCGCCGACGATGGCGCCGGCGTGGCCCATGCGCTTCCCGGCCGGGGCCGTGCGGCCCGCCACAAAGGCCACGATGGGCTTCTTCATGGAGGCCTTCCAGTATTCCGCGGCGCTTTTCTCGGCGTCCCCGCCGATCTCGCCGATGAGGACGATGACTTCGGTCTCGGGATCCGCTTCGAAGAGCGGCAGGAGGTCCAGGTAGGTGGAGCCCAAAATCGGGTCACCGCCGATGCCCACGCAGGTGGTCTGGCCGAAGCCCTCGGCCGTGGTCTGGTGCACCGCCTCATAGGTCAGCGTCCCTGACTTGGACAGGATGCCGACCTTGCCTTTTTTATGGATGTAGCCGGGCATGATGCCGATCTTGCACTCTCCGGGGGTGATGATGCCGGGGCAGTTGGGGCCGATCAGGCGGACGCCGGGATAACGGGTCCGCAGCGTGGCTTTGGTTCGGCTCATATCGAGGACCGGCACGCCTTCGGTGATGCAGACGATGGTTTTGATGCCCGCGTCGGCGGCCTCCAAAATGGCGTCCGCCGAACCTGGGGCCGGCACGAAGATCATGCTGGCGTCCGCGCCCGTCTCGGCCACGGCCTGGCGCATCGTGTTGAAAACCGGAAGCCCTTCGACGGAGGTGCCGCCTTTTTTGGGCTGGACCCCGCCCACCATCTTGGTGCCGTAATCCTTGCAGCCTTTGAGGTGGAAACTGCCCGCCTTGCCCACTCCCTGGCACAGCACCTTGGTGTTCTTGTTGATGATGATGGACATGGTCACTTCCCCCTTACGGCTTCGACGATTTTCAAGGTGGCCTCGTTGAAGCCGGCCGCCGGGGTGATGGGCAGGCCGCTTTCGGCCAGCAGTTTCCTGCCGGCTTCGGCGTTGGTCCCCTCCAAACGCACCACCATGGGCACGTCCAAGGAGACCTCCTTGGCCGCGTCGATGACCCCCTGGGCCACCAGATCGCAGCGCACGATGCCGCCGAAGATGTTGACCAGTATGCCTTTCACCTGTTCGTCCCCCAGCAGCAGCTTGAAGGCCGCGAGCATGGTGTCCTTGTTGGCCCCGCCCCCCACGTCCAAAAAGTTGTTGGGGGCCCCGCCGTGCAATTTGATCAGGTCCATGGTGGCCATGGCCAGCCCGGCGCCGTTGACCAGGCAGCCGATGTTCCCGTCCAACGCGATGTAATTGAGCCCGGCGGCGGCGGCTTTGACTTCCTTCGGGTTTTCCTCGGCCACGTCCCGCAGGGCCTCGATGTCGGCGTGGCGGTAGAGGGCGTTGTCCTCGATGGCCACCTTTGCGTCTAGGGCCAGGACCTGCTTGTCCGGCGTGATGATGAGGGGATTCACCTCGACCAGGCTGGCGTCATACTTGAAAAAGGCGCGGCTCAGGCCCATCAGCAGCTCGGCCAGGTCCGCGACCACCGGGCTGTCGGAGGCCTCGCCCGGCGCCAACTGGTAGGCCAGGGCGCGCGACTGGAATGCCTGCATGCCGGTCAAGGGGTCCAAATGGACCTTGAGTATCTTTTCAGGGTGCTTCTGGGCCAGTTCCTCGATCTCCATGCCGCCTTCGGCGCTGGCGATGACCAGGGGCTGGCCGGCCTTGCGGTCCATCAAGATGGAAACGTAAATCTCCTTGGCGATATCACAGGCCTCGACCAGGAGAATTTTTTTCACCAGCACGCCCGCCGGACCGGTCTGATTGCTCACCAAGGTCATGCCAAGGATGGCTTTGGCCTTTTCCTTCAGCTCGGCCTTGGTCTTGGCCAGCTTGACGCCGCCGGCCTTTCCCCGCCCGCCCGCGTGCACCTGGGCCTTCACCACCCACGGCCCGGCGGCGCCCAAGCGCGAGATGGCGGAGTCGATCTCGGCCTCGTTCCCCGCGACAAAACCCTTCAAAACCTTGACCCCGACCGCGTCCAAAAGATCCTTGGCTTGGTATTCGTGCAGCTTCATCGGTTCACCACCCCATCAGGGAATCGACCACACCGCACAATTCCTTCACGGCCGCCGCGCTCTTGTCGAGGGCGGCCTGTTCCTCGGAAGTGAGCTTCATCTGCACGATCCTCTCCACACCCTTGGATCCCAGCACCGCCGGCAGGCCCACGAACAGGCCCTTGACCCCGTATTCCCCGTTGGCGAGCACCGCCGCGGGCAGGATCCGCTTCTTGTCCTTCAGGATGCTTTCCACCATTTCGACCGCGCTGGCCGAGGGCGCGTAGTACGCCGAGCCGGTCTTGAGGAGCTTCACGATCTCGGCCCCGCCGTCGCGGGTGCGTTGGACGATCGCGTCCAGGCGCTCCTTGGGGATCAGCTGGGCGACCGGGATGCCGGCCACCGTGGAGCAGGCCAGCACCGGCACCATGGTGTCGCCGTGGCCGCCGAGGACCGTGGCGTGCACGTCCTCCACGGAAACCCCCAGCTCCAGCGCCAAAAAGGTCCTGAAGCGGGCGGAGTCCAGGACGCCGGCCATGCCGATGACGCGCTGGGCCGGAAAACCGCTGACCTTGTGGGCCACATAGGTCATGGCGTCCAGCGGATTGCTGACCACGATCAAGATCGCGTTCGGGCTGTGCTTGGCCACCTGGCTGGTGACGCTCTGCACGATGCCGGCGTTGGTCTTCAAAAGGTCGTCCCGGCTCATGCCCGGCTTGCGCGGGATGCCGCTGGTGATGACGACCACGTCCGAGCCCGCGGTGGGCTCATACGCGTTCGCGCCCGTGATCAGGGTGTCATAGCCGTATACCGGGCCGGACTGCATCAGGTCCAGGGCCTTGCCCTGGGGCATGTCCTCGACGATGTCGACCAGGACGACGTCGCCCAGCTCTTTTTCGGCCAGACGCTGGGCGGTGGTGGCGCCGACATTGCCGGCCCCGATGACGGTGATCTTGGGCATGGAAGGGCTCCTAGGCTCAGACACGGTTCAGGGGCGGTCCGCCGCCCCTGAACCGAAACCTTTTTCAAAATTGGAGGTGACGATGGGATTCGAACCCATGAATAACGGTTTTGCAGACCGTCCCCTTGAACCACTTGGGTACGTCACCGGGCTTGGCCGGCCCGTGGGATGCCGCCGGACAAAGGATGAAAAAGGTAGCACTTCCGGGCGACCAGCGTCAAGGAAGCTATGCGTCCACGGCTTTGAGGAGGCCCCAGTGGGCGTCCAAAAGCCTCAGGGCGCCGTCCTCATCCAGCCCCGGCGCGGCGGGCTCCCAGCCGAATTCCCGCGCCACCTGGTTGAGTTTGAGCCTGCAACGGCGCAGATCCCCCTCCTCCAGGGCCTGCTCCGCGGCTTCGAGGCGGTCCCCGGCGACCATCAGGCGCTCCTCCCGGTCGGCCACGGCCAGGCGCTCGCTGTCGCGCCGCTGCTGCCGCTTCCAGGCCGCGTCCGGCTTTTGGCCGGAGGCCTTGAGCCACAGCCGGATGACGGCCCCGCCCTGCTCATAGGCTCTATGCTCGATGTGGCTGTAGAAGCCGCCCAGGACCTCGTTCTCGACCCGGGTGCGCAGACGCGGCGTTCCGTCGCCCCTTAAGCCCAGACCTGTGACGATGCGCACCTGGCGGTGGCCCGCGGAAAGCGCCTTGTCAAGAAATTCCCGGCAGGCCCGCACCGCGCCGTGGGCGCCGCCGGCGATTTTTTCGGGATGCAGGTCTATGCTGGGGATGGAATTCATCTCTTTATGGATTCTTTGCGGATTGAAAAGGTTGCGCTTTGTTGGAGGACGGCTATAATACGCCCACTCCACCCACCGCGACACCCCCTTCCCGTCTCCAAAGACCGAGGCATCGACTTGAGCCGAGTCAAACAAGCGCTCTGGAAAGAAGCCCTCACGCTTCTATCCGGCCAGATGGACCCCCAGTCCTTCGAGACTTGGTTCGCGCCCACCACCGCGGAGTGGGAGGGTGAGACCTTGTTCATCCGCGTCCCTTCCCAATTTTTCCTTGAGTGGATCAGCAGCCACTACGGGTCCAACATCGCCCGCGCCCTTGAAACCGTGCACGGTGCGCCCGTGACCTTCAAGCTCGACGTGGACGAGGCCGCCCACCAGCGCTGGGAAGTGCAGATCCAGGCTCCGGCCTCTTCCCCGCCTCCGCCGGCGCAAGCCGCCGCCCCGGCGGAGGCGGCGGCAAAAACCGGGGCGACCGGCTACCAGCCCAGCCCCGAGATCCGCACCGGCCTGCCCCTCAGCGCGCGCTACACTTTCGACAAGTTCATCGTGGGCAACAGCAACCGCTTCGCCTGCGCCGCCAGCGCCGCGGTCGGCGAGGCCCCCAGCCTCAGCTACAACCCCCTCTTCATTTATGGCAAGGTCGGCCTGGGCAAGACCCACCTGCTGCAGGCCATCGGCAACCACATACGCGCGTCCCGGCCGGAAACGCGGGTCCTCTACGTCACCAGCGAGATCTTCGTCAACGAGATGGTGCGCTGCCTGCGGGCGTCCAAGATGGACGAGTTCCGTTCGGCCTTCCGTGACATCGACGTCCTGCTGGTCGACGACATCCAGTTCCTGGAAGGCAAAGAGCGCATGCAGGAGGAGTTCTTCCACACCTTCAACAGCCTCTTCGAGCACAGCAAGCAGATCGCCGCCACCAGCGACAGCCACCCCAAGGACATACAGATGGGCGACAAGCTGCGCAGCCGCTTCGAATGGGGCCTGACGGTGGACATACAGCCGCCCGACCTCGAGACCCGCATCGCCATTTTGAAAAAGAAGTGCGAGACCGAGGGCCTCAACGTGCCCAATGACGTCATCCTGCTGATCGCCGAGAGCATGCGCAGCAACATCAGGGACATGGAAGGTTCGCTGAACCGGGTGACGGCCTACGCGGCGCTGACCAAACAGGACCTGGACCTTGGGCTGGCCCGCCAGGTCCTGCGGGACGTGCTGCAGGCCGAGGTGAGGGTCATCAGCATCGACCGCATCCAGAACGAGACCGCCGCCCACTTCAACATCAGGGTGGCCGACCTGCGCGGACGCCACCGCACCGCCGGCGTGGTTTTGGCGCGCCAGGTGGCCATGTACATCTCCAGGGAGTTCACCAACGCCAGCCTGACCGAGATCGGCGAGGCCTTCGGCGGCAAGAACCACAGCACCGTCATCCACGCCATAGAAAAAGTGAAGGACCAGATGGAAAAGAACGGGACCTTCATCAGCCAGGTCGAAAACCTTAAGTCCAGAATTAAGAATTAACCGTCAAGCTTCCGGTAAGAGAATTAGGCCACATTCGCGCCGATGCGCTTGGCGTAAGCGATCCGTGCCGCCGTGAATTCGGAATCCAAAATCCCCCTCCCGATAGGGCGCCTTCACAAGCCCTAAAGGCCCAGGCGCGCTTCCGCGAAGCGCTCCAGGTCCGGCCTGCCGGCGAGAACGGCCTGGTCGCGCGCGCGCCGGTAATAATCCGGCTCCTGCAGGATGCGCGTTGAGGGGGCGGGCTTGACCCCGAACTTGGGGTTCTCATAAACCTTGAACGTCCTATTGTCGAAGACCAGGCGCCAGCCGGCGCGCTCCATCTCCAAAAAAGTCAGGGCCACCCCGTCGAACCGGAAGATCCCAAGCAGGTGGACGCGGCTCACCACCGCGTAGCGCACGTCGTCCAAACCGCAGCGATACGCGAAACGCGTGGCCGGAGCGCCGGCCACGTAGAGGCCCGCTGACCGGCCTTCGGACGCCACCATGTCGAAGGGGTCGCAGACCCGCAACGACGGGCGCAGCAGCCAATCGAAGTGCGGCATGCCGCAGACCAGGTCGCCGGGCCGCGCGTCCTTCTGCAAAAAAGCCTTGAGCCCCTCCACCGGTCCGGGCGCGAAGCTCATCGTGTCCAGCCACGTCAGGTTGACCGGCCGGAGGAAAAGAGCCAGCACCGCCGCGGCGGCCAATCCTCCGCGCCAGGAGCCGAGCCGCAAGGCCGCTTCGGCCAGGACCGCCGCCCCCAGGGCCGCCAGGGGAGCGGCCAGCATGAAGGGATAGGGCAGGTTCACGCTGAGCCCGCCGCGCTGGCGGACCGGTTCGACGATGGCGCAGACCAGGCAGACCAGGAACCAGGGCCAAGGCCCCTTCTCACGGAACGCGGCCCAGCAAAGGCCGACCAGACCCAGACCGAGGAAGGGCAGGGCCCTGAAGGTCGTCCAAAACGCCGCCACAGTGGCGCCCGGGCCGCTTGGGCCGCCGCCGCTCAGCCTCATAAGGCCGCGGATGCTCCACCAGGCTCCCGCGGGATCGGGCCAGATGTTCCACGCCATCAGGGCCACAGGGGGCAGCGCAGTCCAAAGGAGGCCCAGGATCCATCCGCGCGGCCGCTTCCAGGCCAGGAGCAGGATCCAGGTCGCGGGCAGCCACCAGAGCCAATAGCACGTCCCCGCGGCCAGGCCCGCGCACAAGGAAGCCGCCGTCACCGGCGGGGTTTTTTCGCCGCTGAACAGGCCCCGCCCCAGCGCAAGGGCCGCGAGCATAAGGACCACGGCGAAGTGGTGGTAGAAGGCGCGGCCCCCGAATTCGGCGGCGAAGGGGAGCAGCGCGTAGCAGGCGGCGGCGAGCAGGGCGCGCCGGGGGTGGACGGATGGACGGACCAAAGCCACGAGCGCGCCCAAGGCCAGGCAATCCAGAAAAACGGCCCACAAGCGCACCCCGGTCATGGCCGACCACCAGGGCGCCGAGGCGAACGGCGCGGCGCTTAAAGGGGCCAAGAAGGACGTGGACAGGGGTGAAAATCCGTCTTCCCACAGCCCGCCCACATGCGCTCGGCTGAGTGTACTTAAAGCCCCGGCCAGTTCGGCCATATAACCTTCATCCCAATACCAGGGCGCGCTCAAAGCCACGGACAAGCGCCAAAGCAGGCCCGCCACGGCGACCGCCACGAGGCCGAGGGCCCAAGCGTGTCTCACCGGCCAAGCGGGGGCTTTCAAGGGAGGGTCAAAGCGCCGGCCGCTTCAGCCGACATAGGCGTCCGCCTCGATTTCGACCATCAAAGCCGGATCAATGAGTTTGACGACTTGCACCATGGCCATGGCCGGCCGGATCGTACCGAAGTATTCCCCATGCACCTTGCCGATGGCCTCCCATTGGCTGATGTCCGTGACGAAGAGGCGGGTGCGCACGACCTGTTCCATGCTGGCTCCCGCGCTTTCAAGGGCCTTCTTGATGGTTTCCAGGGCCGCCCGGGTCTGCTCAGCGGCGCTGCTTCCCGGGCCGGTGGTCCCGGCCACATGGACATAAGGGCCGGCCTTCACCGCCCGCGAATAGCCGAGCAAGGGCTCCCAGGTGGATCCGGACGAGATGTTTTGACGGGACATGGCGGTGGATGAGAATGAGAAGCTGAAGGATAGACGGAAGGCGGCTTGAAAATCCGGGACGGCTTTATCGGTCAGGGGGTCAGGGGTAGGAGCGGACCTTGGTGCGGGCATGACGCATGCGGGCATGATCGTCGGCGAAGCGTTCCAGCAGGCGCAGGGCGAATGGACGGGCCGCCACCCCAAGATCCCGCAGCCCGGCCGCCGGAACCGGCGCCCCCTTGGCGTCGATGTTCAGCCCCAGGTGCACCTTGACGCTGACCCCGGTGGGGGCGGCGATGGAGACGCTCAACTTGCGCTTGCCCACCCAAAGGTCGTTGCCGTCGCGTCCCACCCGTACCTTCTTCTGCGAGCGGTTAGCCTCGTCCTGGGCGGTGGCGGCCATGAGCCATTGCCGGGCCACGGCAGTTTCCAGGTCGGGTCCGAAGAGTTCCAACACGAAATGGAGCATGCGCGGGCTGTAGATGAACGCCCCGTTCTTGGCGTCCTCAAGGTCGGCCAGGGCCTCCACCGCGACCTCGCAAGGCCCCTCAAAGGCCAGCAGGCTGTCGCCTTGGACGCCGTGTTCCAAATAGGCCCAATGGCCCCTGAGCGGCGAACCGTCGTAGGGGTGGGTTCCGGCTAGGAGTCTGGTTCGCAAGCCCATGACGTCGCTCCTTCGGAGTTAAGGGCAAAGACGCATCTGCCGTGAGCAGGGTATGGCGTGCCCTTCCAAGGCCAAAAAGGGCGGATGGCCTTGGAAGGGCACGTCATACCCTGCTTTCAGATGCTCAATTGCTGCTTAATTGCCGACCGGGGTAGCTCATAGCTGACCCCGAAAAGCTTCAGAGGCGGAGGTAACTGTGTCATGCCAAGGCCATCCGCCCTTCTTGGCCTTGGTATGGCACAGTTACCTCCGCCTAGAAAGCTGGTCCGTCAGCGTCGCCCCGACTTCCCCCGCAATTCCGGCAGCCGGACCGGTTTGACCTCCGGTTGCCGCCCCAGGAAACGGCGGGTCTGGTCGGCGAACTGTTCGGGCGGGTCCGTGACGTAGAAACGGTGCGCTGCGAAGGGTATGGAGCGGAGGGGACTGGCGAGGCCGGCGGCTTTGAGGAGGGTTTTGACTTCCCGGGCGACTTCCTTGGCCGAATCGACCAGGGCGATATCGCGGCCCAGGACCTTGGCGAGGACCACCTTCAGGAGCGGATAGTGGGTGCAGCCCAGCACCACGCTTTCGACTTTTTCCCGCTTCAGGACGCGGAGGTATTCCCGGGCCACCTGGATCGCCATGGCGTGCCCGGTCCAGCCTTCCTCGACCAGGGGCACGAAGAGGGGGCAGGCCTGGGCCACGACGCGGGCCGCAGGGTCCAGGGCGTGGATGGCCCTGGTGTAGGCTCCGGAGCGCACCGTGGCGCGCGTGCCGATGACCCCTATCGGGCGGCCCCGGCGTCCCGCGACCGCGGCGCGGGCGCCGGCTTCGATGACCCCCACCACCGGCACGCTCAGCTGTTCGCGCAGGGCCCCCAGGCTGTAGGCGCTGCTGCTGTTGCAGGCCACCACCAGCATCTTCACTCCCTTGCGGGACAGGAAGGCCCCGGTCTCCAGGGCGAAACGGATCAGGGTCTGGGGGCTCTTGTTGCCGTAGGGGGTGCGGGCGGTGTCGCCCAGGTAGATGAGTTTTTCGCCGGGAAGCTGCCGCAGCAGCTCCCGGGCCACGGTCAGCCCGCCCACGCCCGAATCAAAGACGCCTATGGGCCTTAACGATGCCTTCACCGCTTGGACGACTTCATAAGCTTGTATTCCACCGATTCCAGCAGGGCCTCCCAGCAGGCCTCAATGATGTTCTCGTGGACGCCCACGGTGCTCCAGACCATGCCCAAGGCGTCGCGGCTCTCGATGAGCACGCGCACCCGGGCGCTGGTGCCCCCTTTGCCGTCCAGGACCCGCACCTTGAAATCGGCCAGCTCCACGCCCTTCAGCGCCGAAAAATGCGGCAGCAAGGCCTTGCGCAGCGCCCGGTCCAGGGCGTTGATCGGTCCGTTGCCTTCGGCGACGGTGTGCTCCACGCGCCCGCCCACTTCCAGTTTGAGCGAAACCTCGGTCGGCTCCACCGTCCGGCGCCGGTCAACGCCCACGTGCCAGCTCAGAACCTTGAAGGCCTGCCGGGCTTTGCCCAAGTGCCGCCGCACCAGGAGTTCCAGCGAGGCGTCCGCGCCTTCGTACTGGTAGCCCTCCAGCTCCCTTTGCTTGACCAGGCCGATGATGGCCTTGGCGTCCTCGGGCCCGGCCACGACGTCGTAGTCGGCGAATTTGCTGGCGATGGCCGCCTTGCCGGCCTGCTCGCTGGCGAGCAGGCGGCGGACATTGCCCACCCTGGCCGGGTCGATCTGCTCGTAGCTACCCGGCGCCTTGAGCAGGGCGTCGATGTGCAGGCCGGCCTTGTGGGCGAAGGCGCTGGTGCCGCTATAAGGCTGGTGGTCGGACAGGGTCAGGTTGGCGACGGAGGCGACGAAGCGCGACACGGCGGTCAGCTTCGCGATCTGCTTTTCGGGCAGGGTCGCGAAACCCATCTTCAGGGTCAGGTCGGGGATGAGACTCACAAGATTCGCGTTGCCGCAGCGCTCGCCGTAGCCGTTGATGGTGCCTTGCACGTGGCGGGCGCCCTGCGCCACGGCCGCCAGGCTGTTGGCCACGGCCAGTTCGCCGTCGTTGTGGGTGTGTATCCCGATCACGGTGTCGGGGAAGGCCTTGCGCACCTCGGCCGTGGCGAACTCGATGTCGGACGGGAGCACGCCGCCGTTGGTGTCGCAGAGGACCAGGGCGTCCGCGCCGGCGTCTCGCGCCGCCGTGAGCACCTGCAGGGCGTAGCCCGGGTTGCGCTTGAATCCGTCGAAGAAATGCTCCGCGTCGAAGAAGACCCGCTCGCGGCGGCGCTTCATGAAGCCGACGCTCTGCGAGACGATGCGCAGGTTCTCCTCAAGGGTCGTGCGCAGCACCGCGGTGACGTGGTAGTCCGAGCACTTGCCCACCAGGCAGACGTCACGGGTTTCCGCGGACAGCACGCCCTTGAGGAGCAGCGAATCCGCCGCCTTCTCGCGCACCCGGCGGGTCGAGCCGAAGGCCACCAGGCGGGCGTGCTTGAAGCGCAGCTTCCCGGCCCGCTTGAAGAAGGCCTGGTCCTTGGCGTTGCCGACCGCGGGCCAGCCGCCCTCGATATAGTCCACGCCCAAGGCGTCAAGCTCCTCGGCGATGGCCAGCTTGTCCTCGACCGAGTAGCTTATGTCCTCCCCCTGCGACCCGTCCCGCAGGGTGGTGTCATAGATGTCGATTTTCGCTCTCATGCGACAAGCCCACGAAACGGATGCCGGCGCCGCCGCCGGTGCATCACAGGAATAGTTTCCACGCGAGCGCCAGGCCCACCGCCAGGATCACGGAGGAGACCGCGATGACCTTGGCGTGCCAAAGCGGGGGAAAATCGCGGTAGTCCGCCTCCACACCCTTGTCCCCGGGGGCGCTCACGCCACGGCCCCGAGCTTGAACTGTTCGTGGATGGCCCGCACGGCGGTCTCGACGTCCTTCTCCGGGATCACCACGCTGATTTTGATCTCGGACGTGGAGATCATGCCGATGTTCACGTTATGGCGGGCCAAGGCGTCGAACATCTGGGCCGCCACGCCGCTATGGCTGCGCATGCCCACGCCCACCACGCTCACCTTGGCGACCGCCTCGTCGACCTGTATGCCGCTGGCCTGGAGCTCCTCGGCCACCTTCTCAAGCACTTCGCGGGCTTTCTTCAGGTCGCTCTTTCCCACGGTGAAGGAGAGGTTGTTGATGCCCGCCTCGGACACGTCCTGCACGATCATGTCCACGTTCAATTCCGCCGCGGCCAGGGGCCTGAAAATGGCCGCCGCGATGCCCGGTTTGTCCCTGATGCCCAGCACCGTCAGCTTGCAGTCGTCTTTGCTGTAGGTGACACCCGAAATGAGCGCGTCCTCCATGCCTGCCGTCTCCTCCTGTATGAACGTTCCCAGCCCGTCGTGGGCGGACGAACGCACATGGATGCGCACGCGGTTCTTCTTGGCGAATTCCACGCTGCGCGCGTTGAGCACCTGGGCCCCGGCCGAGGCCATCTCGAGCATCTCCTCGTAGCTGAGCGCGTCGATCTTGCGGGCGCCGGGGACCATATGGGGGTTGGCCGTGAAGACCCCGTCCACGTCCTTGAAGAACTCGCACAGGTCCGCGGAAAGGGCCGAGGCCAGGGCCACGGCGGTGAGATCGGAGCCGCCCCGACCCAGGGTGGTGATGTCCTCGTCCGCGGTCTGGCCCTGGAAGCCGGCCACGATGACGATCTTGCCGAGCTTCAGGGCCTTGTGGATCTTCTCGTCGCCCACCTTCACGATGCGGGCCTTGCCGTGGAACTCGTCGGTGATGATGCCCACCTGGGGCCCGGTGAAGCTGATGGCGTCGAAACCCAGGTCCTTGATGGCGATCGCCAGCAGGGCGATGCTCTGCTGCTCCCCGGTGGCCAGCAGCACGTCCATCTCGCGTTCGTCGGGGTATTCCGTGATCTGCCTGGCCAGCGCGATCAGCTCGTCGGTGGTGTCCCCCGGCGCCGAAACCACGACCACCAGTTCATGCCCCTCCTTGCGGGCCCTCACGATGCGTTCGGCCACGGCCTTCATGTGGCCCGGGGTGGCCACCGACGAACCGCCGTACTTGTGGACGATCAGGGCCACTTCAGTTCCCTCCCGCCTGGGCGGCCGTCTTCAAGGCCGCGCCGCTGAGAAAGGACGGCATGAGGTCCCAGCCCGTCTCAAGGAAATTGCCGGAGGCCAAGGCGGCCGCCTCGGTGTAAGGCGCCCCGCCCTGGACCGGGCGGGCGCTGTCATAGATGAAGTAGGGCACCGCATCGTGGGAATGGGTGCGGGTTTCGATCGGCGTGGCGTGG
>Ga0182024_10007697_pt1 | contig 23151 bp, 22 predicted proteins | sample P32metaG_FD_120480 | JGI IMG/M metagenome (GOLD analysis project Ga0182024, IMG submission 120480) | Permafrost microbial communities from Stordalen Mire, Sweden - P3-2 metaG (Illumina Assembly) | ecosystem: Environmental > Terrestrial > Soil > Wetlands > Permafrost | place: Sweden: Stordalen... | reverse complement strand
GCCGCCGGTCGCGCAGACGCCATCGAGCACGATGATCGCATCGGGGGCGGCGGCGCGGACCGTTGCCGCAACCTCGGCGCAGCCGGCGAGCACACCACTGCTCGTATCCACATGCGTGAAGCATACGAGTGCCGGCGGCACGCCCTGCAGGATCAGCGCTCTGAGCAGGTCGATGTCTGCGTGCTGCCCCCATTCGACCTGCAGCACATCCGTGCGCATTCCCAGGGCTTCGGCGATTTCGGTGAAGCGATCACCAAAATAACCGTGGCTGACGACGACGACGCGATCGCCGGAGGCCGCGTGGTTGACGATCGCCGCCTCCATGGCCAGGGTTCCCGCTCCGGCGAAGCAGTGGATCCGCGCCTCGGCCGATGCGACCAGGTGTCGGATCCCATCCTGGATATGGAGCATCGTGGCGGCATTCTCGGGTCCGGTATGGCTCCTCACCGGCTCGGCGAGCGCCGCGAGCACATTGGGCGCCACCGGCGTGGGTCCCGGGATCATGAGCAGCGGCGACGTTGTCATGAGCGACCCCCATGCTGCCACACGGGCCATCCCGCCCGGTGACCATCAATCGGCGGCCCGGCGGGGGGCGTGGCCAGGCGCCGGCGCTGGTGTTAGATCGAGTCCCGACGGAAGGCGGCGATGACGATGGGCGCGTCCTCGCGCACCGAAACGTCGGTGCCATTCGTGAACGTGATGCGCGTTGATCCAACTGAGACCTGCCGGACCTGAGTCACCTCGTCCACGTTGACGTACGTCGAGGCGTCATCGGCATCGAGGTGGAGCACGACCCATTTCGCCATGTCACGCAGTCTATCAATGCGCGTCGACAGGCCCGGATACGCGGGTGACACGAAAGGCTGCTGGCTTCGGTGGTCGACAAGGACGGATGGATGACGGTTGTCACAGTGTTGAACGAGCGCCATAGTCGCTTCCCATAGGTACGCTGTCGAACAGACGGAGATCCAGTCGTACCCGCAGATTGGGCTTCCGGAGACGGATCCAAGAGCGATCGCCACAGCGAGCGAGGCATCTCGTCGCACCAGATCCGGCGATCAGGTCGCGCCGACCACAGGAGATTTGACCGTGTTCATCCGTGGCTCACGGTTGCAGGCTCGCCGTCTCTAGGCTCGCAGTGACGTCGCGGCGTCTCTTCATGACGGTCACGGCGTCAGTGGTCGTGCTCATTGTTGTCTTCGTCAGCGCCTCGCTGCTCGGCATCGGCGGCGACGCTTTCGAAGACAGGATTCACGACGTCGCGGAGGTTGGTGCCGGACTGTTCGCCGGCGGTCTCGCGCTCCTGACGGCAATCAAGTCGCGCGGCCGGTGGCGATGGTCATGGTTGTGCTGGTCTGCCTATGGATGCCTCGAAGCAGGATCCGACTGGAACGCGCTGGCGGCTCATCACGCCGCAGCCTTCTTCTCCGTGTCGACCTTTGCCTTTCTTGCGCAGCTGCCGTTGGGGCTGCTCGCGGCGCTGATCTTCATGCGCGTCGTGTCCTCGCCAGTCGCCGTCCTCGTCGCCTTTTGCGACGGTTTGCTCATGGGCGGTGGACTGCTCATGGTCGGCCTGGTGACCGGATATCTCCGCCTGGCCGCCGGACCGAACCCGCTGCTCGTGAGCCTGGTGAGTCTTGCGCAGCCCGTTGCGGATGTGGTCGTTCTGACACTCGTCGTCACCGTGGTGGCGAGGGTGGGACCAAAGACGCGCCCCATCGGGGTGCTGATCTGCGCCGCGATTCTCGGTATCGGCATCGCGGATGCGGAGGCGACCCACCAGGTCGGTCTCGGCGCCGGCACGTCCGGGTCGGTGTTTGCGAACGGCTGGATTGCCGGCCTCCTCTGTCTCGGTATCGCGGCGTTGTACGCCCTGTGCTTCCGCCGCCAGCCGGAGTCGATGCCCCCCGTCCACGCGACGCTGACGAGGGCGAGCTTGTGGGTTCCGATCGTGCCCGTGGCTCTGGCGTGTGCGTTTGCCGTCGGGCTGCGCTCGGAACAGCGCCAGGTTGCGGACGTGCTGCTGTGGGTGATGGCATCACTCGTCGGTGTGACGCTGATCCGGATGTACCTCGCGCTGTACATGAACCTCGGTCTCGGCCAGGCCCTCGCTCACCAGGCGTCTCACGACTCGCTCACAGGGCTTCCGAATCGAACCTTCTTGCGGCGGCGTCTGGAACACGAGCTTGCCGCGCTGGACAAACCGGGTCAGTCCCTGACGTTGATGATGCTCGATCTCGATGGGTTCAAAGAGGTCAACGATACCTGCGGCCACAGCATCGGTGACCAGGTGTTGATTCAGGTGAGCAGGCGCATCACCAACTGCGTCAGGGATGTCGACGCGGTCGCCCGACTCGGTGGCGACGAGTTCGCAGTGCTGCTTGTGTCAGATGCAGGCGACCAGGCGACGGTGATGGCACGGCGGGTGCTCGCCGCTCTGGAGCTTCCGGTGGCATTGACGACGACAACGGTCGGCGTCGCCGCGAGCATCGGCATCGCCACAGCCGAGCCGGGCGAGACTGCCGACGAGTTGCTGCGCAACGCGAATCTCGCCATGTACACGGCCAAAACCGCGGGAGGGAGTGGGTGTGCGCTGTACAAGCCGCACATGCACACCGCGATCGCCGAGCGCGTGCGTGTCGAGAACGGTCTGCGGACGGCATGGCTCACTGGCGACCTGATCGTGCACTACCAGCCGATCGTCGACCTCGCAAATGGTCGGATGGTCTCGGTCGAGGCACTTGCGCGCTGGAAACATCCCGACGGTGATGTGATACCGCCGGATGTCTTCATTCCGATCGCCGAGCGCACCGGTCTCATCATCCCCATCGGCGCGCGGGTGTTGAATGAGGCGTGCCAGCAGCTGGCGGCATGGCAGCAGGACCACGGCGACACGGCGAACATCACCATGAGCGTCAATGTGTCGCCGCGCCAGCTCCACTCCGACGACCTCGTTGCGCTCGTTGGGGAGGCGCTTCGCACCGCGGGCATCCAGCCGAGACACCTGATCCTCGAGGTGACGGAGACGGCTCTCATGGACGACATGAACAGCGCGATCCGCATCCTCGCGCGTCTCAAAGCACTCGGCGTCGGCATCGCGATCGATGACTTCGGCGTCGGAGCATCGTCACTGGCGAGGTTGCGCCGCCTGCCGGTCGCGGTGGTGAAGATCGACAAGTCGCTGGTCGACCATGTTCCCGACGGGCACGTCGCGAGCAGTCTCCTCGAAGCGGTCATCGGCATGGTCAGAGCCCTGCAATTGCGGACGATCATCGAGGGCGTTGAACGTGCGGACCAGGCGAAGTATCTGCGCGAGTCGGGCTACGACATGGCCCAGGGCTACTATTACGCCCGGCCGATGGATGCTGCTGCGATCGGGAGGTCGCTGGCCGCCGCGGTGGCAGAGGGTGGGGGTCGTGCCGTGTTTCCGGTGGTCGCAACCGGAGAGCCGCTCCTGCAGCAGAAGACGGCGGAACGGGTCGTCGTCGTCGACGACAACAACCTGATTGGCATCACCGCGTGTCGGATCCTCGAGCAGCACGGTCTGCGCGCGGTGCTCGTGCCGACGATCAGAGAAGCGATGGCCGAGCTGTCGCACGAGACGGATGTGATGGTGGTCGACATCGGGATGCCGGATGGCGACGGATGGGATTTGATCGGCTACGTGCGCGCCAGTTCGATGCACGCGCGGATGCCGATGGTGGTGATGACGGGGCTCCTGGACAGTGCGGATGTCCTCAACCGCGCATATGACCTCGACTGCGAGTACCTCGGCAAGCCCTTTGCAGGCGAGGCGCTGATCGCGAAGATCGAGTCGGCACGCCGTCTCGTGGCAGGCGGGCACACCGCCGTACCGGACTCAGCGCTGGGGAGTCACGTCACCGCAGTCGCCGGATGAAGCCTGCCTGATCAGCGATACGGCGTCACCATGGGAAGATGGACCCGGTGTCTCGTCAACTCCGGTTCGGATACAAGGTCTCGGCGGAGCAGTTCAGCCCGTCCGACCTGCTCGAGTTCACCGTGGTGGCGGAGCAATGCGGATTCGACACCGCCGCGATCAGCGATCACTTTCAACCGTGGCGGCACACCGGGGGTCACGCCCCCTTCTCGCTGTCCTGGCTTGGCGCGGCGGGCCAGGCCACGAGCCGTATCGCGCTCGGCACCAGCGTCCTCACACCGACATTCCGCTATCACCCGGCGGTGGTCGCGCAGGCGATGGGGACACTCGGATCGCTTTTCCCCGGCCGCATCTGGCTCGGCGTGGGCACCGGCGAGTCGATGAATGAAGCGCCGCTCGGCATCGAGTGGCCGGACGCCAAAGAACGGTTCGCGAGGCTCAGGGAGGCAGTCGAGCTCATCCAGACGCTGCTGACGAACGATCGCGTCACCTTCGATGGCACGTACTACCGGACGCGCAACGCCACCATCTACGACCGTCCCGCAAGCCCCATTCCGCTCTACATCGCGGCCGCAGGAGCGTCGGCCGCGCGGCTCGCCGGGCGCGTCGCGGATGGGCTCATCTGCACGAGTGGCAAGGGCATGGAGCTGTACACGGACACGCTGCTCCCGGCAGTGGCGGAAGGGGCAGTGAGGGAAGGGCGAGACGCCGGCGCGATCGAGCTGACCATTGAGATGAAGGTGTCCTTCGACACAGACGCTGATAGGGCACGTGATGACACGCGTCACTGGGCCGCGCTGGCGCTGTCTCCCGAGGAGAAGACGGGGGTCGACGATCCAATCGAAATGGAGCGCCTGGCCGATGCTCTTCCCATCGAACGGGCCGCCAGCCGCTGGATCGTCTCCTCAGATCCAGCGGAGCACGTCGAACGGATCCGTCCATACCTCGACGCCGGGTTCACGCATCTGATCTTCCATGCACCCGTGCTTGATCAGCGCCGATTCCTCGAGCTGTATGCGCGCGAGGTGCTCCCGCGCCTGCGCACTCTCGCCACGCGGAACAAGGAGGCGAGCGGAACCTAGCCCTGCGTCGTCGGCCCGCTGCGGTCGACTGCCATGCGCAGTAGCACGCGCCGTTCGCTCGTCATCGCCTCGCGATATTCCTGCCAGTCGGGATGCTCGCCGCTCACCCTGCGGTAGTAGTCGACGAGTGGCTCCATGGCCTCGGGGAGGCCGATGATCTCGATGTCACCTTCGACGCTGTGCCACTCCCCGAAGAAGCGCTCGCCAAACGCACAGAGGGCGGCGCGCGGGTTACGGCGGAGATTCCTGGTCTTCATCGCCCCGTCGCGCGTGCTGATCACCACTCGCCCCGCGGCGTCGACCGTGGCAATCACCGGCGAAAGTTGCGCCCGTCCGTCGCGGCGATGGGTTGCGAGGACGCCTCGCGGGTTCGTGCGGATGAAGTCGAGCGCTGCCTCATGAGCCATCGGGCGAGTCTAGGGCGAACAGCAGCGATGCCGCGAAGCGCCGCTCGCCGGCCGCCCCATCCATGAGCGTGTCGTCGACGAGGGCCCGCATCCCGAGGGAACGGATCGGCTCGACAAGCGCCGCGTCGGCGCGATCGATCACGATGGTCGCCGCGATCCCCGCATAGCGCCGGGCGACTCCCAGCGCCGTGGCGTCCTCGCCCATCTCCCGGAGCATGTCCACGGTCGGTCCCTTCAGCGACCGGCCGCCGATCACCGGGGAGACGGCGGTCACGCGCTCCCGATCGAGATGGTTGCCAAGGACAGCGAGGATGGGGTCGATGCTGAGCAGCGGGTTCGACGGTCCGATGATCACCGACTCGGCGCCGGCGATCGCGGCGACGGCCTCCGGCGACGGGCGGGCCGACTCGATTCCGGCGAGGCGCAGACGACGAACGACCGGCTGGCTGCGCTGCCCGACGAACCACTCCTGCATGCTCAGCTCACCGGAATCGGTCTGGATCCGCGTGCGCACCGGGTCATCGCTCATGGGGATCACGCTCGGCCGGATCCCAAAGCCGCGAGCGAGATGCGCGACGGCCTCCGTCAGGCGAAGCCCGCTGCGCAACAGGGTGGCACGCAGGAGGTGCACACCGATGTCCCGGTCCCCCAGCTGGAACCAGGTCTGCTCACCGAGGCTCCCGAGCATTGCCTGCGCATGAAACGTGTCGTCACGAACCCCGAATCCCGTCACGTCGTTGAAGACGCCGCCGAGCCGGTAGAGGATCGCGTCGACGTCGGGACTCACCAGAAGACCCCAGAACTCCTCGTCGTCCGCGGTGTTGACGATGATGGACAGGTCTTCGGGAGGCAGGACGGCCGCCAATCCCTTCGCCAGCCGTGCGCCGCCGGTGCCACCCGACAGCAGGGCAACCCTCACCGGAAGAGGTCCAGCTCGGACGGTCGCACGAGTTCCTGACCGGTGCCCGGCGCGGCATCGAGCGCATCCAGGCCGTGAACGATCACCGCGGGGACGCGTCGAGTCTTCCCCATCAGCAGCTCCGCCGCGGCTGCCAGCTCGTCGGCCACCGCGACCACGGTTGCCTGCAGCGGCATCCCGAAGTCGTCCGGGTGGCCGCGGTAGTCGATCATGGCCGGCATCCCGGCGACGCCGAGCGCCACGTTGACGAGCCCCATCCGCCACGCACGCCCGAACGTGTCGCTCACGATGACGCCGACCCGCACTCGGGTCAGCTCGTGGATCCGTTCATGCAGCGACCGGGCGCTCGCGTCGCAATCGATGGGAAGCAGGCAGACGTCGTCTGCGCCGTCGACGTTCGACCGATCGACGCCCGCATTGGCACAGACGAACCCCTGGTGGGTCTCGACGATGAGGACGCGATCGTCGCGCACCACGCGCGTGGTCTCGTCGAGGATCACCTGGACCATACGGGGATCGGCCTCGAGCTTCTGCCCAAGTGCGATCGCCCGCTCCGACGGGGAGACCTGGGAGAGCGTTCGAATCCGCCCCTCCGCCTTGGAGACGACCTTCTGGGCGACGATGACGGCATCGCCGTCCACCAGCGGACCGGCGTTCTTGACGATGAGGGCCGCGAGGTCGTCGCCGGGATGGATCTCTGGCAGGCCTTCGACGCCCCGCAGTGCGAGGCTCACCCGGTAGGCCCGAGCCGGCGCCAGGCCGCAAGGTCTGACGGCTCGTCGAGGTCCAGGCCAAGGCTCGGGTCGTCATGGATGATGAATTGACGGCCGCGCAGACGTGCTTCTTCCGCGAATTTCGGCAGCGAGGCCTCACCGAAATGGAGGGTGAAATTGCGTGGCGGCCGCAGATAGAGGGCGTTCGTCCCCTGGCGTCCGTCCGCCGGGGCGGCGACGACGATGCTTCCCGGGACCTCCGTGTGAGCGAGCAGCCGGCAGAGTGCTGCCTCGTCGACGAGTGGCAGGTCGGAGCTGAGGAGCAACGCCGCCTCGGCGCCGCGCTGTGCGACTTCGTCGAGTCCTCGCGTCGCCGCGGGATTCTGACCACTTGGAGAAGGCTCCACGACCAGCGCCGCGCCCCTGATGCGGGCGAGCTCCCCGGCCTCGACCGATCCACAGACCGCGAGCGTCGGAGCCAGGGCTACCGCCGCGTCCAGTGCACGCGCTGCGGTCATCTCGGCCAGCCTGCGCCGGGCCTGTGGTTCCAGCGCCGAAGCAAGTCTGCTTTTCGCGGTGGTGAGATCCTTGATCAGCACCACGATCCAGAGCGATGGCGGCATCGGGAGGCTAGGTCCCGCGCTGCGCGGCGAGCGTCACATCGGTGCGGTGCGGTGTCTCGACAACGTCGCGGTCCTTGAGGAGATTCAGGGTGGTCACCACCGCGATGAGCAGCACCGCGCCGACGATCTCGATCCCGTAGAGCGGGAGACCCAGCCCTACGGGGGGCGGCAGTGAAAAGACAAGAAAGAGGGTGCACGGGTAGCCCAGCTCAGCGATCGATGCCATCGATGCAGGCGTGCTCGCGAGCGCTCGGTAGTAGAGCAGCATCGCGAGCAGTCCCGGAACGAGCGCAATCCCAATGAAGCTCGGGAGCTGGTGCACCGAGAACGCCCCGAGGTGCCCGCCGCCGACTCCCGTGAGCATGAGGATGAGCAGCACGGGCAACGCGAGGGTGAAACGCATCGCGGCAGTGGTGACAAACGAGACGTTGGAGAGGCTGTAGCGTCCAAACACCGTCCCCGAGGCCCAGAGCACCACCGCCCCGAGAATCAACGCGGCTGCGAGCAATTGACCATGCTGCACGGAGGAGAACGGGGCGAGCGGACTCTGCGGAAAGACGATCAGATACACGCCGACGATCGCGCATGCCGCGAGCGGCCAGAAGTACGGCTTGCGTCGCTCCTTGAGAAAGATGCGTGCCATGGCGATACCGAACACCGGCTGCAGCATGTAGAGCAGGTAGACCTCGTTCTCGACATTGAAGTCCGGAGCAGCGTGGGCGGGGAACGCATAGCTGAGCGCCTGCGTGAAGAGCACGGTCGCGAACGCCTGAGCGCCGAGCGCGATGATGCCCATGGCGATCCACTGGCGGAGCGGAAGATGGCGCAACTCGCGACGCACACGCCCGGCCACCGGCAGGAAACACAGCGCGATGAGCAGTGATTCGACGAACACGATCTGACTCGCCGTCAGCTGCTTCGTCAGCGCCGGACGGAAGTAGGGGTCGGTCGCCCACATCGCGGCGGCGATGCCCACGGCGAGGGGACCCATGCGCCCGATCAGGGCGCCGGCTCTCGCTGCCATGCTCAGACGGCCCTGGTCCCACGGGGGCGCGAGGACCGCGGATCTTCAAACTGCACCGGTAAATTACACTCGAAGGCGCGTCCCCGGGCGTCGGGGACAATCGCACCTTCGGAGAGAGCCACGGATGTTGTACGGGAAAGAGCACGTCGATCGATACGTCGAGACCAACGGTGAAGAAGGCTACGTCTGGCGCAATGGCGCGCCGATCCTCATTCTCACCACCACGGGGAACAAGTCCGGTCAGCCACGGAGCAACGCGCTCATCTTCGGGCGCCACGGCGATGACTATCTGGTGGTGGGTTCCAAGGGCGGAGCTCCCCAGCCGCCGGGCTGGTACACAAACCTCGTGGCGAACCCCGAGGTGCAGGTCCAGGTCAAGGGAGATCGATTTGCGGCCCACGCACGCACGGCGACCCCGGCGGAGAAGCCGGAGCTCTGGAAGACGATGACCGACATCTGGCCCGACTACGATCAATACCAGCAGCGAACAGAGCGAGCGATTCCGGTCGTCATCCTGACACGCGATTGACGCGCCGATGATCGACGTCGCGAGCGTGGTCGCGATCGATGTCCACGAGTCTCCAGGGGTTCTTCCCGAATGAGCGATCCGCGTACCCGCTCGACGAGGTGATTCAGGGGCTCGGCCTTCCCGCGATCGACCGTAGTTTCTCGAGTCGCTCCCGCACACCGGGTCCGGTAAGGTCTCGAAGTCCGGCCTGCGCTGATACCGCTTAGCCCACAACGAGTCCAAGACCTGAGGAGGGCCCCTGTGACCACGACCGTCACCAGCGTCGCCGAGTTGACCGCCTTGACGGGCCGGCACCTCGGCTACTCCGAATGGCGCGAGATCACCCAGGAGCAGATCAATCTGTTCGCGGACGCCACCGACGACCACCAGTGGATTCATGTCGATGCGGAGCGCGCAGCCTCAGGACCGTTCGGCACCACCATCGCGCACGGCTTCCTGACCCTCTCGCTTCTCGTGTCGATGTGGAGCGAGATCCTGCACTTCGAAGGCGTTCGTCTCGGGATCAACTACGGCTTGAACAAGGTGCGGTTCCCCTCACCGGTGCCGGTCGGGTCGAGGATTCGCACGGGCGCAACACTCGTCTCGGTGGAGACCGCCGGGGACGGCAGCCTCCAGATCGTGGTCGACTTCGTGATAGAGCGCGAGGGAGCTGAGAAGCCGTGTTGCTTTGCCCAGGGCGTCTATCGCTTCTACATCTGACGCGCCGCTCGACTCGACTCGAGGGTTCGCGTCAGGGCACGGCGTCAGGGCGTGGATGCCGGACGCAGGTCAGGGAAGTCCTCCTCCCAGTACTCATGGTTCGCGCGCGCGTACCCGGATTGACCACGCAGCTCCACCTCCTTGGCGCGCAGGTCCACGCGGCGGATCTTTCCTGAGATCGTCTTTGGCAGCTCAGAGAATTCGAGCCTGCGGATGCGTTTGTATCCGGCCAGGTTCGCCTGCGAATGCTCGAAGATCGAGCGCGCGACTTCTGGCGAGGGATCGTGTCCCGCGACCACGGCGATGAAGGCTTTCGGTACCGAAAGACGCAGAGGATCCGGCGACGGCACCACCGCCGCCTCGGCCACGGCGGGATGCTCGATGAGCACGCTTTCGAGCTCGAACGGGGAGATGCGGTAGTCCGACGACTTGAACACGTCGTCCGACCTGCCGACATAGGTGATGTAGCCGTCGCTGTCGCGGGATGCCACGTCACCGGTGTGATAAAAACCGTCGCGCATCACCTCGGTGGTGTGCACCGGGTCATCGCGATACCCGACCATCAGCGCCACGGGTCGTTTCGAGAGGTCGATGCAGATCTCTCCGGTGTCGCCGTGGTCGCCGCTCGCGGGATCGATGAGGTCGATGACGTACCCCGGAAGCGGCCGTCCCATCGAGCCCAGTTTCACCGGCTGCCCGGATGTGTTGCCGATCTGCGCGGTGGTCTCCGTCTGCCCGTAGCCGTCACGGATGGTGAGTCCCCACGCTCGGCGTACCTGTTCGATCACCTCCGGGTTGAGCGGCTCGCCGGCGCTCAGCACTTCGCGCAGCGGCGGCTGCCACGCGCGCAGATCCTCCTGGATGACCATCCGCCACACCGTCGGCGGGGCGCAGAGGCTGGTCACCGAGCATCGCGTGAGGGTGTCGAGCAGATGCCGCGCGGAAAAACGTGCGGCGTTGAGGATGAGCACTGTCGCCTCGGCATTCCACGGCGCGAACACGTTGCTCCACGCGTGCTTCGCCCAACCCGGCGACGATATGTTGAGGTGAACGTCACCGGGCTGCAGGGCGAGCCAGTACATCGTGGAGAGATGTCCCACCGGGTAGCTCACATGTGTGTGCTCGACGAGCTTCGGCTTTGCAGTCGTCCCGGACGTGAAGTACAGGAAGAGCGGGTCGGTCGCCGGCGTCGGTCCATCAGGCGTGAATGGGTCCCCACCGGTCATGAAGTCGTCGTACTGCAGCCACCCTTCGACGGCCTCACCGACGGCGATACGCGTGTAGGACCCGTCGACCTGCGTGAAGCGCCCGCTGAGCGCGGACTCGGCGATGACGTGCGAAACGTGACCGCGCTCGACCCGGTCGGCGATGTCCGACGGGGTCAGCAGGGTGCTCGACGGAATCATCACCGCACCCAGCTTGATCAGGGCGAGGATGCACTCCCACAGAGCGACGCGGTTGCCGAGCATGAGGAGCGTGCGATCGCCGCGATGCACGCCATGGTGGCGCAGCCACCCGGCAAGGGCAACGGATCGGGCACGCAACTCGGCGAAGGAGCGCTGCGTTTCCGTGCCGTCTTCGTCAATGATCCAGAGCGCCGGCCTGTCGTTGCCGGACGCGATGCCGTCGAACCAGTCGAGTGCCCAGTTGAAGGTGACGGGGCGCGGCCATTGAAATTCACGAGACGCCTTCTCGTAGTCTCCCCGATGCGAGAGGAGGAAATCTCGGGCGGTTCTGAATTCCACTCTCAGGCTCTCCTCATCTCGGGGTTTGACGATCGCGGAACGCCCGGTCAGGAACGCTTCGCACGGATCGTACGAGCAGTGTCCATCAGGTGCTCTGCGCGGGCTGGATCCACCCGGCTCCACGTGTCGCCGTCGACTTTAATACTCGTCCCGACGATGACACCGTCTGCGACGGCGAGGATCTCGTCGAGCCGCTCCGCGTTGACCCCGGTGTTGGCGATGACGGGGATGTCGGGCACCGCGTCCTTGGCCATCCGGAGATCGCTCATCACAAACGGCACCCCGGCCGAGGGGCCGGAGATGAGGATCGCGTCCACCCCGAGAAAGGCCGCGCTGCGTGCGCGATCCGCGATGCTGCGCGTGCCGAGCGGGCTGCTGAACTCCGGCGCGATGTTATCGAAGAAGGCCACGTCGTCGGCTCCGATGGCAGTGCGGTAGGCGGCGAGATCGCCGATCGCCGGGGAGATCAGCCCGAGGTCACTCTCGTAGACGCCGGTCACCACCTCGCGAACGAACGCGGCACCGGTCGCTCGGGCAAGCGCAACGCTCGCCTTGGCGTCCCAGAGAATGTTCACACCGAAAGGGACTCGCACCGAGGCGCGAAGCTCGCCGATGACCGCCGCCATCGCCGCGGGGATCTCCGGGCCGACCACCAGCTGATAGGGGATGTCGTTCTCATTGCAGAAGAGCACACCATCGACGCCGGCTGCCTGCACGGTCTCGAGGTCGCGTCCGACCACATCGACGAGGTGGCTCCTGCCGAGCGCGCGATTGTGGCGAGGCCGGCCCGGCAACCCCGGAAAATGCAGCATCGCGATCACCGGCTTCGGGGTGCCGAATCGCTGGTCCAGCGACAGACTCATCCCATCTCCTCAGTGCACCGCGACGCGGTGCTGATCAATGAATGCAATGACAGCTCGATTCCAGGGGTCGGGATTTTCCAGGAACGCGGCATGGCCCCCGGGGACGATTGCCCAGGTTCCATGCGGCAGTTCCTCGTAGAGCCGGTGGGTGAGCGAGAGCCGGATGATGATGTCGTCGTCGGCCGCGATCACGAGAGCGGGCGTGCGCAACGACCCAAGCCGCGCCGTGCAGTCGTGCGTCAGGAGCGCGGCGATCTGCGCCGCAAAGGCCGCTGCCGGCTGTGCGCTCTGCTCCATCTCGGCAAGCAGGGCGGCGATGCGATCGGGGTGCGCTTCGTAGAAGCTCGGGCTGAAAACCCACGGTGCCTGCTGACGCATCATCAGCGGCATCCCCCCGGCTTCGGCGATCCGGCCCCACATGTCGAAGGCGTCCCGAGTAAAGGCGTCGGGCTTGGCATAGGTGTTTGCGAGCACGACCGAGCGGAGATCGCCGGGATAGGCCAACGCATATTCCTGGGCGATCAAGCCGCCCATTGAGATGCCGACGAGATGAAAGCCGCTCACGTCGAGTGCATCGACGAGCGCCTTGGTGTCCGCGGCCATCTCCCTGCTGGAGTACGGTCCCGGTGGACACGACGACCGGCCCACACCACGATTGTCGAACGTGACCACTCGCAGTCCCGCTGCGACAAGCGGGTCGACCTGCATCGCCCAGCCCTCGAGGGCGTCACCCACGCCGTTGACGAGCACGACCGTGTCCGCTCCGTCGCCCGCGATTCGGTAGTGGATGTCGATTCCGTTGGCATGGATGACGGGCATCCGTCAGCCTTCGCCGCCGCGGGCTGCAATCGCATCGCGCCAGAGATCCACCGAGTGCACGAGGTCTGCGAGGACCGCGTCATCGGCTTCCTCGAATCCGGGGATGATCTCGAAGATCAGGTCCACGGTCCCGGCGCCGGCGGCCTCCAGCGTGTCGAGGACCTTTGCCGGCTCGATGAGACCGCCGGCGTTGTGCTCCTCGGTGAACGCCCAGTGGTGGTCGGCCATTCCATCCGTCTGCTGCAACTGCACCTCGACGAGCCGGCTTCCGAACCGCTGCAGCCAGGCGTACGGATCGCGCTCGGCGCCTTCGGTTCCGGGCACGCAGTGATGTCCGACGTCGAGGCAGAGGCGCCACGGTGCGTGCTCGGCATCACCATCGGTGAGCAGGTCCTCGATGCGTGCCATGGTCGAGGGTTCGCGCACCGAGACCATGTTCTCGACGAGGAGGTACTCGAGCCCGGCTGCGCTCGCATGCGCCGCGATTGCCTCGAGATCGCGCTGCATCCCGGCCCACCGTTCGGCGCGGCGCTCGGGGTCGCTCGAGTCAGGGACGCTCATCGCGCCGAGGTGCCCCCCGGTCGCCCGGGCTCCGAGCGCGGCCGTCAGGTCGATGATCGTGCGATACCACTGCAGCGCCGCTTCACGCCGAGCCTGGTCCGGGTGCATGAGGAGATCGAGCGAATACGCCGCCAGACCGGTGAACGTGGCATGCGCCTGCAGGCCGTTGGCATCGAGCGCGGCGCGCTGGCGCTCCACGGCATCGCGGCTGCCGCCGAAGGTGTCGATGCCCTCGACGAGGTCGAGCGACAGTTCGACAAGATCGAGCCCGAGGTCATTGCGAACCACGGATGCCCAGTCGGCGGGTCGCGGCCATCGCTTCAGTGCGAAGCAGGTGTTGATGCCCAGGTTGAGCTTCACGCCCGTACTCCCCGGGTTTGCGCCCGCTGCTCGCCAACCGGCGCCGCGACCGCATTCGTGTGAAGCGTGCTCGAGGCGACTGCCTCCCGGTAGCGCTCGTAGATGGGGGCGTATCTGTCGTGATTGGCAGAATCTGGCTCGATTGGCGCGTCGGGCCGGCAGGCCACCGCGATCGCCGATTCGGGATCCTTGAAGATGCCGACACCGAGTCCGGCGAGCATCGCAACACCGGATGTGGTGGCATCGCCGGGGATGCGCACCACCGGGATGCCGAGCACGTCCGCCTTGATGTGATTCCATGTCCGCAGCGAGGCTGGGCGCCCGGACACGCGCATCTCCGTTGCGGGCGTGCTCGCCTCTCCGAGCGCTTCCACATGAGCCCGGATCGCGAAGGCGACGCCCTCGAGCGCCGCCCGCGCGATCGACGTGCGGTCATGGCGAACCGAGAGGCCGATGGCCGCGCCGCGAAGCGTCGGGTCGTCGCGCTCGCCATCTCCGAGGACGGGGACGAAGAGCAGCCCGCCCGCTCCGGGAGCAACCTCGGCAGTCTCGCGGTCGAGCAGATCGAAATCGGCTGCACGCGGGCGCCCGGAGCGGCCGGCGTACGTGAGGGAGGCGAGCCAGTCGATCGCCTCGCCCGCCGTGTTGATCCCGACCTCGGTCACGTACCCGTCGGGGCCGATCGCGCTCGGATAGTGGGTCACCGCCAAGTTGGTCGTGGGTTCGCTCACAATCGTGTTGAGGCACGTCGAGCTGCCGGCCATCTCGCTGACGGGGCCGGGGGACATGACCCCGGCTCCGAACGCGCACGCGATGCTGTCGCCGGCCCCGGCGACAATCGGGATCGACCGTACGAGACCGAAGCGGCGGCACAGCCTCGGGCGCAGCTCACCGACGATGGTCCAGGAAGCATGAGGAACCGGCAGTTGCGTCATGTCGAGTCCCACCGCCTCAACGAGCTCCGGAGCCCATCGCCGCTCGCGGAGGTTGAGCAGTGCGCTTGCCGCGGCCATGGTCCAGTCCGTCACCGGCTCGCCGGTGAGTGTCAGCGCGAGGAGCTCGGTGGGTTGCAGGAACAGACGCGCCGCCTTGAACACATCGGGTTCGTTACTGCGGATCCAGAGGATCTTCGCGGCAACGTGAAATGCGGCCGGCACATGCCCGGTCAGCGTGTGCAGCGCCTCACGACCGAACGTGTCACTGAGCGACTCGGCTTGCGCAACGGCGCGGTTGTCCCGATAGATGAGCCCGGGACGCAGCGGTGTGCCGCGGCCGTCGACGGGGACCACCGACGGGCACTGTCCTGTCAACCCGATGGCATGAATCGCGTGACGGCTTCCCAGCTGCCCGATGAGCGCGCCGAGCGCGGAGAGCGATGACGATCGCCATCTGCCGGCGTCCTGCTCCGCCCATCCGTCACGCGGCGTGCGCGTTGGATACGGGCGCCGCACCTCGAGGACCAGAGCCCCGGCGGTGTCGTACGCGGTGGCGCGAGCTCCAGACGTGCCCACGTCGACGGACACGAGCGTGTCGGTGTGGGTGGTGGGGGTGACCACGCCGCTACCCGCGAACCAGCTGCTGTGCCTTGACCTTCTCGCCGTCGAGCGTGATCAGCGCCCCGTTCAACGCGCCGGTCGAGTAGTCACTGCCCGGGTTGAGCACGACGGTGCGTCCGATCCGGCGGATGCCCGAGGACTCATGGATGTGCCCGTGCAGCCCGAGCATCGGCTGATACGCCTGCTCGGCCTCAAGCACCGCGCTGCTGCCCACGGGAACCATCCGGATCTGCCCGAGGGTCGCCTGTACCTGAAGGTTCGCGTCCAGGAGTGGCGCCTCATCGAGCTGCGTTCCAAAGGGCGGCGCGTGCAGGTTGAACACCGCTCGCTCCGGGTGCTGCAGCAACGGCACCATCGCATCGATCGAGGCGCGCAGCTGAGTCTCGTCCTGCTCTCGATACGTGTGCCACGGGGTCACGTTCGAGTACCCGCAGCTGATCATCTCGTGCTCGTCATCGAGCCACACGACCTTGCCCTCGTCATGCGTGCCCCACGGCGCGCTGTCGAGCAATGCGCCGAGCTCTTCGGGGTCGTCATTGCCCAGCATGAAATAAAGAGGAATGCCGAGCGGTCGCAGCCGGGCGTCGGCGAGATCGAGCCACTCCGTGAGGCGCTCACGCATCAGCGTGAGAAAGAGCTCGTCGAGACCGCCGTTCGCCTCCATTGCCTCGAGCTCTCCCGGGTCGGCACGGTACGGGTAATAGCCGTGATCCGCGATCAGCTTCTCGAGAGCGAGCAGCTCGGGTCCCTCGACGACGTCGTAGTCGGTGCCGACGAATCTGCATCGCCAGTGGCCACCCGGAGCTCGGACGATCGACTGGATGGCCTTGCCGGCCACGTCGCCGCCGAGAATCAGGACGTCGGCCTCGTAGACCCTTGCCGCATTGATGAACTTCCGGAAGCAGACACTCGATCCGTGCAGGTCGCTGACGAAGTAGATCCGCGTCTTCGTCACGTCAGCTCCTCGCCATGTCAGGCCCGCACCGCCTCACGTGCGCGGCGCACGGCGGCCATGAACCGTGCGGCGCGCTCGGGATCGACCGGGTTCCAGGTGACGCCGTCACGCTTCAGGCTGGTCCCGACAAGAATGCCGTCGGCGACGGCGAGGATCTCCTCGACTGTCTCCTCGCGCACGCCGGTGTTGGCGAGGATCGGCACGGCCGGTGCGGCGCCCTTGGCTTCGTGCAACTCCGAGACGTGCGTGGCGGTCCCGGTGATCTGACCGCTGATGAGGATCGCGTCGACGCCGAGGTAGGCGGCGCTCCGTGCCCGCATCGCGATCGAACGATTCCCAAGGCTGCTCGCGAATTCCGGAGTGATGTTGCTAAACATGGCGATAGCCCCGGCGCCGATCTGCTCGCGATATGCGGCGATCGACCCGAAGTCGGGCTGCATGAGACCGAGGTCGCTCTCGAAGACGCCGGTGAATACCTCGCGCACAAAGGATGCGCCTGTCGCGCGCGCGACAGCGAGGCTTGACATCGGGTCCCAGACGAGGTCAATGCCGAACGGCCGAGTGATGAGGTCACGCACCTGGCCGATGACAGCCGCCATCCCGGCTGCCACCTCTGGGCCGACTCGCATCTGGTACGGCAGGTCTGCCTCATTGCAGAAGAGGAAACCGTCGACCCCCGCGGTCTGCAGCGCTTCGAGATCGCGCTCGACGGTCTCCACCAGGTGTCGCATACCGGTGATCCTGTCGTGCCGGGGGCGGCCGGGCATCGCCGGAAGATGCAGCATCGCGATGGCCGGTGTGTCCACGCCGAAGATCCGGCGCAGAACATTCACGCCGGCACTCGGACGTCAGTGAGGCCTGGGCTGCCGTTCTGCGGCGGACGGAGCGACGATGCCTCGGGTCCGGCAACGATCACCTCGACGCCGGCCAGTTCGATGCGCTCGATCTCCGCGGGATCAGCACTGCTGTCCGTGACCACCGTCGAGACCTGTTCGATCGGCAGCACCGTGCTCATCGTCACCGCACCGAACTTCGAGCCGTCGGCGATCACGATGACCCGTTCCGTACGCTCGAGACCGCCGCGGATCACGTCGGCATCGCGATCGTCGAGCTCGGTGATCCCTCGTCGCGCTGAGAGCCCCGCTGCACCGATCACCGCAGTGTCGGTGTTGTAGCGGCGGACGGCCTCCACCGCCGATGCGCCGATGCACGTCAGCTCGTCCTGGCGCACCAGTCCGCCCGCGATGATCACCCGGACGTTGCGCGTGCCGAGCAGGCTTGCCACTGCAAGCGACGGCGTCACCACCATCAGGTCTTCACGCACGGGGAGCAGCCGCGCGAAATGCTCGACCGTCGTGCCGATGCCGAGGAACATCGCGCGCACACCCACGGTCAGCTCAGCTGCGCGTTTGGCGATTACGCGCTTCTCCCTGGCGTTGTGCAGCGTGCGCGCGTTGGCTCCGACTTCAAATGTGCGAACGAGACGTGTGGTGGCGCCCCCGTATGTTCGCCGCACGAAACCATCCCGCTCCAGCCGGCGCAGGTCGCGCCGGATCGTCATCTCCGAGACCTGGAAGTCGCGCGCGAGCGTGCTGACCTCGATAGCCTGATCTTCCGCCACCCGCTCAAGCACCTTCAAGCGCCGCTCGACCGCTAACACCGTGCGTGTCTCCTCCTGGACTATTCGCGTGGACTGCTCGTGATCTTGTCGGGTCTTGACCGGAAGTTGTCCCTCCGTGTCCGTGTGCCTCTTGACACTGGTGTTCGATTGTGTTCAAACTCTGCAGGTTTTCGACGCGAGTGTCAAGTTGGGGCGGCCGCACCGCCGGAGGAGCGCCATGGCAACCGCGAGCAGGCTGTTCGTCCGCAACAGCACGGGGCTGGTGCGCTCCGCGTCGGCAGTCGATGCCACGATCTTCAACGCGGTCATCTCGGCGCCCGTCGGATCGACGATCGCGTACTCGATCTTCTTCGCGCTGGTCGCGTTTCCCGGTGCGGACGTCGTCGGCGTCCTGATCCTCGTCGCGGTCATCAACATCCCGGTGCTGATCATGTTCGCACTGCTCGGGGCGAGCATGCCGAGGGTCGGCGGCGACTACGTGTGGGTCAGCCGCGTGCTCTCACCGCCGCTGGCGCTGATCTCGAACCTGTGCATGATCATGGGTGGGCTCCTGGGCGCTGCATTCTTCGCGAAGTTCTTCTCGGTTCTCGCGCTTGGCCCGGTCCTGGTCGCACTGGGGTCGCTGGCCAACAACAACACGCTGATCAGCTGGGGGACGTCGTTTCAGACCAACAACAGCTGGATCCTAGGGGCCTCACTGTTCATGGTGGCGCTCCAGACGCTCATCCTCATCCGCGGCACCAAGGCGACCTTCCGTTGGCAGAACTACTCGTTCATCATCGCGATGGTGGGTACGCTCATCGCGTTCATCGTCCTGCTCGTCGGCAGCCAAAGCGACTTCTTCACGCACTTCGATGCCCTCAACAGGAGCTTCGGTGGTGGCACCGTTGCACAGGTGATCAGTGGGGCTCCGGGTGCTGCAGGCGCCGCGCCCAACTTCTTCAGCAGCGCGACGCTGCCGACGCTCTTCTCGATTCAGGGATTCATGATGTGGAACTTCTGGTCCGTGTACATGTCCGGCGAGCTGAAGAGCGCTTCGAACCGGCGCCGCCAGTTGTCGGTGATGTTCGGGGCACTCGGTTGGGACACCGTGCTGCTGGTCCTCGGGGTTCTCCTTCTCTTCCGGGTTGCAGGCTACAACTTCGTGTACGCGCTCAACGCTGCGAGCACCGCCTATAAGATCCCGTCAGGACCGTTCTATCCCTTCCTCGCGTCGCTCGTCTTCAACACGCCGATCCTGACGATCCTCATCATGGGCTCATTCCTGTTCTGGTCATTGCCATCAATGATCGCCAACACATTCATGCCCATCAGGTCCTTCTTCGCATGGTCGTTCGACCGGCTCATGCCTGAGAGCCTCGCCAACGTCAACGAGCGAACCCATTCGCCGATCAACGCGATCATCGTGACCAACGTGATCATCGCCGCTCTCGTGGTCTGGAGCGTGATCGGCAACCAGTTCCAACTGGTCCTCGGACTGATCGTGCTCGCCGGCGCACTCGCGGTGATCATCGTCGGCGTTGCGGCAATCGCCCTGCCGCTGCGACGGCCCGACCTGTATCAGGCGTCTCCGGCGAACGTCAAATTCCTCGGACTGCCGGTGCTCTACATCGTGGGCACCCTGTCGATTCTGGAATTCATCGGCATCATCGCCATCTCGTTCATCAATCCACTGTCGGTCATGAACGGCAACCGTGCCGACTTCTGGTGGATTCCAGCCTGGCTTGCCGGATTGATCGTTGGCGGGGCACTCCTCTATTACGTGCCGCGTTTCATCCGCGCCCGCCAGGGCGTGAACATCGGGTTCGTCTACAAGGAACTCCCTCCGGAGTGAGCGTCGCTGTGCCCGTTGGCCGGCACGGCTGTCGGTAATCTCACCGGCCGCCCTTACCATGTCCGGATGCTGAACGGATCGTGCTGATGGCGGACAACGACACGCCGATCCGTGCCGACATCCGCGACGAGGCGAAGCGGCTTGGGGATGCGGCAGTCACCCTCGGCCTCTCGGCGCGGCTCATCGGTGGGATCGCGATCTGGCTGCGGTGCCCGAGCGTGCACGAGGGACCCTTCGCACGGCCATACCAGGACATGGATTTCGCGATCAGCTCCGCGGCTGCCACGAAGTTCAAGGCACTGCTCATGACCCAGGGGTACCTGCCGGATCAGTTCTTCAACGGGTTGCACGGCGCGACACGTCTGTATTACGGCGAGCCTGCCGGACGGTGGTCGATCGACGTGGTCATCGACGAGTTGGCGATGTCACACAAGCTCGACCTGCGCGGCCGCCTCGACGGAGCCGCTCCGACGATCACCCTGGCGGATCTGCTGCTCACCAAACTGCAGGTGTGGGAGATCAACCGCAAGGACCTCGGCGACACCGTATGTCTTCTCGCCGATCATGCCCTCACCGAGGACGACGGCGACGTCGACGGCATCAGCCTCCCGCGGGTGCGCTCGGTGCTGGGCAAGGACTGGGGCTTCTGCCACACGGTCGAGCGCAATGCGCAGAAGCTCGCCGAGTTGTGGGCACGCGAACCGTTGCCCGGCGCAGCGCACGATGTCGCAGCGCAGGTCGCCTCGCTCCAGCAGGCGATCGAGGAGGCCCCGAAGTCCCGGGCGTGGCGGCTCCGCAGCCGTGTCGGTGAGCGCATCCGCTGGTACGAGACACCCGAGGAGGTCAAGCACTGACCCTGGCGGCGCGGCACTAGACTTCCATCGTGCCCCATACGAGCGCCGCCTTTGTCATCGACTCGCAGGAACCTCGGACACTCGAGTTCGCCGAGGAGCCCGGCGTCACGTACGGCGCCATGTGGTTGAGGAAGACCTTCACGGGGGCGATCGAGGGAACGAGCGCTCTGGAAATGCTCTATACGCGAACGCCGGGCGCGGACGGGTCCTTCGCGGGCGCGGGGTATGTTGCACTGGAGCGCATCGCCGGAACCGTGGATGGCCGCGAAGGCAGCTTCGTGCTGCTGCACATCTCGACAGTGGTCGGGAACGAGCCTCCCCTGAGCCGGTACCTCATCTCGCCGGGCTCGGGTACCGGCGCGCTCGCGGGGATATCCGGAGTGGGCCTGATCACGATCGACGACGATGGAGCGCACACCCTGCACCTCGACTACGAGCTGAGCTGATGTCGGGAATGCGAATCGACCCGGGAGCGGTGTCATCGAACTGAGCGGGAAGGTCGCGGTCATCACGGGGGGCGCGAGTGGTATCGGTGCCGCGTCGTGTCGTGCGTTTGCCGCCGCGGGTGCGCACGTCGCGGTGGTCGATCGCGACGAGGAACGGTGCCAGGCGGTCGCCGCCGAGGTCGACGGCATCGCGGTGAGGGCCGACGTCAGCGACGAGGCTGCGGTACAGGCGATGGTCGCTGCGGTCTCCCACCGGCTCGGTCCGATCGACATCTGCTTCAGCAACGCCGGCGTCGCGACGGGTGGCGACATCCTGACCACCGAACCCGAGGTCTGGAATTCGCAATGGGCGGTCAACGTCATGGCTCACGTCTACGCGGTCCGTGCGGTGCTCCCGGGAATGCTCGAGCGAGGAGCGGGCTATCTCGTGCACACCGCGTCGATGGCAGGGATCCTCACCAGCCACGGCAACGTCACCTACGCGACCACCAAGCACGCCGTGGTGGGCCTCGCCGAATGGCTGTCGATCACGTATCACCATCGCGGTATCCGGGTGTCACTGATCGCGCCCCTTGGCGTGCGGACGCCGATGCTCGAGGGCGCCGATCCGCGGTTTGCGGCGGCGGTTGCCGGACCGATCAAGGAACCCGAGGAGGTCGCTGCGTCTGTCGTGGACGCGATCGTCGCAGAACGATTCCTCGTGATCTCCGACCCGATTGCGCACACGTGGATGCAGCGCAAGACCGATGACCCGGAGCGATGGCTGCGGGGCATGCGCAGAGTTCAGCAACAGCTGGAAGAAGGGGCCGTGCCCTCGAGCTAACTCGACAACGCGGGCACTGGCTGCAGTGCGATGTCGATATCGACCGTGAACCACCGTCCGCGAATGCCTGGAGGCGCGGCTTCTCCTGCCGGATCGTGCGCCACGAGCGTGCGCACCAGGGACCGCTTGACGCCGAACACCGCGTCCGATTCGAGATACGGGCTCTCGGAATCGAAGATGTGCGTCGTCACGGGCATGAACCCTTCCGCAGAGACGATGAGGTGGATATGCGCCGGCCGCCAGGGATGCCGTCCTGTTGCCTTCAGCATCATGCCGACCGGACCGTCGTCCGGGATCGGGTAGTCAACCGGTCGCACGGTGCGGAACGCGAACGTTCCATCGGAGTCGGTGCGGAAACGGCCCCGAAGGTTCTCGGGCGACTGACCGTCGTCCTGCACCGCATAGAGCCGGTTTGTCGCGTTCTGCCAGACGTCGACGGTGGCCCCGGGGAGCGGGCGCCCCGCCGTATCGCGTACGTGGCCGCTGACGAGCAGCGGGTGCTCCCCGAGGTCGTCGGCGATCGCATCGCCATTGGATCGCCAGGGCGAACCGTGAACGTAGAAAGGCCCGAGCACTGTTGATTCTGTTGCGCTGCTTCCGGCTCGGTGGTTGATGAGGTCGACGAGCGTTGAGACACCGAGTGTGTCCGAGAGCAGGATGAACTCCTGGCGTCGGTTGGTACAGATCTGGCCGACGTCGGTGAGGAAGCGGATGCCCGCCATCCATTCTTCCTCGCTGAGCGCCTGCTCCTCGGCGAATGCATGCAGATGACGGACGATTCCCGAAACCAGCTCGCGCAGCCTGGGATCGGGACACTGAT
>Ga0182024_10007696_pt1 | contig 23151 bp, 22 predicted proteins | sample P32metaG_FD_120480 | JGI IMG/M metagenome (GOLD analysis project Ga0182024, IMG submission 120480) | Permafrost microbial communities from Stordalen Mire, Sweden - P3-2 metaG (Illumina Assembly) | ecosystem: Environmental > Terrestrial > Soil > Wetlands > Permafrost | place: Sweden: Stordalen... | reverse complement strand
TCGATCTCTGTGGCCATGTCCGCGAGCATGAACTGGATGGCTTGGAACTGCGAGATGGTGCCGCCGAAGGCTACGCGTTCCTGCGAATATTTCAGCGCGGCTTCAAACGCGCCTTGGGCGATTCCGGTGGCTTGCGCGGCGATGCCAATGCGCCCGCCGTCAAGCGTAGAGAGCGCCACTTTGTAGCCTTCGCCTTCATTGCCGATGCGATTGCTGACGGGGACGGCGCAGTCCGTGAAAATCAATTCACTGCAGGCGGTGGCGCTGATGCCCAGCTTTTTCTCTTCTTTGCCAACTCTGAATCCAGGCGTGCCGCGTTCCACGATGAGCGCGCTGATGCCTTTTTCGCCCTTACTTGGCTCGGTGTTGACGAACACGATGGCGGCATCGGCCGCGCCACCGTTGGTGATCCAAGCCTTGGTCCCGTTGATTACGTACGTGTCGCCGTTGTGCAGCGCTTTGGTTTGCAGCGCGGAAGCGTTGGAGCCGGCTTGCGGTTCGGTCAGCGCGAAGCACCCGATTTTCTCTCCGCGCGCGTAGGGCAACAGGAATTTTTTCTTTTGCTCGGCGCTGCCGTAATGCTGCAGCGGCGCGCCGTACAGCGAATTTTGCACCGAGAGAATCACGCCAGTGGAAGCGCAACAGCGCGAAATCTCTTCGATTACGATGGTGTACGCGATGTGATCGAAGCCCGCGCCACCTTCGGCTTCTGGCACCGCGATGCCGGTCAAGCCCAGCTCCGCGGCTTTTTTGAAGAGTTCGCGGGGGAAATGGCCGGTCTCGTCGAGTTCTTTGGCGAGCGGGCGGACTTCCGCCTCGGCAAATTCACGCACGCTTTTCTGCAACAGCGCTTGCTCCTCGGTAAGCTCGAAATTCACGAGCGGTCTTCCTTCGGCGGCTTGCTCGGCAGATCGTTGGACGAACCTTTGTTCCGCGATACTTCGTTCGGTGATTCGGAGTTTGGCAAGAGGATGGTGCGGGCAGGCCCGCTAGTCGCGGCGACGGCAGCACCATCGCCTAAACCTGTGCTTGAGCCAAAAGCCAGCGCTTTTTGCAAGCGGTCGTACGTGACGCTCAATTCTTCGGGGTGCACGCGCGTCTCCGCAGTCACGGTCATAAAATTTGTGTCGCCGATCCAGCGCGGCAGCACGTGCAAATGCAAATGCCCAGTGACGCCGGCCCCGGCTGCGCGGCCGAGATTCATGCCCAGGTTCATGCCGTCCGGCTTGTACGTGACGCCCAAGGCAGTTTCCATGCGTTGCGTGAGCCGCATAATTTCCGCGAGTGTTTCCGCGTCGCACAAATTCAGTTCCGCCACGTGCGCATACGGGACGATCATTACGTGGCCGGAGGTGTAGGGGTAGCGGTTCAGAATCAAAAAACACTTTGCACCGCGTAGCACGATGTATGCCGCGCGATCATCTTCCATCGCCAGCGCGTGGCAAAAGACGCAGTCCGGTTGTTTCCCGCTCGTGACCTGCTCCATGTACGCGTAGCGCCACGGCGTCCACAAATAATCCATCGGCCTGCGGGCCTCCTGAATTGCCGGAGCCAGAATATCCTATCCGCGACCGCGAAGGTATTCGTCTGGAGGACGGAGCGTTGAGAAATCGCGGCGCAGAAGAAAAGCGCCGGCAACATCGCCGGCGCTTCTTACCCTCGATTTCTGCCACGACGACGAGTGCTAGGAATCAGCTCCGGCTGCTCCCGCTTCGCCATTGGAATTGTTGACAAAATCCTTCAGCTCTTTGCTGGGCTTAAAAAATGGAATTTTCTTCGGCGGCACTTCCACCTTGGCGCCCGTCTTGGGATTGCGTCCCACGCGGCCGCGGCGGTCGCGTGTGCGAAAGCTGCCGAATCCGCGAATCTCGATCTTGTCGCCCTTCTGCAGAGCCTGAATAATATTCTCGAAAATAGTTTCGACAATAATCTCGGAGTCCGAGCGTTTCAGCTCAGTAATTTTTTCGACCTCCGCGATCAGGTCGGCCTTCGTCAATGTCGGTTGCTTGGTCATCGTCCCTGTGCCTCGTTAGTCGTCCACTGCCAAGTGGTCTGGCAAACGCCGCCGTGGCGCATGTAGCTTCCTGATGCACAACGGCTTAGAGGGGCAGCCACCCCTGCGGTTGCCCTTCTTCCTATCACTAAAATGACCCGCAGGTAAATGAAATTGTGCGGACGCTCCGCGACGCGTTCCATCACCCGAAGGCGTGGAAAGTTAGCGCGAAGACAACTTCGACCGCATCACGTCGCCCAAAGTTGCCGTGGACGACGACTTGGTGGTCTGTTTGTAGTGATCGATCTCGCGCCGCTCAATCTGTTTCACCGCCGCACGGTAGCTGAGGCCGATGCGCCGCGTGTCCGGGCTGATCTTGATGATCTTGAAGTCGTACTCTTTGCCCGGCTCCAGCGGACCAGCGCTCTTCAGCGGGCCGGTCGTTGGACGGAACGCCGACGCGCCATCGTCCCGGCGCTTGCGCTCCTCGATTTCCGTGTTATGGCAAAGCGCTTCGATATTTTCGCCCACATCGACGAAGGCACCGAACGTGGCGATACGCGAAACTTTACCTTTCACCACGTCTCCGACTTTGTGCGTCTTCAGCCATTCGCCAAAAATGTCGTTGACCTGTTTGATGCCCAACGACACGCGACGATTTTCCGGATCGATCTTCAAAACCTTCGCGGTGACGTCTTCGCCCTTCTTGAACACCTCGTGCGGATTCTTGATGCGCTCCGTCCAGCTCACATCGCTGACGTGCACCAAGCCGTCGAAGCCATCTTCCAGCTCCACGAACGCGCCAAACTCCGCGATGTTGCGGATTTTCCCGGTGACCACCGTGCCTACGGGATATTTCTGCGCCGTCAGCAGCCAGGGATCCGGCTGCGCCTGCTTCATGCCCAGCGAAACGCGGCGGTCGCTCGGCTTAATGTCCAGCACCACCACGTCGACTTCGTCGCCGACTTTGACGAGCTTCGACGGGTGCTGCACTTTTTTCGTCCAGCTTAATTCCGAAACGTGCACCAGGCCTTCGATGCCTTGCTCCAACTCTACGAACACGCCGTAATCCACGACGCCCACAACTTTGCCTTTCACCTTGCCGCCCGCCGGATATTTCTCCGACGCGTTCACCCAAGGATCCGGCATCAGTTGCTTCAGGCCCAGCGAAACGCGCTGCTTTTCCTTGTCGAATTTCAGGATGACGACGTCCAGCTCCTGGTCCGGCTTCACCACGTCAGAGGGATGCTTCACGCGGCCCCAGCTCAGGTCCGTCAAGTGCAGCAAGCCGTCGATGCCGCCGATGTCCACGAACGCGCCGTATTCCGTCACGTTCTTGACGTAGCCGTGCACCTGCTGCCCTTCGTGCAGCGATTCCAGCAGTTCGCCGCGCTTGGCTTGCAGCTCGTCTTCAAGAATCGCGCGCCGGCTGACCACCACGTTGCCGCGGCGCCGGTTCAGCTTGGTGACGCGCACCTGCAATTCGGTGCCAGCCAAGTTGTCGAGGTTCGCCGTCGGCCGCAAATCGTATTGCGAGCCCGGCAAGAACGCGCGCACGCCCAGGATGTCCACGACCAGCCCGCCTTTGATGCGGTCCACCACTTTTCCGGTCAGGGTTTCCTTGGCCTTGTATACCGCGTCGATTTTTTCCCAGGTCTTGCGGCGCAACACCTTTTGATACGAGACGATGGCGTAGCCGTCTTTGTGTTCGCCCGTGCGCTGCACTTCAATTTTGCTGTTCGGCTCGGGACGCGGAATTTCCGTCTCGGAAAATTCCGCCGCAGGGATCAGCCCTTCCGTCTTGCCGCCCAGGTCCACTACCACGCCGTGCTCGGTGTACGCCACCACCGTCACTTCGATCACTTCTTTCGACGCCGCAGCTTCCTGCTTCTCGTCGTATTGCTCCATCAGCTTGCTCATTTCCTCTGAGCCTGCTGCTTCATCCGCGTCGCTGGAGGCTGCCGCTTCCGCCGCATGCACCGCCGTCTGTGCCTCCGCATGCGTGTGCGCGTCGGTTTCGCTCAACGCTTTATCGGGTGTCGGCGCGATCTCGTGCCCGGTTTCCGGTGAAGTCTGGTGCGAAGTTGCTTGCGAAGCGGTCGCGGGAGTTTCCGGCGCCGTTTCTTGTGAAACCACTTGCGCTACTGCTTGCTGCTCTTCCTGCTGCTCTCCTTGGTGCACCCCGCCTTGCTGGCTTTGCTGATTTGCTGCCGTGTTGTCGTCGTGTACCGGTGCGGCCGCAGCCGCGGTCTGGTTGTCGTGGTCAAACATGATGATTGCCTCCGGGATAAGTATCCCTGTCTAGTCGCATGAAGTTCCTTGCTGCTGCCCTGTCTGGGTGTATTGCAAGGAGGTGAACCGCGCAGTGATTGCCAGCGAGCCGGCCGTTTGGCGGCCAACTCTGCATTTTTCGCTTTGCGGCCCTCTGGGACAAACCTGCTGGGGCGTACGTAACGCTACAGCTTGAGAATGATACAAGCCGCCTTAAGCCTGTGTCAATCAACGCGGGATGAAGATCTTAAGCTCATTTTCCGACTGCCCAAATTGACAGTGGACTGACGCGAACGAAATCGCGGATACAAGTCAAAGACACAAGGCCAGTCCCTTAAAACTTAAGCGGAACATACCTGCGGTTGTGCGTCTTGCAACTTGGAACTTCCTTTAGCCAAGGGAAAATATCGTGAGTCCGCGCACCGCATTGCGATTATTTTTTGCTCTGCGGCGCCTGTCCTTTGGTTTGCGGCAATGGCCTTGTTCTCTCACTATTCCGCCACGCAGCCAACCCATGCTCAAATCTAGAGTCTTCATCTCTGGAACGTGCTCATCCGTTGGCTCTATCGCGCGCCAGCGCGGCCTGATTGGCGGACTTCGCGGCGAAAATCTGGCGCAGAAACCTCGACCATTCGGCACATTTCATACAACCGCGACCTCATTCGCGCCCCGATTCGTTCCTCTAGCCTGTCTTTACGTATCGTGGAACCTCGACTACCGGATGACAGCGTCTCTTTTTCGTCGGTGTTATCCAGATAGTTGGTCGTGATGATCGTGCATCTCGGATTGCTCAGATCACGCGAAGCTTCGACATATCTGGTATTCAAGATGTAGCCGATCGTATCTCGCACCCAATCCGAGGGTTTTATGCAACCGAGGTCGTCGATTACCAGCACCTCGACCGACAAAACGGGGGACAGTAGCTTAATCTCAGACATTTCGCTCTCGGACCTATAGCTGTTCTGAATCTCTCTGAGCAAAGCGCCGTACTCGCAAAAATAACCGGTGTGCCCTCGCTTGAGAAATTCCTTTAGTGCCGCGACAGCTAGATGGGTTTTACCGACTCCGGAATTTCCCATAAGCAATAGGCCGGCCTGATCCCCACCCGGATAGTCGCGAACGAACGCTTGTGTAACCATCTTGACTTGCTTTAGAGAAGCGGTCTGTTGGGAGGTATAGTTCTTCCCGTCCGTAAGATCTGTCACGTAGCTCTCAAAGTCGCAATCTGTATATCGCTTCGGAATTCGAGCCCGCTCCACCACGCGCGAAGCTCGCTCCACCATCCCGCAATCGCAAGCTACCGCCGCCAGCCCGGCGCCATCCTCTCGCGGCACCATCTTCCAGCCGGTCCCCCGGCACAACACGCAGTTCTCAATGGCCATAATGTTCTGTAGCGGTGCCTTGCGGGCGCCATCTTTTTTCTCTGCCCACAGCATACGAGCCCGCGCACCTCACAGCAAGGCCACCAGTGGCATAGGCTTCAGCCTGTGCGCTCTCCAATCCGACCACCAGCGATTCCGCACCAAGCTTATCCACGCAAAAAAAATACCGGCAAAACACACCGGCGCAAAAAGTTAAATTGTCGCCACCGCTTTACGCTTCACGAACCGGAATGCGCGTCACCCTGGGTATGGCCCGCACAATCGCATGTCGATCCGCATGACTCGGCCCTCGCGAAGCCACGCGCGACAATTCCTGCTGCACCACCTGCGCAAACTCGCCCATCTGCTTTTCCATCTCTATCATTTTCTCGCGCATGTTCAAGATGATCTCAATGCCGGCAAGGTTCACGCCCATGTCGCGCGCCAGCGTCAAAATCACATCCAGCCGCTGCAAGTCGTCATCGGTATACAGCCGCGTGTTCCCCTGTGAACGCGAAGGCTTTAGTAACCCTACGCGTTCGTACAAACGCAGCGTCTGCGGATGCAATTTGTAAAGCTCCGCCACGGCGCTGATCATGTACCCAGCCTTGGCCCGCTTTTTAGCTTTCAGTGGCATCGCATCTTCACCAATTCAAATGAACCCAAATTCAAATCAATCCCCAGGCGCATTCCGAGCCCCAAAACTGTCATCTCGAGCGCCGCGAGGGATCTGCTTTTTGCCTATGCTGCACAGGTGCTACTAAACCCCCGCCTTGGCAAACAAATCCTTGCGCGGATCCTCGGGCACCACCGCCTCCAAATCCTTCATCAACGTTCGCACGCGCTCGTCTGTCGGCTGCGGCACCACCACCTGAATTTCCACATACTGATCCCCGCGCGCGCCATTCCGCACGCTGGGCACGCCTTTTTCCTTCAGCCGCAGCGTCTTGCCGCTATCCGTGCCGGGAGGAATGCGCACCAGCGAGCGCCCATCAATCGTCGGCACTTCAATTTTCGCGCCCAGCGTGGCTTCGGTCACCTTCACCGGAATGCGCGTGTACAAATCATCGCCGCGGCGTTCAAAAAATTCATGCGGCTTGACCTCGACGCGCAGATACAGATCGCCGGCTGGCGCGCCCATGGTCCCGGCATTGCCTTTCCCCGGAACGCGCACGCGTCCGCCGCTGGCCAATCCCGCCGGAATGCGCACTTCGATCGTCTCTGTCCTGCGCACGCGGCCTTCGCCGCCGCAGGTCCGGCAAACGGTACGAATTTTTCCGGTGCCGCCGCAACGCGTACACGGCACATTGAATTTCATTTTTCCGGCAGTCTGTTGAATCGTTCCCGTGCCGCCGCAAGTCGGGCAGGTATGCGCCTGGCCCTGTGCTCCGGTGCCATGGCACGTTTCGCACGTCTCCATGCGCGTGATTTGTAATTTTTTCACCGCGCCGCGCACGGCATCCCAAAAATCAATCTCGATCTGATATTCCAGATCGCCGCCGGCCTGCTGCTCCGGCTCCAAGCTGCCGCCGCCCTGGCCGCCGCGAAAAAACTGGCTGAAAAGATCGCGAAAACTGCCGGCACCGCTCCCAGCGCCGGAGCTTGACCCGCCGCCAGCGTTCCCGCCAAAATCAAAGCCCCCGAAATCAAAATTAATGTCCGCGTGCTCGTCGGGATTCCCGCCGCTGTATCCTGGAGCTCCACGCTGCGGCACGTTGTCGCTATAAAATCCGTATTGATCGTAGATCTGGCGCTTCTTGGCATCCGACAGAACGTCGTAGGCTTCCTGCAACTGCTTGAATTTTTCTTCCGAGGACTTGTCCCCGGGATTTAAATCCGGATGATACTTGCGCGCCAGCTTGCGAAAAGACGTACGAATATCCTTGGGGTTAGCCTTGCGGTCCACGCCCAGCAAATCGTAATAGTCTTGTTTCTTAGTTGTCGGCATATTGCAGTGGCTTCAACTCAAACGAAAATTTGTAGGGGCGCAGCACGCTGCGCCCCAGTTGGCGCGATTTCAGCCGCGCCATTCATCGTCATTCCGAGCGCTGCGAGGAATCTGCTTTTCCTTGCCCGCTCAGCACGCGCCTTAGTTCGGCGCTTTCTTGTCGTCAACGTCCACGTACTCGGCATCAATCACGTCCTCAGGCTTCTTGCCCTGCGGGCCGCCCGAAGCTCCGGCCGGACCGCCGTGCGTTTCGCCGCCCGCTCCAGCACCTGCCGCGTTCGCTTGCGCATTAGCTGCTTCGTTCGCCTTGTACAACACCTCGGCGATCTTGTGCAGCGACTTCTCCAGATTCTCCGTCGCCGCGCGCAGCCGGGCCACGCCGCCTTCGCCAATGGCCTTCCTCGCGTCTTCGATCGCATCTTCGACGGTCTTCAAATCGTCCGCCGCGATCTTTTCGCGATTCTCCTTTACCATCTTTTCGGACTGGTACAGGATGCCGTCCAGGCGGTTGCGCGCCTCGACTTCTTCCAGCCTGCGCCGGTCGTCTTCGCTGTGCGCTTCCGCGTCCACGCGCATCTTCTCCGCTTCTTCTTTCGAGAGGCCGCTGGACGCCGTAATGGTGATCTTCTGCTCTTTGTTGGTGGCCTTGTCCTTGGCGCTAACGTTCAAAATTCCGTTGGCGTCGATGTCGAAGGTCACCTCAATCTGCGGAGTGCCGCGCGGTGCTGGTGGAATTCCATCGAGCTTGAACGTGCCGAGCGAGCGGTTATCGTTGGCAAACTTGCGTTCGCCTTGCAGCACTTTGATTTCCACGCCCGGCTGATTGTCCGAAGCCGTCGAGTACGTTTCCACTTTGCGCGTGGGAATCGTGGTGTTGCGCGGAATCTGTACGGTCATCAACCCGCCCAGCGTTTCGACGCCCAGCGACAAGGGCGTAACGTCCAGCAAGAGAATGTCTTTCACTTCTCCCGCCAGCACTGCGCCTTGAATCGCGGCGCCTACCGCTACCACTTCGTCCGGATTCACGCCCTTATGCAGTTCCTTGTCGCCGAAGAACTGGCGAACCAGTTGCTGCACTTTCGGAATGCGCGTCGAGCCGCCGACCATCACAATTTCTTGAATGTCGCTGGGCGACATCTTGGCGTCCTCGAGCGCTTGCTTCACCGGCTTCATCGAACGTTCCAGAAGATCGCCCATGAGCTGTTCGAGCCGAGTGCGCGTCAGCTTCTTTTCAAAGTGGATCGGTCCTGCGGCGCCCGCAGTTAAGAAGGGGAGATTGATCTCCGTCTCCATCATCTGCGAAAGCTCGATCTTGGCTTTCTCCGCGGCGTCCTTCAGGCGTTGCAGCGCCATGCGGTCTTTGCTCAAATCGATGCTGTTCTCTTTCTTGAACTCCTCGATAAGCCAGTCGACGATCCTTTGGTCCACGTCGTCGCCGCCGAGGTGCGTGTCGCCGTTGGTGGACTTCACTTCAACGACGCCCGCGCCGACTTCCAGCACGGAGATGTCGAAGGTGCCGCCGCCAAGGTCGTAGACCGCGATGGTTTCGTCGCTCTTCTTTTCGAGGCCGTAGGCCAAAGCTGCTGCGGTCGGCTCATTGATGATGCGCACCACTTCCATGCCTGCGATTTCGCCGGCCTGCTTGGTGGCTTGCCGTTGCGCGTCGTTAAAATACGCCGGCACAGTAATCACCGCTTTGGTGACTTTTTCGCCGAGAAAATCTTCCGCGGCGGACTTCAGCTTGCCCAAAATCATTGCGGAAATCTCCGGCGGGCTATACGACTTCCCAAAAATCTCCACGCGCGCGTCGTCGTGCGGCCCTTTGACAACCCGATAAGGAACACGCCGCGTCTCTTCGCCAACTTCGTCAAAGCGTCGGCCCATGAAACGCTTGATCGAATACACGGTGTTCTCGGGATTCGTCACCGCCTGCCGCTTTGCCACCTGCCCCACCAGGCGTTCGCCGCCCTTGGTGATCGCCACGACCGAAGGCGTGGTTCGCGCGCCTTCTTGGTTCGGGATTACCACTGGCTCTCCGCCCTGCATTACTGCGACGACCGAATTGGTCGTTCCCAAGTCAATACCAATGATCTTACTCATCGCTCGCTTCCTCCCAGAATCTGTGGCCCCGTCGAAAATCGCGAATCGCAACTCAGAAATCGGCCGTCCGGTGCCAACTTATCCCCGTTTAGGCCAACGCCCAACGATGACTATACAACTTGAGCGAAGCATTGTCAAGTTATCTTATAACAACAGTAAAGCTATACGCCGCTTGCACTTACGTTAGACCTTCACCCATGTTTTGCATACTCAGGTCGTCTTGCCGCTCGCGACTGTTGCGCCGGGCTCACGGCGTTGTAGATGTTTTCTGAGCGGAAAGGACGCAAGCCTAGTTTGAACTTATTGCACACTGAAAGTGCTCATCGTGCTTTTGTGATGTGTCCTAGAATCAGTAACTTGCGCACGTTTGCCATTTCGAAAACTGCGCAACTCCTTTACAATGATAGAGTTGCTCACGTTTTGCAAAAAAACCGGGGCAGGTGTCTCCCTCTCCATTTTTTTGGCTGTCTGCGGCGCGAAGCTGCCAGTTCGATTGCTCTCGGCTGCGCGGAAAACGCGCGCTCGAATCGGGGCATCTTACACGCAGCAACGAGTTTAGCTTGGTTCGGTCCCGCGCCAGGATTTCGCCGCTGCAATTCGTCGATTCCGCGGTAGAATTCCGTGCTCACAAATTCACACTGCATCGCCGACTTTCGAGGAGGTTTCGTGATTCGCCGGCTCACCGTGGCACGAGTTATTAACGTAGCTTTTCTGGCGCTTGCCGCCATGGGCGTCCTGGTGCTTGGCCACCATTTGAGCCGCCACGTTTTCGCCGCGCCACTTCCGCAAGCGATGCAGGGCGTTACGGATATCGATCCGCACAAGGCGTTCGGCTCAAAAAATGCGCCCGTCATTATGGAAGTGTTCAGCGATTTTCAATGTCCCGCTTGCAAAACCTTGTACACCACCACGAATCGTTTGATCGTCGACAATTATGTGAACGCAGGAAAAATTTATTTGATTCATCGCGATTATCCGCTGCCCATGCACGCATACTCGCGCGTTGCCGCGCGTTACGCGCGCGCCGCGGCGCAAATCGGAAAAGTGGAACCCGTGGAGCAAGCTCTATTTCAGACGCAAGAAAAATGGGAGGCCAGCGGCGACGTGGACGGCACGGTCGCGGCAGTGCTGGCGCCGGCGGAGATGGCGAAAGTTCGCGCGCTGGTAAAGGGTGGAACGCTCGAACCGCTGATTGATAAAGATTATTCGCTGGGCCAGATTTATCACGTGAATCAAACGCCGACGACAATTTTGCATGCGAAGGGACAAACGTACCCGGTGGTTGGCGTCGTGAGCTACGATATTTTGCACAATTTTCTGGACCAACTTTTGAGTCAATAGCTGCACGGAGCTATGTCGCGAAAATCGTTGCGATGCCCACACGATCCCAAGTGAATGGCGGCGAATTTGCCGCGCTAGGCGCTGTGCAAGAAACTGTTGCGCCCGAGGTTGCTAAGACGATGATGCAATCCAGTCCGCTGAATTTTCGCCGTGTGGTGATTTGGATTGGGCGATTGGTGCTCGGCGGTATTTTTATTTGTGCGGGCTACTCGAAAATATTTCTGCCCAACTTTATGTTCCGGCCGCTGTTTGCGCTGAAATTTTCGCTGTCCACGAACCTCACGAATTTCGCTTTCCAGGTGGACTCGTACAAATTGCTCTCTCCCGCGGGCGTTTCTTTTGTGGCGCACACACTGCCATTTTTTGAAATCGTGCTGGGCTTGCTGCTCTTGATTGGATGGAAGTTGCGTATCTGGTCCACACTGGCGACGTTGCTCATTCTCGGATTCCTCGCTGCGGTCTCGCGTGCTTACCTTTTGCATATGCAAATTAACTGTGGCTGCTTTGCCACCCCGGAACCGCTCACCGGCTGGACCGTGGTGCGTGACAGCGCGTTCGCCGCGTTGGCAGTCGTGATGACGGTCTTTGCGTATATCGAAGCCCGTAAGCCACATCCGTGGACAGTTACGGGGAAAATATGAACACCGCCAGCTGCCTTTAGACCGACAGCGATTGATACAGCGATAGATACTTTTAGAACGCGATTTCTTCAGACTGACTGCAAGCGATTCCATGTGCGTTAGAATTATTGCTCGATGCTGAGTCTGCCTCCGATTACATTGCGATTGCGCGGTTGGAAGTTGATCGACCGCGTGGCGCTGGCCTTTTTGCTGTTGTGCTCGATTGCGCTGGGCGCGGGAGCGGGATTGCTGTTTGTGTACGCCAGCGATTTACCGGAGTTACGGGCGCTGGAAACGTACCGGCCCACCGTGGTCACCGAAATTTATGCCGATGACGGGCAGCTGGTTGGCAGCTTTGCGCTACAGCGGCGCATATTAATGACCTACGAGCAGTGTCCCAAAGTTTTGTACAACGCCGTGACTTCCATCGAGGACCAGCATTTCGAGGATCACTGGGGCGTGGATTTTCCGCGCATCGCCAGCGCGGCTTTCCGCAACGTGCAGCACCGCCGCATCACCGGCGGCGCCAGCACGATCACCATGCAGCTGGCGGGAAATTTATTTCTGGACCGCAGCGATAGAACTTTTCGCCGCAAGATGCAGGAAATGCTGCTGGCATTGCAGATTGAACGCGGCTATACCAAGCCGCAAATTTTTACCATGTATGCGAATCAAGTTTATCTGGCTCACGGGAATTACGGATTTGCCGCTGCGGCGCAATTTTATTTTGGCAAGCCGGTCACGGATTTGAAGTTGCCGGAAGCCGCGCTGCTGGCGGGAATGGTGAACGGACCAAAATTTTCTCCGCTGACGAATCCGGAGGGGGCGCTGAATCGCCGCAATCTGGTGCTGTTCCGCATGCTGGAAGAGGGCAAGATCACGGCAGCGGAAGCGCAAGCCGCGAAACAAACGCCGCTCGGTTTGCACATTCAATATCCACGCAACGATCTGGCGCCCTATTTCTTTGAAGAAATCCGCAAATATTTGGAAGCGACGTACGGCACGGAAGCGGTACACGAACGCGGCCTGCGGGTGTACACCACGCTGAATATTGCGATGCAAAAGGCCGCAAACCAATCCATTCGCGACGGCTTGCATTCCTACGATCGGCGGCACGGTTGGCGCGGCAATTTGCCGAACGTGATGCGCGACAATCTCGGAAACCTGGACACCTATGAGGATGACGACTGGCGCCATCCGATTGAGAAAGGAAGTTACGTAACCGGGCTGGTGCTGACGACAGGCGATAAGGACGCGACAATTAAGATTGGGCCGTATCGCGCGATCCTCGCGCCCGCGGATTACGCGTGGACCGGCCGCAAAAAGCCGTCCGAGCTTTTGAAAGTGGGCGACTTGGCGCAATTTTATATTCGTGAGCTGCAGGAAAACACCGTGCGGGTGCAGCTCGATCAGCAGCCCGGGCCGCAAGCGGCGATGGTGGCCATCGACAATGCGAGCGGAGAAATCAAGGCTATGGTTGGCGGCTACAGCTTCGAAGATTCCAAGTTCAATCGCGCCACGCAGGCGTTCCGCCAGGTGGGTAGTTCGTTCAAGGTATATGTTTACGCGGATGCACTGGAAAAAGGTTCGACGCCGTTTGATACGATTCTGGATGCGCCCTTTACCACCGTGAGCGGCGGTCAGCCGTATTCGCCGCGCAACTACGACGAAAAATTTGAAGGCACCATCACGCTGCGGCGCGCGCTGGCCGGTTCGCGCAACGTGCCTGCAGTGAAGCTGGCAGAGAAAGTGGGCATTTCAAGTGTTGTGGACGTAGCGCGGCGCTTCGGAATAACAACATCGCTGCCGCCCTATTTGCCGCTGGCCTTAGGCTCCGCGGATATGCGGCTGCTCGAACATGTTTCGGCGTTCACAGTTTTTCCAAACGACGGAATTCGCATCGATCCGCACATGATCCGACGAGTTTCCAGTTACGATGGCGCGCTGCTCGAGGAAGCGCATCCGGAAGTGCACGACGTGGTTTCTCCAGATGTGGCGCGAACGATGACGGCGATGCTCGAGGAAGTGATTCAGTTTGGTACGGGCATTCAAGCGCGTGCTCTGGGCCGTCCGGCGGCGGGAAAAACCGGGACGACACAGGATTATACGGATGCGTGGTTTATTGGCTTTACTCCGCAGATCACTTCAGGAGTATGGGTAGGATTCGACGACAAGCAGATCTCTCTGGGGAAAAAAGAGACGGGCGCAAAAGCGGCTTTACCGATCTGGCTGGAATTTATGCAAAGCGCGCTCGCCGGTATGCCGGAGATCGAATTTCCGAACGTAGAGTCATTGGAAGAACAAGCCAACGAGCATCACGTAAACGTGGATACTCCGGATACCGCGCCAACCGAAGATGAACCGAAACCGGCGCCAAAAGAAAAACCGCCGGCGGCTACCAAGACAAGCGCAGCAGCTACGCCGGCGGCTGGCACGCCGATCGCGAACTCCGCGCCGGCACCGCATTGATCATTTTCCGAGCAGGCTAGACAGCGTGGGTCTTGGTCTTTGGCGTTCGAGTGTCGCCTTGACCAGGATTTTTGGATTGATCGCCTGCGTCGCGATCTTCCGGAGTGTCTACCGTGTTTCTGAGACTCGCGGTGTCCTCTTTGCGATCCCGTGCGTTTCCCATATTTCTGCTGTGTTCCTTGCGATTTTTGTCCATGACAACCTCCAACGAGGGTTTTCGCAGGTGGTTTCCGACTGCGAAATACTTGGATTGTTCGAGACGGGGTGATCAAAAACCTGACGCTGGATTACTTAGCGTGAGAGTTCGCGCGCTGCGGGAGAGGCGAGTCCGAGGTGGCCGTCTCTAACGGAAAGGATCCCAGCCGCCGGGTTCTAGGATGGTTGGCTGAGTTTGCGTGCCCACCAAGAAGATTTTGCGGTTGGCGGTGATTTCACCGATGGATGTTACGGCAACACCCGCGAAGGCTGGGGGGATCTGCAGTTCTTTGCTCTTCGGTGCTGTGAACAGTAGTTCGTAGTCATCGCCGCCGTGTAAAGCGAGCGAGAGGGCATCGTCCGCGAGGGACTTCCTGCCAGACGTGTGACGTAGGGAGCGATCCGCAGGAGGCATCATGACGACCGGCAATTTTGCGGCGTCCACGCGAGCGCCGACGCCGCTGGCGGCGCAGAGGCGCGGGAGATCGCTGGAAAGTCCATCGGAAATATCCATCGCGGACGTGGCGATGCGATTTTTCACCAGCCATTGACCGAGCGCTAGACGCGGTTCGGGATAAAGGTGTTTTTGGAATTGCGGAGCGCTGGAGTTTGCGCCGCGCTTTTGCCGGCGGAACAAGCGCAGGCCGCGCTCGGCTTCTCCCAGGCGTCCGCTCACGTATAGCAAATCCCCAGCCTTTGCGCTATTGCGGCACAGCGCTCTTCCGGAGGCTACTTCACCGATTACGGATACATTGATGAGAATTTCGTTGCGCTTGGTGGTGTCTCCTCCGGCCAGCACACAATCAAAATGCTGCGCGGCGCGACGCAATCCGCGCAAGAATTCATCGAGCCACTCGCCAGTGGCATTTTCCGGAATAGCCAAGCTCAACAAAAAGGAGCGCGGAGCGCCACCCATCGCGGCAACGTCACTGATGGCGCGCGCCAGACATTTCCAGCCGACGGAATCGGGTGGATGATTGCGCCGCAGAAAATGCATGCCCTCCAGAAACCAGTCGCACGTAAGAATCGTTTCGCATCCACGCGACGGACGAAACAGAGCAGCATCGTCTCCGATGCCGAGCGCAACGTGCCCTGCGTGCGCAGTTATGCCGCGCAAGGGTTTGCGAACGCCCGTGGATTCGAACAGGCCCCCGATTTTGGCTAACAGTAAATTTTCCGAGAGTCGGCGGCGCGACATGTGAGCCTCAGGCAGTCAGTATATTCAGTATGTATAGTGTGGCGCAGTCTATCCGTGGCAAGTTCGAAATTCTTTCGTTTGGGAGAGCGGCGCGACTACTCGGTGGGCGCGCGATCAATCTGTAGGCCGTATGCTCCGGCCATGTCGTCGAGAGCCGCGAGTGCGGTATCGACTTGCGCGGCGCGGCCGAAAATATGCAACGAGAATCGGGTGCCTTTTGGATATTGAGCGAGCTTGAGGCGCAGCGCCTGCAAATCCTGCGCGCTGTATTGATTGTTGATGATGGCGTGCAATCGGTCGTGGAAAAAATCAACTTGCAGACTCACAGGGGAACTCCAGCGTAATTGGCTGATATTCTCGCGCTCCTGTCCGAGAGTCATGTTTTCGAGGTCTGACACTTCTTCGTTGGTGAGCAGCCAGGCTTGCGCTTTGCCGACTGCTTCGACAAGTCCGAACTGAAACCCACTCGCTTCCCGAGCATCTTCCTTCATCCAACTCGTAAAGACATTGGAGCACCGTGTCACGAAGCAATTGCTGGCTCATGTTCGGCGACCGCGCAAGTTTTTTGAGTGGCTCGATCATTTCAGGAACTCGTAGGCAAATCCGCGAGAACGGGCCTTTTGTGCCGTCGGATGTAACCAAACAGCTAAACAGTTGCAAAGCGGACTGAATTATTTGTGGCGGATGGCGGCGGGGGCGCGGGTGCGGTCGAGGGGCAGAACCTTTACTTGCCATTGGACGGGGAGGGAAGTGGGCGGGAAGCAGGTGGTTTTGTCGCAGGCTTGATACTCGAGATTGCCAGTGAGGGTGAAAATTTTTCCTTCTTTGCCGAGCGAGCCCCAGAATTCGGAGGTCGTGCTGACTTGCAGATACTGGCTGATGCGGAAGGTGCCTTCGAACACGGGAACGGATTCTTTGATCGCCGGGAGATAGAGGGTTTTCGATTGCGGATAGACGGCCGGTCTTATTTTTAACGGAGAGTCGACATCCATGACCAGTTTGATGGGTTTGTAACCTTGCGAGCCCGGAGCGTAGACGTGGACGTCAGGCGGGAGACGGACCTCGGCGACGAGCATGAGACGCGTGCCGGGAACGGCGATGGCGTCCGATTGTTCGAGAAGCAACTGGAGATGCGGAGCTTCGACAGTTTGTGTGACTTCCTGGCCGAGTTCCGGAAAAAGTTTGATGACCATGCTGTTGCCGGTTAAGCGCTCGCGATATCTTGGCTCGAAAAACTTTTCGCGGATGATGCCGTTGGGATCGATAAAAAAATATCCGGGACGCGCGAAGCCCTTCTGCATGCCGGTAGCTTCGGCGTTGAAGACGCCGTAGGCGCGAATGGTTTCCGAATTCGGATCCGCGAGCAAGGGATACGTAATGCTGTGGCGATCGGAAAAATACTTCAGAATTTCTTCCGAGTCATAGCTGATGGCGACGAGCTTGACGCCTTGTTTTTCAAACCGCGGTACCGCGCTTTGCAGCTGGACCAGCTGCCCTTTGCAGAAGGGTCACCAGTCGGCGGAACGAAAGAAAAGCAAGACTGTGCCGTTCGGACCCTTCAAGGCGCCGAGAGTTTGCACGTTGCCGGACTGATCGTGCAAAGAAAAGGCCGGAGCGTTTTGGCCGACGGCGAGGCCGATGGACATTAATTGGATGGAGGAAAGCTGGATGACGTCGTCATCGAGCATGCCCTTGACGGTGACGGCTTCGCCGAGATGCGTGGTGACGAAGGCCTGCGGCTCGAGGCCGTACATGACACGGTTGGTGTCGTCGTAGAGGGAGAACTTTGCACCCGGGACGTCTTTGTAGCATTCCGGAGATTCGTTGAAAGCTTCGTCAGGATTGCAGCTGCTGGAGACCAGGATGCCGGACCAAGTGCCGGTCTTGGGTGGATTGCTTTGCGCTGCGCAGGCGAACGGCAAGAAAAGAAGCGCCAGAAAGTACCACGACGAGGCTTTCTTGGCAGAGCGAATCACCGCTAGAGTCAAATTCAAAACAGGTTCCCCAATTTAAGCGAGCCGCTATACGATACGTTGGGGCGCCGAAGTATACAAGATGAACCCGGGCAAACCGCCGATTTATTTGCCCCGAGATACCTCACAAGTGTAAATTGCCAACTTATAACGCCTCTTGCAATTCGGAGGAACCCCGCAATGTCAAAATTTAGGACTGCTGGAATATTGGGCCTCGCGCTGTCTATGTGCGGCGCTCGTGCAGATTTGCGCGCAACTCCGCAGGCAGATTCGCCCGCGTTCGAAGGTAAGACGACAGCCAAGGACGCCGCGGCTTTGGAAGAAGGACTAAGAACCAAGCCGGACAATCAGGCAGCACGAGAGAACCTCATCGATTACTACTTTCAAGAAACCATCAGATCGCGAACATCGGAACCAGAAGAAAAGCGCGAGAAACATGTGTTCTGGCTGATCGAACATCATCCGGGATCGGAATTTGCCGGCTCTCCCGAAGCAGGCATCCTGCCGATGGGTTTCACTGGCAGCATCGAAGGCTATCAACGCGGAAAGCAACTGTGGCTGGAAGCTGTGGATCAGCATCCAGGTGATGCGGCGGTTTTGCGTAATGCCGCGCAATTTCTAAATCTGTTTGAGGCGAAAGTTGCGCGGAACCTGTTAGAAAAAGCATTAGCTCTGGAACCGAACGATGCGCAAGCGTCTTCCATGTTGGCGCAGTCCTACGAACACGAGCGAATGCTGGCTGGCTCCCCGGACGAGAAAGAGGCGCTTTCGCGGAAGGCTGTCTCTGTCAGAGAGCGAGGACTGGAGGGTGCCGATGCGGAGCAGAGATTCTATGAGTTAGGGGACCTCGCGACATCCACTTACGAAGCCGGGGACACGGTGAAGGCGCAGCAATACGCGTTCGAACTTCTGGCTTCCGCAGATGGCTTCAAGAAAAATTGGAATTACGGAAACGCTGTCCATAAGGCGAACATTATTCTCGGCCGCGTAGCATTGGGACGCGGCGATATTACGGGCGCAAAGGAATACCTGCTGGCGGCGGGGCAGACACCAGGGTCGCCGCAGCTCAATTCCTTCGGTCCGAATCTGGTGCTGGCGAAGGAGCTGCTTGAAAAAGGCGAGCGCGAAGTGGTCCTAGCGTATTTGGACTCCTGTGCGAAATTCTGGAAAATGGGTGGCGACCAGTTGCAGAGTTGGATGGCGATCATTAAGGGCGGCGGTGTGCCTGAATTCGGTGGCAATCTACTGTATTGAGGTAGACCTAAAAGAAAAAAACGCCGGGAGGAGTCCGGCGCCTGATCACTTTGATTCGCGAAGCGTTAGGCTTGGGTTGGACCGTTCGAACCCGAGCGGTAAGCGACGAATCCAGCACACGCGAGGCCCAACGCGAGAAGCGTCAACATTCCGGGTTCGGGGACGGAACTTGTTCCACCGCCGGAACCGTCGACGGCATCGATCGAGTTCAACAAAACACTGCCTTCGGGTGCGTCGATAGTGATGTAATTATAGCCGCTGAATCCAAGGAGGCTAATATCGGAGGCGGTTACGTGAGACATGAGCAAGGTTCCGGCCACGACACCCGGTGCGTTCGATCCCCAGATGTTGTAATTCTCTCCAGGGTCGACGCTGCTCAAGTTCAAAATGACCGACGTCGGATGCTGCGCCCAGAGTTGCGAAAGATTTACTTGGATGAAGGCGCCGCCAGAGATCTCATGATTCTGCGCGGTGCTGATCAAACCTAGACCGTGGTCGTCGTCATTCCTGATGTAGAGCTGTTCGGTCGTATCCGTCGCGGAATAGCCGGTCGCCGTGATGCTGACACCATCGGTCGTTAACGAATCGGTTGCTGACCCCGTCGCCCCAGCGGTGCCCGCGAAACTGTAATTGAGCGAGTCCCCGTAACTTGGTACAGCAAACGCAAATGCGGCAAGGCCTCCCGCCAAAATCAGGGAGCAAGTCCTGACGTGTTTGATTGTATTTTTCAAGTTGGTTATGATCTTCATTCTTCTCCTCACGAAGTAAGCTCTCACGCGCAACGTTAGCGTGGGTGGTCGTCGACGAGTATCCCGAATACGCTGTAGAAGCTGGAATGTGATCTCTGAGGCCGCTCGAACACCGAGCTCTAAGGAGGCCTACAGAGAAGTGAGTATGTTTTCAAAGTCGTAATCTAATGACCGAACCGTGTAGCTGAGCGCTTTCGTCTAACGACTTGGCGTTAATCGAGGTGCCATGGCTCTCAGTTAGAACCCAAGGACACGTTTCGCCGCCAAAGCATCGCGTGACCTGTACTGTGGGACAGGGAGTGCAGGTTTTCAGAGGCTGGTCTTTGACTGTGCGAATACAGTGTTGACTGTAAGTCCTACAGAATTTAGTATGTGGGCAGTCTAAGCCGAGACTCCCGGCGGTAAGTTCGCTCTAATAGGTATTCTTCGGAGTCGTTCTTAAGACGCGGGTCAGGGCAAGCAAGTACCCGCAACCGACAATTAGGGAAAGCCTGAGGGGGCTTTTTTGGGTATAACGGGCAAAAGCTACACGTTCTTTATCGCCTCGACGCCGGGCAGGATGCGCAAGCTGATTATTCCAGCTTACGTGCTGCACGGGCTGGCGGTACTGGCCATCATCGGTGGGATTACGGTGACAGCGGGGGTAGGCTCGTACTCGCGCATGTTGTGGAAGGTCGGCAACTACAACGCTCTGCGGCACGATCAGGAAACTCTCAAGAAGCAATACCACCAGTTGCAAAGCACGGTCGACGATACCAATCAGCGGCTCGATTCGCTGCAGTCGCTGGCTACCGAAGTGGCTATGACCTACGGTGTGATGCGCTATCATCCCGCGGCTTTCGACCAGAGCGACAATCCGGTGAGCCAGCAGGATGCATTTGACCGCAGCGTCGAGCAGTACACCTTCCTGAAGCGCAACGCCGCGGTGATCGCCATCTCGTCCGGTGGACTGCACTTGATGCCGGGCATGAACTTCGCGGATTCGACGTATACGCCATCGATTTGGCCCGTGATGGGACACATCACGGATAGCTTTGGCGAGCGACTCGATCCGTTCAGCGGTGAAGGCGCATTTCACACCGGCGTCGATGTGGCTTCAGATTATGGCGCGCCAGTGCATGCCACGGCTGATGGCGTCATTACCATTGCGGACGATCATGCCGGCTATGGCAGGCTCGTGGTGATCGATCACGGATTTGGCATCACGACCTGGTACGCGCACCTTTCGGCGTTCTCGGCGGTTCCGGGAGCGCGCGTAAAGCGTGGCGCGGTGGTGGGCTACACGGGAATTAGTGGGCGGTCGACTGGCCCGCACGTGCATTACGAAGTACGCGTGAATAATGCGCCGGTGAATCCTTGGCGGTATATGAAGGCGACTCCAGCCGGCGATTAGTTGCGGCCGCTGCAAAGCGGGCGCTCTGGCTCGCAGTTCTGAAACAAACCCCTCGAATATATTCGAAGTCTACTTGGATTTTATTTTTCTTGCGGTTTTCGGAGGCTTTGCGGCTTCGGAATTTGCGGGCGGCGACGTTGCAGCCGGGAGCGCGCCATGCGCGGCGTTCAAGAATTGCGGGGTAAGTTCAAGCACCACACGTACAGCCTTAGTCTCCCCGCGGTCCACGCGCGAGATGTCGGCGTTTTTGAGTAATTCGAAATATGCCTGGCGGGTTGCCGGATCGAGTTGCTGTTTCAGCTTGGGATCATTTAGTCCGGCTTCCGCGAGGATTACCACGCCATTCAGCAGGTCCGCCAGTTGGCGAGCGGTGGCGTCGCTCAGGCTTTCGCCTTCGGCGACCACTCGCAACGCAGCGCCGTCCGGCTTGGCGGCAATCGTCAGCCACGGCAACTGCGCGATTAGGTTGGAAAGTTGCGGGGATTGCAGGCCGCCGGGCGCGGGAACAGGAAACGCGCGGGTTCCATCATTTTGCCGCACGACAGCGAAGAGTGGCGAGCCGGCCAGGCGCGTAAATCGCGCTTGCCATTCGGCAGCGTCAGGTTCGGAGGTTTTCTTGTCGAGATAGCTGGCAAGGTCTGGTTCAGTCGTCAACGCGATGCGATCGCGGCGCAAAAATACAAACGAGATGCGTTGCGTAGCGGACGTTGGCAACCGCGGATCATTTACCGGAACGGAATAAATAACATGTCCGGAAATTTTCTGAAGCGTTCCTGTCTTCAGGGCCAAGGCCGTGATTTTTTTTTGATCGAAGCGCCCATCGGCGATCGCGAACCACGCGGCAGGTACTCCGTTTTGGAGAGCGACGAACGCGATGCGGTTCAGATCCCTTTCATAATTGAAATCGGTTTCCGCGAGGAAGCGGGCGTAGTCGGCGTCGGCTTGCGGCTGCGGGGCCCACGCCAACAAATGTTGCGCGAAATCGGATCGTCGCAGAGAAGCGAGATCGACGTAGAGCACCGCGCTGGCATCGGCGGGCATGGCGGCGAGCATTTCGTCCATTGCGCCGCCGGTTGGATTCCGCCGGGAGAAGGCGAACCAGGAAACCGCGGAAAGCAAAAGCACGACAAGCGCGACGAAAATCCAAGACCATTTTTTCATGCGATGAATGAAGCTCCGCAGGAGAAACGATAGCAAGAGACGGACGTCTTGGTGGCTATTTTTCGCGGCAGTCAGGAGCTCGGTGGACGATGCGGAGTGACCGCGAATTTTACCCACAAATGAAAGGCAAATTGGCCGGGTTGCATCAAGAAAAAATTGTGAGGGTTGCGCGCCTGTTGATTACTCGGGCAGAGCCCGCTGCGGAATCGGCTAAACAACAGACAAGTAATCACTTAAATGGTATCCAGGCAGTAGCAGGGCGAGCCAATATCCACAGAGCTGGCCCTCAGCGTGCACTGAAAACGTCCGCCAACCCCTTGCAATTTCTGTACCTCTTCTGCTATTCTTACCCGGTTTGAGTATCGCTGGCGTAGCTCAGCTGGTAGAGCATCTGATTTGTAATCAGAGGGTCGGGGGTTCAATTCCCTCCGCCAGCTCCACTAGATTGAGGCAGGGGAGTGAGGCGGAGCAATCCTCGCAGGTCAAATCTAACGGGCTGGTGTCTTTTGACACGAGTCCGTTTTGTGTTTTCTCCTGCATCCTCGCACCGCTCTCCGACGAAGTAGAACGCTTTGCGTTCTAGAATTTTTGGGAATGCGCGGCCGGCACCGCTGGACTTTGCGGGATGCGGGATTGGCATCCCGGACGTTTTTTCCGGGACGGGTGGGTGAGTGGCTAAAACCAGCAGACTGTAAATCTGCCGCTCCTTGCGGGCTACGAAGGTTCGAATCCTTCCCCGTCCACCAGATGCTGTCGGGCGTGGCTGGCGGCGATGGCAGGAAGTAGCCACAGCAGGAATAATGTGGCTGGCAGCAGAAATGAAAGTTTTGGCAAGAGCCGTGGCAGCGGAACCCGCAGGGCAATCGCAGCAGCGATGTTCTCAAGGGGATCGATTCGCGGTCGTGAAGCAAAAACGCCGCAGGGGCCGAGTGCGCCGCAAAGGCTGGATTTAGCAGGGACGGGTTTGGCCTGGGTAGCTCAGTTGGTAGAGCGCGTCCTTGGTAAGGACGAGGTCACCGGTTCAATCCCGGTCCCAGGCTCCAGGATTTGCACGGTACCGATTGGATGGCGATGGACAGGAAAAAGATTTGCCGCTGAGAAGTTTCGGCGCGAAAGATTTGGGTG
>Ga0182024_10007695_pt1 | contig 23151 bp, 19 predicted proteins | sample P32metaG_FD_120480 | JGI IMG/M metagenome (GOLD analysis project Ga0182024, IMG submission 120480) | Permafrost microbial communities from Stordalen Mire, Sweden - P3-2 metaG (Illumina Assembly) | ecosystem: Environmental > Terrestrial > Soil > Wetlands > Permafrost | place: Sweden: Stordalen... | reverse complement strand
CGGTTCGCTCGGGGTCGTGGTGCATCAGCAGGAGATGCTTCACCTTCGCCAGGGCGGCCAGTTCGCAGGTCTCGGTGAAAAGACTGTGGCCCCAGCCGCGCTTCAGGGGGAAATCGGCGGCGACGAACTGCGAGTCGTGGATCAGCACGTCGGCGCCGCGGCAGAACTCGCCCATCTGGTCGAGCGTCGTCCATTGCCTGGTCAGATGGAGCAGTTCGTTGTCGGGCATGAAGACCAGTGAGCGGCCTTCGTGATCCAAGCGGTAGCCGAAACAAGTGCCGGGGTGATTGGTGCGATGGCGGCTGATCTTGAAGCCCGCGTTGTTGAGGTACTCCATCGGATCGGCCTGAATGCAGTCCGGCATCGAAGGCAGTTGTTCGTGCGTCACGGGGAAGTGGGCGCCGTCCATCTGGTCCACCAGCGAACAGAGCATGTCCATGTTGCGCTCGACGGGAAACAGATGCAGCTTGCGGTCCTTCTGATAGATCGGAGCGAAGAAGGGAAAGCCCTGGATGTGGTCCCAGTGTTCGTGCGTGAGCAGGACGTAAATATGAAGGTTTGTCGCAGCCAGGTATTTGCCGAGTGCGCGGATGCCGGTGCCGGCGTCGAGGACGAGGCACTTGTCGCCCATCTCGACGCTGACGCACGGGGTGTTGCCGCCGTGACGCGCCGTGAGCGGGCCGGGACTGGGGATCGACCCGCGGACGCCCCAGAGTTTAACGGTAAGCGACGGAGTCATTGTACCTTTCTCGGAATACCATTGTGACAGGGATTAGGCCGTTCGTCCAAAAAATGCGGGTTATCGGACAGTTGCGGCCCCTGTTCGCTCGGAATCAAGCCGGTCTTCGTCTTCCGCTTCCACGGCGCGCTCCTGGGCTGGCGTGGGAACGTGATATCCCCCGCGCATCACGAAAATGCCGCCACTGAGATTCCAGAACATCTGAACCAGCCGGATGGACATGGTGAGGGCGACGGCCTGGGCGACGGTGCAGCCGATGGGGGCGAGCAGCCAGATGGCGAAGTATTCCATGACGCCAGCGCCCTGGGGCGAGATCGGAATCGATCCCACCAGCACCGTCACGGGAACCACGGTCCAGTAGTACGGCCCCGGGATGTGCAGTTGGAACGCGGTTCCGGCGAGCCATGCGGAAAGGATGACGACAACGTGGACCGGAAAACTCACCAGCACCGCCCCCGCCGCGAGGCCCGGCCGCTTGCCGTAGAGGTGCATCGCCTCGACGGCCTGGGCGACGCGCTGTTGCATCGGCAGGCGTTTGAGCAGCCAGTCCAGGCCGCTGATGCGATGAAGCCGCGGGTTGTAGAAGAGTGTCAGCCCGATCCCCGCCGCGACCACCAGCAGGGCTGATCCGACCGCCACGCCTCCCGCCTGGCGGATGCCCAGATGCAGCGCCGCGTAAGCGGCCATCGTTCCGCCAAGAATGATCAGCGCCAGCAGACCGACGATGCGGTCCACCGCGACGGACATGACGGCCCGCGTGCGGTGATGCGTTTGTTTGGCGACGTAATACATCTTCAGCACGTCCCCGCCGACGCTGCCGAGCATGAAGGTGTTGTAGAACGCGCCCACCATGTATAGCACGAACGAGCGGCCCGGCGTGAGATAAATGTCCAGTGCCTTGAGCAGTTCGTGCCAGCGGAACGACGTGATGATGAATGTGAGCGGAAAGATGGCCAGCGCGGCAATCAGATACCAATGGTTGGCGGTGGCCAGCAGGTGGCGAACGCCGACCTGCACGCGCGTGTGGGGAAGCGTGACACGGTAATTGGTCTGATCGGCGGCGACCCAGTGAATGCCGGAATGGTCCTGCACCAGCAGCCGCCGCGCGGTGGTGCTGTCGGCCAAATCGACGCCGAGCAGGTGCGCCGGTTGGCCCGCGACGAGTACGGTCATGTTTTTCTTGTCGGGCTCGCTGATGACCGCGGCCGCGTCAACGGTGCGGACTTGCTGATCGTCCCACATTCGCAGGGTGAGCCGCGGCGAGGTTTCGTCGCCGCTGAGGACGGTCGCCCATTGCGGCGGCGCGGCGGGATCTAGCACGACCAGGGCGCGGTCGCTCCACGTGAGCTGCGACAGGACGTACCACGTCCCGGCCGCAGCGACGCCCCAGCGGAGGAGCGATTTGGCATATTTTCCGATCTTGTTCGTCATGGGCGGCGAAATTCTCCGCATTTGAGAGAGTCACGCAACTCGATCATGGGTTTCAATTGCGGCTCTCGATGGCGAGCACCCTGGCCAGATCGCGCTGGGCCGGCTCGTACTCCGGATCAACCTGCAAGGCGCGGCGGAACTCCGCTTCGGCCTGGGGGTAATGTCTGCGGCTCGCGTGGAATTCGCCGAGCTTCCACCAGGTGTCGGGTTCATCGGGCGCGCAGTCCGTGGCCGTCTTGTATTGCGGCTCGGCCAGATCGGGTCGGTGCTCCGCGTCCCACGCCTGGCCGAGATTCACGTGCGCCATCCATGACGCGGGATTCTTTTGGACCGTGTCGCTCCAGAGCGTGACCGGATCCATATAATTCGTGCATTGAACGAAAGTGGCCACCAACAGTAACAAAACCACAAACAACGCCACACCGCATCGGTTGGCTAAAATCGCAATCGGGACGATCAGGGCGATGATCGCCAGGTATTGGAAATGATCGGCGACGAACGAATATCGCATGGGATAATAATCGACGAATCCGAGAGCGGGCGTAAGGGTGATCATGAAAAGGAGCGCGGCCGCGAGCGGGCCGCGGCCGATGCGGCGGGTTTGACCAAGAATGATGAGCATCGCGACTGCCGCAATCGGTGGCCAGATGGATTTCATGGTCCAGCGCGGATAGATGAACGAGAGGTCAACCGGAAGGATCGCCTTTCCGGCGTAGAACCAGAGCGCCCGTCCGGCGATGGCGCAGCGGTCGGCGAAGGTGAAATCCCAGTCGTGAATGCCGCCGGTTCCAGCGCCGACCTGACCGCTTTCCAGCGACGTGGTGAGCAGACCGAGCGCGGCGCCGATTGCGAAGAAGGGAATCATGTTGATCACATCGCGCAGCCGCACCCGGCCGCTGCGCCACCAGAGGATGACCAGCAGAGCCGCGGGCCAGGTCGCGGCGACGGTTTTGGAGAACATGGCGCAGGTGAAGAGCGCGAGAGATCCAAGGTAGGACCACTTGCTCGGTCTCGCATTGAACCAGATGAGCATCGCTGAGAGATAGAAGAGGCCGCACAGGACGTTCTTGCGCTCCGTCACCCATGCGACCGATTCCACCTCGACGGGATGCACCGCGAAGATCGCCGCCGCCAGCCACGCGACCGTTGGCGCAAATTCAAGGCGAAGGAGTAGCCGCCAGAGCACTATCGCGCTGGCGGCGTGGATGAGAATGTTGTCGAGATGGTATCCGAGCGGGGAGAGTCCCCAGGCGTGGTATTCGAGCCAGAAGGTGGTGAAGACCAGCGGATAGTATTGCCAGTTGGCGTGGGTGTCGGTCCAGATTCGCGCCAGCCCTGCGGCGTCGCGGAGCGTGGGGTTGGCTGTGACGTAATCGTTGTCATCCCAAATAAACCCCGCGTGTGTCGCCGGCCAATAGGCGACCAATGTGAGAAACAGCAGCGCTACCGCCCAACCGGCGGGTGGGCCTTTCAACAGACGGGCTGGCGACTGCGGGAGGACTTGCATCGGCAGAACCTAATATCGGCCCGGCGGGCGGCAAATACCAATGAAGATGACAAATGAAGATTTGTCACCTTGACTCACCGCGCCTCCGGCGGCAAGATGCTGGGCATGTGCCGGCCAGGGAAGGCCGGCGGCAAGAGGTGCTCTGGATGCGGCCGGGAGTCGGCTTTGCGGAGCGCTTTCTTTTCCCGCCGCCAACTTAGCCATCACATTTTTATGTCGAGCCTGGATACCGCTCAACAGCAGGCTGATCAGCCGCGCAGTTACGAGGCCGATCTGATGATGCGCGCCAGTTGCGGCGACCGCGGGGCGTTTACGCAGATCGTGCAGCTCTGCCAGGATCGGCTGTATAACGCCATCTTCCGCATGGTCGGCGACTGGGATGAGGCGATGGAGTTGACGCAGGAGACATTCACACGCGGGCTGAATCGCATCAACCAGTACACCGGGGACATCTCGCCCTACGCATGGCTGCTGCGAATCGGAATGGGGCTGTGCGTGGCGGCATTACGCAGATCGCGCAAGCATCGCGCCTTTGCCGGCGCGGCTGACAGGGCGGATGCGTCCCATCAGGCCGTCGCCGAAGCGCTGGGCCGGCTGGAGACGGACTATCGGGCCGTTCTGGTCATGCGCGATATTGACGCTCTGGATTATCGGGAGATGGGGCAGGTGCTGGACCTGTCGTCGGCGGCCCTGCAAAGCCGTCTGTTCCGCGCCCGACTGGCGCTGCGCGATGAGATGCGCGAACAACTGGAAAACGGAAATGGCCAATAGCCAGGACATTGAAGCGCGCTTGTGCGCGTACATCGACGGCGATCTCGACGCGGAGATGCGCACGGAGATCGAGCGGCATCTGGACGCGCATCCGCAGCATCGGCGGATGATCCGCGATCTGATGCAGACGCGAAAGCTCGTCTGCGCGCTTCCGCGTTTCGCCGCGCCGGCCGACCTGGGCGAGGGATTGCAGGGGCAACTGGAGCGTTCCATGCTGCTGGGCGGAAAGGAAGACGCCCACGACGCGTGGCGAACGCGGATTCGGCGCGTGCCGCAACTGGCGGCGCTGGCGGCGGTGCTGGCGCTGGCGGTGGGGCTTGCGGCGGTCCTCTATGTTCTTCTGCGCGAAGCGAACATTCCAACCCAGATCACCGCGATCAACCTGCCGCCGGAACCGTCTGCGGCGCCGCAGACGGTTGCCGCGACCCAGCCGGCATTGATCGCTGCGGATGCAGCTCCCGCGACGCAGCCGGCGGAGATTGCTTTGGCGCCGGTCGCCGCTCCGACGACCGAACCGGCGGCGGCGGATGTGGCGATGGACGGCGACAACGACCTGCCCGATGATGATTTCGACATGACCGAAGCGCCCGCCACGCAGCCGTCGGAAGCGGCCGTTGCCGCCGCCGCCACCGTTGCCGCGACACCCGCCGCCACGCAGCCCGCCACGCAGCCCGTTGCCGATGACGCGGGCGACAAGTAGGCTGTCGCGGCCATGAGCCATCCCGTCACCATCGAAAATGACGCCATCCGCATGGAAGTCTGGCCGCAGCACGGCGGCAAGGTCACGTCGGTCATCGACAAGGCGGATTCGTTCGAGCTGATGTTCAACTATCCGACGGAACTGCCGGACGCCCCGAGCTATGACGTGCCCTACGGCAATGGCTGGTATGCGGGGTGGGACGAATGCTTTCCCGCCGTTGCGCCGAGCAAATATATCGGGCATCCCTACGACGGGATCGCGGTCCCCGACCACGGCGAGCTTTGGAGCGTGCCCGTCACCACGGCGGTTCCCACCAAGGACGGCATCACCACAGTCTGGCACGGATTGCGATTCGGATATCGCATCATGCGAAAGTTGTACCTGGAGGGTCCGGCGGTGACGGCGGAGTATACGCTGGTGAATCTGTCGCCATTTGATTTCAAGTTCGTCTGGGCGATGCACTCGCTGATGTCGCTGGCGGTGCCGGCGAGTCTGGATTTGGGCGGCTCGCATTTGTATCGCCTGAGCCACGACGCGGTGGGCAATGACATTCAGCAGCCGTTTGAATGGCCGACGACGCCGGACGGCGTGGATTTGTCGAAACTCGACGCCCTGCCGGCGCGGCGCGGATGGAAGGTTTTTTCGGCTGATCGAATCGACTCGCCGATGGTGGTGCGCTATCCGACGCGCGGGCGGACGCTGCAGATTGAATATTCGTCGGAGGACGAGCTTGCGGCGTACTGGGGAATCTGGATCAATTCCGGCGGCTGGGCGGGGCATCGGCACTTCGCCGTGGAGCCGACGACGGGTCGATTCGATCAGATTGATCGGTCGATCAAGGACAATTCCGCGGGCGTGGTCGGACCAGCCCAGCGGCGGGCGTGGGCGGTGCGGTGGTTACTGGCATAGCCGCCCCACCGCGATGGCCAGCGCTGCCAGCGCTTTGCGCGAATCGGCTTCCAGACGTCGCAGTTGCGGCACGAGATTTGGGCGACGAACGAGCAATGCGGCCACCTTCAGGGGTCGGGGGCGGCCGACTTCATCAACGACAGTTAAAAGCGCGGGATCGAGAGCCTGATCGGCTGTGTCACTGACGGCGCGGATGGCGGTGAACGGAATGCCCGCCGCCTGGGCCGCGCGGCGGACGACGGCGGTTTCCATGTCAACGGCACGTGCACCGGTTGTTTGGAATAGCTCGGCCTTCTCGGCCGCTGTGGCGATGAGACGGTCCGATGTATGAATTGAACCGTCCATCACGATGTCGCCGATCTTCAGGGCGGGATCGAGAGCGCCGGCCAATCCGGCCAGGATGATGCGCGATGCTCGCGGCAGCGCACGGGGCAGTCGGCACGCGCGGATGCCGATGACCTGAACTTCGATGTTCAGTTCCTTGCGAAGCGCAGCGGCTTCCAACTCCAGGGCAGCGAAGATGAGCGGTTTCGTTGAGTCGATGGGCGGCAATTATACCGCGCAGCCATTGGTCACGGGCGGGACTTGCTGCTATGATCGGTCACCCATGAGTGTGCCCATATCCCAAATGTGGACGGTGGCGACGTATGTGCTGAAGCAGAAGCTGCGCGGCCGTCGGCGATATCCGCTGGTGCTGATGCTGGAACCGCTGTTTCGGTGCAATCTCGCGTGCGCCGGTTGCGGGAAGATTCAGTACCCGGCCCACATCCTCAAAAAACAACTGACGCCGCAGCAGTGCTTCGACGCCGTTGAGCAATGCGGCGCTCCGATGGTCAGCATTCCCGGCGGCGAGCCGCTGCTGCATCCGCAGATCGCGGAAATCGTCGAGGGGCTGGTGCAGCGAAGGAAATACATCTATCTCTGCACCAACGCCCTGCTGCTGAAAGAAAAGCTGAGCATCTTCAAGCCGAGCAAGTATCTCACGTTCAGCGTGCATCTGGACGGGCAGCGCGATCATCATGATTTTTCGGTCTGCCGCGAGGGCGGGTACGACATCGCCGTGGAGGCGGTGCGGCTGGCGGTGAAGGGTGGGTTTCGCGTGACCACCAACACGACTCTGTTTGACGGAGCCGACGCCAAGAGCGTGCGGGGGTTCTTTGATGAGATGATGAATGCGGGCGTGGAAGGCATGATGGTTTCGCCGGGGTACAGCTATGAGAAAGCGCCGGATCAGGAGCATTTCCTTGGTCGCGCCAAAACTCGGCGATTGTTCAAGACGATCCTGAGCAATCGGAAGAAATCGTGGAAATTCAATCAAAGCCCGCTGTTTCTGGAATTCCTGATGGGCAAGCGGAATTATCCGTGCACGCCGTGGGGAATGCCGACGTTTAACATCTTCGGGTGGCAGAAGCCGTGTTACCTGCTGCAGGATGGTTACGCGGACACGTTCGAGGAACTGCTGGAAACCACGGCGTGGGACAGTTACGGCACGGCCAGCGGGAATCCCAAATGCGCCAACTGCATGGTGCACAGCGGATACGAGGCCAGCGCGGTGGACGACACATTCGGCTCGCTGCGCGGCATCCTGTCGGCGGCGCGGGCGACGCTTTTTGGCGGGGCGTATGTCAATGCGCAGGCGCTGGAGGAATTGGGACATCCGCAATCGCCGGGGCCGCTGGTGCAGTTGAACGTGAACAAATCGACTCAATCAACTGTCGAGGTCTGATCGTGCCGCAGGAAACCAAGGCAATGCCGTTTGATCCCGATACGCTGGAGCACGCGCCCGGCGTGGCGCATGTGAGCCTCGAAGGGCAGCGGCCGGAGCTTGCCGACGAGCAGAGCGTGCGCAAGGCGGTGGAGCAGGCGTTCGATTATCGCGGCGACGTGACGATCACGCTGCGTGACGGGCGGGTGCTGGAGGGATACATTTTTGACCGCCGCGGGGATGCGAAGCTGTTGGCGGACTGCCGGCTGCGGCTGATTCCCAGGGATTCAAGTGAGAAAATAACGATTTCCTACACCGATCTGGTCGGACTGGCGTTCAGCGGGCGCGACCCGGCGGCGGGGAAGAGCTTTGAGACGTGGGTGAAGAAGTACAAAGAGAAAAAGGCCGCTGGGGAAACCAATATCCGGCTGGAACCGGAAAAACTGGACTGAATTGGTGACCAGTCCCCCGCCTCCATCCGGCCAGTCCATTCATTTGAATTTTGACGACGCGTGGGATTCGGCCGGCCTGCCGATGAGCACGCTGGACTTCCGCGACTGGGGGCCGAAGCTGCGCTATTTCGCCGGAGCGGCGACGCTGGCGGAGTTTGATTATCAATTGCCGCGTTCGCTGCCGCGATTCGTTCTTTACGGTTCGGGGGACTTTCATCACCTGACGGCGCTGTGGCTGCGGCGTGCGCTCTCGACGATGGATGGCGGCGCGGAAATCCACCTCGTTTCGTTCGATAACCATCCTGATTGGGACGTGCGTCCGCCGCGCTGGTCGTGCGGCAGTTGGATCAATCGAGCGATGGACCTGCCGGCGGTGCGGCAGGCAAACGTGTGGGGATGCGGCAATTTCGAGTTGAAGGCTCCCGACCGATGGTTCGCCAATCGAGCGGCGTTGCGCGACGGGCATCTGATCGTCCACCCGTGGGCTGAGCGATACGGGGCGACGGTGCAGAGCCGATTTGAGTGCATGAGCCGGGACAACTGGCGATACCGATTCGAGCGCTTCGCCTCGGGACTGGCGCGGGCCAATGTGTATGTGACGGTTGATCTGGATTGTCTGCGAACGGAGGAGGCGGCGACCAATTGGGAGAGCGGGCTGTTCACGGCGGCCGATGTTGCCTGGGCGATGAGTGAATTGAAGGCCCGTTCAATCATCGTCGGCGGCGACGTATGCGGGGCTTTTTCGCCGCCGCGTTGCTCGGGATTGTTCCGGCGGCTCTCGGCGTGGTGGGATCATCCCAAGACGGCTCTGCCGAATGCGGCGGAGGGTCGTCGCGTCAATCTCGCCGCCTTGGCGACGATCTGGCCAGCGCTGGCGACGTGACGGCGGGAGAGTCATAATCCATGATATGAAACCACTCGCGTTGTGCGTGCTATTCCTGTCGGCGTTGACCGCGCCGGCCCTGGCGGATGATCAGAAGCCGGTCATTCCATTTCGCGTCGTCGTGTGGAACTGCCGCACGTCGGGGCTCGACGATTTCGAGAGCGCGGCCAAGCAGGCGAGCGGCGTGGGCGCGACGCACATGGTCGTGACCAATGATCTGCCGCGGGCGATGTGGGAGTATGACACGCCGGGCGATCCGTATCCGGCATGGTATGTCGCGCGGCCGGGACTGCTGAAGGTTTTTCCGCCGGCCGCCGTGCTTCCATACGTTTCAGCGGATTATGCGAAGACGATTTCGGACATTCTCGCGCAGCGCTGCGCGATCCTGGCGAAGTACGGACTGAAAGGGGTTTATCGCTCCAACGAGCCGCAGGTGCTGCCGGAGGCGCTGTTCCGCGATCATCCGTTGTGGCGCGGGCCGCGCGTCGATCAGCCGAATCGCTCGCGCGTCGCGCGATTCGCGCCGGCGGCGGATGAGCCGGAGGTACTTGATCTTTATCGCCAGGCGGTGGCGGAATTGGTGCGCCGCTGTCCGCAAATTGATTTGATGGAGTTTCTCACGACGGATTCGGGTTCCGGTTTGGACTGGGCGCCGTCGCTCTATCCGGGGATCAACGGGCCGGCCCGGTTCAAGAGCCGGTCGATGACGGATCGCGTGCGAGATTTTCTTTCGGCGATGCAGCAAGGGGCGAAGGAAGGCGGCGGCGAGGTGCAGATTCGGCTGTACCAGATCACGCCGGAAGAGTGGATGACGCCGACGTTCGCCGATCCGACGGGTTTGGCGCGGCAGCTTCCGGCGGGGTTGGCGATCGACAATTACGAAGCGCCGACCGCCACGCCGTTTGTCGCCACGGCCGGAAACAATGAACCGACGGGGTTCTTCTATCCGCTGCGCGGAATTCCGCGGCCGGTGGAGAGTGTCGCGAGTCTGCGCGCTGCGTGGGCCATGCACGCTCCCCGCCTGACGTTCGGCGTGGCGCTCGGTTGTGACGAGTTGTACGGACGGCTCTTTGCCGGATTTGTCGCGCATCCGGCGAGCGGCCTGGCCGGGGAGTACGAACTTCTACACGATCTGGCCGCCGGGGAAGTCGGCGCGGAGAACGCCGACGAACTGCTGGATGCGTGGCAGGCAATCGCCAATGCGGCCGAGGTGGGGAACACGCTGCGCTGGTGCTATCCGTTCGACATGGGCGGCGTGCATCAGCGCTGGATAACGCGGCCGCTGGTTCCGTTTCCCGGCGAGTTGCCGGCGGAACAGAAAGCGTACTGGCGGAAGTTTATCTTCGAGGCCCGCAGCGAAGAGCAGGCCGACGATCTGGTGGATAATCAGGCGATGGAGCTTTACAAGGGATGGCCGGGGAGGATGTGGATCACCAATGTTTTCAATTCCGTCGAGCCGCAGATTCGCGCGGCACGGTTGCACATCGGCCGGCTCATCGAACGCCTGCCGGAAGGAAAGCGCCAGCCGTATCGGCAGCTTGATCTGAGCCTGCGGATGGCGATGTGCCTGTGCACCAACACGCGGGACGTGGTGAACTATCAGGCGGTTCTGGATTACATCAATGGGCGGGGCGTCAAACCGGAACAGGATCCGCCGCTGGGAGCGGGGCCGTCGTGGGATCGGCAGATGATTCTGCAAATCGCGCGGGATGAAATCGACAATAGCGCGGCGATGATCGAACTGCTGAAGGAATCATCGCAGCCGCTGCTGGATTGCGCCGCCAGCCCCGACGCGGAGGACATCATGCTGCTCGGTCCCGACGTGGCGGGGCAACTCAAGACCAAGATCGACATCATGAATGGGCATTGGGAAGATTATAAACGTATCACGACGACACCGAATCCCTGAGACGATCAACCGCTGAGGCGTTGGTAGCGCGCCAAGGCCATCAACGGAAAATAGAGCCGGTAGAGATGGTATTTGAGATAGAAGACGCGAGGGAAGCCGGTGCCGGTGTAAAAATTCTCGACCCAGTTGCCGTCGGCGCCCTGTTGGGAGACGAGCCAGTCGATGCCGCGCTTCACATCCGGGTCGCGCGGCCCGGCGATTGCAAGCAGACCCATCGTTCCCCAGGCGGTCTGCGACGCGGTGCTTGGACCGATGCCTTTCAATGAACCGTCTTCGTAGCTCGTTGCAGTTTCGCCCCAGCTTCCGTCGGTTTTTTGACAACCGCGCAGCCAATCGGCGGCGGCGCGAACCCACGGGGCAGTCATGTCCTGTCCAACGGATCGCAGGCCGGCCAGCACCTGCCATGTGCCATACACAAAGTTCACGCCCCAGCGGCCCCACCAGCCGCCGCACTGGTCCTGCTCCCTGCGAATGAAGTCAATCGCGCGGGCAACGGCGGGATGGGCGATCGTCAGTCCGCAATGGCCGAGGCATTCGAGCGTGCGTCCGGCGATGTCGGGGCAGCTTGGATCCTGCATGGCGTTGTGATCGGCGAAGGGAATCTTTTCCAGGATCGGGCGGCTTTCGGTGCGATCGAACGCGGCCCAGCCGCCGTCACTGTTTTGCATGGCCAGCAGCCAGTCGAGGCCGCGGCCGACGGCATCGACCGCGGCGCGGCCGCCGAGGCGCTTGAGAGACATCGTCACCATCGCGGTGTCGTCCACGTCGGGATAATGCGGATTGGCAAACTCGAAAAACCAGCCGGACGGCGTGACCGACACCGGACAATTCTTCGCCCAGTCGGAGGCGGTGCGGCATTCCTTGCTCAGCAGCCAGTTGACGGCGGATTCGATGTCCGGGTCGGACGGCTCGATGTCCGTCTCGGCCAGGGCGTGCAGGGCGATGCCCGTGTCCCAGACCGGGGAGTGGCAGGGCTGAATGCGGATGGTGTCGGCTTCGCGGATGAAAAGATCGCGCAGGTGATTCTGAGCGGTCACGACCAGCGGATGGTCGTCAGGATAGCTGAGAGCGCGAAAGACGATGAGGATGTAGACCATCGGCGGAAAGATGGCGCCCAGTCCCTCGGAATCACGCAAGTGTTCCAGCATCCATTCCGTGGCGCGTTTGATGGCGCGCTGCCGCAGATTGGCGAACGGTGCGGTTTCATAGACCTTCAGCAACTGATCGACGCGAAGAAAAAATGCGCTCCAGTTCCGCGGAAAGCCGGTGGGTGGATCGGCGATGCGATTGGCGGCTTCGTGATCGAGATAAAGTTCGCTGATCCCCTTGTCCGGCGCGACCGATCGGACGGGCTTGAGCGTCGTGACGAGGGCCAGCGGCAGGATCATGGTGCGTGTCCAGGCCGAGACGTTGTAGAGATTGAAGTAGCACCATTTGGGAAGGAAGACGATCTCCGGCGGAATGCTCGGGCAGGCGTTGTAGCTGATCTGGCCGAGGGCGGCGAAGTAGAACTTGGTGAACGAATTGCATTTTTCGGCGCCGCCCATGCGACGGATCAAATCGCGCGCGGATTTCATCGCGGGGGATTGTGGATCGTCGCCCATCAGTTTCAGGGCGAAGTAGGCCTTGACCGTTCCCGACAGATCGGGCGCGCCGCCTGGGAAGAGGTTCCAGCCGCCGTCGGACTGCTGGAGCGAGCGAAGGTAGGCGGCGATGGCAGGGAGATTGGGATCGGATTCCTGGCCGAGGATGAATTTCAGGAGGATAAATTCGGATTCGAGAATACTGTCGCCCTGCAGCTCGCCGACCCAGTAGCCTTTGCCGATACGGCAGGCGAGCAGAGCGGCGCGGGCGCGGGCGATGGCCCGGTCGATGGATTCGTCCTTCATGGGGGATGCAACTTCCTTCGTCAACAACATTGGGGCGAAAGAGTAGCGACTAACCACCGATGCGCCAAATACTTCACATACCGAGGCGGCGGCGGAGGGCTTCGTTGTCCTTGACGAGACGATTGTTCTCGTTTTCCAGACGTGAGGCATAGGCGTGCATTTTGGTGAAGCGATCCTTGTTCAATCGCGGCGGACGCCAGGCGGTGAGATGAAGGGCGAATGAGCGGATTTCCTCGGCGATGCCGTCGAGCGCGGCGGAGTTGATCTGTGAAGATTCCGACGCGGCGGAGCGCAGCAGATCGTAGGCGGCGAAACACCAGCGGGCGATGCGCGGATCGGCGCCGCGGAAGGCGGCAGCGTTGGCCACGCTGTCGCCGGCGCGTGAGCGATGATGACGCAGGCCGGCATCCAAGAATTCGGGGACGCCGGCGGCGATGGACTCGGGCGGGTTGGGCCAGTGAATGTGCAGAGCCGAAGCGATGCGATCGATTTGCGGCCGCCAGTTGTCGAGCAATTGGTCATAACCGAGAACAACGCGCTGGCGGCCGCGGGTATGGCGTTCGGCGCTCAGCATGTGCTCGAGGGTCATCAGGAGGGTCTGGTTGTAGGAGTGTCCGCCGCGGGCGGCGAGGGAACTGGCGATCTCGTCGGGATCGCGTACCATCAGGATGAATTGAGGCGCGGCGCCCAACTGTTCGAACAATGGGAACCACATGGGCAACAGGCGGCAGACGCGCGGGTCTTTGAAACCCCAGAGCGGGCGCGCGGCGAACTCCTGAAGGATCAGGCGGCGCAGGTGATCACGATGATGGGCGACCTCCTGCCGCCGCTCCCATCCGGTGGGCAGCGGGAGAATGTCGTCGTAGTAGGAGCCGAGGGCGTCGAGGAGCGAGATGTGACAGCCGACAATTTCGTAGTGTTCAAAGAAACCCTTGGGGTTGTCGTCGCCGGGCTTCATGAGGTTGCGGCCGAGATCAACGCCGAGCCGCTGGAGAAGTCCGGCCAGGGCGGACGTGCCACTGCGGTGCATGCCGAGCACGCACACCGCCGTCGAAACAGATGGCAACGCCGCCGTCATTGCTTAGCCCCAATCCAACGCCTGAGTCATTGCGTACTACTGAGGAATCCAAAGAGAGCTTCGAGATCGTTCGCCCCGCAGCCACGCCGTGGAGAAAAACTGAAAACAAAACACGCCATTTTCAAACTCCAGCCCGCCTGCTGGGGTCTTGGCATAAATACCTATTCGCTCCTTGGCAGTATTACCTATCTCCATATTTTCACTCGCGTTATGTCAATTTGTTATCAAGAGACTATTACCATGTTCTTGTTCCTTTTGGAGAGTCGCTTCTTCCGCAGAAAAAAAATAAAATGGCTATGATTATGCGATTCGCGATTATCTGTTGCATGTCTGGGTGTTGTGTCACGTCTGTGTGTTGTGTCGCAGCTCTGGGTGATGATTTCAAACCGATAGCATCGGACGCCGGCGTGGATCAGGTGCTGGCAGCACTGCAGACCAGGGGGGACACCCTTCACGATCTTTCGGCTGATGTCGCCCTGACCGTAACCGACCAAACCACGGCGACTTCTGACTCCGAAAGCGGCACGATCCTGCTGCAACAGAGCGGAGGCGGCGATGGACGGGTTCGCATCCACTTCATGCAACGCACGGAAGGAAACAAAATTTTCGACGAAGACCACGAATTCACGCTGGCCGATGGGTGGCTGGTGGACCGGGACTTCAAGAAAAAGCATGAAGACCGCAAGCAGGTGGTGCGGCCGGGTGATAAAGTGAATCTATTCCAACTCGGCGATGGGCCGTTTCCGCTGCCGATCGGACAGAAGCCACAAGTCGTGCGGAACGGCTTTGATGTGAGCCTCGTGGCCGCTCAGAAGGACGATCCGCCGGACTCTGTTCATCTGCTCCTGAAGCCGAAGCCGCAGACGGATTTGGCGAGCAAATTTGCCCAGATTGACGTATGGACGGATCGACAAATGGGAATGCCTGTGCGCATTGTCACGGTGGACAGCGACGGCCAGAGATCACGAACGGCGGACTTGACGAATATCAAGCTGGACGCGCATCTGACGGATGCGGATTTTTCTTTGCCGAACGAGCCTGGATGGGATCAGGTAGTGGAGCCGTTCCGGCCGTGAGCCGCGCCTGACCTTTTGTTATGTGGGTGAAATCATGAGCGATGCAGCCAAGAGTGCGGAGCCGGGATCGGAGCGTCCGATCCGGGATTTGCGAATCCGATTCTGGGGGGTTCAGGGAAGCTGTCCGCTCTTTCCCGAAGCGCACGAGGTGGCGGAATACAAACGGATGGTCACGCTCGACGTGATCGAACGGGTGCTGGACGACGTGAAGAAGCACAGCGCCAACGGGCGCGGGGCCACGGTGGAGGACGTTCTGGGCGGGCCGGTCAGCCAGGAGCGGCTGGAGGCATTCAGGCGAAGGTTGACGCTGCAGGAACTGCCTGTTTACGGCGGCGACACGACCTGTGCGTCGGTCGAGACGCCCGAGGGCGACGTGCTGGTGCTGGACGGCGGAAGCGGAATCCGCAATTGCTCCAAGTTCCTCTTGCAGCGATGGCCGGCCGATCGGCCGCGCGAGGTGCATCTGCTGGGAACGCACGAACATCTGGACCATCGCAGCGGGCTGCCGTTCAGCCAGTTCTGCTACGTGCGGCCGCCGTTCACGATGCACATTTACGGCGGATATCAGTTTCTGCACGCGCTGGACGTGCGCTACGGCATCTTTTCGCGCCAGATCAATGCGACGACACACCTTGACGACCCCATCGACTACCGGGCAATGATGGCGACGTTCAAGGGTCACGAACTGCGCAATACTCAGCGCCCGGACTTCGGGCCGCCGGACTCCGTCTTTTGGGAAGTGCGCGATTCCACTCAGACGCTGCGCATCGGCAAATTGAGCATCACGATGTTTGAAGTGTATCATGGCACGGTTCGTTGCCTGGCCTACAAAATCCAGCACGGTGCGGCCAGCTTCCTCTTTTGCACCGATCACGAGGTGCGGCACGGACTGGACCCGAACGATCCGCGCCAGGCGGAGAGCGCGCGCGAGGAAGTGCGTCTGTCGGAGCTGTGCCGCGGCGTGAACGCGGCGTACTTCGACGGGCAATATTTCCGCGCTGAATACGACGGCAAGAAGGGAATCGGATCGACCATGGCCGTGAGCCGCGTCGATTGGGGGCACGGCTGCATGGAGGACATCGTCGAGCGGACCAGTCGCTGCGGGATTCCGCATACGTTGGTCGGCCATCACGACCCGGAGCGAACGTGGGTGGGCCGGCTGGAAGTGGATCGCTGGCTGGCGGAGCAGTGCAAGGGCAAACCGTTTCGGATCGAACTGGCCAAGAGCGAAGACGTGCTGGACCTTTAACCGATCGAGAAACAATGCAGGGCGAATTGAAGGGTTCCGTTGCGACCGAAACCGCGGCGACGCCGCGCCGGCTGGGCGAGTATCTGCAATGTTCGCCGGAGAGCGTCCGAAAGGCGCTGGCGCAGCAACGCCAGAACGGCGGCGCCCAGCAAGTCCGCCTGGGTGACATTCTTCTGCGATCGGGCGAGATCGACGCCAGGGAATTACGCGACGCGCTGCTGCGCCAGAGGCATGACCGGCTCAGAACCTGCGCGCTCTTTTCCGACCTCTCCGACTTCGAGGTCAACCAGGTCTGCGAGATTGTTCAGGAAGCGACGGTCGCGGCGGGATCGACGTTCATCCAGCAAGGGGCGAGCGGCGAATGCCTCTTTGTCGTCGCGTCGGGCAGGATTCACGTCTTCGGCCACTACGTCGGCCACGAAGGATCGGCCGCGGAGTCCGAACTTACCACGCTCGGCCCCGGCGAAACACTGGGCGAAATGGGTTACTTCTCCGGCGGCAAACGATCAGCCTCCGCGCGGGCCCAGGAGCAAAGCGAACTTCTGAAAATCCCATACGACGCGATGAGCGATCTCTTCGACGTGATCCCGTCGCTGGGAAACGGATTCCTCAGGATCGTCACGGCGCGATTGCGAAATCTCAACTACCAGTATTATTCGAGCGATCATCACCGCCGGGCCGTCGAAAAATCGCTGCGGCATCTGAACGAATATCTCGACGCCGGCGACCAGGCGGCGCTGCGAGTGGATCTGGAGCAGGGGATCGAGGCGCTGATCGAACGGCTGGTCTGCACGGCCAGCCGGATCATGCGCGCCGACCGGGCCAGCCTGTTCCTCGTGGACGCCACGACCGGCGACCTGTGGTCCAAGGTGGCCGAAGGGGAACACAACCGCGAAATCCGCATCAGGGCGGGCGAGGGAATCGCCGGGTGGGTCGCCCAGCGCGGCCATCTTCTCAACATCCCCGACGCTTACGCCGACGAGCGATTCAACAAGGCCGTCGATCTTCGCACGGGATTCCACACCCGCAGCATCCTCTGCGGGCCGGTTCGCAATCTTCAGGGGCAGATCATCGGCGTCATTCAGGTCATCAACAAGCACAACTCGGCGGGCACGGCCGCGCAGGGCGTGGTGTTCGCACACGAAGACGAGACCATGTTCAAGGCCTTCGCCCATCAGGCGGCGATCGCGGTCGAAAACTTTCACCTGTTCCAGCGGCTCAAGGCCAACCACGAAAAAATGGCCCTGATGCTCGACGTGGCCACCAGCGTGGCGCAGACGCTCGATCTGCCGCAGCTCATCAAGGAGATCGTCTCGAAGGTGAAGGAAATCCTTCAGTGCGAGCGGGCGTCGTTTTTTGTGTACGACCGGCAGACCAACGAACTGTGGTCGATGGAAGCCAGCGGCGCGGAGGTGAAGGAGATTCGATTCCCCGCCAGCAGCGGACTCGCCGGCCACACGGCGCGCACGGGAGAGGTGCTCAACATCCTCGACGCCTACGAGGATCCGCGCTTTAATCGGGATTTTGACAAAAAGATGAATTACCGCACCCGCAGCGTGCTGTGCGTGCCGGTGCAGGACCGCCAGGAGCGCGTCACCGGCGTGACGCAGGCGATCAACAAAATCGGCGGGCCGTTCGGCAGCGAAGACATCGCGTTTCTGCGGGCCATCAGTTCGCAGATCAGCGTGGCCATCGACAATGCCCAGCTCTTCGCGCGTGCGAACGCGATGAAGGATTACCTGGAGAACGTGCAGCAGAGCATCTCCAACGGCATCCTGACGCTGGACGAGACGTACCGCATCGTTACGGCCAACAAGGCGGCGGGAACGCTGATGGGACTGACCCGGCAGGAGGATTGGCTGCGACAGGATCTGCGCCAGGTGCTGGGCGCGCCCAATGCGGCCCTGATGGAACTGATTGAGCGCGCCTACGCCGTTCGCCATGACGCGCCGGAGCCGACGGTCGCATTCGACGTGGACGTGGAACTGCCGCGCTCCAAAGCCAAATCCAGCGTGGTGAATGTGAACATCCTGCCCCTGCAAGTCGCCGAGGAAGAGTCGAACGCGGCGCGGCGGCAGGGACTGGTGGTGCTGCTGGAGGACGTGACGCGGGAGAAGCGGGCCGTCGGAACGCTCAGCCGTTACGTCGCCAGGGAAGTGGCCGAGCAAATCCTGGCCGATCCGGAACGGCTCAAGCTCGGCGGAACGCGCATCAAGACGACGATTCTCTTTTCGGACATCCGCCGGTTCACCGCAATGTCCGAGGGAATGGAAGCCGAGGAGGTGGTCGAGCTGCTCAACAACTATTTTACGGTGATGGTGGAGGAGGTGCTGACCCAGCGAGGGATGCTCGATAAATTCATCGGTGACGAGCTTATGGCGCTATTTGGCGTGCCGTTCACGCATCCCGATGACGCGGTGCGCGCTGCGCGCACGGCATTGTGCATGGCCTCGGCGCTCAATAACTTCAACGACGCCCGCAGCCGGCTTGGGCTGCCGCCTGTGCTCATCGGCATAGGCATCAACACCGGCGAGGTGATTTGCGGCAACATCGGCTCCAACAAGCACATGAACTACACCGTCATTGGCGACGCCGTGAATATCGCAAACCGGATCGAAAGTCTTACAAAATACTACGGCACGCAGATTCTCCTCAGCGAAAGCACCCGAGAGGGAATTGGCGGCCAGTTCGCCCTGCGGCTGGTGGACCGTGTCATCGTGATGGGCAAGAGCACGCCGACGCCGGTGTATCAGTTGCTCGGCGAGGCGGGGACGTCTCTGACGGAGGGGCAGAAGCTCTTTGAAGAGGCGAATCATCTGTACCATCGCCGCCAGTTTGCCGAAGCATTGGAGCTGTTTCGCCGCGGAGCGCCGCACGACCCGCCGTGCCGTGTTTTCGTGGACCGATGCGAGCATTTCCTCATCGCCCCGCCCCCGGCGGATTGGGACGGTGTATGGAAAGCCACGGGGAAATGAGGCTTTTTTCAGAGCCGGGGCGTGTCGCCCCGGTCCGGGCCGACACGGCCCGGCTCCGTTATGCTTTTGTCTGTCCGCTCGTTCCCACGCTATGATATTGACATGACGGAGTTGTCGGAACAGCCGCCGCTCGAACCGCCGCTGCCAGCGGCCGCGCCGGCAGTGACCGATGAGACCGGCGTGCCCCAGGCGCCGCTGGAATTCTGGCGTCATCCCTGGGTGCAGAATGTTCTGCCGTTCATTACTTCCATCGCCATTCATCTGGCGATTTTCATCGTGCTGATCGCTACCTACCAGGCCGCGGGAAAACTGCTCAAGGTTGTTCAGGAGCAGATCATCATTCCCGACGCCGCGCTGGCCCCCGATGCCGGAGCGATTCCCAATCCCGGATTGGACAGTGATCGCGACCGCGAGGCCGGACAGAACGGCGACTCGAGCGTGCGCGAATCCAGCGGCTTCGCGCGGGTCAAAAACAATCTCGATAATTTCTCGCTGCTCAACACGCCCACGGGCAATCCAGCCGACCAGATGCCGATCCTGCCGGGACTGGCCAACAACGGCGGCGTCGCCAACTCGGCGTCGGGAGCGCTGGCGCAGTTCGGAAACCCCGGCGGCGGACAGGCCGGGCCGCACGGCAAACTCTTCGGCCACGGCGGCAACGCCACCCGGATTGTCTACATCTGCGACGCCTCCGGGTCCATGATGACCAAAATGGACCTGCTCAAGCTCGAATTGCAGAAATCCGTTCAGCAGCTTGATCCGGTTCAGGCCTTTGACGTGATCTTCTTTCAGGATTCGGTCAACAATCCCAAGAGCTATCTCGACCTGGCCCCCGATCTGGTCATGGCGTCGGCCGCTAACAAGCGGAAATTATACCTGTTTCTTCAGGACATCGTCGGGCAAAGCTCCACGCACGTGATTCCGGCACTGAACACCGCGTTTCACCTGCCCACGCGGCCGGAACTGATCTACCTGCTGACCGACGGCGCCTTCGAGGACGAGACCGGCCCGGTCGTCATCGCGGCCATTGAAAAACTCAACGCCGCCAAGCGAACCAAGATCAACCCCGTTCTGCTGCTGGGTGACGCGAAGGACATTGATGCCGATGAACTGAAGGAGGCCCGAGAGGCCATGCAAAGGATCGCCAGGGAGAACGGCGGCGTGTACAATGAAGTTTCGGTCAGCGAACTAGGGAACTGAGAGGTTCACGAATGAATAGGATTGAGCGAAGTGGATACGCCACGAGCCGACTGCGCGTGGCGCTGCTGGTGGTATTGCTGGGGCTGATCCTGCTTCTCACGCGGCGGGCGACGGCTCAGACCGCCGGGGCCGCGAACGCAACGACCGCGACGCAAAGGACCGAAGGCGTCTTTGACCTGATCGCCGAGAACATCGACTTTGTTTTTGTAACCATTGTCGCCCTGTCGATCGCCGGCCTGACGCTCATCATCCAGGGATTCATCCAGTGCCGCAGATCGGTCTTCCTGCCGGCGTCCACGATCAACACCATTCGCGAGCTGATCGCCCAGAAGCGATTCAAGGAACTGATCGACTTCACCGAGGCCGATCCCAGCTTCATCAGCCGGGCGATCAATCCCGCGCTCAAGCGCGCTCCCAGCTTCAACGCGATGAAGGAAGCGATGGAGACGAGCCTCGGCGAGCAGACCGCGGAACAATTCCGGCGGATCGAATACCTCAACATCATCGGAAACCTCGGCCCCCTGCTCGGCTTGCTGGGAACAGTGCTGGGCATGATCGACGCCTTTCAGGCGCTGCATGCGGCGCAGGGACAAGCGAATCCCGCTGATCTGGCGTACGGGATCTCCAAGGCGCTGACGCACACATTGCTGGGCCTGCTGCTGGCGATCCCATGCCTGGCGGCGTTCGGAGTGCTGCGAACGATCGTGGACCGGCTGACCGTGCAAGGGTCGATGGAGGCTGAGGATTTACTGCTGATGATCAAGCCGGTCGAGACGCGGCCGCCGATCGGGACGGTTCGTCCCGCCATCGTGCCGCAGCCGACGTTTGCTTCGCCGAACGACTCTGCCGCCGGCGTGCGCAAGCCGCCGACCCCGACGGTTGTGCCCACTCCCCAGGAATAGACCGTGCGTAGAAACCCCATGCCGCCGATCAGGGAGGGAACCGTCAACGTCACCCCCCTTATCGACATCGTCATGTGCATGATCATCTTCTTCATGCTCGTCGCCAGAATCGGCGTCGATACCGGAGGCGACGCCGACATCACCGTGCCGGCCAGCTTCCTGGGCGTGGATCTGAAGGACATGGGCAACACGCTCACGCTGAACATCACCAATGGGCCGAACATTGTGGGCAACGAAGCTCAGCCGCTGATCACGTGCCTGCTCAACGGGAAGCGGCAGGAGATCAAAATCCGCTCCGACGCGGGCGGTCGCGTGACCACTCCGCTGTACGACCTGCTGAAACACTTCAAGGACACCAACCCGGATTTCAAGGTGATCCTGCGGGCCGATGAGGACACGGAGTACCGGTTCGTCGAGCCGGTGCTGGCCGAGTGCACACGGGCCGGCGTCAATTATGATTTCGCCACGCAGCGCGGCGAGACGGAGCCGCAATGAAACTTCGAGGCGCGCATAGAATCCAGTACAACTCCGGCCCGAACATGACGCCTCTGGTGGATGTCGTCATGGTAATCCTGATTTTTCTGATGCTGGTCGGGAGCTTCGGATCGGCGGAGCACTATCTGGTCTCCAAGGCGGCGTTTCAGGGCGGCGGCGCCGGGCGCGCGCCGGTTCCGCCGAATTACGTTCCGCCGGTCAATCTGGTGATTCGCGTTGATCTCGACCCCGACAGCGTCGCCGCCGCAGCCGCCCTGCCGCCGGAGCAGGCGCCCAAGGTGCTGCGTTACCAGGCCACGCTCACCAACAAGGTTTACACATCCTATTCAAGGCTGCGGCAGCGGCTGGTGGAACTGGCCGCCGATCCGCACTTTGCCGACAAGAAGAATGTGCAGGTCGTCATTGATCCCGGCTATCGTGTGCTGCATCATCAGCTCATCGACGTGTACCAGGCGGCGCTGAGCGCGGGGTTTGAGAAGATCGCTTTCCGCAAGGCGCACGATTGATCAGGCGGCGCGTGATGTGCTTTTCCTTCAAAACATTCAGAACCGGCCGTTGCATCGCATGGCTGGCGTTCGCGTGCGCGCTTCTCACAGTCGCCGCGGATGGGCCGATCACCGATCAGACGCTGCAAAGATTGGCCGATCCCGCGTTGCCCGCGCCCCAGCGGGCGGCGCTGGTGCGGGAGGTCGTCGATCAGGCGGCGACGGTCGCGCCGCGGCTCACCGACGCGCACGCGATGGCCGCCGCCGCCGCCGTCATCGTTAATTCCAGCGTCGCGCAGGACGTGAATATTCTGGAGTATTTCGGCGAAGACGACGCCGACACCGTCAAGGCGCGGCTTCAGCCGGCGGTCTCCGCCGCCGTGACGCTCTACCAGCGGGCCGTTGCTCTTCTCGAAGCGCGGCAGAGCGCCCTATCCGACAAGATCGTGCACCCCGGCGACGCCGCCGCCGTGCAGTGGCAGGAGGTCGACCAGGACTATCAGACCGCCGCCTACACCCGATGGATGCTCGCCTATTCACTGGCACTCTCCATGGACCGCGCCGACGAGAGACGCGCCGACGTGGCCGATGAGGCGATCAAGAAGCTGGCAGACTGGGACAATCCCGACAGCGGCGTGCAGCCGATCGTCGAGCTGCAGATCGCCAAGCTCCGCATGCTCACCGGAAGCGGCAGCGATCTGAAGGCCGCCAAAGAAAGTCTCGCGAAGCTGGATTTAGGGAACGATGTCAATCCCAAACCGGATCGGTTCACCTGTTTCAACGCGCTTTATTTTTT
>Ga0182024_10007694_pt1 | contig 23154 bp, 19 predicted proteins | sample P32metaG_FD_120480 | JGI IMG/M metagenome (GOLD analysis project Ga0182024, IMG submission 120480) | Permafrost microbial communities from Stordalen Mire, Sweden - P3-2 metaG (Illumina Assembly) | ecosystem: Environmental > Terrestrial > Soil > Wetlands > Permafrost | place: Sweden: Stordalen... | reverse complement strand
GCCATAGCTGAAGCGGCTGCCGCCGAAGCCGCTACCGCCGCCGCCGCCGCGCAAGCCAAAGCTGAAGCCGCTGCCGCCGAAGCCGCTCCCGCCGAAGCCGCTGGCGAATCAACCCCCTCCGCCTAATATCAAGGCTGCGACATGCCATCGAAACCGTCCGGGCGCTCCTCCAGCCAGTCCCGGACGGCTTTTCAACATTTGCAGGAGCAAATTAAATACGTCGACCTGGTGATTGAATGCCTGGATGCGCGCGCGCCATTGTCAAGCAGGCATCCTCGCAGCAGCGAAATTTTTACCAATAAGCCGCGCCTGCTCATCATCACCAAAGAAGACCTGGGTGACCCGCCGCTGGTCAAATCATGGGTAAGCTTCTTCAACGCCGAATCGACCGGCCGACAGAGTCACGCTCTGTCACTTTCGCTCAAGGCACAGCGCAACAAGGAAAAAATCTTCCAGATTGTCCTGGATATGACCAAGGAAAAGCGCGCTCAACATGCAGCCAGGGGGCTGCTGCCACGAGCAACAAGGATCTGTGTTGTGGGCATGCCGAACGTCGGCAAATCAAGCTTGATCAACTGGCTGATTGGCCAGAAAAAGGCCAAGGTGGGAAACAAGCCGGGAGTGACGAAAGGCGCACAATGGGTGCGAGTGCACCCGCAAATCGAGCTTCTCGACACACCGGGCATCCTGCCTGCGTTCTCGTTTTCCGCCGCGACCGCCAAAAAACTGGCTCTGTTCAATCTTCTTCCTGAAAGTAACTACGACGTGGAGGAAGTAGCCCAAGACGGGCTTGAACAGCTGAAAGCACAATATCCAAAACAGGTGCAAAACTATATATACGAGAAAGCCGAGAGTTTAAATCTTGAGGAGTTGGCGCGCCGGCGAAACTTCCTCACCACCGGCGGAAGCCTAGATCTGGTGCGAGCCGCAAATGTGTTCGTCTCAGATCTGCGCAATGGCAAGTTAGGCAGAGTTACTCTCGACCGCACAGATTCGAGTCTATAATTTCGATCGAACCGTACTGTCGCCGAATATCAACTTCATGCCGAAAGTAGCAGCAAGAGACACGAACGATAGCGCCAAAGCGCTGGAAAATCTGAAGCGGCTGCTTGCCTTCGATCGCACCCATAAGTTCAAAGGGCGATCGAAAAAGCCGCAGTGTTTTCTGGTTGGAACAGACGAGGTCGGCAGAGGATGCTTTGCTGGTCCGGTGGTGGCAGCAGCGGTGATGTTACCGGAGTTTGATGAAACGTCGGAAATTGCTCGCGCTCTGGTCAAACTGAATGATTCGAAGCTGATCAATGCTGCCCAACGCGAGCGGCTGGCTGCGATTATCCACGAGATTGCCGTTTGCGCCATCGATCAAGCTTCGGTAGAAGAGATCAATGAAATCAATATTTTGCACGCCAGTCTGTTGGCGATGAAACGAGCGCTCGATAAACTGAGCGAGCAGATTCCGGATTCGCTGCCGGTGCTGGTCTTAGTCGATGGCAACAAAGCAGTGAAGAACATCGAAAGCAAGTATGTGCAAAGCACCGTCATTAATGGCGACGCCACTTCTGCCTCCATCGCCGCCGCTTCGATTATCGCCAAAGTGTTTCGAGATCGAATGATGACCGACCTGGCGACGGTGCATCCGCATTACTCGTGGGAGAAAAACAAGGGCTACGGATCTCGCACGCACCGCGATGCGATCAAAACGCATGGCATGACAATCTGGCATCGTCGCCTCTTTTGCGACAACATGTTCAATGGCGTGAATCACCACATCGATGAACTGGAAAGTAACGATCAACAAAGTTTGGATTACCTGGCTGAAGAGCTGGTCGGGTCAAAATAGGGACGCCAGCGGCTCGACTGCGATGTGCAAGCCGAAAACGGCATCACTTTTTGCCGAGATGATGACGCCATGCAACAGCATTCGCCCGCGTTTGCAGATAACCGCGCATCGGTTCTTTCACCACGTCACCTTCAGAAAGTCCGCGCAGCGATTGCAACAGCAAATTCTGATTATCGGCGCTATTGCGATACGGCGGCAATGCCCGCTCAGAGAACTTCAATTCAGACCAGAGCGCAGTCTCTGCCTCGCCCCGGACCCCTCCCCCACTGCCTGAGAGGCGCAGCAGATCATTGTAGATTTTCCGTTCCTCATTACTGCATTGCGCAGCAACGTCGCTGCGACCAGCTTTGATTGCCAGAAGAATCGCCTGGTCATATTCGTCGAGCGCTCGTGCAATGTGCAATCTAGCATCATCGCGTTCGCTACGCGCTTGATTCATTCGCTTTTTCACAGCATCGTACTGTAGAAAAAATTTGGGTATGACATACCAATCACGACCAAGTCCAAAGTTCTTGCTTAATTGAGATCCTAGTTGATTGTAACGTGCACGGCCAAAGGCAAAATTCACAGAAGCATCAAGCGACAACGTCTCAGCCATAATAACCGGGTCACTGCCCGTCTTGTTTTTAACTCCTTGCGAAGCTGCTTCGGATAACGCGATCGCTCTTGGCGGATCAAACCGCATATAAAAAGCCGCTTGTGGCTCGGCTCTGGCGACCAAGTCATGATTGGCGCCCGCAGCTAGCTGACGTTCAAGCTGCACAAAACTGTTGTTGTAATAGACTTCGGCTTCGGCGGCTTGTTTTGTCATGACAAAGGCATCACCAAGCGCGGAATCAAGCCTGATTCGTAATTCTTGATCGCGCGGCAGATCGCGCCTCACCAGCGTATCAATTCGTTTGAGAATTGGGATCTTGGCAGCGGCATAATCGTCTTGATCATTAGCGAAGTGGCGTGTTGCTGTGTAGGCGATCGAACGCAATTGTTCCAATGCTGCAGGATCAGGCAGGGCCGAGCCCTGCAACCGATCCAGATCTTTCTCAATGGCAACGAAATCCCATTGTTCGCCAGTGGCACCACTCACTTTTTTGTATTGGTCAAGCTGTTTGATCTGTGTTCCGAGATCCACAAGTGTTGCGGATCCTTGCCCTTGCAAGACGTCGATCATGTCGGAAACAGTAGCAACGAGAAACGGATCTTTTCTGCTATCTGGCATTTTTTCGGCTAGCTGCATTGCCGCTCTGAAGTTTTGCTCTGCCCCTTTGATGTCGCCTTGATCGAACCTCTCTTGTCCTGTCACATCCAGGCGAAACCACTCTCTTACATTGTTGTCATGCTCTTGTTGAAGATAGAGATCCAGATCTGCACCAGCCGAGCGAGCGGCGACCAGGTTGCCCCAGTTGAATTGTTCGAGCGACTCCTTGAATTGATGCGCTTGTACAATCATTTGATAGGCATGGAAAGCAACGGCAAAGAAAATTACCGGCAAGGCAACCATGATCAGTGCCACCACCCACGATGGAATTGATTTGGCTGCTCTCACCGGAGCGCTGGGTGACGGGCGTACGGCAGCAGGCATGCGGATGGTCGCTTCCAGATCGGCAACGTTGTCCAAATCTTTCTGCAATTCGGCGACGCTCTGATAGCGTTCCGTGGCATCCTTCGCAAGCGCTCTTCCGATCACCGATTCCAGCTGCAGACCATGAGCTAAATCGCCGCGCGCCAGCGTCAAACTGAAAGGAGTTTCCTGCATCTGCATGCGCAGCGTTTCCAGTACGCTGGCGCCCATGAACGGCGGCGTTCCGGCCAGCATCTCGTACATGCAACAGCCGAGCGAATAGATGTCAGAGCGGGCATCGAGCCGTTCACCCACACACTGTTCCGGGCTCATGTACAGCGGGCTGCCGAAAACCTCACCGGTGTCGGTCAGCTTCTGATCGACATCGAGAATCTTGGCCACGCCGAAGTCCAGCAGTTTGACCTCAACCACGCCGTCCTTTTTCGAAAGGAAAATGTTGGACGGTTTCAAATCGCGATGAAGCACCTGCCTTTCGTGAGCATGCGCCAGGGCATTGCAGACTAGTTTAGTCACCTCGATCATACGTTCTTCGGACATGAAACGCTGGCGTTCGATCAGCGCTGAAAGCGGCTCGCCTTCGAGCCATTCCATGACCAAATACGGATCGCCCGGTTCGGTAATGCCAAAATCCAGGACCTTGATGATGTTGGGATGGTCAAGACGACTGATGGCGCGCGCTTCGCGCTGAAACCGGATCAGCGTGTTCTTGTCCACGAAGCGCTGAGGCAACACCAATTTAACGGCGACCGTGCGCTCAAGCACCTTGTCCGTAGCTTTATAGATGATGCTCGTGCCACCGCGGCCAACCGGCCGCTCGATCACAAATCGATCGGCGAGCACCACGCCTTGCTTGAGATCAAACCGTGAGTCCATGCCCAAATCGCCCGATTCGGTGCGAGAGTGGAGATCCTCGCTCAACTTCCTGGTGAGACTCAGTTCCTCATCGGTTGGTTGCTTCGAGCCGTGCTGTTTTTCTTCGGGCATAAAATTCCTGCAGCTACCTGTACGGTTTATGCCCACGGCAACCCCTCCGGCATGCGCAGATACCGGCTCACCGCATCACAGTTTTGTGTGAGATTTCGAGCTCAGCCGATCACATTATCGAGTGATCAGGCCCGGAACTGAGGCTGTGACAGCTGCCAAAAAGCAACGGGCGCGATCTGTCAACCGCGTCCCGCTGGCAAAATTTATTCGCTGCGATTACTTAATAACAGCCGGCAGACCGCTTGTCACTTGCGTAACCTTTTTCTCCGTGGCGCCGGCGCCATCGAGAATCTGTGTCTTGCCCAACTGATCGGTGAGATAATCCAACCCCTGGGCGGTAATCATAAACACACGCTCGCCTGATTCAAGCCAATTTTTTTCACGCAAATACCATAGCGCGAATTCGATTTCCGTAATGTTGTCTATGTTGAGACAATCCATCAACATCTTGCCGGAGGCACCGCCGTTATGGGGGCGTTTCTTTCTTGCCGCCAAAAGCACCTGCAAGATACCGAGCCGCAGCTCGATTTCGTTCCATGTGATGCCGGTCTTCGGTACGTTCGGCAATGAATCTTTGCCAAACTCGTTGAGTTTTGGCATCTTCGGCGTCGCGCCTTTGTTTTTCTGCTGTTCCTGCAAACCGAGCGACATGTCGTAAGCAGCACGCTTGCCGTCGTCCGACAGCGTTTTCCACGCCTCTGTGATGACGCGGAATTTCTCCGCGTTGCCGGTTTCGCCATTGTCCGGGTGATACATGGCAGCGAGGAAGCGGTAGGCGTATCGAATAATTGTTACGTGTGCGTCTTTATCGATCTGCAGCAACTGATAAAGCGTCAAATCCTTTGGTTCGCCAGGTTGTTCAGCCGTCGAGGCGCCGCCGGCCGGTCTGGGTGGGGGAGGTGGTGGTTGCCAATTCATAGTTCATTTCCCCTTTAGCAAGCTGTTTGCGATAACTATTCTCTGGACTTCCGAAGTGCCTTCGTATATCTCAGTGATCTTGGCGTCGCGCATATAACGCTCGACCGGATAATCAGTGACATACCCATATCCGCCGAAGATCTGCACACATTTGACTGTATTCCTCATCGCCACCTCGGCTGCATAGAGTTTGGCGTGAGCAGCTTCTCTAGTGAAACGGTGGCCGCGATCTTGAGCGATGCTGGCGTGGTAGGTGAGCAATCGCGCCGCATCAATCTCTGTCTGCATCTCCGCCAGCATGAAACGAATCGCCTGAAAATTATTGATGGTTTGACCGAAGGCGACGCGTTCTTTGGCGTAGCGGAAGGCATGATCCAGTGCGCCCTGAGCGATGCCGACCGCTTGAGCGGCGATGCCGATTCTGCCACCATCAAGGGTGCCCATGGCCACCTTCCACCCGTCAGTTTCGGCTCCCAGAACGTTTTCCACCGGCACCGGCGTCTCTTCAAAATTAACCTGGCAGGTGGAGGAACCTCTGATCCCCAGCTTATCTTCCAGTTTGCCAAAGGTGAAACCAGAAGAGCCTTTCTCAACAATCAACGCCACCAGACCCTTATGTTTCAACGCCGATTCGGTCTGCGCGATCACCAGGTAATAATCGGCTTCTATGCCGTTGGTAATCCAGTTTTTCGAGCCGTTGAGGATGTAGTAATCGCCTTTGCGCACGGCCATGCATCTGGCCGCGGCGGAATCCGTACCGGATCCAGGTTCCGACAGGCAGAAGGCTCCCATCTTTTCGCCCCTGGCCATAGGCGCGAGAATGCGCTGACGCTGCTCCTCGTTGCCGAATGTATATACCGGCGTGGCGCACAGCGACACATGGGCCGAGTACAGCACCGAAGTCGTGGCGCAGGTCTTGGCCAGCTCTTCCACGGCGATGGCGTACGACACATGGTCCATGCCGGCGCCCCCGTATTGCTCGGGGAACGGCAAGCCGGAGAGATCAGAGGCAACCAAAATATCCCAGTTTTCGCGGGGGAATCGATGATTGCGATCGATTTCGGCGGCTCGGGGAGCAAACTCCTTTTGGGCGATCTCGCGTATCGTCTCTTGAATCAGCTGCTGCTCTTCGGTCAGCCGGAAGCTTAAGGGAACATCTGTAAGGGTCGTGGCGGTCACCATGGGAAAAACTCTTATTTCGATTGCGTCTAAGGCCACGTCAAAGCACTCGACATCGCCGTCGCTCATCCACCAGTTAACAACCAGAGATCATAACATTAGATCTACAGCTAAGCGCTACGTCGGCCCGTTCGACTGCGCTTGCGTTTGGCTCAGGCAGGCTTCCTCGCCTCCCAATTCGACTGCGCTGCGTTTCGCTGCCGGCAGGCTTTGCCTGGCTCACTATCGACTCTGTTCGGCTTCGTCGGCACTGGCAAGTCCATTGGCTGAATCGCATAGAAGTAGAAACGCCACAACTGCTTTCGAAGCAGTGTTGATCAAGCGCCAACCCTGTAAAATGCAGATGACCGACGGAGCCGTCGGTGCTCGTCAGTCCCTTCCAGGCATTATTTTGAAAATATGGCAGATTTGAAAGTCGTCCTTGTCGAACATGCACCCGGTTCTCTGGCAGTTTTGAAAGAAGCTCTGTGGAACGACGGTCTCGAAATCACAATTTGCTCAGGCGGCTTTGACGCTCTTGACGAGCTGGGCTCGCAAGGCGCCGACCTGGTGATCGCTTCGTCTGCGGTGCCGGATCTGAGCGGCTACCAGCTCTCGTGTTTGATTAAATCGAACGATCGGACCAGCAAGTTGCCGGTTGTTTTGGTCAAAGGTGAGGCTACCGAGCAGGATGATTTCTGGAGAACGGCTGCTTTGCCGGATCTCTATCTGCAGCAAGAAGATTTGAAATCAATCGACAATTTGGCCGCCCAGCTGAAAGAGCTTGCCATGAAGGCAAAAGAGCAGGGCTGGAAGTCGAGCATGGTGAAAAATCTGCTGGTGCCCTCACGCACTTTTAGTTCCGAAAACGTGATCAACAGTTATGCCGGGCTGCTGGACGATCTGCTGATCGAGCGGCTCGTGACCAGATTGACACGCAACATGACCGGCGTGGTTGAGCCGCGCAAACGCTTTGTCGATGCCTATTTCTCCTTAATCACCCAGCTATTCAGTCCGGATTTGTTGGGCATCATCATCGCCAGTCCTGAAAATCCCTGGGCTGCATTCCAGCTGACGCCGGGGCTTAACCGCGAAGCATTCGATCAGCTCGTGGCTAAGATTTCCAAACAGTTCCAAATCATGCGCGATCTGGCATTGGATGTACGCGGAGAGTTGGCCGAAGACAATAAAGGCAAGGGACTGGGCGAGTTTGAAGTGCTGCCGGTGCAGGGCGAGAAAGGCGGGGTGGGCGCGCTGATCTTCGCTTCCTATCAGAAGAAAACTTTCAACGCCACCTCAAAAGCTTTCATGACTCAGTTGCAACTGCAAATGCAGCCGGTGGTGCAGCTCCTTTTGGCCAAGCAAGAAATCGAGGTGCTGCACAATCGCGAAGCCTATCGTGCCTCAATCGATCCGCTCACCGGTTTGTACAACCTGGAATTCCTCGTTGGTTTCCTGCAACAACAGCTGCTTTTCTCGTTCCGGCAACGCCTGGCGGTGGGCATGACCATTATCGATATCGATAACTTCGCCGCCGTCAACGATGAGTTCGGTTACGAAATCGGCGATGTCGTTATTTCCACGATCGCCAACAGGCTGCTCAACATCACGCGTTCAAGCGACTTAATCGCTCGCTATGGCGGTGACGAATTCGCAGTCGTGTTGCCTAACACTGATATCAACGGCGCCAAAATTCTCGGTGAAAAAGTGCGCCTGGAGATCGAGCAGCTCGGTTTTGTCAAAGGTCCGGGACGCAAAGGACCGCACGTTACCGTCAGCGTCGGCTGTTCCAACTTTAATATGGAAGATCTGAATCCGGAGACGATCTTGCGCGACGCGAAGTTGGCCTTGCAAAAGGCAAAAGAAGCCGGCCGGAACTGCGTCTGCGCTCAGAGCTGAATAAACCTATTCGCTCCATCGGCTTCGTCCCTTCGGCTGGGCAGCTTGCTGCATAAGCCACCCCCGGGCGCCTCCTCCGCTCTGTCCCCGCTTCGGCTGCGACCCATTCGACTGCGCTGCGCTTCGCTCAGGGCAAGCTTTGCCTTCGCTAACTTGCAGTTTCATAATCAAAACAGAATGGCACCATTGTGCCCGACCAGCTCTTCATAGCAGCGGTCGATTGCGGACATGATCTGGCTTTCGCTGAAGCCGCCGGCAAAATGCGCCACCGCCATTGAGGCTCCGGCACCGGCGCCTTCTTTGACGTTGAACTGCTCGTAGGCTCTGAGCCCGCTGTGTCGTGATTGATTAAAATCGGGACAGGCAGCGGCATATGGCGCCGAAAGATTTTTGCTCAATTGGCGCGTGCGGGCATTGGGATCGAAGGCCACCCATTTGGTTGTGGCCACCATTGGTGCATAGCGCATCTGCCTTTCGCCGGCGCAAGAAGAGCCAATCAATGCTTTGAACAGCGCATAAACGGCCAGCATCTGCGAACCGCCGCCAAGAATAACAGGCACTCTGGCACAGGCGGAATATGCCATGCCGGCAACGAACGGTTGCATCGGATCACCGACTGCCGCCACCGCATGCAGTGGCTGCTCATCGATCAAATCACGGCTGATGCCGGCTTTAGACAAGCCTGATCTGACCAGAGCATGACGGCTGTCCTGTTCTGCCAGAGGCAAGCTGCTGGAGAGCATGCCTTGCACGTTCCAGCCCAGAGCAGTGAGCACGCCCATGGCGGTGGTGGTGCCGGCGGGAACACACTCGCCAAGAACAATGTAATCATACAGTTCTGCTGCCTCAGCACCGGCACTTTTGCCGGCCTCGAACAGCGCCACCACCTCGTCCAGCTTGAGCGCCTGGCCCGATGTGAGGCAGGAAGCCACCTGTGAACCGACTCGGCGAAACTGCACCGCCGGTGGTGTGAAGGCACCACAATCGATCACTTCGACGGCCAGGTCGATCAGTCCAAGGCAGGCCCTGGTGATCACCACCGGCGATGCCACACCGGCAGGCGAGATCGGGATTGAGTCGGCAGTCAGAGCTCGTCCTGCGATCAGCGCCTCGGCGTCGGTGCACGGTGTCAGTCTGCGCGCTTCAGCAGTAATGCCGGCAGCGGAAATACCGGCAATATCGCTTGTCCGGGTGCTGCCGATGCAAAGGAAAAACTTGCCTCGCTTGCCGTAGAGGGCGCTGAGACTGGACTTCAGTCCGCCATCCGGATCATTCAATAGATTGACGAAGTCATCTGCCGGCGGGCAGATCAATCGATCCGACCTTTCAACATTTGGCAAATTGGCGCTGCAGTGAACGTCCATAAAACTAAGCTAGTTAGCCCCTGCCAGAAGTTTTCCACCAGCATCAATTTCACATCGGCCGTCATCGCAAATAAACTCTGGTGCGTGAAAAGTTGCCATAATACCTGCGGAGACGCCAAAACAATGTTGATCACAAGAACAAGTATACTGAGTGCAAACCCGGGCGCAAGCCATCGCCATGACAGCCTTAGCGATTGTTTAGCAGCCTCGAGCGGAGCCTGCTTTGTCGTCGCGCAGACGGCCAGCCCAATCAGAGATGTTTCCGTCAAAAGCACCGAGAGAAAGGCGTTAACGGCTTGTACTGTTATATTCAGCCAGGGCGGCAACGTGAAGTTTAACGCGCTGGCTACCTCCGGAGTGACCATCAATTGGACCAGCACTCCGACAATGAGAAGCACCAGCGGCACCGCCATCAGCAGCGTCAGATAGAACCAAAACTTAGCCAGGAACGCTTTCTTCTGGGCAACATAAGAAAAAGCCGCTTTCTGTGAAGCAATCACGACCTGTGTATCAAGCGGTCGATCGGCATCGATCGGCAACTCCATGAAGGAGCGAGCATAGACTGTGGCGCGCAGCAGCCAGAGCCCCAGCCCCCAGAGCATTAAGCCGGCTGTAGTGAGGAGGGTGACAACACAAATGGCAAAGCCGGTCAAATAAGTCTGCAAGGTAGTAACGCCGCCGGCGCGCATGCTGACTGTGCTCTCCCAGCCGCCGACCACCATCACCGTTCCGGCCACAGTCAAGAGCAACGCCGCCGTAATACACCAGCGCGAGAACAGCACCGCCGTGGTCAGAGCATTAAGCCACCAGCGCCCTTTCCAGAGCCAGGAGAATCCGTCTTCAGGCGAATCTCTCTTGACTTCACTATCGGCGTCGACCGATCGCGGCTGCACGTCAGCTGGATCGTTCGCGGCGGTCTTGTTGTTCGCTTCTTCTGCTGCCACTTCTTAGATTCGTTGACGTTAAGATTGGTTTACTATCTTCGCACCGTTTAGCTACGATGCACAAGCTTATTTTCCGCCATTTCACGCCATTCATAGACACGATCACCTTTGCGCTTGCACTTGGACAGCCGGCACGCTGTCGCCAATGAGTGGCGAGCAACGATCCTTGACAAAATCTGTGCGAAGATAAGCCCAGAATTTCGGAGACTTCAAGGTGATCCTCGTACTGAAGAAAGGGCTGGACCAGCGCCGAATCGACGATGTACGCGAACGCCTACAACAGCTCGGTCTGGCCAGCGAATCGGCACAAGGTTTTGATCACATGCTGGTGATCGTCGCCGGCGACGCCAGCACAATGCCGGCACATCTTTTCACGCAAATCGAAGGCGTGCAGAAGGTGATCAACGTTTCTGCCAGATGCCCGTTAGTGCTGTCGACAACCGGCGACAATTTCGCCCTGGCCGGACAGGCAACCGGATTGGTTAGCGAACTTCCGTTGATCATCGCCGGACCGTGTTCGGTCGAAAGCGAAGAGCAAATTTTAGAAACAGCGCAAGCGGTTAAGCAAGCAGGAGCGCACGCATTGCGCGGAGGCGCGTTCAAACCGCGCACCAACCCCTACGATTTCCGCGGGCTTGGCGACCAGGCGCTGGTGTTTTTGGCCAACGCCGGACGACTGACGGGATTGCCCGTCGTCAGCGAAGTTATGTCAGCAGAGCAGCTCGGCAGGGCCCACGATTACATCGACGTTTTTCAAGTCGGGGCTCGCAACATGTACAACTACGAGCTGTTGAAAGAGCTGGGCCAAACTCGTAAACCGATTCTGTTGAAACGTGCCATGTCCGCCACTATCGATGAGTTTCTCCAGGCGGCCGAATACATTCTTCTGGAAGGGAACCTGCAGGTGATTCTCTGCGAGCGTGGCATCCGCACGTTTGAAACGCGCACCCGCAACACACTCGATCTCAACGCCGTGGCGTTGCTCAAAACTCTGACGAAACTGCCTGTGATCGTCGATCCCAGCCATGGCACGGGGCGCAGCAATCTGGTCAGACCGCTGGCCAATGCTGCCATTGCCTGCGGTGCCGACGGTTTGATGATCGAAACACACTGCCGCCCGGCAACTTCAATCAGCGATGCCGATCAAGCCGTAACGCCAGATCAATTAGGCGAGATAATCTCGCAAGTCAAAGCCATTGCTCGGCTGTTGCAGCCGCAAGCCTCAAGTAGTGCACCGCCGGCGGTGCAGCCCGAACAAAAGGTGCTGATCCGCCAGCACTGATTCACCCAACCAGCTGTGTCCAATCAATTATCACGCGCTCTCATATATCTGTCAGTAGCCGCGATCTGGTTGGCACCGGCGATCGTTTGCCGGGCCGACAATCCACCAGGGCAGGTCAAGCCGTCTCCACACATTACTCTGGCTGCCGATCGCTTTGACTTCGGCACCGTCGATGAAGGCATCGACCTCAAGCACACGTTTCAAATCACCAACGCCGGCACGGGTTTGCTGCGCATCTTCAGCGCTTATTCCAGTTGCGGGTGCACTCTGGCGAAAATCGAGAAGAAGCAGCTCGATCCCGGCGAAAGCACGAATATAGACGTGAACGTCGACACGGCGATGAAGCAAAACAAGGTGACTAAGACGGTCTCCGTCTGCTCTAATGACCCGAAAACGCCGGTGGTGACAATCTTTCTTTCAATGAACGTGAGGGATCCGCACATCGGCATGAAAGGCGAGGACGGCGCCAAAATCTTCACCGATCAGCACTGCGCCACATGTCACGTCGCCAGGGGTTTCGGGTTGTTCGGCCGGAACCTCTACAATGCCGATTGTGCCATGTGTCACGGTCCAAAAGCAGAAGGGGCGGTGGGTCCGGCGCTATTCGGTCCTTACGACGATGCCCGATACACTGCGCACATGACCGACATCATTGCCCACGGCAGCAAGGTTCATCGCTCCATGCCCGGCTTTCTGGCAGAATCCGGCGGACCACTGGCCCAAGAGCAGATCGACTCGATCGTCAAATATCTCCATCGGCTTTCTAGAGCGCGCCAGGGAAAAGGCACCATGACTGATTGAACGCCGGCACTGACTGAGTGCCCAATAGTTCCTATCCATACTAACGTCGTACCAATACATCCAAGCTGCACCCAAATTTCACTTACCGGGTCCAGATGCGGGCGGGACGCCCGCGCCCCAGGTACAGTTTAATAACAGGGATAAATGATGTCGAGCCTGCCAAGGTCTTCGGTGATTCCCTTGAACAGCGAGTTCCAGTCGGTCTCTACCGTCGATGGGGTGGATAACGTCTTGGTGGCGCTACTTATATTGTTATGCGACTTTCTGCCTTTGTTGGCGGTTAACGGGCGTTTCTCCTGGACGGTATTGTTCATTGATGCTGCTACGGTCATTGTCCTGCGCTCCCTTCTGATACACCGACGAGCCACCGGCTCGAATTAGGAGCATTCTATTTAAAGTGCAGCCTGAAGGATTTAGGGCGAGCACTAAACTGGCTTTGCCAAAATCTCTGATTGAAAACCTATCCCTTCAAATGGATAATTCTCGCTTGGTATCTAGTTCCAGGCAAATGAAAAGGGAGAGTGTTACCTCTCCCTCTTCGACTGCTGTACCCAGCTGACCATCGCCGCTATCCCGTAGCAAACCGTGGCTACCTGGGCTATTTTCGGGTCCGGCAGGTGTTATTCCTCGTACCCTGAGCGGTACTCGGGCAGCTGCCGGATGCCTAACTGCTATGTAGGTTTCTCAACTTCGGCAGCGTCTGCCGTTTCCAAATTGCGCACTTGAGAGAATCGTTTCACCACTTCACCAAAAGTCATTCCCACTCTCAGCCATTCGGGCGTGTTTCCGATCAGCTCGCATACTTCCTTGGCATACTTGGGATTGGCGGGGTCCGAGCCTTTCAGAGGAATCGGCTTGCCGTTTTTTATTTTCAACTTAATTACGACCGCGCCATCGATCTCGTTTTCCTGGCCGATGAAACGGAAGAGACCGGCGCCCTCTTTGCCCAGCCCTAGCGCCAGGCGAGGCACATCGATCATGATCGGAATGCTGCCATTGCCGCAGCGCACCACGTTGCCGGAACGCAGGAAGAAGATAGCGCCATCCTGGGGCAGCTCGTGCCCGCGCTCAAGTACTCCTCTTACGGTCGAATTATTGGCTACGCCTTGAATCCTCGCTTCCTGATCCATATCTATGTGCAGGCTGCGACCATGCAGGTGTCGTTCCAGCGCATGCAGTCTGGCGATGGCGTCAAACGGCTGTTTCAGCGGAATTCGCGGCAGTGCTTCCATGCGTCCGTTGACGCCCATATAGATGTTGTCGACCTTTGGCATCAGGCGGCCTTCCAGATCGATCACGGTGCGCTGAACGATTTCGATGCGTTCAGCCTGACTCAATTTCTCGGCATAATCCAAAACGGCGTTGGCGTAGTTGCGCATCGCTTTGGTTGTCCTGGCGTACTTGGGCGCGCCAAACTTTCTCACTTCATCGTCGGCACTGGCGAATCGCGCTTGTGCTTCCTCTAAGGCAGCGGCGCATTCGGCGCTGTTGGCAAACTCTTGTGTTCTGACTGACTGCAGATTCTGTTTGGCAATCTTCCAGTCGCGGCTGGCGGCGAAGCGATTTACTTCCAGCTCCGCTTCTTGAACGGCAGACTCGATCGATCGTTTAGCGCGCAGATGCTCAGGCGATAGAACATCAGTGCGAGCACATTCCGGTTTCAGATCGGAGCCGATCCAATCTGTCAGATCTTCGATGTTCGAGAGCCTTACCTCTGGCCCGAGCGCAGGAGTGCCATTGGCGGCCGGTCCCGAATTAAACGGCAAAACTTTCACACCCTCAGCGGTTGTGAAATTACTCAGACTGTCTTTCGCATTAATATCTTGATTCATTTGGTTTACCAGCAAGCCAATGTGTCAACAAACAGCAGCAATCTTTATTTCAATCATTACCTCGGTACGACAATAACCTCGGTTGAGCGCCAACGGGCCAAACTGTTTCGCTCGGATCTGATCGGTCTCTCCATCGTCTGATCAAGTTACGTCGCTGGGGTGGATCTCGCTTCACTTTTGGCTGAGAAGTGAAATCTGCGAACGTGACTGTATGAATGATAGGGCGCGTCGCCAGAAAAGGCGATTGGTGGAAACCCCGGAGCGTTCGTAAAATTCCCATGGTTGATGTGATCAAACCTCACCGACCAGGCCACCGCGATGATATTTCCAGCGGACTGATAAGAGGATGGATTCGACTAGACCAGTCGTGCTGAATTGCTGCACCTCGCCAGACCAGTTACTTAGATGCGCGGATCGCTGACCTGTAAAGGCATACGGATGCGGCGTTTGCAGCGAATTTCGTGCAAACCCCATAGACAATGGCTGACGTAGTGCTTAAATGTGAGCCTAGCCTTTTCTGGAATCCGATCACAGAACTCTCGCGCTCCCTCTGCTCAAAAGCACAGGCCAGATTTTCGTTGAAGGAGAACTAAGATGGGTGAACTGTTGTTTATTGGAGTCATGGTCATACCTGCAGTCGCAGCGTTTGTTGGCTGGATATTCACGCATTCGAGCACCACTCTCGATGACGAAAGAACTCCCGCGAACTATTGGGGCGCCTATCACAATGCCGCACCATCGCGATCGCACCTGGGCGTGTTGCTGCCGAAAACTCCTGTAGAGGAGATCGAGTCAGCGTCCCATTGTCACACGATCGGTGTGCATCCATAATGCTAATCCTTATATATACACTAGTCGCGTTCTTGCTGGTTGCTTTCTGCTGCACGCTTTTATCGGTGTTGTGTAAAACCGATTTGAGCGACCTTCTGCCCGTCTATAAGCCGCGGAAGAAAAAGCCAATAGCGTACTGGGGCGATTACGGGCCGGAACCGAAGCCCGAAGCGCCTTCAAGATTACCGCTATAGAACACCGCACAGAAAAAACAAGACTGCATAATAGGCGTCCAGGTCTATGACATGGGCAAGCCACGATGCAGTCTTAATTGTAGTTAGCGGTTAGCTTGATCCGTTCGCCTTTACTTGATCCATTGCCGTTCAATGGATTCACTTACGACACCGCCTGCAAATTCGCGGCGTTAATGGCCGGCGGTACAGTCGATTGTGCGGTTCGATCGGCGGCTGCGACGATCGAGAGGAAGTACTGATGCACTCGCATGTCATCGGTGATCTCCGGATGGAAGGCAGTGACCAGGAGGTTATCCTGGCGCGCCATCACAATTCCTCCTTCTAAGCGAGCCATCACATTTACTGATGGTCCGCAAGCGAGAATCATTGGTGCGCGAATGAAAACCGCGGGAAACGGCTCTGTGCCTAGTTCAGCGATCGGCAGGTCTGTTTCGAAACTGAATCTCTGAGGACCGAACGCGTTTCTTCTTACTTTGATGTCCATTACAGCCAGCCGTCCCTGCGTTGAGCCTTCGATCTCTTTGGCGAGAAAGATCGACCCCATGCAGGTGCCATAGATGGGAAACCCTTGAGCGGCTTTCTCTTTGATTGCGTCAAAGATAGGATCGTTGTTATCTGCGGTGAGTTTGTCGATGGCGGTTGATTCGCCGCCAGGAATAACTAAACCAGCCAGCTCATCGAGCTGCCAGGAATGACGCACCTGGATTGCCCGCGCACCACATCTGGTGAGGACATGGCAATGCTCAGCGAAATCACCTTGTAGCGCCAGTACACCGATCAAAGGTTTCATGTCAGATCTCCTATTACCAGCCGCGAACCGCCATTTCCTCACCGGGCTCCAGACTGCGAGCCGATCTGCCGACCATCGCCTCACCCAGATTGCGGCTTACTTCAGCCAGAATTTCAGGGTTATTGAAGAAGGTGGTGGCTTTAACGATCGCGCGCGCTCTCTTGGCCGGATCGCCGGACTTGAAGATGCCGGAGCCGACGAATACTCCGTCGACGCCAATCTGCATTAACAGCGCGGCATCGGCTGGGGTCGCGATTCCGCCGGCGGCAAAATTGACGACCGGCAGCTTTCCTTCTTCAGCGACTTTGCAAACCAGTTCGTATGGTGCGCCGATTTTCTTGGCGAATGTCATCCTTTCCTCGGGCGGCATCACTGACAGCAAGCGAATCTCGCTGAAAATTGCCCGGGCGTGTCGCACGGCTTCCACCACATCGCCGGTGCCAGGCTCGCCCTTGGTGCGAATCATGGCAGCGCCTTCGCCGATGCGGCGCAGCGCTTCGCCGAGATTGCGGCAACCGCATACGAACGGCACTTTGAACTTCGATTTGTCGATGTGATACTCTTCGTCGGCTGGCGTCAGCACTTCGCTTTCGTCAATGCAATCAACACCAAGCGACTCGAGAATCTGCGCCTCGACGAAGTGTCCGATGCGGGCTTTGGCCATGACCGGAATGCTTACTGCCTCGATAATTTTCGCGATCAGATCTGGATCGCTCATGCGTGCGACACCGCCATTGGCGCGGATGTCGGCCGGCACGCGCTCGAGGGCCATGACGGCAACGGCGCCTGCCTCTTCGGCGATTCTCGCCTGGTCGGCGGTGACCACGTCCATAATCACGCCGCCTTTCAGCATTTGTGGCAACGCGCGTTTGACCTGATCGGTGCCCACTTTTACCTTCTTATCAGCGTCCAACGTCTCTTTGATTTCGACGGCCATAACTCCTCCAATTAAATTAGAACTTGATCCCTTGTGCGCGTCAGTGCACCATATGTGGAGGCACTAACATCAACGATTGTCTGCAAATATTTTTCGTAAGCCAGCGACAGGCGCCGGATGCCTTCCTCAATTACCGGCTCGCTCGTTTGGATGAAGCAAAGCCGCACAAATTCCTTGTGATCGCCGGAAAGGAAGAACAAATCGCCAGGTGAAAATGTCACCCCCTCTTTTTCAGCGAATCTGAGCAACTCGCGCGCGGAGAGCGTCGGCGGCAAGGTCAGCCAGATAAACAGGCCGCCTTCCGGTTTGCTCCAGCGGGCGTCCCATCCTCGTCCGGTCGGACGGAACCATTTCGACAACGCACCGAGCATGGTGTCACGACGATTTTTGTAGGCGCTGCGAACTTTTTCCAGATGATCGCCGTAGAGCCCGGCTGACAAGTATTGAGCCAGCGTGATCTGAGCCATGGAGTTGGTCGAAAGATCAGAGACGCGTTTGGCCAGAAGCAAGCGAGAGAGAACTTCGCTCGGTGCGACAAGCCAACCAAGCCGCAGCCCCGGGCACAGCGCCTTGGAGAACGTTCCTTGATGGATGACGTACTGGCGACCGCCGGGCAGAGCACGCAAAGTCGGCAGCGGGTCGCCATCGTAGCGCAGATCTCCGACGAAGTTGTCTTCCAGAATCGGTACATTGTATTGCTTTGCCAACTCTAGAATTCGCATGCGCCGCTCTAGTGAGAGCGTTGCACCGGTTGGGTTCTGAAAGCTCGGCATGAGATAGATCAGTTTGGCTCGATGCGTCGCCAAAGCATTTTCCAGAGAATTGAGTTCGATGCCGTTCTTGTCTATCGACACAGGAATGCACCGCGCTTGCCGCGAGCGGAAGTTGCATATCGCCCAGAAGTAACTCGGATCTTCCAAAAGAACTGAATCGCCTGGATCGACAAAAACGTTGGTGACAAGATCGATCGCCTGCTGCGAACCACTAACAATCAGCAGTTCATCATCGGTGGCTTCGATGCCTTCTTGCTGCAAGTGGCGGAGCACTTCACGCCGCAGAAGAGTATGACCCTCAGCGGGACTGTATTCGAACATTGAATTCGATTGTCCCGACTGGAGCACATCTCTGACAATCTGCTCAAACTGGCTGTGGGGGTAGAATTCTTCGGTTGGGAGACCGCCGGCAAAGGAGATCATGTCGGGCGAAATTGGCGCCGCGGGCGATTGTTTCGCCATGATATCGAATGCGGTCTGGCTGGCTCGGGAAAAGCGATCGTTCCAGGAGATCAAGCTAGATGAAGGCGAGGATGTGGTTTTTGCCTTGTTGGAGCGCACAAAAGTGCCCCTGCCGACATGACTTTCAATCAGGCCTAACTGGCCCAACTCACTGAAAGCCCGAGCAATTGTTGAGCGATCGACGTTCAACAAAGTAGCTAGTTCTCGATTGGTCGGCAATTTGGAATTTTCTGCGAGCTTGCCCGACTCGATCCAGTGGCGCATCCGATTGACGATCTGTACATATAAAGGCTCAGACCGGTCTTTGCCGGGCTCAACTGTTGAAATTAAATCCAGCCAATTCATTAACTCAATCCAACCAATTTTGCAAAATACGCCCAACACCCAGTAATTACTCAGTATATAGCATTCTTGGTCGGCAAGACAATCCAGCCAATCAGACGATTGGCTGGTTCACGAGGACAAAAACGGTGTGCCGACGACGCCAAGCAAAGAGGCGCGACTATCGCCCGCGCTTGCTTGAGCTGACACCGCCAACCAGTGCGGTCTTACGGGAACATCGTACAAGTGGAACGGGCTTGTTTCGCCATATCCTTGGCTTGCCTGGCAGCTGCCACGATAACTCCGGGGCTAGGCGAAGTCTCTGTACTGGCCGCACCGATCGAGATGAACGCCAGGTCCCGATTATTCGCATCAGGCAGCAAAGGCGTCTCTGTCAAGATCGTGTACAGGCGTTGGCAAAACTCGGACATTGCTGCCCTGTCAGTGGCAGGCAACAGCACAACAAACTCGCCGCTGACATAGGACATCAGATCGAGACTGCCGCAGGCCGTCAACAATCTGGTCGACAACGGCACCAGCGCTTCGGGCGGCAAAGGAATGATCTGACCATCAGGATATTGGATTAGAATTTCGTAGACGACCAGCGCAAATGGCGATGCATCCCTTTTGTGCTGATTCCAAGCTCTCATCAAGAAATACATCAGCGCTTTGTGAGACAAATAGCCCGTACTGGCATCGGTCAATAACGTGCGAATCTCTTCAATCACCGTCCAATCTAGATTAACGGCTTCGGGCAGGCTGACCTCGGTGCCCTGCGGGCTGCTGGCGGGGGCAGGCGCTGCTGGCGCCGGTGCAGGCGCTGCACCCCAGGCCACAGGTTGTGAGGCGGCGGCGGCAGGCGGGGCCAGGGTCGGCTGCTGCGCGACAGGTGGCGCTGCAGGCTGTGCTGGCGCCGGTGCAGTAGGTGCGCCCCAGGCCACAGGTTGTGAGGCGGCGGCAGGCTGAGCCAGGGTCGGCTGCTGCGCGACAGGTGGCGCTGCAGGCTGTACTGGCGGCGCAAGCGGTGCCGGCGGCGCAACTGGCAAGGGCGGTGCAGCAGCAATCACTGGTGGGGCCGGCGTCGGCAATGGCGGTGCAAATGGATTAGCCGCTGCCGGCGCCGCTTGTTGGGCGGCAGCCGCTTGTTGGGCAGCCTGATCAATTTGCCATTGCTCGGCAGCGCCCCCGCCGGCTTGCCCATCTGCAGCTTGTTGAGCCGCAGTGGCTGCAGCATAAGCAGGCGATTGCGGCTCTGGAATTGGCACCATATCCGGTGGCACCTCCGGAGCTGGAGCGACAAATGTCTGAGGAGCAATACCGAATGGCGACGGCGGAGACGGAGGTGCTTGCATCCCTGGCAACGCGCCCTGCGGCAGCTGGTACATATTGGGAGTCGACGCCAACATGCCGAACGGGTTCGACGGTTCTGGCGGACGTGCGCCAGGCATTCTGGTGAAAGATGGTCCAGAGTCAATCGGTGCCGGTTCCGCTTCTGGTTCCGGTTCTTGATATTGCTCTTCTTCGTAATAGGTCTGTTGTACCGGTTGCTCGACACGATTCGACTCGGTACTGACCTTGCTCTGGATCATCATGATTTCGACGGTCGCCCGGCTCCAGAGAGTTACCGGTCTGTGTCCCTCCATCCGGATAAACGTCCACATAGGCGGCGCAGTATTCACCCCCAGCTGGACTTTAACAACGAAATTTTGATGGTTGTAAGGATGCTCAAAAGGCAAATCCACGGGCTTTTTCTTCTTTTTCGCCTCGTCCAAAGCGTACTTTAAATCCTCGGTTGTGGGGATGCTGGTCATCTTGTTCAACCGAAATGCTGTGTGAGACGTGCTCGGATTTATCGAATCAAAAAGTGGCATATCTAACTCTTGCCTTCTGTTATTTAATGGATTACCTTTGGCGCACCCCGCGCCCCCACTTAAACGATTCTACACGACCGGGGAAGCTGATGAAAGGCTAGTCAACAGCCACCTTCGTCGGCTGCCGTTCCGGTGTAAGAACGGTAAGGCCGCCCAGGTATTTGATCAGCACATCAGGGACTTTGACGCTGCCATCGGGTTGCTGATAGTTTTCGAGAATGGCTGCCAATGAGCGACCAATCGCCAGTCCGGAGCCATTGAGTGTATGCAGATATCTGGGCTTGCCACCATCTGCGGGGCGATAGCGCAAATTGGCTCGGCGCGCTTGGAAATCGCCGAAATTGCTGCATGAGCTGATCTCCCGATATTTATCCTGTGCGGGAAACCAGACCTCCAGGTCATAACATTTTTTGGCAGAAAAGCCCATATCGCCGGCGCACAGCAATACACGGCGATACGGCAGCTTGAGCGCTTCCAAAACCGCTTCTGCATCCTCGGTCAGGCGCTCATGCTCCTGCGCCGAATGCTCGGGCAGGCAAAACTTGACCAGCTCGACCTTGTTGAACTGGTGCTGCCTGATATATCCGCGCGTGTCTTTGCCGGCGCTGCCTGCTTCGCGCCTGAAGTTTGGCGTGTATGCGCAATGATTGATCGGCAGCTGCTGCTCTTCTAGAGTTTCGTCTCGATACAGATTGGTGACGGGAACTTCAGCGGTCGGCACGAGATAAAGTTCGTCGTCAGCGCATTTATAGAAATCGCCGTCAAACTTTGGCAATTGTCCGGTACCAATCATACACTGGCGATTAACGAGGATCGGTGGAAAGACTTCACTGTATCCGCGCGATGAATGGAGATCCAGCATGAAGTTCATCAGCGCTCGCTCCATTTTGGCGCCGTTCTCCATCAGCACTGTAAAGCGAGTTTCCGCTAACTTCACACCCCTTTCGAAATCAAATACTTTGAGGTTGGTGCCCAATTCGTAGTGATGCTTCGGCTCTTTGATATCGGGAAGATCGCCCCACTGCTTAGCCTCGACATTTTCAGTCTCATCGGCGCCGTCAGGAACGGACGGATCCGGACAATTAGGAATGGCCAGAATCAACGTATTAAGTTTCTCTTCCAGCTCCTGCTTTTCCCTTTCAATCTCTTCGCGCCGCTTCTTAATCTCGCGCGTCTCTTGGCGCAGAGTCTCCATCTCTTCTTTGGGTAATTTTCCAGTCTTGAACTGATCGGATATCTCATTGGTACGACGGTTGAGAGATTCCCATTCGGCTTGAATCTTACGATGCTCCGCATCGACTGCCAAAAGATCCACAATCGGAAAATCACCGTGCCGGCGCGCCAGTGATTTGCTTACCTCTTCAGGTTTCTCTCTAACTAGTCTCAGATCAAGCATTTTTTTCTCTGTATTTTTTGAACTATTCGCAAGCGCCGTTCGTTATATAGAAGGAACGGAGATAAGCATTATAGCCGTACCTCCGATTCGCCCGTGCTCGGAAACCCGGTAACTTGCTGACAATTCGTGACGTTGATGCTCCGGAGCGGCAGCCGGACAGACGACGCGCGCATAGCCACGGTTGTCACGAAACAGCTGGGTGGCTAGCAAGAACCTTTCGATCGAAGCACAAAGGAGGCGCAATATGAACAGAAGGAAAGAAACGGCACAGCAGATCGTCCACCATTCGATTGATGGCACACTGCCCAAAACAAAGATCGGTTTTGGCCGCCAGGGAGAAGCTCTGGTGGCAGACCAATTGGAGGCATCAGGCTGGAGAATTGTGGAACGTAATTGGCGCAACGGCAAGCATGGAGAAATCGATATCATCGCCTTTGACCAGGATTCAGTTCTTGTATTCATGGAGATAAAAACAAGGCGAACACGCGACAGTGAAGATTGCTCTGCTCGCGTCGGATTCGACTCGGTGCATGGGTTGAAACAGCATCGCATCATGCGGCTGGCAATGACATTTCTGGCTCAAAGATGCCTGTCAGCGGAGCATTTACCCTGCCGTTTCGACGTGGTAGTGGTTCACTATCACAGCCCTCCTGGCACAGAAAACTTATCGGCTCAGCCTGAAATTACGCATGTGAAAAATGCGTTCCATGGGCTGGGCTGGTGACTGACGCCAAGTCCCGCAATCGGCAATGTAATCTGGTGGCGCCAGGACGCTATTGGCGCCAGACATTGCCGCGGGACACGCTAACAGGTGAAGCCGCATGCCACGCAAAGCCGGCATTTAACCAACGCAACCGAGTGTCATTTCGAGCGAAGGGCGCTCACTGCGTTCACTTCGAAAATGACATTGGATGCGCGGATTATTGGTTAGAATCCAAGCCAGGAGCCTGGATGTTCCCGTGCCTGGAAACAGGCTAT